>Ga0164290_1002174_pt1 | contig 16184 bp, 19 predicted proteins | sample Micstemetagenome_FD_108782 | JGI IMG/M metagenome (GOLD analysis project Ga0164290, IMG submission 108782) | Contaminated culture microbial community from soil near Moab, Utah, USA - Microcoleus steenstrupii SON62 (Illumina Assembly) | ecosystem: Environmental > Terrestrial > Soil > Soil crust... | reverse complement strand
TAGAGCTCATCGGAATCGCGTCCTAAAAGGGGCAACCATCATCACTGGCGTTTCGAATTCCGAAATACCTTGCAGCATCCGCAATATGAACAAGGATGGCGCGGAGCTCAGGGTAAGCAGCAGCGCGTTGGTACCGGAACGGTTTTTACTCTACGTGCCAGTTGACGGCGTAGCCTACGCTTGCGAACTCCGGTGGCGCTCCGGGGAGCGTGCAGGATTGAAGTTGCATGGAACGGCTCCCAAGCCCAGCTGGCATTACGGCTAACCGTCTTCGCTGCCACCGCTCCGTCGCGCGTTTCGATGTCCGCTAAAATGGTATCCCTGGACTCGTCGCATTGGTTCTCGCGCAGAAACGCCAATTGTTCGTCCGTCTCAATGCCCTCTGCAAACACGCACGTCTACATAGGCCGGGCAAAATACTTATTCACGAGGGCCGCCCCGCGAGGTCACTGCGCACTGAACCTCATCGAACCCTTGGGGGACGTTTTGGTTCCGTGTTCGGCCTGGGGGGAGAAGAGTATTGAGATATGTTGTGGACCGAAAATCTATGTCCCAGGTCGATCCATTCGGGAGTTGTGGGGTGTAAAGTTCGTCTGCGGTTTGAGCTGCCGGCAAAATTCTACCATCAGCCGGGCGCAATTTTCGATATCGGTCAGGCTTAAGACTTCGCAAGGCGTGTGCATATAGCGGAGCGGTACTTCGAGGAGGGCACTTGCCATGCCTGCCTTGTTGACCTGCAAAACGCGGGCATCCGTGGGGCTAGTCCCTGGCGTGACGCTGACCTGGTAGGGTATCCCATTGCCGGCTGCGGCATCGACCAGCATCTGAAACATGATATGGTTGGTGTTGGCACCCCGCGATATCGCCGGACCTCCGCCCACAAGCAAGCTGCCATAATCTGCCGGACGCAAATTGGGATAATCCCGGGCCTGTCCCATGTCGACCACGAGGCCGCAGTGAGGTTCAATCTGAAAGGCCGCGGTCTGTGCGCCTCTTGACCCGATCTCCTCTTGCACCGTGGCAACCGCGTAGACGCCGACGCCTGCGTTGAGTCCCCCTTCCTCCTTGAGTAGGCGAAGCGCTTCCGCCACGATCACCATTCCGGCCTTGTTGTCGAACGCGCGGCCGACTGCCCGATCGCCGAGTAACGCCCGGAATTCTCCCTGGAGCGTTACGACGTCGCCTAGCGCGACGACTGCCTCGGCTTCGGCGCGGGACGCCGCGCCGATATCGATCCATAGATCCTTCAGCTCAGGCTTCTTCGATGTCTCCGCGGGGCTCATGAGATGCATGGACTTGCTGCCCACCGCTCCCTCCACACTTTTTTTCCCGTGCACCCAAACTCGCTGGCCTAGCGGCACTGCCGAGTCATTGCCGCCGACGGCGCTGAAATGGAGGAATCCATCTTCGCTGATGAAATGAATGATGAAGCCGATCTCGTCCATATGACCGGCCAACATGACCTTCATGGGCGCATCGGGGTTGAGCACAGCGATGACATTGCCGAGCACATCGGTAGAAATGCGATCAGCGTAGCCGGAAACATAAGTCTTGAAGAGGGCGGCGACATCCTGCTCGTAACCGCTGGGCGAGGGTGAGTTCACGACGGTGGTGAGAAATTCGAGTGTTTCAGAGCGCATTACTTTTTCCACGGTTTCCCGTCTCTAAGCTTCATGCGAATACATCGTTCCCCGAGGAGGTAGTTTGGTACGTTATCGCCCAAAACGACTTTTGTGCCGCGTGCATTTATTTTGAAGGTTTGTTCTGAGAACTAGTAATAACGCGCCTCACGCAGAGTCTCTTGCCGCCGCGGTCGAGCAAATAAGTCAGGCTGGCGACGGAACATTGGCCGCTTCCCGGCATTGAGCCGCTGTCGCAATCTTCCCCCGCCGGCGACGATGTATTTTCATGGAACTGACCACCCCGGTCCAGAACTGGTTAGGAGTATTCTCATGCCTACAAAGACACTGGAAGACCTTTTCCTAGATGGCCTAAAGGACATCTATTATGCAGAACGGAAGATCATCGCAGCGCTCAAGAAGATGGCGCGCGGCGCTCAGGACGAAATGCTCAAGGCTGCCTTCGACAAGCATCTTCAGGAAACTGAAGGACAGGTCGAGCGGCTGGTCGAGATTTTCGAACTGCTGGGCAAGCCCGCCCGCGGCAAGACCTGCCCGGCGATCGACGGCATCATCGAGGAGGGCCAGGAAATCCTAGAAGAGTTCAAAGGCTCCGAGGCGCTCGACGCTGGCCTGCTTGCAGCGGCGCAGGCGGTCGAGCACTACGAGATCGCCCGCTACGGTACCTTGAAGTCCTGGGCGATGCAGCTTGGGAAGAACGACGTCGCCCAGCTGCTCGAGCAGACACTGCTCGAGGAAACCAAGACCGATCAGGCACTGACGCAGCTGGCGGAAGCCAAAGTCAACCTCAAGGGTAAACAGAAAGCGGCATAAAGCGCTTCATCAGGCGGCGCTACGAGTGCCGCCTTCATTCATCGCATGTGCGGAGTAGTCGATGAAGGTTCTCAGGGATAACGGGCTCACAATAGTCCTGCTGCTGGCCACAGCTGCCACCCTCGTGGGAATGCTGCTGACGGGATTATCGGTCCACAATGAAGAGCTGACGGAGCACGGCGCCGCTGAACTCTCGTGGGGTCAATACGTCTTGACCGGGCATTTTCTGTCGGCTCTGTTCGAGAACTGGGAGTCGGAATTCCTGCAGATGTCGGCCTACGTCATGCTGACCGCGTTTCTGTTTCAGCGCGGTTCTGCTGAATCGAAAGATCCCGACGAGATCTCACCTCAGGACGCCGATCCCGCAAAGGATGAGAATAAGCCTTACGCCCCGCTTCCGGTGCGGATGGCCGGTCTGCCGAGGTCGTTATATTCTTATTCGCTTGGTCTGGCCCTATTTCTGCTTTTCATCGCGAGTTTCGCATTGCATCTGAGAGAGAGCGCCGCTGCTCAAGCTGCCGAAGCCATGTTGCATGGACAACCAACTCAAACAATTGGCGACCATCTCATGAGCGCCCAGATGTGGTTTGAATCCTTCCAGAACTGGCAAAGCGAGTTCCTGTCGACCGCCTTCCTAGTGGTTCTCTCGATCTTCCTCCGCTTCCGTGGTTCGCCGGAGTCCAAACCGGTATCGGCTCCGCATTCGGAAACTGGGGCATGAGAGCGCTTGATGTATGATGCCGCGGTCATTGGCGGCGGCCCGGCGGGACTGACTGCGGCGCTTTATCTCGCAAGGTTTCGTCTGTCGGTATGCCTCACCGACGCGGGAGGCAGCCGGGCAGCACTCATTCCCAAAACGCATAATCAGCCACTGTGGCCCGAAGGTATCAGCGGAGCCGATTTGCTCAAGAGGATGTGGGACCATGTGGCAAGATATCCCGTCGATGTCGTCCGGGCAGAGGTCGGGGAAATCCGGCGGACCGAAACGGGCTTTGAGATCCTAACGGACGGAGGTCGAATCCTCGCCAAGACGATCATTCTCGCGACCGGCGTGGTCGATCGCAGGCCCCGAATGTCGGAGCGGGACCATTCAGAAGCTCTCCGACAAGGTCTCCTGAGATACTGCCCGATATGCGATGGGTATGAAATCTCCGATCGGGCAATCGCCGTCATTGGCGAAGGCGACACATTGTATGGCGAAGCAAAATTTCTCCGCAGCTATACATCCAGCATAGCCGTGTTCTCCGAGGGTGGTTCGGTTGGTTTGTCCCATGACCAGTGCCGCGATCTGTCAGCAATGGGAATAGAAATCATCGACGAGTCGGCATATAGCTATCGGCTAGCGCATGGTTCCCTGGAAGTTCTCTTTCGCGAAGCAAGCCGAACGTTTGAGAGCATCTATGCTGCCCTCGGTTCAGTGGCGCAGTCTCGTCTGGCCGCCGGGCTTGAAGCGGAGATGTCCGCTGAGGGATGTCTCATCGTCGACGAGCATCAGCGGACGAGTGTGCCCGGACTTTATGCGGCCGGGGATGTCGTGGTCGGCGTCGACCAGATCGGTCACGCGATCGGGCAAGCCGAGGTGGCCGCCACGGCTTTGCGAAACGATCTATGCGAGCGCGAACCGCTGCTCCGTGACTGACAAGGGGCTTTGGTGCGACTGGCGGTGTTCTTTCGATTTCACTATTTGATCGCGGCGCTGCCGGTGCAGCGCATCTCTGACGACGAGATCGATGCTCATAGTTCATAGGCACTTTGGAGCAGGACGGACAGCCCTTTCCGAGTAATTCGGTGCAAGTCGGGAAGCCGCACTCTAACAGATGATCGACGGCTTTCAATCAGGCCCTCCTCTAAGGCAATATTGACTGTCTTCTGTCCAACTCCTCTTGGCCGATGCCGGAACTCTGTCGAGTTCGAGATGTCCCAGAAACAGCGCCATACGCGCATCCATGCGACGATGTCGTTTGTCTCTCACCATGGCGTGTCAGTCCAGAGGCCCAAACATTCGGCACCAGATGATCGCCTTTGCCGCGCCCCTCGCACAGCACCAATTTCTGCAATCGAGGAGCGCTGCCCAAAGGAGAGTAGCTCACACCTTAGCCGGTTCACCGGCTTCCCGGAGCGACGCAAACTTGATCGTAACAGCACGGAGATTGCCGTCTAGCCATTCCGCCATGGTCTTCTCCTCTCCGAGATTAGCCTGAAGCCCCGAAACCGCCGATGGATAGCCGCCCAGTTCGGCAATCGTGATCAGCGACTTGTAGGCGGCAATCTCGAAATTCTCGAAAGCAAAATTGGCAAACGAGTTCTTGAGGATTTCGTCGCCGGCGACGCCGTGTCCCATTGCAGTGACCGTGCCGACAACGGAAAGCGCCATGTCCTTGAGCGTCGAATTATCTTCGCCGAGACCATTGAGGATTTCCTCAAGCCTTGTGATCTGCCCTTCGGTCTCACGAACATGCTGTTCGAGACGGCGCGCGACATCCGGATAGTTCTCGATGCGAGACACCTGCGGCTTCATGATTGATAGGGCTTGGTTCTCCATGGCATGCGCATTGCGCAGGCCAGTCACGAAAATGGACCGGGTTTCGCTCATGTCTGTCATGTGGTGTTCCTCGTTGTCATGGTGGCTGCTCCGACAACATCTGAGGACGTCGCTTGTTCCTGGGGGCCCGCTATTCGCGAGCGTTTGCGAAGATCGCGAAGCGCACGCGGTATTAGCGCTAAATCCACACGCCGAGGTCCGGCCGACTGATCATCAGCCAGAAGATTGCGAGGACGGCGGCAAAGGCCGGGAACCCGAAGCCAAACCATCGCCAGAACAGGTGATGATACGCCTGCGGTAGGGGGGTGTCCGTCGCCACCGCGGTTTCCGCCAGCCGGCGCATTTTCATTTGCATCCAGACCACCGGCAGCCAGAACACGCCGGTGAAGATGTAAAGGATGATGGAGAGTGCGATCCAGCCTTCGGCAAGCGAATAACCAACGTTCCAAGCGAGTGCAATGCCGGTGATGGGCTGGAAGATCACAGCAGTCGTCGTGAACACGAAGTCGGCGATGACGACGATACGCGCCACGCCGGCAATGACTGCCGGCTTGCCCGTGAAATGGGCGAGCAGCATGAAGAACGCGATGCCGGCGCCGGTGCCGAGCAGAACCGACGCGCCGATAATATGAAGATATTTGAGCACGAAGTAGGTGATCATCGGTCCCTCAGGATTGCGATCGTCATCAAGTGAGCCACGATGATCGGCCAGATCTTGAGGAGGGGCCCAAGAGGATCCTTCCAGAGTTCCGGGAGCAGCAGGGTTCCAGAGGCGGCATAGAGGAGCGAGACCGCAACGCCGAGCAGCAGTCCGGCTAAGGCCGTGCGCCTGAACACGATGAGGCTGCCGACCACAATATCTGCCAAGGCGCCGGCGATGACGCTGACTTCTGCAATTTCGGGAAACGCTGTTCGCCGCATCAGGCCGACGCCGAGTTCCCAACCAATGGTGAGCGATATGATGCCGGTCGCGATCCAGAAGGCCGCGAGGATCATGAGCGCGAGAGGCTTGAGAAAATAGAGGCCGGCGAACCAGCGCTCCTGGACACTGGAAGGAGTGGCATTCAACGCCTCGTCGAGCGCGAGTGGCGTAATTTCGGTAGACTGCTTCCAGGGGGCTGGGTCGCCGGTAGCGCCGCGCACGATCTCGAGCGCGGCGGTCGAGCGGAGAGGCGGGCGCCAGCCCAGCCGGCCGGCAAGATCGCCAAGGCCGTAGAGCATTTTCGCGATCGGACGCGGCAGCATGACCTCGATTGCCGGCTTCCGCCCGAACCATGCACGGAAGGCGGCGACAACTTCGCGGAACTCGAGCGGATCGGGGCCGGCAAGATCCAGCGCGATGCGGGACGGTGCCTCGTCCAGCAGCAGCCGAACCACGGTTTCCACGACATCGTCGAGCTGCACGATCTGAAGCTTGCCGGTGTCCGGCATGATGGGCAGCACGGGCAATGCCGCGAGTCCGCGAAACATCGCGCTGGCGCCATAGGCCGGGCGGCCGATCACCACTGAGGGCCGCAGGATCACCCAGTGCAGTGCCGAGGACCGCAATGCCGTCTCGGCCTGGTGCTTGGTGCTTGAGAAGTCGGAAGGCTGGGCGCGCTCCACCCCGATCGCCGAGAAGTGGATGAGGCGCTTCACGTCGGTCTGTTGGCAGGCCGTAAAGAGCGCCGAAGGACCCTCGAAATGCACGCCCGACACACTCTCGCCTGTGCCGTCCTGCAGCGCGCCGGCGCAATTGACGACGATTTCGACGCCCGAGAGAACCTGCAACCAGTCTTCGGGCTTGGTGGCGCGCGCGATGTCGAAGGATGTGATCTCCACCCCGGCGGTCCGCCCGGAGCGCGCGAGAGCTCGGACCGTGTGGCCTTCCTGGCGCAATCTGGCAACCACCGCTGAGCCGATCAAGCCCGAGGCGCCGATCACAAGCACGGTTCGAGCCCGACTTTTCAACACATTCTCCGAAATTCCTTCCACTCTCGCGGAGCCCGCATCGACGATCATGGCTTAGTCCGCTTGTCGTGTCGAATCCGGGGGGACACTCCCGATGGCCTCGGAGACGCCTATGCCATGCCGATAAGACAGCTCGCCGCCGAGCCAGCCAGTTATAAGCAGGATGAGAACAACTGCGATGGACAAGACCAGGCCGGTCAAGTCTGCGGACGCGCCATAGTCGCTCCAGCGCCGGACGACGTTGACGAAAGCCAGCACCAGGGCAAGAATATTGCCGACACCATGGACCCAGGCAATAGCCAGGCGCCTTGCACGCGCGACACCCAGCAGATCCACCAGGCCCACCAGTCCTGCCGCCGATCCTGTGACGAGCCCGCCGACAAGCAGCCAGAATGCGCCTCGAGCCCAGAAAGGATCATGGGTCGCGACAAACAAGATGTCGCCTATCAAGGCGCCGACAAGAAACCCGGGGAGCGGGACAAGCATCGGATGCAGCGGATGCCGGTTAACGGCCGCGACTGTGCCGCTGCCTGCTGGGTAGGTCGGTTCCATATCAATCTCCTACAAATACGTGGCCTCTCGGACGAGGCCCGTCGCCTAGCGCACCGCAGCACCCTCAATCCGGCATGGTCGTCTGGGCCGCCTGCAGCCGCTGCATCGCGAGCTCTTCAGGCTGGCACGTCAACCCACGACCGGTATGGGCTTACTCCTTGGCGGCAGATCCGCAGCGCTATGATGCGATTTGATGCACGCTGTATTTGTCGCGCGCGGCGCTCATGCACAAACGCTTCAATTTGGTCGGGTCAACAATGCCCCGTTGATACATATGGATGACATAGGAGGCACATTCACCTTTCCTGTTCTGATCAAACCACGCTTCATTGGAGATTTCCAAATAGATATCGCGAACGAGTTTCTGCTCGTCCGGGGTGAAATGCGAAAATCGATAAGAATCGACGAAAGCTAGCACGGTGGTTTCCTCCGGCAGGTAGCTTGCTTGAGATATATCTAATTTGCGCCATTCCCTGGGGATTACTACCCTAAAGCCGGATTTCAGGGAGTTAGGTCTTTTTCTGACATATTCCGAGGCCTGACCGATCGATGAGCGTGGCTCAGACCTTGGGCCGCTTTCCGAACGGTAAGAATGTCCGAATTCGTACGCAACGGCGTGTCTCGGAAACCTGATGATCTTTCCGGAGTTGGGTCACCACAACTGACCTGAGCTTAGATTATGAACGTGATGTCTCACCGCGCCTACACCATAACCCGGATACTGCTTGCAGCAAGCGTCCCGCTTTTGTTGGTGATGCTCACGGTGTCAGCGGTATAGGTTGGAGACTCACCCTTGGCTCTGTTGGCTGAATCCGAGGCTGTCACCCTCGCGACCAGTTCAAGGTCTAGAGCTAAGTTTCCCTCTTCGTCGGTAACCTTCATCCGCCAGGAATTTCCGTTCCATAGGCTGGGATTTTCGCCGAACACCTCAGCAGCGGTCTTTATGGCAAGTGCCCGAAGCTGGTGCTGATCGTCGACGTCAAGGCCTTCAGCATCGCGGTAGCCGTCACTCATATTGAAAAAATGGCGGGGCATCGGTTGCCTTTGCTCGGTTATCTGGAACAGACACGTCCCCACGTAGTATACCCTTTTGGGGAGCGGCGTATATTGTCGCGCAAGGAATCTATGATGAACCTCGTGCCGCTTATTCTAAAACTTGAACAGTTTCAGGAGCTGTCAGCTGAGGACAAGCACGCGCTGGAAGCCGCCGCCGGGGAAACAGTCACCTATGGTCCGAAACAAGATGTAATCCACCAGGGCGATCGACCCGACCATGTCCACCTGTTGCTGGAAGGCTGGGCCTGCCGTTACAAGATCATGCGCAACGGCGACCGGCAGATCATGGCCTATCTCATTCCCGGCGACCTTTGCGATGTCCATGTGACGCTACTGGATAGGATGGATCATTCCTTCGGTGCGTTGTCGGCCTGCCGTATTCTAACTTTTCCCAGGCAAAGCCTCGCTGACCTGATGCAGGTCAATGGACGGCTCCTTCGCGCCCTGTGGTGGTCAACGCTGGTCGATGAGGCAATCCTGCGCGAGTGGCTCGTGAACGTCGCAAGCCGGCCGTCGGAGAAAAGGCTGGGCCATCTCATCTGCGAGATGATTCACCGCGCCAAAGCCGTAGGCCTGACTGACGACCACTCGTTTGAGTTACCCGTCACCCAGGAAGAACTGGCCGACACGATGGGCATGACACCGGTTCATATGAACCGCTGCTTTCAGACCCTGAGGGGGCAAGGCCTGATCACCACAGATGGGAGGCGTATTATCATCGACGACCTTGAGCGGTTGATGGCGTTCAGCGAATTCGATCCGATGTATCTCCATCAGATCAAGGGAGTCGGGCAGCACCCTGTCGATGCCAAGCAGTAAAGCCGGGGAATGTCAGAAACAGACGGTACTGATCTATGTTATAGCGGAAGCGGCGCCTTTGCCGCATAAGCTCTTCATTACTTTCATCCTCGGTCGGACTGGTATGAGAGCGGGCTCCTCCCCGTAAGGAGATCCGTCATGTCGTCAGTCGTTCAATCCACCATTAAGAACCGCCTGCTAAAAGCCCTTGGACCTGACGCGTTTGCACGTTTTGCACCTCATTTGGAGTTGGTCGACCTGCCGATCAAGCATGTGTTGGTCGAGGCGGATCAACCCACCATGGATGTGTGCTTCTTGGAGCGCGGCCTCGGTTCGATGGTAGCGACAAGCTCTGATAACGAAACAGCCGAGGTGGGACACATCGGCCGTGAAGGAATGACAGGCGAACACATCGTCATGGGGTCCGACGAGACACCCAACAGGACATTCATGCAGGTCGAGGGCGCCGGCTATCTGATGCCGGCCTCAGCTCTGCTAGACATTCTGAATCGCGATGGGGCCACACGGCTTCTGTTCCTACGATATGTCCATTGCTGCGCGTTACAGCTATCCCATACAGCTCTCGCGAACGCGCGCTATAACGTTTATGAACGGCTCGCCCGCTGGCTATTGATGGTGCATGATCGGATCGATGATGACGATCTTCCGCTGACGCATGAGTTTTTGAGCATAATGCTGGGCGTCCGTCGTTCCGGTGTTACAGACCAAATCCATATGTTGGAGGGGGTCCACGCCATCAAGGCCACCCGCGGTAATATCAGAGTCTTGGACCGCGAAAAGCTCAGGGAAATCGCCAGCGGCTGCTATGGCGTTGCCGAGCGGGAATATGAGCGCCTGGTCGGCGTGCCGATCAGTGCTAATCGTCGCGAGTAAGCGCGTCACGGAACGGCACTACTAGAAGAACATTACCAGCTTCATCGCAAATCTCGATACGGTGGCTCGAAATATCCCGGCCTTCGAGAACCGCAACGCTCATCAATGCCCGGGCATCTTCAATGGCCTCGCTACGTGCGTCCTCAAGGCAGGAAAGCTCTGTTCCCTCAAAATCGTGCACGGTTTCCGAGGCCTTAACAACATTGAAAAAATATAGTGTCGAAGCTGCGTTCATCAGCGCATGCTATATGTTTTGGCGGCAGATTCCCATCGTCCGCAACCGTACAAACCCGAGCGCGGCGCGGCTGTTAGTAAACCCTACATAGTTTCCGAGCAGAATTAAGTGTCTGGTGTTTGGTCGTTTGTGAACAGGCGTGCCATGAGTTTCGCAGCTGATTTCTGTAACATTCATCCGATTAAAAACGCCAGCGCTCTGCCGTCCCGAAATCCTTGGTTTATGCAACGGCTTGGGTGTCAGGCTTGAGACGGATGTGCTTGACTGCTCAGTGCAGGTTGCGCATGCCGGATTTCGAAGGCTCCGGAGACTTAACCCGGAGCGCCCAGTTGTCGATTACTGTCATTGATGTTTTTAGAAACACAAATATAACGCAATGCATCTTCGAAGGATGGTTCGCGATTTCTATTTCGGAAATTCGCCAAACCTCAATGCGGGACGAGCCATGCCAAAACGAAAAATGCCCCCTGTCGTCAGCACCGGAATTGCGGGACTGGACAAGATCCTGCGTGGGGGCTTGCCGGCATCCAATCTGTATTTGCTTCAAGGTGCGCCCGGCTCCGGCAAGACAACGGCAGCGTTACAGTTCCTGCGTGCGGGTGTCGAGGCCGGCGAAAGCTGTCTCTATGTGACGTTGTCACAGACGGCCGCCGAGCTGGAAGCAATCGCTGTTTCCCACGGCTGGACGCTGGACGGCATTCGCGTCGAAGAATTGACCACCTCCGGAACGGTGAATGAAGCCGATGATCAAAGCATATTTCTCACATCGGACCTGCGGCTCGACGAGACGCGAAAGGCGCTCGAAGCAGCCATCGATGAACATAAGCCGCGCCGCCTCGTCTATGATTCGCTGTTGGAGATCCGCCTGATCACCGGTGACTCGCCGCGTTTCCGTCGGGAGCTTATCGGCTTCAAGTCTTTCCTTTCCCAACGGAAAGTGGTAGCCCTGCTGCTTGATACTCAGACCCCTGGCAGCGACCGCAGCGGTGGGGAAGTGGAGGGCCTGGGCAATGGCGTCATTCGCTTCGACAAGGCACTGGAGGAGTACGGTGGCGTCCGCCGTCGCGTCGAGGTCTCCAAGATGCGCGGCGTGCCAGTGGCCGACGGCTATCATGACATGGCAATTCGAGAAAGTGAGGGCGTGGTCGTGTTTCCGCGGATCATGCCGAGCACCGCGTCGGAGACTACCAAGCCAGACCTGATCAAATCTGGCGTCGCAGCGCTCGATGATATGTTCGGCGGCGGTCAGGAGGCCGGAACCACGACACTTGTGATCGGTCAGTCGGGCACCGGCAAGTCGACAATGTCGTCGCTCTATGCAACCGCGGCGCTTGAACGCGGTGAGAGTGTCGCGCTGTTTCTGTTCGAAGAGCGCTTGGAGACGTTCTTTCGTCGCTCTGAGGGCTTGGGAATGGAACTCAGGCAGTTCCACAAGGACGGCAAACTGATCCTGCGCGATTTCAACCCCAACGAAATCTCGCCCGGTGAGTTCGGCCAGATCGTTCAGGATGCGGTCGCCGAAAACAAGGTGCGTGTCGTGGTCATCGACAGTCTGACAGGATATCTGAGTTCGCTGCCGCACCGGGACAAAGCGGTTCGTGATATCCAGTCCCTTCTAAAATTCCTCGCGCGCTCCGGTGTCCTGACCATGCTGATCGTCGCTCAGCATGGGCTACTCGGGCAAAATGTGGGCATCGATGTCGATGTCAGCTTCCTCGGTGACACGGTTCTCCTGCTGCGGATCGTGGAGCATGAAGGCCGCTTGCGCCGAAATATCACCGTGGTCAAAAAACGTCACGGGCCACACGACCTCAACGTCCAGGAACTGCTGATTGAAAGTGGAAGCGTCAGTGTCCTCGCCTACAATCCACTTCCTGATCCGAAATGAACGGACCCTTGATCGAGAGCACGCTTGACTGGGTGCTCGTCCTCGCGCCCTTTCGCAAGGATGCCGACTATATCACGGCTTTGCTTAGCGAGCAGAAGGTGGAGGTGAAAGCCGGACGAAGCGACGATGAGGTAGCCCAGCTTCTCTCCTTGTCTCCCGGCGTAATTCTCATCGCACACGAAGCTCTCAATCCTCGGGTGCTCGCGAGTGTTGGAGAGCATCTCGCTTTGCAGCCTGGCTGGTCAGAAGTACCAACTCTTGTTTTGCTGGAGCGCACAGCACCGATATCGCGAATTCGCAGTCAATTGGAACGCTCCTGGCCGAAGGCCCGTCTTCTGTTTCATATCCGTCCGGTTGCGCGATTGGAATTAATGAACAGCATTCAGTCGAATCTATTGGTTCGGCTAAGGCAACGCCAGGTGCGTGATGCCATGGAGCGTGAGACGGAATTGCGCCTTGAGCTCAATCACCGGATCAAAAACATTCTGGCTAGCGTTACCTCGATCTTCCGGATGACGCGGCGTGGAGCGACGACGGTTGACGAATTGGCAGGTGATTTCACCGGTCGGCTGCAGGCACTTTCCAGTGTCCACACGGCAGTTTTCGAGGCAAATGGCGAGGACGTCTCGCTGTCGTCCATGGTTGAACTGACGGTGTCGCCCTACAACAGCAAGGGCTTGAATCGTATCCGCGCGCGCGGGCCGAATATTTCCATCAGCCGTGATGCTGCGACCACGATCGCCCTTTGTCTCCATGAGCTTATTACCAACGCCATCAAGTATGGCGCGCTTTCGCAGGACGACGGCTTTGTCGATATCGTCTGGGCGGTTTCGGAAGAGAACGAGCCGGTTGCCTCACTACAGTGGACGGAGGCCGGCGGCCCCGATGTCGTCGAGCCGACACGGCAAGGCTACGGCACGCGCTACATCCGCTCAGCGCTGGCATCCGTGTTCGGATTAGTTCCGGAGATGACCTTTGCGCCAGATGGCTTTCGATGCAGCGTTGCGGGCGCTTTGAGCCGATTGTCGACGAAATAAACACAGTCGGTCGGCCTCCCGGGTCGCAACTAACCCACTGAAATCTGATTATTTTTTTCGATGGATCATTCCGATGACACGCGCGTTACCTATTGACGCTGTATCGCTGCGTAACGACGGAGTTCCGGGGATGGGCAACAACGGCATCGCAGTTCTGGTCGTGGAGGACGAGACACTTGTCCGCATGGACATAGTGCTTGCTCTCGAACACGAGGGTTTCACCGTTCACCAAGCAGCCGACGCTGACGAAGCGATCGAGGTCTTAAACACGCACTTCGAAATACGTCTGTTGTTCACCGACATCGATATGCCCGGAAGTATGGACGGCCTAAAACTCGCCGCCGCAGTGCGGGACAGATGGCCGCCGATCAGGATTATCGTCACCTCGGGACATCGACACCTGAGCGACGAGCTGCTTCCCGTCGAAGGCAGGTTTTTTGCCAAGCCCTATGATATGTCGATCGTCATAGGCGCGATGAGGGATATGCTTGGCCCGAGTTGAGGACTTCAAGAGATCACCGATCGCGATTCCATGTGCTTCTGAACGATAAACGTCACTGGCCTTCTCCCTCCGGATTGCCAAGGCTTTTGCAGCCCTAAATCCTGTCAACGTCGCATCCGTGCATTCTCAAATCCCCGAACTCTAGGAGTCCAACATGTCCGACTATTCCGCTGATGACGCAGTCGTCTCTCAGGTCGAAACATTGCGTATCGCTCTACCCACCTGGGTCATAAGCACCGTTGAACTCGTCGAGTTGGCCGAAAACGCCGAGCGTGCCGCGAGGGCCACCAGTCCAGAAACGGCCGATCGCGCGCGAAAGCTCATTGTCGAAGTTGCCGAGTGGCAGCAGAAATTGAGCGACTGGCAAAAGCAGCCTCTCAGCCCACGCCTGCTGGCTGAGCTTCGCATCCTCAAGGCAACTTTGGACGCTTCTATGGATGAGGCCAATGCGGCGGCAGGTCAGCTTAAACTATTCGATTGAGGTCCAGATATTTGTGATCAAGGTTGTCTTGAAGACGTGCCAACATGGCTGTTCCGGAAACGGAGTAGCGTCTCTTAGATTTGGCGCTGATCATCCGCTCTCGGGCGAGCTGATCCCCACCTTCAAGCCCATTTTGGACTGGAGGGCACAATCAAATTAGTTGGTCACTTCCTTGGCGGCAAAGCCAAGTTCGGCTGGTCTCAAGATCAGAAACGAATGTATTGTGGAGAGAGCCAAACGTGGCGCGCAACGCATCGCGGAACCAGGTGCTAGGTGTCCACGCTCGGAGCGCCCTTGGGACAGTTGGCGAAGAAGAGGCCCGAGCTTCCGGCACGCTTGTTCGGCGCCGCCTAATACTGTAATTTAGAAAAATGGAAGATACAAAATCAAGCGTTTCGCCTAGACCTCATCGAAATCGCGTCCTAAAAGGGGCAACCATCATTACGGGGGTCTCGAATTCCGAAGTACCTTGCAGCATTCGTAACATGAACAAGGATGGCGCGGAACTCAAGGTAAACAGCAGCGCGTCGGTACCGGAACGGTTCTTACTTTACGTGCCCGTTGACGGCGTAGCCTACGCTTGCGAACTACGGTGGAGGTCCGGGGAGCGAGCAGGCGTAAAACTGCACGGAACGGCTCCGAAACCCCGCTGGCATTACGGCTGACTGTCTTCACCGAGCCCCTTCCGGGTTGCGCGATCACGCGACGGTAGTCGTCCTCGCAAACGTCCCCAATCAGCTTGATCAAGACGGATGCATAGAGACACCGCTTTGCGCTTTGCCGGGTGCCACCCTTGCAGTCATGCGGTTCTCGCCGACGCTTCCTGGACGAGCAAGATTTCAGCGATGGCGTCAGGTTTACCGTCTGCTAAATGGTTTCCTTGGACCTCGCACCGGTTCTCACGCAGAAACGCCAATTGTACGCATTCGACGCGTCTATCTCGGCGTCGGCGTCTGAACCGAAAGCGCTCTAAAAAAGACGCGGCCGCCCGCATAAAACCGACGCGGCGGCGGTCCAGCGGAACGCTAAGGCCCTGACTACAGCTTTCGCGCAAGCCGTGCGGTCCTCGCACGCACGCAAATCTCACGCCGTTCCTGTCGAAAGGAATCTATTTCCAAAGCCTCTCGGGCGTCGGGATGGCCTTGCGCAATCAGCATGTGTTCAATGGCAAGATAGTCATCAAATTTGCCGCTGCTCGCCAGTTCACGCGCCGTCTTCCGGATTTGTTCGGCACGCTGAGCCTTCTGCATTCAACCCGCTCCCTATATGACTGCTCTCAGATTAGCGACACGATATCGGCGAGGCAAGCGAAGCATCCGGAGACTCGATTCTCCCAGACAGCCGGGGATCCTGGCAGAACGCCGCCTCATCAGGCCTGCACGTCAGCGACGATTGCGAGGAGGGAGATAGACATGTGCCAGCCGTCCGCCACCAGCGCCATCGAACCGAACATGGTCCCGGCGGCGATCTCGACGACCATCATCGTCGCGGTGATCGCGATCATCAGCGAGGTCCGGCGCTCGTTGCGTTGGTGCTGCTCGCCGAGAAACACATGTGCCAATCCTTTCCCTATCGGCAGATGCAGTTTTTGCCCTCTGCCCAACGCATAGACAAACGGCAGCCTATGAGAAACTTGGCCACGGATGCGCAAATCCGTTCATCGCATCGGCCGTTGCGGCTGCCCTTGCTCTATGTCTCTGCCACGTCGCGAGGTTATTTCAAACGTCATGTCCAACCGCGGGAGCCACACGTGCGTCGGAGGCGGAACGTAAACACCACTGACAGGTTGAATTAGT
>Ga0164290_1002172_pt1 | contig 16211 bp, 17 predicted proteins | sample Micstemetagenome_FD_108782 | JGI IMG/M metagenome (GOLD analysis project Ga0164290, IMG submission 108782) | Contaminated culture microbial community from soil near Moab, Utah, USA - Microcoleus steenstrupii SON62 (Illumina Assembly) | ecosystem: Environmental > Terrestrial > Soil > Soil crust... | reverse complement strand
TCCGGGCGGCGACGCCGGTGTCGTGCGCGTCGACGGCCATGCCAGCAAGGCGCTCGCCTTCTCCTCCGACGTGACGCCGCGCTATTGCGAGGCCGACCCTTACGAAGGCGGCAAGCAGGCGGTGGCCGAATGCTGGCGCAATCTCACCGCGACCGGCTCGCTGCCGTTGGCTGCCACCGACAACCTCAATTTCGGCAATCCCGAGCGGCCCGAGATCATGGGCCAGTTCGCCAAGGCGGTGACCGGCATCGGCGATGCCTGCCGCGCGCTCGACTTCCCGATCGTGTCGGGCAACGTCTCGCTCTACAACGAAACCAACGGCCAGGGCATCCTGCCGACGCCGACCATTGGCGGCGTCGGCCTGATCGACGACTGGTCGAAGATGGCCAGGCTCGGCTTTGCCAGCGAAGGCGAAGTCATCCTGCTCGTCGGCGGTCCCGCCGGCTGGGGCAGCCACCTCGCCCAGTCGATCTATATGCGCGACATCCATGGCCGCAGCGACGGTCCGCCGCCGCCGGTCGATCTCGCTCACGAGAAAAAGGTCGGCGATTTCGTGCGCAAGCTGATCCACAGCGGCGCCACCACCGCCGTACACGACCTCTCCGACGGCGGCCTCGCCGTGGCGCTGGCCGAAATGGCGATGGCATCCGGCATCGGCGCAACCGTGCCGGGCTTGAGCGGCGCCGACCCGATCCCGGTGTTCTTCGGCGAGGATCAGAGCCGCTATCTGGTGACGGTGAAGTTCGGCGGTCAGTCGCAGGAATTGCAGGCGCTGTGGAACGAAGCCAAGGCGCTCGGCATCTTCGCGCCGTGGATCGGCACCACCGGCGGCAGCGAATTGAAACTCGGGTCGGCACGCGCCATATCAATCAAGGACTTGAAAACGGCGCACGAATCCTGGTTTCCTGCCTTCATGGAAGCCTGAGATGCGCGAGTGAAAGTCAAACATAGCGGCTGTCGCAGTGGCAAATCGAAATGGTTGAGTTTTTCTTCGGCCTGATCCTCAGATTGCTTCTCTTCGTGTTATGGGCAATCCAGCAACGTATCGGGGAAGCGGTAGTTTGGTGGCTTTTCGAAAAAATGGCCCGTCTGTCGCGATCGCTTTCGATCTACCTTTTCCCAACTGTCGGCTTGGGCAGATTTCGACCCGCACAGAATGGACAGCGGTTTTCCGACAAACGGTATTCCACCGTGCAACTGCGTAAATCTCGCATGCCGGTTCGTTTTCGAAACTAAGACCCGATGAATTGACCGAGGCTGGCGAATCCTGATTTCCTCGCCTCATCGGGAACTGAAGAAGGAACGTCCCATGGCGATGGACGCACACGACATCGAACGGCTGATCAAGGAAGGCATTCCGGACGCCCGGGTGACCATTCGCGATCTCGCCGGCGACGGCGACCACTATGCAGCCGAGGTCGTGGCGGAAAGCTTCCGCGGCAAGAGCCGGGTGCAGCAGCACCAGATGGTCTATGACGCGCTGAAGGGCAATATGGGCGGCGTTTTGCACGCGCTGGCCCTGCAGACCAGCATACCGGACTGATTTTACTAAGAAAATCCGGACGTGCCCGCGCTTCGGCCAGGCCGGCGCTCCTGCCTGCTGCTGACGCGCGATGTGGACAGAACGCCCGCGGCCGACAAAAGTGAAATGAAAAAGCGCTTTTGATTCAGACGGTTGTCGGTGACACCCCCGAAAATCGCGTCGGATTTGTCTACAAGCCGCTGTTTGCGCGCAAAATGGGTCTGTTTCGCGCGAAACGAGGTCGTCTAGCGCCCATTCTCCTTCATTCGCACCGCCAGGATCGGCCCCGCCGGGAACGAGGCGCCGACGATCGTGTCGGTGCCGTTGGAAAGCGTCGAGATGGCGCCGTCGAAGAACAGCGCGTTCCTGCAGCCGAGTGCGTCGCGGAACAGCCGGGCGAAGCTGCCGAGGCTGACCTCGCCGCGCGAGATGACCAGCACGATCGTATCGGGATCACGGACGCCGACCCCGTTGCGGATGTAGCGGGAGGAGCCATTCGGCTCGAAGCGCGGATGCAGGGCGCCGTCGATGACCAGCATCGGGCCGGATTGCGTGGCATAGGCCACCGAGGGTTTTGTCGCGGCATAGGCGCCGGTTTCCAACACGCCCGCCTTGCCGTCGGTGTCGACATAAAAGACGCCATTGGGTTTCAGGAAAAAATTTCCGTCGGCGTCGTCGCGGTTGAGCGGCGCTTCCTCGCGGCCCGCCGCCACGAACAGGCCGACCGGCGTCAAATCCTTGTGGTACATGCCGGCATTCATGGCGAGCAGCGCCGGCGTGCCGGCGGCGCGCATGGCCTGCGTGAATTTTCGCACCGAGGCGTAAGGCACACCGCCGGCGTCCGCCCGCTGCAACGTCACCGCGTAGCGGCGAAGATCGATCTCGCATACGACATAGGCGACCGTCTCGAAGGTCTGGTCGCGACAGGGCTCCGGCAATGCGGCCGGCGCGATGGGCGCCGCTTCGCTTGGCGTCGCCGGCGCCGGTGGGAGCGCGGCGGGCGCCTCCCCGTTCGGCGCCTGATTGTCCGGCGCGGTCGGCGCTTGGCCACCCGGCGGCAACGGAGGTGCCGGCGGCACCTGCGGCGGCGTGGATGGCACCTGCGATGGCGATGGCGACGCCGGTGCGGGAGCCGGCGACAGGCCGGGTTGAGGCGCGGTAGCGGGTTGGGCTGTAGGTGAAATCTCCAAGCCAGACGGGCGCGGCAGCGAGACAAACCATGCGGCAGCCAGGGCACCGGCCAAAAGCGCCGCCAGCCCGCCGAACAGGACCCGGCGCATCATCGGCTCTTCACGCCGGCCGGCGGATTGGCCCAGCCACGGCCCGTCGCTTGCGCCATTCCTAAGTGCAAATCGGCAAACATCTTGTCTCGCACGGCTGTCGGGTTTATCTGATGCTCATGTTTCAAGCCCGACTCCCACGGGCGCAGAAGGATTTTTGCCCATGAGCGGAATCAACGACTACATCGACAGCGAAGTGAAGAGCAACGACGTCGTCCTGTTCATGAAGGGTACACCGGGCTTCCCGCAGTGCGGTTTCTCGGGCCAGGTCGTGCAGATCCTCGACTATGTCGGCGTCGACTACAAGGGCGTCAACGTGTTGGACTCCAACGAGCTGCGCCAGGGCATCAAGGACTATTCCAACTGGCCGACGATCCCGCAGCTCTATGTGAAGGGCGAATTCGTGGGCGGTTGCGACATCATTCGCGAGATGTTCCAGGCCGGCGAATTGCAGGCCTTCTTCGACGAGAAAGGCATCAAGGTCAAAGGCGCCGCCTGACCTGACGCCCGCCGGACGATCGAGCCCGGCCCACAACTGAACAACCGTCCGTTCGAGGACGCGAGACCCGATGCGCCGGCCACCCGGCGCATCGTGCTTTCCGAAAATCGGGTTCGGTTTTCGGAAAGCACGATGCGCGGATTCATAATGTTAGAGCGTCCTTTGCGCGTCCGAACGGACGCGCAAAGGACGCTCTAACGGCGCATCGGCGTTTTGGCATTGGGGACGCCCTCATGGATACGCAAGTTCAACAGCCGGCCAAAGAGATGGCCTTCCCGATCCCGCGCTGGGAATTCATCGCGCTGTGCGCGGCGCTGATGGCGCTCAACGCGCTGGCCATCGACATCATGCTGCCGGGCCTGCAGGAGATCGGCGCCAGCCTCGGCGTCGCCAGCGAGAACCACCGCCAATATGTGATCTCCGCCTATTTCGGCGGCCTCGCCTTCGCGCTCCTGGCCTATGGGCCGCTGTCGGACCGTTTCGGCCGCCGCACGCCGTTGCTGGTGGGACTGACCATCTACATCTGCGCCGCCGCCGGCGCGGTCTTCGCACCGACTTTCGAGACCTTGCTGGCGCTGCGCTTCATCCAGGGCATCGGTGCCGCTTCGACCCGTGTCATCGCGGTTTCGATGGTGCGCGACCGTTTCGGCGGCCGCGCCATGGCCGAGGTGATGTCGCTGATCTTCATGGTGTTCATGGTGATCCCGGTGGTGGCGCCGTCGATCGGACAAGTGGTGATGATCTTCGCCAACTGGCACATGATCTTCATGGTGATGGCGCTGATCGCCGCGGCGATCGCGCTGTGGGCCGTCATCCGCCTGCCGGAAACGCAGCATCCCGAAGACCGCCGCGACGTCGATCTCGGCTCGATCTTCCAGGGCTTCAGGATCGTGCTGTCGAACCGGCTGTCGCTCGGCTACACGCTGGCATCCACCGCGGTGTTCGCTGCGCTGTTCGGCTTCATCAACTCGGCGCCGCAGGTCTATATCGGCATCTACCACCTCGGCTACTGGTTTCCGGTGCTGTTCGCGGCCATCGCCGGCATGATGGCGGTGTCGTCGTTCCTGAATTCGCGGCTGGTGATGCGCTTTGGCATGCGCCGCCTGTCGCATGGTGCGCTGATCGGCTTCACCATCGTCTCGACGATCTGGTTCGTGATATCGCTGTTCGGGCCGGTGCCGTTGCCGCTGTTCGTGCTTCTGTTCGCGGCGGCCATGTTCCAGTTCGGCTGGATCGGCTCGAACTTCAACGCCATCGCCATGGAGCCGCTCGGCCACATCGCCGGCACTGCCGCGTCGATCCAGGGTTTCATCCAGACATTGGGTGGCGGCCTGATCGGCGCCGCCGTTGGCCAGGCCTTCGACGGCACGGTCACACCGCTGGCCGCGGGCTTCTGCGGCGTCGGGCTGATGGCGCTGGTCCTGGTGCTGATCGCCGAGCGTGGCAAGCTGTTCACCGCGCCAAGCGCGCACCAGACGGTCAGCGCCGAGGCTGCTCACTGATTGCAAGGCCGGCAGCCAAGCGCTGCCGGTCCTTGTCAGGCCCAGAGTTCGCGCCTGATCTCGGCCCAGCTTGCCTTGTCGGGCGCCACAATCAGCCCACCGGAGAGATGCGACGGCAGGTAGGCGCTGCCGTCGAAGCGCGCCGCGTAGCCGCCTGCCTCCTGGTGGATGAGCACGCCGGCCAGGTGATCCCACGGCATCATCACGTTCTGGACGATGAAATGCGCGTGGCCGGCGGCAAGCACGCGATATTCATGCGCCGAGCAGCGGTAGCCGATGTAGGACAGGCACTTGGCCTGGTTCCTGGCGAGCAGCGAACGCTCGGGTTCGTCGAAGGCCTGCCAGCCGAGCGCACCGGTCATCAGCGAGAACGGCACCGGTTCGGCCACGGCGACACGTTCCGGCCCCTGTGCGCCAACCATGTGGCTTCCCGCTCCGCGAACGCCGATCAGGGCATCCTTGCCGACAGGATCGTAGATGATGCCCGCCACGGTCTCGCCGTCCTGGACCACCGCCAGGATGACGCCGAACACCGGCACGCCGGAGGCGAAATTGTAGGTTCCGTCGACCGGGTCGATGACGAAGGCCAGCTTGCTGCCGCCGAGCTTCGCCAGCAGCGTCTTGTCGGCCTCGCAGGCCTCTTCGCCGACGATGAGGGCGTCCGGATAACGCGCGGCGATCGCCTGCGTGATGACACGCTCGGCGTTGATGTCCGCTTGGGTGACGAGGTCGGCGGCCGACTTCTTCTGCTGGATGTCGCCGGCACCAAGGCGCCGGAAGCGCGGCATGATCTCCTGTGCGGCCGCATCGGCCAGAACGCCGGTCAGCCATTCGATATCGCGGTCGTCAAAGTGCATCGTCATTCCCGATAGTGGTGGCCAGCGCGGCGAAATCGAACAGTTTGCGGTCGAGCAGATGCGACGGCCTTACATTGCCCATGGCGCGGATCATGGTGTCCTTGCGGCCGGGCTGCTTCTTCTCGATATCGTCCAGCATCGCCTTCATGGCGTTGCGCTGCAGGCCTTCCTGGCTGCCGCACAGGTCGCAGGGGATGATCGGGAAGGCCATGGCGGCGGCGAACTTCTCCAGATCGTCCTCGGCGCAATAGGCGAGCGGGCGCAGCACCATCATGTCGCCCTCGTCGTTGAGCAGCTTCGGCGGCATCGCCGCCAGCCGGCCGCCATGGAAGAGGTTCATGAAGAAGGTCTCGAGGATGTCCTCGCGGTGGTGGCCAAGCACCAGCGCCGAACAGCCCTCCTCCCGCGCGACGCGATAGAGATGGCCGCGCCGCAGCCTGGAGCACAGCGAGCAATAGGTGGCGCCCTGCGGCAGCTTGTCGGTGACGATCGAATAGGTGTCCTGATATTCGATGCGGTGCGCGATGCCGTTGGCGGTGAGATAGTCCGGCAGGATGTGCTTGGGGAAGTTCGGCTGACCCTGGTCGAGATTGCAGGCGATGAGCTCCACCGGCAGAAGGCCGCGCCATTTGAGGTCCAGCAGAAGCGCAAGCAGCCCGTAGGAATCCTTGCCGCCCGACAGCGCCACCAGCCAGCGTTCGCCGGGCTTGACCATGGAAAAATCGTCCATGGCCTGGCGGGCCAGCCGCAAGAGCCGCTTGCGCAGCTTGTTGAACTCGACCGAGGACGGCACGTCGCGAAACAGCGGATGGCAGCCGCCGTCGAGGTCGGGGATGGTTTCGGCTTGCACGTTCATGGCGTAACGTTCCGCAGGATGATGCCGCGCCTTATAGCGGCGCTCGCCCCACCAAACAAACGCTCCAGACAAAAAAGGCCGCCCGGAGGCGGCCTTTTCGCAATTCGTATTCGCCGCCTGATTAGCGCGAATAATATTCGACGACCAGGTTCGGCTCCATCTGGACAGCGTACGGAACGTCCGACAGGCCGGGGATGCGAGCGAAGGTGGCGACCATCTTGTTGTGATCGGCTTCGATGTAGTCCGGCACGTCACGCTCGGCGAGCGCGACCGATTCCAGGACGATGACGAGCTGCTTCGACTTCTCGCGCACCTCGATGACGTCGCCGACCTTGCAACGGTACGAACCGATGTTGGTGCGCTTGCCGTTGACGTTGATGTGGCCGTGGTTGACGAACTGACGGGCGGCGAAAATGGTCGGCACGAACTTGGCGCGGTAGACGACGGCGTCCAGGCGCGATTCCAGCAGGCCGATCAGGTTCTCGGAGGTGTCGCCCTTGCGGCGGTCGGCCTCTTCGTAGGTCTTGCGGAACTGCTTTTCCGAAACGTCGCCGTAGTGACCCTTCAGCTTCTGCTTGGCGCGCAGCTGCAGACCGAAGTCCGACAGCTTGCCCTTGCGGCGCTGGCCGTGCTGGCCGGGACCGTATTCGCGCTTGTTGACCGGGGACTTCGGACGGCCCCAGATGTTTTCGCCAAGGCGACGGTCGATCTTGTATTTTGCGGATTCGCGTTTGCTCATCGCATTCCCTTTCAAAACAAAATACCCGGACCTCATGGTCCGAGTGAAGGAAACGCGCCCTCCTCTGGCCCCCGTTTTCGGAGCCTGACAGGATCTTCCGCGCAAGCGACAAGAAGATCCACGGGACACGTCGGTGATGCAAGGACCTGAAACCGGATGATTCCGGGACCTTGCGGCATAAAACAAAGCACCGGACCTCACGGCCCGGCGTTGCGCGGGTTCGATAGACCGCTGTCATCGTTCTGTCAAGCGCGGGGATCGGGCCGCGTCCGGTGCGTTGGCTCAGGCCCGCGCCGACATATCGGCGCTCCGGCCTCAGGCGGCGGCGTCGAAGGCGGCGCGCGCGACACGCAGATTGTCGCGGTTGCCGGCGGCCCAGGCGCCGAGTGCCGCGATCGGCACGGCAAGCGACTGGCCGAGTTCGGTCAGCGCGTATTCCACCTCCGGCGGCGTGGTCGGGCGTACGGTGCGGCGCACGAGACCGTCGCGCTCCAGCGAGCGCAGCGTCACCGTCAGCATGCGCTGCGAGATGCCCTCGATCGACCGTTTCAGCGCGTTGAAGCGCATGGTCGCCGGCTGCAGGTTGAGGATGACCAGGATGCTCCAGGTGTCGCCGAAACGGTCCAGCGCCTCGCGGATCGGACAATTGCCGTCGGCGTCGATGGCGAAACCCGGCGTGGTGTGAAGCAGCGGCACGCCCGCTTCGTTGGTTCTGGCGTTCATGCGGTTCCTTTCGCGTAACCTGGGCACGAAATCATGCGTTCTTTTCGCGGCAGGCGGTCGTCGCTATGTAGTTACCCGTGATAACCTGATTACTGAAAATATCCATCTTTCCCGGCAAGGGGAAGGGGAAAGACAAGGAGACCATCCATGAAGATCGCCCTTATCGGCGCTTCCGGCTTCGTCGGCGGCGCGCTCACCAAGGAAGCCACCCAGCGCGGCCACAGCGTCACCGCCATCGTGCGCAACCCGGCCAAGGTGCAGGCTGGCGCCGGCGTCACCGCGGTCAAGGCCGACGTCACCGACGTCAAGCAGCTTGCCTCACTCATCGCCGGCCATGACGTCATCATTTCCGCCTTCAATGGCGGCTGGGGCGATCCCGACATCTACAACAAACACATGGCCGGCTCGCGCGCCATTGTGGCGGCCGCCAAGCAGGCGGGCGTGCGTCTGATCGTGGTGGGCGGCGCCGGCAGCCTGCACGCGCCGGACGGCAGCCAGCTCGTCGATTCGCCGCATTTCCCGGACGCCTACCGCGACGGCGCCCGCGGTGCCCGCGACGCGCTGGCCGAACTGCGCAAGGAGAGCGGCCTGGAATGGTCGCTCGTGTCGCCGGCCGCGCACATTGCTCCCGGCGAACGCACCGGCAAGTTCCGCCTGGGCGGCGACGAGCCGGTGCTCGACGCCAAGGGCGAAAGCCATGTCTCGGTGGAAGATCTCGCCTACGCCGTGCTGGACGAAGCCGAGACGCCGAAGCACACCGGCAAGCGTTTTACGCTCGGCTACTGAGCCGAACCATCGAACGCCGTAACGGCGTATACCGGACAGGGTCAGTCCTCGGACCTCTTGTCCGGTATGTTTTTTGGCCGGCCAGGGCGAAAAGTCAGGAAACCGTGGTCAGCCCGAAACCCTGCATCAGGCGCCGGATGGCGTGGTCGGGCTTGCCGGAGGTGAAGACGGCGATGTCGGGGCCGTTCGGTGCGAAGTCCCTGCGGCCGCCCGGCTGCGCCCCATCGAGCAACGACAAGGCGCGGCGCGCGATCGCCTCGGCCGGATCGATCCAGTCGACCGGCCACGGCGCGGTCTTGCGCATGCGGTTGGCCAAAAACGGATAGTGCGTGCAGGCAAGCACGACGATGTCGGTGAAACGGCCGTCCTGCTCGATGAAACAAGGCGCGATCTCGGCGCGCACGGCTTCCTCGTCGACGAAGCCGTCACGCATATAGACCTCGGCGAGGCCCGCCAGCGCCGTCGAGCCGACCAGGCGCACATGACATTTCTGCGCCCATTTCGCGATCAGGTCGCGCGTGTATTGCCGCTTGACCGTACCCGGCGTCGCCAGCACCGAAACCAGGCCGGAGCGCGTGCGCTCAGCCGCCGGCTTGATCGCCGGCACAGTGCCGACGAAAAGATGGCTTGGGAACGTCTCGCGCAGCGCGTCGATGACCAGCGTCGACGCCGTGTTGCAGGCGATGACCGAAATGGCCGGGCGATAACGCTCCAGCAATTGCCCGAACAAAGTGAGAAGATGCGCCAGCAGCGCCGGTTCTTCCCAATTGCCATAAGGAAAGGCGGCGTCGTCGGTGATATAGATGAAGCGGCGGTCGGGCATCAGGACGCGCGCCTCGCGCAGCACGGTGAGCCCACCGACGCCGGAATCGAACATCAGGATCGGCTGCTCAGCCATGGTATGCCTCAGTCGTTATCGAGACCCTTGCCGCCCTCGGGCGGCAGCGTGTCGGCGTCATCGTCCGCATGGGCAGCGCGATCGGCCTTGGCCTTGCGTTCTGGATAGCCGGCGCCGCGCGGCTCCTTCGGCGAGAAATAATCGAGCGACGCAACCACACCACGCAGCACCTTCAATTCCGGCTGGGCGAAGCCGGCGCGGGTCAGAACGGCGCGCAGATTGTCGACCATCTTGGGCTTCTTTGCGGCGGGCCTGAAATAGCCGCGCGCCTCCAGCGCCGCCTCCAGATGCGCGAATAGGCCGTGCAGCTGTTCCTTGGTGGCGGGCAACATTTCCGGGCCGGCGAAATTGGTGTCGGTCTCGCTCTCCAGGCCCGACTTCATCCATTCATAGGACATCAGAAGCACGGCCTGGGCGATGTTGAGCGAGGAAAAGGCCGGATCGACCGGGAAAGTGACGATCTCGTCGGCGAGGCCGACCTCTTCATTATAGAGGCCGAAACGCTCGCGCCCGAACAGAATGCCGGTCTTCAGGCCATCGCGCTGGCGCGACCGCAGCGCCCTGCCCGCCTCCACCGGCCCGCGCACCTCCTTGAAACCGTCGCGCTCGCGCGCCGTGGTGGCGAAGACGAAATTCAAGTCGGCTACGGCCGAAGGCAGGTCATCGTATAGCTTGACCCCGTCGATGACATGATCGGCCCGGCTTGCCGCCGCGCGCGCCTTCTCGCTCGGCCAGCCGTCGCGCGGGTTGACGAGCCGGAGTTCGCCCAAGCCGAAATTCGCCATGGCCCGCGCGACCATGCCGATGTTTTCGCCGAGCTGCGGTTCGACAAGGATGATGGCGGGGCCGCCCGCTTCGTGTGAAGAATTCGTCATTGCAACCAGAAAACGCTCATTTGCGACATTGTCGCGACCCCTGCCATATTCGGCCGGGAAAATGAAGGGTTGGCAAAGACAGGCGTCACCCCGCAACCTTGATCTGCGGCAGGTCCCGGGTGAAGGCGCGAAAGCCGACGCTGTAATACATGTCGCGGGCGGCCGCGTGGGCCGGCGCGCCGCGACAGGCGACCAGCATGTGTTTCGCGCCGGCGGTTTTTGCCAGATGCATGCCGTGCAGCTGCAACGCGGCACCCAGCCCTCGCCGCCGGAACTGCGGATGCGTGCCGACGGGCTCGAATTCGGCGGTTTGCGTCGCCTTATCCAGCCAGATGATCGCGGTCGCGGCCAGGGCGCCGTCCGGTGCGGCGACCAGCACATGCAGGTCGGCCCGATACGGCCAGGTGTGCCGGACCCGCTCGAACGCCGCCTCGTTGAAAGCCGAGGGATGCCATGCGTCGCGATGCACGTTGACCGCGTCCGCCGCGGGGACTTCCGCGGCGGTCAGGAAGCGGAACCCTTCGGGCAGCGCCGGGTTCGGCACGTCGGTCAGCTCGCGCATGTTGAACTGCACCCAGGAGCCGTCGTCTCCACCGGCCTCCGTGTCGAAGGCGTAGCCATGCGCGGTGACAATCGCCTGCGCCGCGACATCGGCGGACTGTATCGTCAGCAGCCGGTCGACATCGCCCGCCACCTCGTCGTACCAGTCCAGTATGTCGACCAGCAGTTCCGGCCGGTCCGGATGCGCCTGCCAGATCAGATTGGCGGTGTCGCTCTCGCGGAACGTGCCGTCGCCGCGTGGAACCTTGTAAGGCAGATGCGCCCAGCCCCAGCCAGCCAGCCGGCCGTCGACGAGCCACAACCGATGCCGCCAGAATGGGCCGAGCGCATCGAAATCCTTGGCCCAGACCCAGGCCAGTTCGCCGACGGTGGCGTCGCCGTTCAGCAACTCGGGCCGCAGCGCGGTCACCTCCTGGGCCAGGCTCTGCATCAGTCGAAGTTCGGTCTGGCCAAGTGGTTCCATACGCGCAGCTTGGCAGGGCTGCACTGCGCTGTCGAGCGCGTGCGGGCTGCGGGGCGCAGGTAGATTTGCGGCATTTGCGCGTCGCTGCCATATTTAGAAACGGAAAAGAAAGTTTGGCAAAGGATCGACCGTGACGGATGAACTTGTCGAACAAATCCGCGCCGTTATCGGCGACGATCCGAACGTTGCCGAAATCCGCATGTTCGGAGGTCTGTGCTTTACGCTCAACGGCAACATGCTGGCCGGTACGATGAAGGGTGGCGGCCTGCTTGTGCGCGTGGGCGAAGCCCAGGAAGCGGAAGCGCTGTCGCGGCCGGGCGCGGCGCGCATGAACTTCACCGGCCGCGAGATGAAAGGGTTCGTGATCGTGACAGCGGACGAACTCGACGACGCGGCGCTGAAAGGATGGCTGGCAATGGCCACCCGATTCGTCGGGCCGATGCCTCCAAAACAGAAGAAGAAATAGGCATTGGCGCCGCCGCGGGCCAACTTAGCCCGCAGCGACGTTCCAGCCGTTTGCGTGCCGGTTTCGGCTTTGCTATGAGAGCCGCATCTGACGGCCGAGCCCTGCGCGAGGCCCTTTCCCGACCAGCAGCGAGGCTTTCTTTATGGCGAAGATCAAGGTGGCTAACCCCGTCGTCGAACTCGACGGCGACGAGATGACCCGCATCATCTGGCAGTTCATCAAGGACAAGCTGATCCACCCCTATCTCGACATCGACCTCGAATATTACGACCTCGGCATCGAGCACCGCGACGCCACCAACGACCAGGTGACGATCGACGCGGCCAACGCCATCAACAAGTGGGGCGTGGGCGTGAAATGCGCCACCATCACGCCCGACGAGCAGCGCGTCGAGGAATTCAAGCTTAAGAAGATGTGGAAGTCGCCCAACGGCACGATCCGCAACATCCTCGGCGGCACCATTTTCCGCGAGCCGATCATCATGAAGAACGTGCCGCGCCTGGTGCCGGGCTGGACCAAGCCGATCATCGTCGGCCGTCACGCTTTCGGCGACCAGTACAAGGCGACAGATTTCAAGTTCCCGGGCAAGGGCAAGCTGTCGATCAAGTTCGTCGGCGACGACGGCCAGGTGATCGAGCACGACGTGTTCGACGCGCCGGGCGCCGGCGTGGCGATGGCCATGTATAATCTCGACGAGTCGATCCGCGAATTCGCCCGCGCCTCGCTGAACTACGGCCTGCTGCGCAATTATCCGGTCTACCTGTCGACCAAGAACACCATTCTCAAGGCCTATGACGGCCGCTTCAAGGACATCTTCCAGGAAGTGTACGAGAAGGAATTCGAGGCCGAGTTCAAGGCGCGCAAGCTGTGGTACGAACACCGCCTGATCGACGACATGGTGGCCTCTTCGCTGAAGTGGTCGGGCGGCTATGTCTGGGCGTGCAAGAACTATGACGGCGACGTGCAGTCGGACACGGTGGCGCAGGGTTTTGGCTCGCTCGGCCTGATGACCTCGGTGCTGATGACGCCGGACGGCAAGACGGTGGAAGCGGAAGCCGCGCACGGCACCGTGACGCGCCACTACCGCCAGCACCAGAAGGGCGAAGAAACCTCGACCAACTCGATCGCCTCGATCTTCGCCTGGACGCGTGGCCTCGCCCACCGCGCCAAGCTGGACGACAATGCCGCGCTGAAGAAGTTCGCCGAGACGCTGGAAAAGGTCTGCATCCAGACCGTCGAGTCGGGCTTCATGACCAAGGACCTGTCGCTGCTGATCGGCCCCGATCAGCCCTGGCTGTCGACCACCGGTTTCCTCGACAAGATCGACGAGAATTTGCAGAAGGCGATGGCGTAGGCAGCGCCGGCCAAAGGTCGTGAAAAGCCCCGGATTTTCCGGGGCTTTTTTGTTGGGCGATGCACGTCCCTTCTCCCCTTGCGGGAGAAGGAAAGGCACCTCACACCAGCGGCAGGTTGATGTCGGTCAGCAGTTCGGCCGGCGGCACGTCGCGCGGGTTGTTGACATATTCCTCGAACATCACCGTGTCGCGCAGCTTGCGGCCCGACATCGGCAACCATTCCGCGTAGAGCCACTGATAGGCCTTGTGCATTTCCGCGTAGGGCCCCTTGTGGCGCAGAACGGCGTATTCGCCGCCTTCGAGCGTGCGGCGTTCCAGCGGCGCCTGCGCCGGCGCATCCGCCTCCACGCAGGCGAAGGAACGCAGCTTGTCGACGGCGACGACATTGGGATCGTCGAGATAGACGCCGATCATGCGCATATCGGGCCTGCCCTGACCACGGGCATAAAGCGTGCCGAACAGCTGCTCGAACGCCTTGCCGATGTTCATGTAGGAGCCCTGATGGGAAACGCCGACCAGTTCGGTGGGCCGGAGCGTGCGGATGGAAATGTCGAACATATGGGAAGCCTTTCTCTGATTGGTTTCAAACAGCGTGTGGCTTCCCTCTTTCCGGTAGCGCGCCGGCGGCATGCCGTAGGCAGCCTTGAAGATGCGGTTGAACGACTGGACGTTGGGATAGCCAGATCGTTTCGCAATTTCGCTGACGCTGAGATCCGTCTCGACGATATCGCCGGCGGCACGGTGGAGCCTCAGACGCTTGACCGTCTGGGTCGCCGTTTCGCCGTAGATGGCGCGGTAGATCCTGTGCCAGTGATAGGACGACAGGCAGGCGATCTCGGCCAGGCGGTCCATATCCAGCTCCTCGTCGAGGTGTTCGTGGATGTGGTTCGAAACGCGCCTCAGACGCGCTTCGTAGACTGCCCATGCCGTTTCGCCATTCATGTCGCCCCCCTGCAAATCGATCGGCCGGAAACAACCATAGCCAGATTTGACAAATCCTGCTGACTTGCGGGTTGCCATAAGCGGCGTCACGCGATCCCCATCTGGCCTCGCCACGCGCCGGTCTCAGGGCCAGACCGACCGGCGCATTTTCGTGATACTCAGACGAGGCGACGGGAGCCACCATGAGCCAGCAGCCGAAACCCATCCTCTATGGCGCCGACTACAGCGTCTATGTCCGCATCGCGCGGCTCACGCTCATGGAAAAGCAGGTCGAGCACGACGTCGTGCCGGTCGACATCTTCGCCGAGGGCGGGCCGCCCGAATGGTATCGCGCCCTGCACCCCTTCTCCAGGATACCGGCCTTCGAGCATGACGGGCTGAACCTGTTCGAGACGACGGCGATCGCGCGTTATGTCGACGAGGCTTTCGACGGCCCTGCCCTGCAGCCTCATGAGGCGCGCCAGCGTGCGGTGATGAACCAGATCATCGGCCTGCTCGACGCCTATGCCTACCGGGCGCTGGTGTGGGACATCTATGTCGAGACCGTCTCCAAGCCGAGGCAAGGCGCAACGCCCGACGACGCCGTGGTGACGGCTGCCCTGCCGCGCGCCGAAGCCTGCCTCGCGACACTGGCCGGGTTGAAGCAGCCCGGAACGTTCCTGCTCGGCGAGCAGCTGACGCTGGCCGACCTGCATGCGGCACCGATGTTTTTCTACTTCGCGCAGGCTGCAGTGGCGGCATCGATGTTGGAGAAAAATCCCGCCCTGTCCGGCTGGTGGGACGCGATGCAGGTTCGCGAGAGTTTTCTCGCGACCCTTCCTTCCAGCTAAGGGCTTCCAGTGCGAGTAGCTTTTTTCGTACCGAACCTGAAATCAGGCGGTCGTTTCCTTGCCGTTGTCACGCGCGCGCCCCAGATTATGGGTGGCGGTCCGTTCGGGCCGCGACCATCCTTTCCGGCGATGTCCATCGGCCAACCCAGGCATCGTCCTCCCATCGACCGCCATCCCACGACGATTTCAGGAAAGAGACCATGAGCCCAACACTCCGTTTCAACGACGGCAAGCAGATACCGCAGCTTGGCTTCGGCGTCTGGCAGGTGCCGAACGAGGGCGCCAACGCGGCAGTGACCGCGGCCATCCAGGCCGGCTATCGTTCGATCGACACGGCCGCGATCTATCGCAACGAGCAAGGCGTGGGCGACGCGCTGGCCGCCTCCAGCGTGCCCGCCGACGAACTCTTCATCACCACGAAACTCTGGAATTCCGACCAGGGTTATGATTCGGCGCTCAAGGCCTTTGACGCCAGCCTGAAGAAATTGCGTCGTGACAGCGTCGACCTCTACCTCATCCACTGGCCGGCGGCTTCGCTCGGCCGCTATGTCGACAGCTGGAAGGCGCTGATCAAGCTGCGCGAAGAAGGACGCGTCGCCTCCATCGGCGTCTCCAACTTCCAGATCGCCCATCTGGAACGGTTGAAGGCGGAAACCGGCGTGGTGCCGGCGATCAACCAGGTGGAGCTGCATCCGCGCTTCCAGCAGAAGGCGCTGCGCGCCTATCACGAAAAGGAAGGCATCGTGACAGAAGCCTGGAGCCCGCTGGGCCAAGGCACACTGCTCAACGACGCCGCGCTGGCAGCGCTGGCCAAGAAGCACGGCAAGACCGTCGCCCAGGTGATCCTGCGCTGGCACCTCGACATCGGCAATGTCGTCATCCCGAAATCGGTGACGCCGGCCCGCATCGTCGAGAACTTCCAGGTGTTCGACTTCAAACTCACCGCGGAAGACATCGCGGCGATCGAGAAGCTGGATGACGCGAAGGGCAAGATCGGCCCCGACCCCGACACTTTCGCAATGGTGTAGGACCAATCGACGTTCGCGGACCGACGGAC
>Ga0164290_1002171_pt1 | contig 16220 bp, 12 predicted proteins | sample Micstemetagenome_FD_108782 | JGI IMG/M metagenome (GOLD analysis project Ga0164290, IMG submission 108782) | Contaminated culture microbial community from soil near Moab, Utah, USA - Microcoleus steenstrupii SON62 (Illumina Assembly) | ecosystem: Environmental > Terrestrial > Soil > Soil crust... | reverse complement strand
GGAGGCTGTTGCCGTCGAGGGCGTCGGAGAAGCCGAAGTCGGCGGCGGTGAGGACCCGCGTGCCGTCCTCGAGCATGGTGATGGTCGCGTCGGTGCCCGAGGGGGCGTCGTTCACCGCGGTGATGTCGAAGGTGAGGGTTGCGGTACCGACGATCAGGCCGGTGTCGGCGTCCGCCGCCTTATACGTGATCGTTGGCACCGGACCGGCGTAATTTGGCGCCGGCACGAATGAGTAGTCGCCATTCGCCTTCATGGTCAGCGTGCCGACGTTCGGGATCGTGAAGCTCTCGCCGTCCGCATCCACTGCCTTCGGCGGGAAGCCGGCGACGGCGAACTCAACAACCTTCAGCGTTGCACCAGTACGGGCTTCGTCGTTTGTGAGTACGTTGCCGGACACCGAGCCGTCCTCAAGGACGGTCGCTTCATCACTCGCAATGACAAGCGCGTTTGCGGTCGCATCCACGTCCTTAAGGCTGCCGCTGCCGTTCAGCGACGTGGCGCGAACGCCGAGGATCATGCTTGCCCAGTCTGCCATGGCGAAGTTCGCGATGATGTCGCTGCCGTCCAGGACGACCGTCTCACCCTGGGTGATGAACGTGGCCTTGTTCACCCCGGTCGCGGTGCTGTCCACCGGGGCGCCTTGGGCATTCATGACATCGACCAGGGCCGCGCTGCCGAGCCCGGTCCGGGAGAGGATAGCGACGTCGTCCCAGACGATCCCAGTGGAGACACTGCCGTTCATGTTGAGCGAACTGAACGCGCCGCTCAGCGTCGTGCTCGCGTCCTCGACCGCGCCGGACTTGCCATCGGAGAACCACAGGGCGTTCAGGTCGAAGCTGCCCTTGAAGCTCTCGACGGTGATCAGCTTCGTCTCGCTGTCTATTGCGATCACGAAATGATAGGCGGCTGCCGAGCCCCCGAACGTCCACTCATAAACTGCCATGGTTCCAGCCTCACCCGTTCGATTGCGATCTGCGCCGCTACAATCTGCAGCGATGCTCACGTTTCGAGAGCGTGCGACAAAGGCAGACGAAACTGAACAATCTCAGGGTTGCATTCTCGTTGTAATCGTTCGCGTACGCGGGACTTCTGGTGCACTCGCGTAGCGAGGGCGCCCAAACCTCTCGAAAATGTCAGTCGATCCCCATCAATGTTCTACGCTGTTCGCAATCGCGGGTTGCGGGAAGGCGGGGCGGCTCCACCAGGCGCCTCGTGTTTGAAGGCCTGGAACTCCCGCCTGAACTTCCGGTCAGCTGACAAGGAGTAAATCAAGACGCTTGCGCGTCCCCGCATCATCCGACACGGAGCAAATCAAGACGCGTGCGGGTCCCCGCATCCAACGATCCCAATGATCCCAACGATCCCAACGAGCCCTGAGCGAAAGACTTGCAGGCCGCGCCGGGACGGCCGCCGCGCTTAGCGCGACGGCCGTCGTTGTGGCGTCCGGTGTCTACGCGTTCGCGTGCGCAGTCACCAGCGCGGCGACCGCATCCGCTGTCGCGGCGGACAGCGTCCAGCCAAGATGCCCGTGGCCGGTGTTGTAGAACACCCGCGGGCTTCGGCCGCGCGTCACGCGCGGCATCATGTCGGGCATCATTGGGCGCAGGCCGGCCCAGGGCACCGCCTGGCGCGTGCTCATCCCCGGGAAATGCGCCCGGCACCAGGCGATCAGCGGCGCGATGCGCTCTGCGCGGATGTCACGGTTGGTGCCGTTGAACTCCGCCGTGCCAGCCACGCGGAAGCGCCGCGCGCCGAGCCGGCTCGTCACGATCTTCGCCTTGTCGTCCAGCAGGCTGACCCAGGGTGCGGCCGCCTGGTCCGCGGGATCGTCGAGATTCACCGTGATCGAGTAGCCCTTCACCGGATAGACGTTGATCCGGTCGCCGAAAGCCGCGCCAAGCTGGCGCGACATCACGCCCCCGCAGACCACGACCTTGTCGAAGCGGCAGGGCTCCGCTGCGTGCGGCGCGGCGTCCAGCCGCGGCTCGGTCGAGCGCACGACCAGGGCGACGCCCTGCGCATCCGCGTCGGCCGAGAGCACCTCGGTCGAGAAGCGCATCGTCACGCCGCGCCGCGCGCAGGCCAGTGCAAGCCCATTGGTGAACTTGTGGATGTCGCCGGTGAAGTCTGATGGCGTGTAGAAGCCGCCATGGATCCTGCCCTGCAGGGTCGGTTCGATCGAGCGTATCTCGGCGGGCGTCACGGCGCGCCGCTCCAGCCCGCCCTCAGCCAGCAACTCGGTGACGCGCGCTGCCGCCTCGAACTCCTTCTTGGTCTCGTAGAAGTGCAGGATGCCGCGGTTCTCGGCGTCGAAGTCGATCCCCTCCGCCTCCGCAATCCGGCGCAGGTGCTGCCGCGCCTCGATCGCGAGGCGGGCGGTCGTGACCGTGTTTTCCTCGTAGCGCGGGATGGAGGCGACGAACTCCGCCATCCAGGACAGCTTGTGCCAGGAGGGCTTCGGGTTCACGAGCAGCGGAGCACCTGGCGAGACCATCCACTTCAGTCCCTTCAGCACCGTGGCCCAGCTGTTCCAGACCTCGGCGTTGGAGGCGGAGAGCTGTCCGCCATTGGCGAAGGACGTCTCCATTGCCGCGTAGGGGTGCCGCTCGAAGACGGTCACGTCATGGCCGCGGCGGGCCAGGTTGTAGGCGGTGGTGATGCCGGTAATGCCGGCGCCGATGACGGCGACCGACTCGCGGTCCGAACGGGACATGTGCATTGTCCTCCCGCGCGCCTCGCGCGGGTTCGAATGCCCCCTCTGTCATTGGCCTGAGAGCATCACCGCCACCCCCTCACGGGGCGGCGACTTACACCGTCGGCGGGAGCTGCTGCTCCACTTTCCAGAGTTCCAGTTTCGGCGCGGTACGTGGGCCTGAGAGTTTCCGGGGCGGTTGCTCCTTCGGCGTTCGTAGCGGCCCTGCGACCGGCACGAACTCTCCCGCCCCTGCGTGATGCCGAAGAACGATGCGTGGCGTCAAGCCGATTGCGCGGCACGACGCGCTGCAGCGCGCTCAATCGAGCGGGATGTTGTCGAGCAGCCGCACCGTGCCGAGCCGCGCCGCAGCGATCATGCGTGCCGTCTGGCCGGACGAGAGCGTGTCGAGGGGGCGCAGCGTCTCCGCCTCAACCAGCGCGAGGTAGTCGGGTGCGAAGCCCTGGCCGCGCAGGGCGGCGTCCTGCTCGGCCATGACGGCGCTGGCCGCCTCCCCGGCGACAATACGGGCCGCGGCTCGCCGCAACGCGGCGTAAAGCAACGGCGCCCTCGCGCGTTCCTCGGGGGAGAGGAAGCGGTTGCGGGAGGACAGCGCGAGGCCGTCCGCTTCGCGCATCGTCGGCACCGGCAGGATCCGAACGGGGATGTCGAGGTCACGCGCAGCGCGGCTCACCACCTGCAGCTGCTGCCAGTCCTTCTCGCCGAAGGCCGCGACATCCGCGCCAGTCTGGAGGAACAGCTTCGTGCAGACCGTGGCGACGCCGCGGAAGTGGCCCGGCCTGATCGCACCCTCGAACGCTTCCGAGACCCCGCGCACCTCCACGAAGGTTGTGCCGCCCTCAGGGTACATCGCGTCGACCGTCGGCAGCCATGCCAGGTCACACCCCGCGTCGCGCAGTTTGGCCAGGTCGCCCGCCTCGTCGCGTGGGTAGCGTGAGAGGTCCTCGTTCGGCCCGAACTGCGTCGGGTTCACGAAGATCGAGACGACCACGACGTCTGCCGCCGCCCGCGCCGCAGCGACCAGCGACAGGTGGCCATCGTGCAGCGCGCCCATGGTCGGCACCAGGGCGATCCGGGCGCCGCGGGCGCGCCGTGAAGACAATGCGGCGCGCAGCCCTGGGATGTCGCGGTGGATCAGCATGGGCGCCTCATCCACCGTCACGCCGCACCTTGCAACGGGGATGCATCACTCGGGCTGGATACCGGCGCGCCGGAAACGACGACGCATAACGCAACCCCGCTGCCGGTCGCGTCGGCGACAAGGTGGAACATGGCCCGCAGCCCGACGAGCAGCCCGGGCTCGTCCACCATGAAGCGCGGCGGGTGGTTGGGGGCGGCGCGCGCCGGGTCGTGCCCCGGCGGGGTCACGCCGACCCAGAAGAACAAGCCCGGCGCCCGCTGCGCGAGGAAGGCGAAGTCCTCGCTCGCCGTGTGACGGGGGTTGATCCGCAGCCCGTCGCGCCTTGTCACGCGCGCGAGGCTCGGCGCCATCCGCTCCGCCAGCGCGGCGTCGCTCACGAGTGTGGCGTAGCCACCCTGCTCCCACACCACCTCCGCCGCGCCGTCCATGCCGCGCGCCACGCCTTCTGCGTGCGCGGTGACGCGGCGCTGCATGGAGGCGCGTCGTTCCTCGTCGTAGGTACGCAGAGTGCCGTTCATCTCCACGCGGTCGGGCACGATGTTGTGGCGCGTCCCGCCCTGGATGGTGCCGACGGTGAGGACTGAGGGATCGTTCACATCCACCTGCCGACTCTGGATGGTCTGGAAGGCGGTGACGATCTGCCCCGCGATCACCACGGGGTCCACCCCGTCCCAGGGCATCGCGCCATGCGCCTGCCGGCCTCGGACGGTGATGAGGAAGGTGTCGGAGCTGGCGTGCGCCGGGCCCGGGCGATAGGCGATCTGGCCCGTCGTCATGCTGGTCAGCACATGCGGGCCGAAGTGGGAACCGCTGAACGAAAATCTCTGGCTGGCGGCTGTTGCGGAACTGCGCAGACGGCCCGGATGATCGCCGGCCGCCGCCGCGCTGCCGCTCGCCCGCGCGCCGTACGACGATGCGCGGGCGAGGGTGCGACAAGCGGTGATCCGCCGCGTGGCGCCCCAGCGTCAGGGGAGATCACCTTCCCTTAGCGCTGCGGCAGCGGCCGGAGCCCGACAAGCGCGACGTGGTGGACACCCTGGTCGAAGGAGACGCGATACGCGGCAGGCCAGGCCAGCGCGCCCACCGCGCCCTGCGGTGCCCGGACCGGCAGGATCGCCTCTGTGCGCGCCTGGAGGAAGGTGCGGGTGATCATCGGCTCGACGAAGGTCAGCTCGCCGTCATAGGAGCCGACGAGCAGCGTCCGCTCGAAGGGCTGCCCGGCGAGCTCGGGCGCATCGGTCGCCACCCAGTGCGCGCCCATCCGCGGCACGCCGCCGGGCACGCGCGCGAAGCCGGGCGGCACGAGACCCGCAGCCGGCTCGCGCGCCAGCTTCTCCTCGTAGCCGGGATCCTCCGGCGTGATCCGGTCGCGTGCGGCGACGCTGATCCGGTAGAAATGCACGTCGAAATGCGGCTTGTCGTAGACGCCGGCTGGTTCGTGCCCCTGCGGTATCCAATCGAGCCCCACATGGTCGTAGCCGAGCGTTCGGGCCTCGGCGGGCAGCGCCAGGTTAAGGTCTGTGATCGTGTCTGGAAGCCCATCCATGGCCGTCTGCGTCAGGCCTATGCCGAGCGAGATCGGCCGGCCGGCGGCGTCCAGGCCGACCCAGGTGAAGGCCTCGCCGCGGCCAAGCGCCTGGCGCGGCCCTTCCACGGTCCGCGCCGGCGCAACCACTGTGACGGACTCGGCCGCCACGGGGACGAGCGGTGCGGCCGGCGGCCTTGTCGACGGGGCGGGCCAGGAATGGACGGGGTGGGCCTGCAACGGCTGCAGGATCGCCGGCAGCGCCACGAGGGCGGCCGCAGCAAGCCATGTCCGAATGGTGTTCACTGTCTTCCTCCTGCTTGAAGCCGGGGCCGTGTGTGGCCGCCGGGTTGATGTCACGCCGGGACGCTGGCGAGTTCGAGGTCCCGCGCATCCCGCGTGCCGAGCAGGTCGGCCACCGCGCTGACGATGTGACCTGGTTGCGGCACGAAGGCCTGCTCGAGCGGGAAGCTCGCGGGCGCCGGCGCATCCGGGCCGGTCAGGCGCAGCACGGGTGCGCGCAGGTCGCGGAAGGCCTTCTCCGCGACGATGGCGGCTACCTCCGCGCCGATGCCGCACATCCGGCTGGCTTCGTGGACAACGATGACCCGGCCGGTCCGGCGGGCCGAGGCGAGCACCGTCGCCTCGTCGAGCGGCTTCAGCGTGCGCAGGTCCACGACCTCGGCGCTGATGCCGCGCTTGGCCAGCTGTTCCGCCGCCGCCAGGCAGGTGTGCACAGTCTTGGCATAGGAGATCAGCGTGGCATCGCGGCCGCTGCGGCGGACCGCGGCCCGGCCGAGAGGCACGACCTCGTCGGTGACGTCGCCCTCGGTGAAGCCGAGAGCGAGGTCGGTGAAGAACAGGACCGGGTTGTCGTCGCGGATCGCCGCCTTGAGCAGACCCTTGAAGTCCGCCGGCGTGGAGGGCATCGCCACCTTCAGCCCGGGGCTGTGCGCGAACCAGGCCTCGATGTTGTGGTTGTGCTGCGCGCCGACGCCCCAGCCCGCGCCGGTCGCGGCCAGGACCACCATTGGGAAGGCGAACTGCCCCCCGGAGAGATAGCGCAGCTTGCCGGCGCTGTTCACGATCTCGTCCATCGCGTAGCACAGGAAGGGCGCGAATAGCAGGTCGATGACCGGTCGGAGGCCGGTGGCCGCCGCACCGGCGGCGGTGCCGGCGATGATGCCTTCCGCGAGCGGCGTGTTGCGCACACGCGCTGCGCCGAATTCCTCCAGCAGGTCCTTGCGCTTCGTCGCGACCCCCTCGCCGAACATAAGGACGCGGCTGTCGCGGCGCATTTCCTCGATGAGCGCGCTGGTCAGCGCGTCGTTCGCCGTCATCCGTGGCATGGCTGCTTCCTCCTCAGGCGTAGACGTCGGTGGTGAGGGCATCGAGCGACGGATACGGGCTTGCCTCGGCGAAGCCGACCGCCTCCTCGATGCGCCGGCGCACGCGCTGCTCCATGCGCTGCTGCCTGGCGGCGTCGATCACGCCGTCGGCCTCCAGCTTCCGCTTCAGCAGCAGGATCGGGTCGCGCTCACGCCAATGCGCCAGCTCCCGGGCGTCCACATAGGACTGGTCGTCGGGCTCGTAGTGGCCGCGCAGGCGATAAGTCACCGTCTCCAGCAGGTAGGGACGGCCGGTCTCGCGGATATGGGCGATGGCCGCGCTTGCGGCGCCGTGCACCGCCTCCACGTCATTGCCGTCCACCGTGCTGCTCTCGACGCCATGGGCCGGCCCGTGCGTAGCGATGCTCTCGACGAGCATCGTCTCGCGCCGGTGCACGAAGGCCTGCCAATGGTTGTTCTCGCAGACATAGAGGACGGGCAGCTCCCACACCGCGGCGAGGTTCAGGGATTCGTGGAAGCGTCCCTCGCAGGCCGCGCCGTCGCCGAAGAAGCAGGCTACGATCCCCGGCTGGCCGAGCATCTTGCGCGACAGCGCCACACCAGTCGCCAGCCCGAGCTCACCGCCTACGATGGTGGACGTGAGCACGACGCCGAGCTCGCGCGCCGAGATGTGCAGCGAGCCGCTCTTGCCGCCGCAGTAGCCGTCCTCGCGGCCCATGATCTCGGCCATGGTGCGGCGCGGATCGGCGCCGCGGGCCAGCAGATGCCCGATGCTGCGATGATTGGTGAGTATCTGGTCATCGGCCGTGAGCGCCATGACGACGCCGACGGCGGAGGCCTCCTGGCCGACGGCGGTGCAGGTGCCGCCCGCCTTGCCGGTGCCCTGCAGCGCGACCGCCGCTTGCTCATGCGCCCTGATGAGGATCATCTGCTCCAGGGCCTCGATGCGCTGCTTCGGTGTCACGGCGTCGCTCCCACTGCCTCGGTGGGGCAGGTGATAGGCCGCGGCGCACGGGAAGGCTTGCTAACTGTTCCTGCGTGAAATGCTAAAAGGATCCTAAGCGTGATGGCGCTGGCGCGCCGGCGGCCGCTTCCTGTCGTGTCGACCAGTCGCTAGACTCGTTACCAACAGGGAAGCCGCAACAGCGGAACGGTTATGATGCACTCCGTGGCTTCATATCATGCAGGACACTCCCGCCAGCCGCCGGCCTGCATCGCCGCTGCGCCACGAGGCCGGCCATGCTGACGACAGGACCTCTCGACGCGGACCTTGCCGCCTTCTGCGAGAGCGGCGTCAGCATCGTGGTGGCGTGCAGCGGGCAGGATGGGTGGCCCGTGGTCGGTCTTGCCCTGGCCTGCGCGGCGGACGTTGCCGCGCAGCGGTTGCGCCTGGTGATGTCGCGGGAGGCCAACACGGCGCTGCTGGCGGCCGCGACACGCAGCGGCGTGATCGCGGCGACCTTCTCCCAGCCGGGCAGCCATCGCTCCATCCAGTTCAAGGGCGGCCTCGCCTGCGCGGAGGCGGCGCAGTCCGAGGACATCCGCCGCGCCGCGGAACAGACCGATGCCTTCTGCCGCACCCTTGTGCGCGCGAGCTATTCGGGGACCCTGGCCTCCGCCTACTGCGCTTACGATCCGGCGGGCCTCGCGGCCTTAAGCTTCTCGCCCAGGGACGCCTTCCTGCAGACCCCAGGTCCCGGCGCCGGCAGCGCCCTCCCGCGATGAGCCCTCTCAACGTCGACGCCATCCGCGACTGCCTCGAGGGGTTCGTACCCGCGAAGATCGCGACCTGCGATGCCGACGGCGTGCCGAACGTCTCGATCCTCTCCCAGGTCCACTACGTGGACAGCGAGCACGTTGCGCTCTCTTACCAGTTCTTCAACAAGACGCGCCGCAACGTGCTGGCGACGCGGCGGGCGAGCGTCCAGCTCGTCGACCCCGTGACAATGGCGCAGTACCGGCTTCGCCTCGCCTATCTGGGGACGCAGACGGAAGGGCCGCTGTTCGAGACGATGAAGGCGCGGCTCGCCGGCATTGCCACCTACGACGGCATGGAAGGCGTGTTCCGCCTACTCGGCTCCGATCTCTACCGCGTGCTGTCCATCGAGCGGGTGGCCGGGCCCACGCTGCCCCCGCCGCCGCGGCGCAACCTTCTTGCCGCCACGCGGCGTTGCTGCGCGCGAATGTCGGCCTGCACGGAACTTGCTGAGCTGTTCGACGCCACGCTGGCGGAGCTGCGCAGCCTGTTCGGGATCGAGCACGCGATGGTGCTGATGGCCGATCCCGCGGCATCCCGCCTCTACACCGTCGCATCGCAGGGCTACGCCGCATCCGGCATCGGTTCGGAGGTCGCCTTCGGCGAGGGCGTGATCGGCGTCTGCGCGCGCGAGGGCGTGCCGATCCGCATCACGCATGCGACCTCCGAATACGGCTACGGCAGGGCCATAGCGGAAAGCGCCCGGCGGTCCGGGATGAGCTGGGCGAGCATGACGGAGATCCCCTTTCCGGGGCTGCAGCAACCGCACAGCCAGCTTGCGCTGCCGATCCTCGGCGAGCACCGGGTCGCGGGCGTGCTGTTCGTCGAGAGCACCCGGGCGATGAGCTTCTGGTACGACGACGAGGATGCGCTCGCCGTCATCGCCGCGCATCTCGGGATGACGATGCGGGCGATCCCGCATGAGGAGGCAGGCGCATCCCCCGCCGCAGTCGCGGCCCCCGCGCCGGAGCCGGCGCGCAGCCTTGTCGTGCGCCACTACCAAGCGGACGACAGCATCTTCCTGGACCACGACTACCTCATCAAGGGCGTCGCCGGCGCGATCTTCTGGAAGCTCGTGCGCGAGCATGCACAACAGGGACGGACCGAGTTCTCGAACCGGGAGCTGCGCCTCGATCCCGAGATCCGGCTGCCGGAGCACTCCGAGAATCTCGAGGCGCGCCTCGTGCTGCTGCAGCGTCGGCTCGCCGAGCGCGCCGGCTGCATCAGGATAGAGAAGTGCGGTCGCGGCAGGTTCCGCCTGGAGGTGTCGATGAGGCTTGTCCTTGAGGACGTCGCACCGGCTGGCGAGCCGGCAGAGCGTGGCGCGGTCCAACAAGCCGAGCGGCCGGGAAGAGTGATGCGGTAAAAAGACCGCTTGCCGGAGCGAATGCGCCCGAATCCGTCGCCGCTCGGCGGCTGCGCAGGAGCGGGCTCCGATCGACGCACGTCACGGCCCTAAAAAAGCGCCGCTACCACGACGCAAATTCTCTCACGAAACCGTGAAAACCTTGTTGGCGTCCAGTGGCAGCTGTGATGCTTGCTGCTTCAGCGCGACCGTCCTAGTCGAAACAGAGAGGCAGGCAAGCCACCAGGGATGGACGTGACCAGCTTTGTTGACCGAGCGGCCCATATGGCCCGACGTCCAGCGCGTCCAGTTGTTCGCAGCCTCGCGGCGTTCGCTGCCGTCTTGGTCACGCCCATTCTTCTGCTGCTTGCCCTTCTTCTATGGCAGGTTTCCACGGCGGAGCGGTTGCGGCTCGAACGTGAAGCGCTCGACGCAGCCCGAGCCGCGCGCGTAGCCGTCGACAGGGAACTGGCCAGTCTCTCGGCGGTACTGGAGGTGCTGTCGCTGTCGCGGAACCTCCGCGAGGGTGACCTAGCCGCGCTGCACGCACAGCCGAGATGCGCGACCGGCTCGGCATCATCGCGTCGCTGCGCGATGTGAACGGGCGGCAGCTGCTGAACACTCGCGTGCCCTGGGGCACACCTCTGCCAGGGTCCAACGTGCCGGAACCCGCTCCCGCCGTCTGGGAGACCGGCCGTCCCGTAGTTTCCGGGCTGTTCGTTGGTGCTGTCGCCGAAGCGCCTCTATTTGCCGTGCAGCTCCCCGTACGGCTGCCGCAGACAGGCGCCGCACGGAACGTGCTCAGCCTGAGCCTGCCGGCCGAGCGCATGCGCGCGATCCTTGCGGAGCAGAGGCTGCCGGCGGGTTGGGTGCTGGCAGTGGTGGATGAGAGCGGGGCTATCCTCGCGCGAAACCAGCGCCACGAGGAGTTTGTCGGGCGTCAGGCGACGCGTGACCTGCAGGAGAATGCGCTTAGCCGCGATGGCACCTGGACCGGCTCGACGGTGGATGGGCTGGCAGTGTTCGGCGCCTACGCCCGCTCGGAGCTCGCGCCCTGGAACGTCGCGGTCGGCGCGCCCGAGCGGGATCTTCGGACGCCGATATGGAGGACGATCGGCGTCGTCGTCGCGGCAGCGGCCGGGGTCGCGGTCCTGTCGCTCCTTGCCGCCTTCCACTCCGGGCGACGGATTGCGGCGCCGCTACAGGCCCTGGCGGATCGGGCGGCGGCATTGGGACGCGGAGCGGAGGTGGGCGAGGTGGAGACCACGATCCGCGAAGTCCGGGAGGTCGGCGACATGCTCGTCGCCACCTCGCTGCTGCTCCGGGAGCGAGAGCGCGAACTGCGCAGCGTGAACGCCGCGCTCGAGGGCCGGGTCGCAGAGCGGACGAGGGATCTCGAGGCATCGAATGCGCGCCTGCTCGCCGAGGCGTCCGAGCGCCAGAACGCGGAAGCGCAGCTGCGCCAATCCCAGAAGATGGAGGCAGTGGGCCGCCTGACCGGCGGTGTCGCACACGACTTCAACAACCTCCTTACGGTCGTGCTCGGCAACCTCTCCATTGCGAGGCGGCGGCTCGGCACCAGTGGCGCCGATGAGCGCATTCGTCGCGCGCTCGATGGTGCGAGCGAAGGCGCCCAGCGCGCTGCTGAGTTAACGCGCCGCCTCTTGGCCTTCGCCCGCCAGCAGCCGCTGGCGCCGGAGGCAGTCGACGCGAACCGCCTCGTCGTCAGCATGTCCGACCTGCTCCGCCGCACTCTCGGCGAGGACATCCACATCGAGACGGTGCTGGCAGGGGGCCTCTGGCGCGCGCAAGCGGACCCGAACCAGCTCGAGAACGCGGTCCTGAACCTCGCCGTGAACTCCCGCGATGCGATGCCGGACGGCGGCAAGCTCACCATCGAAACGGCGAACGCCTACCTCGACGAGGTCTACGCCGCGAGCCGCGAGGACGTTCGGCCCGGGCAGTACATCATGATCTCCGTCTCCGACACCGGATCAGGCATGCCCGCTGAGGTCGTGGCGAAGGCCTTTGATCCCTTCTTCACCACCAAGCCGGTCGGCAAGGGTACCGGCCTGGGCCTCAGCCAGGTCTATGGCTTCGCCAAGCAGTCCGGGGGTCACGCCGCGATCTACAGTGAGCCCGGCCAGGGCACGACGGTGAAGCTTTACCTCCCCAAGCTCCGATCCGGGCAGCTGGAGATGGTGCCTGCAGAGCACCGCTCGCCCATGGGCGCGCTTGCTGCCGACGGGCCGCTCGGGCGGGGCGAGATGGTGCTCGTCGCCGAAGACGACGCCATGGTGCGCGACTTTGCTGTCGCTTCCCTGGAGGAGGGTGGCTACCGCGTCGTTGCCGCGGAGGATGGTCCCTCCGCGCTCGCCCTGCTCGACGCACACCCGGAGGTGCGGCTGCTCTTCACTGATGTGGTCCTGACGGGGCCGATGAACGGCCGGGCCCTCGCCGACGCCATGCTGGCCCGCCGCTCCGACATCGGCGTGCTCTTCACCACCGGCTACACGCGAAATGCCATTATCCACCATGGTCGCCTGGACGAGGGCGTGAACTTTTTGGGGAAGCCTTACTCCGCAGCTGACCTGGTAGTCCGGGTACGGCAGATCCTCGACTCCAGCGGACGCTAGCTGTCGTCTCCAGCGTTCACGTCGGGCTAGGGGGCCGAGCAAAGCCTCATGCCCGGCGCGGAAAGTGAGGACTTTCTGCGCTCGAGGTGCTTGAGCGCGTCCGGCAGGTCGGGCCCGGGAAGGAGGGGGCGAAGGGTTCGTACACCGTGTATCGGATCGCCAATGCGGGCTGACCGGCGCTACGGCACAGCGCCGCGCTACGCGGTCGGGCTCTGCCGGGTCTCGACCGCTGAGCAGGGGCAAAGCGGACTCGGGCTGGAGGCGCAGCGCGCCTCAGTCCGGGTGTTCGTGGCGAGCCAGGGCTGGACGCTTGTGGCCGAGTACTCCGACATCGCCTCCGGCAAGGACGATCGCCGGCCCGGATTCCAGGCGGTGCTGACGCGCTGCCGACAGCTCGGCGCGGTACTGGTGGCGGCGCGCCTCGACCGCATCACCCGCCGCGCCCACACACTCTCGCTGTTGCTGGAGGACGGGGTCTCGATCCGTGCGGCAGACATGCCGGGCGCGGACGACCTCATGATGCGGGTCTACGCGGCGATGGCGCAGAAGGAGCGCGAGCTGATCAGCGAGCGCACCCGCGCTGCGCTGTCCGCAGCCAAGGCGCGCGGTACGGCGCTCGGCGGCAACCGGGGAACCGGCCGCCCGCGGGCCCGAACGCAGCTGCGGCGACTCAAGCGCGGCGGGAGGCAGCGGAGCGGGCGGCGCACCGATTTGTCCTGGAGATGGAGCGGCTGCGGGCCGAAGGCGTGCGCGGGCAGGCTGCGCTGGCGCGAGCGCTGAACGAGCGTGGGGTGCCGACCCCGCGCGGCAAAGGTACCTGGACACACACGACGGTGGCGCGCGTACTGGCACGGGCCGCCCCCTGAACCGCGTGAGCACGCCAAGCAGTTCCACTGCCTTGGCAAGCCACCCAGCCAGCCTCGCCGGCTTGCTAGCCGAGCACGATGTCCCGCTCGGCCAGCAGTGCACCTGCCTCGATCCGGTCCGCACGCTCAAGCCGTAGTAAGACCGCCTCCCGCTGTCGCTGGTCTCGCAAGGCGTTGAACAGGCCGTCACGCTCGTTCAGCGGCTCACCAACGACATAGAATTGCGTCACCAACGGCTGCCTGCCCGGTGCGGCGATCGCAGCGTGGATATGCGGCGTTCGGCCAGGATACGCCACGGGACGAATGGTGCGGAACGCATAGCTGCCGTCCGTGCCGGTGACCACGCGCCCGCGCCCCTGGAAGCCGTCGTCGCGTCCATCCTGCCGGTCACGCGGGTGGCGGTAGCGGCCGAATGCATCGCACTGCCAGATCTCGACGGCCGCGCCTGCCACCGGTGCGCCACGAGCATCCAGCACCCGGCCGCGCAGATGAGTTACGATGCCCTGCGCCTGCGCCGGAGCCCCTGCAACTCGGACGAGATCGCCATCGGTGTCCCCTGTCCAATCCAGCGGATAGAAGGGGCCGGTAGTCTGCCGAGGCGTGGGCACACCCGGTGCGGATTGCGACCTCGCCCCACTCAGCGGCCATCCCGTCGCCATCGCGGCAAAGGCGCCCGTGGCGAGCAGGTGACGACGGTTGAACAGGAACGGCGTCGGGGACGGCACGGGAGGCCTCCTGCGGCGGCTCTGACGTGGCAGATGGCTGCGACGAGGAAGCCTCTCAAGAGGCGGGTCCACTGCCGCCAGTGCGCGTCGAGGGCCGGCAGCGCTGGCAAAGCGCTGAACGAGAAGGGGGTCGTACCGACGCCGTCCGGCAGGGGGCGTGGACGCATACAGTGGCGGCGAGAATCATCGCCCCAACCCTGCCGGTACTGCCCGCCGGCGCAGCCATACGGCGTCTAGGCGCTCGGCAGGCCAAGACGGCCGAGCCCGGGCAGCTTGAGCGCGGGTCGCCGGAGGTCGACCCCGGCAACGCCGCCGAGGATGTTTACCTCGATCCCCTCGACCCATCCGATCGTCAGTCCCGCGTAACCGCCGAGGGTCAGCTGGATGCCGGTGCCAGACCCCGTGCGACGAATCCAGCGTCCGTCGTGGGGGTAGTCCTTGCCAATCGCCGTCGGCGGTAGCGCGACCTGCGCCTCCGGCACCGCCTCGAGCACGGCGGCGACGAAGGTGTTGGAGTTCGGCCCGGGCCAGGCGCGGTAGTCACCGCGATTGCGCCAGCTGTAGCCCTCAATCGCCGCCTGCATGCGCGGGATCAGCGCCGAAGCAGCTTCGCCATCGGCTGCGAAGACCACCTCCGGGCTGCGGCCAAACCAGCGACCGTCCGCTGCGAAGCCGTTAACGCGGATCGGGTCACCCCAGGCGGTGTAATCGTAACGTGTGTAGGCCGTCGCGCCCTCGGGCTTCAGGACGATCCAGCTGTGCACGGCGAAGATGCCGCGCCAGCGCACGGTGGGTGCCGCGAAGACCCGAACTACTGCGGAGTGCTGAGCGGCTGGCGGAAGGTGGCCAACGCTTGAGCGATCTGCGCTCCACCAGTCGGCGCCAAGCCCGGTGAACTGATGGAGGATTGCAGCGATGCCGAGGGGCAGGAGGTAGAGCAGCGCAAAGAGCGACAGCGCGAGTTTCGGAACCAGCATGGGAGACGGCAGATATTTGGGCGGGGCCGATGCGCTGCAAGCCCCGCCCGCCGAACGGGCCCTCCGCGGGGGCTGCGCTGGGACCATCCGTGCCTGCCCTGTTCAACACCGAGCAACGGTCGTTGTCGGTGTTGAACAGCGCCTGAGCTTCGGTCAGGCTCGCTGCGCATCAGGGGAATGCTCGAAGACAGGGGAATGCTCGAAGAAGGGAGGCGCGCGGTGCTCAGGGCCATTATGTCAGGATTCTTGCTGACGACGCCCATGGCCGCTGATGCCGCTGCCCAGGATCGCACACCGCTGCTCACCCCGTCCGCGCCTTGCAGCGCTGAGCCGACATTGCAACGAGTCCCTCGGCTGACCGGCGGCAGGATCTCCCGCCGGAGCTCGGCGGTACACCGGGCTGCTGTCCGTGCCTGAAGAGCGGCCCTGACATGCGACTTCGTCTCGGCTAATGGGCTGGGTTCGCAAGGAGCCCGCCTATGTCAACGTCATTGCCCAGTCCGCTGACATGCCGGCGGCAGCTGCCGGTCGCCTAGCCGCGGACATCATCGCCGCGATCAAGGGGCAGATAGCCAGACTGGCCCCGCACTGAAGGATGCCGCGTTCGCCGGCCTGAAGAAGGCGAAGCGGAAAGCCGCGGAGGGCTGACACGGCTCGGCGGTACGGCTCTCTTGCCGTGTCAGGCGGCGCAGGCGCAACTACCAAACATCCACATCACCGCGTCCTCGCCGATCGCCTGCGCCATGGCGCTCGGCGACGCCGGCGGCAGCGAGGAGCTCACGTTCCGCCTCGCCGTTGAGGCGCTGCGGCCGCGCACCTCACGGCGCCGGGGTCGGCATAAGGAGTGCGGCGCGACCGCCATCGCCACGCGTCCCTGACCCGCAGGCCAACCGACGCGAGCGGGTCATGAAATCGCACCGACGTCCTGCAACCCGGTCACGGGATCGCTGCCAGCTTCAGCCGTCGTCACCAACGTGCTGAAGTCCCGTCACGACCCTTCGCGATCCAGGTGACGTAGCTCGAGTTCCGGGTAGGCGAGCAACGCGAGTGTCCGGGCCATCTCGTCCAGTGGCGGCCCCTTGTCGTAGCGCTTGTCGCCTTCGCTCGTGCCCAGTTCATGCCCGAATATGAACGCCACGTGCCGCTTCTCGTCGGCTGTCCTGATCGCGCCGGCGATCCGGGTGCGC
>Ga0164290_1002169_pt1 | contig 16239 bp, 11 predicted proteins | sample Micstemetagenome_FD_108782 | JGI IMG/M metagenome (GOLD analysis project Ga0164290, IMG submission 108782) | Contaminated culture microbial community from soil near Moab, Utah, USA - Microcoleus steenstrupii SON62 (Illumina Assembly) | ecosystem: Environmental > Terrestrial > Soil > Soil crust... | reverse complement strand
GGCATCCGCCACGCGGTAGCCGGTCTGGACCTGCTTGGAGGCGACTTGCAAATTCATTTGCGTCGTCCGCAACGAGGCCAAAGCCACCATCGCACCGACATTGGTATTGATCGAATTCGACATAACAATATCCCTTCCTTTCTAGGGCCAAACCTAGCTTTCTGCTAGGCTTGTTTACGGGCTTCCTTCGGCCTCAACCGACCCGTATTAACAATTTAACTGGGGGCGGGGGAAATGACAACAAAAAAATGACGGCATTTCGCAAAAAAACCAATAAATTTTGCAAATAATTTTATAGATATAAAATAGTATTTAAAACCTAGTTTAAAGCACTGATTTATATTTATATTTTCAAATATCTGATAATAAGACTATTTTTGAGAAACCCTAAGCCATACTTCCTAGTTGGTGCGTCCCCTTCGGATGGACGATTTTGGATGGCGACCCAAGACACGACTCGGACAAGCGCGGCTATAGTCGCACGATGATCGATCTTGCGGCGATTTTTGCCCGCGCCATGGCGCACCATCAAGCGGGCGAACTTGCCCAGGCGGCGGACGCATATGGGCGCTTGGCGGCGCATGGCATCGAGGCGCCGCTGCTGTTTTTGTCGCTGGGCGCCGTGCTGTTGCAGCTCGAACGCTATCCCGAGGCCGTGCAAGCCTCGCGCAACGCCGTTCGCCTCGATCCGCGCAACGCGCAGGCCTTTGCCAATCTGGGGCATGGCTTGGCGCGCATGGGCGAATGGCGCGAGGCGCGCGACGCCTATGCCAGCGCGTCCGGGCTCGATCCCGCTTTTGCCGAGGCCGCGATCGAGGAAGGGATCTGCTGCGAAGCGCTGCAGGATTACGCTGCCGCCGAAGCGTGTTTTTTGCGCGCGCGCGACGCGGCCCCCGGCCATGCGCGCGTGCTGGCGCTGCTCGGGCGCGCCTACCATCGCCGGCGCCAACTCGATCTGGCGCTGGCGAGCTATCGCGCGGGCGTTGCGGCCGCACCGGACGCCGGCGACATGTGGAACAATCTGGGCGCCGTCCTGCACGAGACGGGCGCGCTCGACGCCGCCAAAACCGCGCTCGAACGGGCGCTGGCGCTCGACCCGGCTCTGGCAAAAGCGCATGCCAATCTGGGCGCCGTGCTGCTCGACCGCGACGAGCGCCCGGCGGCCAAACGCGCCTTCGCGACGGCGGCAGGGCTCGATCCTGAAAATATCGGCGCCAAGCTCGGCGCGTGTTTTGCCGAACTGCCGATCCTCTACGAAACGCCCGAGGAGATCGCCGCCGCGCGCCACGCTTACGCGGCGGCGCTCGACCGCACGCTCGCGGCGATCGATCTTGGCAAGCCCGGCCAGGCGCAAACGGTCGCTGCGGCCGTGGGTTTGCAGCAGCCGTTCTTTTTGCCCTACCAGGCGCAGAACGATTCCGATCTGCAGTGCCGCTACGGCACGTTCGTCGGGGCGGCGATGGCCCGCACCTATCCGCATTGGAGCGCGCCGCTCGGGCGGCCGCCGCCGGAGGCCGACGGGCGCGTGCGCGTCGGGTTCGCGACGGCCTATTTCCGCCAGCATTCGATCTGGAAACTGTTTCGCGGCTGGATCGAAAATCTCGACCGCAAAAAATTCGTCGTGACCGGCTACATGACGGGCGCGGCTACCGACGGCCAGACCGAAATTGCACGCGAAGTTTGCAACCGGTTCGTCGAGGGCCTGCCGGGATTCGAAGCGCTCGCAGCCGCCATCGCTGGCGACCGGCCGCACGCGCTGATCTATCCCGAAATCGGCATGGACCCGGTCGCGCACAAATTGGCAGCCTTGCGCCTTGCGCCCGTGCAATGCACGAGCTGGGGCCATCCCGAAACCTCGGGCCTGCCGACGATCGACTGGTTTCTGACCAGCGATCTGATGGAACCGCCGGGCGAAGCAACGCGCTATACCGAGCGCGTGTTCCGCTTGCCCGCACTGTCGATCGACTACGCGCCGCCGACGATCGAGCCTGCCGATTTCGATCTGGCAGCGCAGGGCTTGCGCGCCGACGCGATGCGCTATCTGTGCTGCCAGTCGATCTTCAAGTATTTGCCGCAGGACGATGGCGTGCTCGCGCAGATCGCGGCCCAGGTGCCGGACAGCCAGTTCGTGTTTTTGGGCCATCCCACGGCGCCGCAATTGACGCAGCGTTTCCAGGCGCGCCTGGCGGCGGCGTTTGCCGATGCGGGGCTCGATCCCGAACGACATCTTGTGGTGCTGCCGCCGCTCGACCTCGCGCGCTATGCCGCGCTCAATCGGGCGTGCCATTTGTTTCTGGACTCGCTGCAATGGTCGGGCGGCAACACGGCGCTCGAGGCGATCGCGCAGGGTTTGCCCGTGCTCACCTGGCCCGGCGCGCTCATGCGCGGCCGCCACAGCGCGGCTATTTTGACCGCCGCCGATTTGTCCGAAGGGCTTGCCACGAGCCGCGACGACTATGTCGCGCGCGCGGTGCGCTTCGGCCAAGACCGTGCCGCCTTGGCCGCCTACGCTGCGCGCACGGCGGCGCAGCGCGAAACCTTGTGGCGCAACGCCGAGACCACGCGCGCGCTCGAAGCGTTTTTGCTGCGCGAGATCGGCGCATGACCGCAAGCGACTACGACGAAGCCGCCGCAGCGATGGCGGCAGGGCGCTATGCGGACGCAGCGCGCGGCTTTGCGGTCCAGCTCGCGCGCGATCCTTCGCACCTGCCGAGTCTGGTCGACGGCGGCGTGCTGAGCTTCGCGACGGGAAATCCCGAACAGGCGGTCGATCTGTTCGAGCGCGCGCTGCGCCAGATCCCCGATAACCACGCGATCGCGACCAATCTTGGCCGCGCGCTCGCGGCGGCAGGCCGGTTCGTGGCAAGCGAGGGCCAGTGGCGGCGCATTCTGGCGCTGGTGCCGGACGACGCCAACGCGCGCTACGAGCTTGGCAAGGCGCTGCTCGCCCAAGCGCGCCACGACGAAGCGCTGGCGCAATTCGAAGGCGCGCTGGCGCGCATCGACGGGCCGCTGCGCCAGCAATGCTGGCGCGGCTGCATCAACATGCTGAACTATCTCGACACGGTGTCGCCCGAGCGCGTGCGCGACGAAAATCGCCGCTTTGCCGCCGCCCACACGCCCGCAGCGCCGCCTTTGCCGTTTGCCAATTCGCGCGATCCCAAGCGGCGTTTGCGCGTGGGCTATGTGACGTCGGATTTCTATTCGCACTCGGCCGCGCGCAGCATGCTGGGGCTGTTTGCGCACCGCAACCGGGCGCGGATCGAATGTTTCGTCTATGCCGAAATCGAGCGGCCCGACGCGGTCACGGCCGCTTTTCGCGACATGTCGGACCATTGGGTCTCGACGGTCGGCGCCGACGATGCAGGCGTGGCGGCGCGCATTCGCGCCGACGCGATCGACGTGCTGGTGCTGATTGCAGGCCATTTCGACAAGAACCGCATCGGCGTGCTGCTGCAGCGCGCGGCGCCCGTGCAGCTGTCGATCGGCGATGTCGGCCCGCACGGCACCGCCGCGATCGACGGCGCCACCTTCGATCCGACGATGCTGGCCGGACGCGGCGATCTGTTCGACGAACGCGTGCTGCGCCATCGCTGGAACTACGTGCATCCGCCGATCCCGGATGCGCCGAATGTCGGCGAGCCGCCCGCGCGCCGCAACGGCTATGTCACGTTCGGGTCGGCCAACAATCCGGCCAAAATGTCGCCGCGCACGTTCGATCTGTGGGCCGCAGCTTTGCAGGCGGTGCCGAGCGCGCGGCTCAAGCTCAAATTCATGCGCGCGTTCGGGGAGCCCGCGATGCGCAATCTGTTCGCCAGTCGCTTCGTGGCGCACGGCATCGCGCCCGAGCGCATCCAGTTCGCCGACGAAGCGCTCGCGCACGATGCGCATCTGCGTTTCTATGCCGAAATCGACGTGGCGCTCGACACGTTTCCGTTCACCGGATCGACCACCACTTTCGAAGCTCTGTGGATGGGCGTGCCGGTCGTAACGTTGGCGGGGACCACCGTTCTGCAGCGCTGGACCGCCGCCATGCTGGCGCGCGCGGGTTTCTCGGCCTGGTGCGCATCCGACGATGCCGGGTTCGCGCGCATCGCGGCCGAACTTGCCGCGAGGGCGGAATCGCAAGACCGCGCAAGCGTGCGCGCGAAGGTCGAAAAATCGGCGCTGTGCGATCTGCCGGGCCAGGCGCGCGCCTACGAGCGGCTCTATCGCGCGATGTGGCGGCGCTGGTGCGCCGCTAACGCTGTTTGATGAAGCGTGCGGGCGTGCCGCCCCAAATCTCGTAGGGCGGGATCGTGCCGTTGACCAGCGAGCCCGCCGCGATCACGGCCCCTTTGCCGATGCGCGCCCCGTCGAGCACGACCGAGTTGGCGCCGATCCACACGTCGTCCTCGACGACCACGCCGCCTTTCGAGGGCGCAAAACCCTGGTGGCGAATGGTCGTGTCGCGCCTTGCGGTCGCATGGTTCGCGGGCACGATCGCGACGCCTGGCGCCAGCAGCACATAGGCGCCAAGTTTGATGCCGTTGCCCGAATAGAGCGTGCAATGCGGATTGATGTGGCAGCCCTCGCCGATCTCGATGTCGCCGCTGCCGCCGACCGGCCGGATCACGACGAAATCGTAGATATGCGTGCCCGGCCCCACGACGATGCGCGTGCCCTTCGTCGAGGCGTGGATGCGCGCATCCTTCGAGACGACCGCGCTCGGGTCGATCTCGATCATGCCCTGGCCGCCTCCACCTTGGCGGCGAAGCGCGCATAGAGAAAACGCATCAGTTCTTCGGTCTGCGCGGCGTTGGGCGCGTCGAGCCACGCATATCCGTCGTAGCCGCGCTTGGGGCCGCTCTGCAGATGCAGGATCGCGTCGTAGCGTTTGACGAGCGCCTCGGCCTTGGCGAGGGCCGCATCCCACGCGCGCGTGGAAACCGCCGCCCAATGCCAGCGCATCCAGTCGGCCATCCATTCGACCGCGCAATGGTCGAACAGCATGTCGTCGGCTTTGTCGAGTTCGGCCTTGTGCAGATCGAGCAGCTTCAAGCGCATCTCGGTCTGCAAATCGCGCGGCACTTCGTAGAGCGTCTGGAAGCCGCTGGCCTGCACGAGGCGGCGGGCAGGGTCCGAAACGATTCGCGCGCCATTGGCGGATTTGGCGACGAACGCGCTGCGGTCGATCAGCGCGGATGCGGCAACGGCGCGGATCATGCCGGGCCTCCTTTGACGCGACGCAGGAACCCGTCGGGCGACAGCGACATGAAGTATTTCTCCGGCAAACGGCGGTCGATTTCGAATTCGTCGGTTTCGGCCATGAATTGGCGCATGGCGGCAAGCGGCCCTTCGTTGGGCACCGGATGGAAGCCCATGAGGTCGTTGAGCGTGTCCTCGACCACGTAGTAGCCGCCTTTTTGCACGAAGCGCGAATAGAGGCGCAGCTCCTTCAGCACATGCTCCTTTTCGTGGTCGCTGTCGGCGATCACGAGCAATTTTTTGCCCGCAACGCGCCGCGCCACCTCGTCGAGAATTTCCTGGCTGCCGCTGTCGCCCTCCAGATACGTGATGCGCCCGCCCGCTTTGGGCTGGTGCTTCAAATTCTTGAGAGAGATGTCGATGCCCAGCACCTCGCCGTGCCCGATGAGGTCGAGAACATGCGCAAAAAACACCGACGCGCCGCCGAACATGATGCCGAGTTCGAGCACGATGTCGGGTTTTTCGCGCCAGATCAGTTCCTGGTAGGCCCAGCAATCGGACGGCGATTTGATGATGTGGTGGCCGAGCCAGGTCTGCTGCATTTCGGGGATGCCGTATTTGTAGGCCTGGTGGATATAGTAGTAGTGGTAGCGCAGATATTCGCGCAGCGTCATGTCGAAGGTGCGCTCGATGTTCGTGTGCGACGCATAGAGCGCGGCGATCGCTTTCATGTGCGGGTTGGCATAGAGCAGCTTCGGCGCCACGTCTTCCTTGCGGCAGAATTCCGCGCGCGTCGCGTGGTCGTCGTGGCGCCCGCCCGCCGCCAGAAAAGCCACATAGGCTCTGGCGATCGCGGCGTCGGTTGCGGCCGATTCGTCGAATTTCATCGCTTCAACTCTCCTTTGTCGCCGCGCAGGCGCGCAGCATGTCGGCCAAAAACCCGTCGAGATCGCCAGCCTGCGGACCCAAACGCGACATGTACCGCAGCGCCGCAGGCGCGCATGGCGGGGCCGGGGGCATGTCGAGCGCGATCTCGGCCCCCAGCGTCCGCCGGGCGATGCCCGCGACGCGCGCGGCGAAATCGCGCATGGTGAGCGTATCGTTTCCCGCGACATTGATTGCGTCAAGTGCAGGCCCGGGCGCAGCCAGCACGGCCGCAACGGCGGCCGCCACGCCCGATGCCGACACGAAATTGCGCATTTGCAGGCCCGGCGTCTTCAGCGCGATGCGCCGGGTGCGGGCCGCTTCCTGCGGGAAGCCGTAGGGCACCAGTGCCCAGCGCGCGAATTTTTCCAGTTTTGCGGGCATGCCGTAGACATTGCCCGCGCGCAAAACGGCGCCCGCCAAGCCGTTGCGGCGCAAAATCTGCTCGCTCGCATAGTGCAGCAGCGCATAGTCGCCGCGCGGATCGGGCGGCGTCGCCTCGTCGATCGTGCCTTCGAGCGTGCCGTAGACATGCGCGCTCGAAACATAGACCGCGCGTTTGATGCCAGCCTCCTTCGCGCGGTCGAGTACGGCCTGCCAGCCGGTCGCCGCATGCGCCCAGGCGTTTGGCGTGCGCGCCGCTTCTTCGGTGATGCCGCCCGCATGGACCAGCGCGTCGTGCCCCGCAAGATCGAGCGCGGCGCAGCTTGGCGGTTGCGTCAGATCGCAGTCGGCGCGCGCAAGGGCGCGCACGCGGTGGCCGTCCGCCGCAAGGCGTTCGGCGATCGCGCTGCCGATCACGCCGCCCGCGCCGATCAATGCCACCGCTACCATTCGATGCCCGCCACGAACGGGGTTTGGAACGCCGAAAACGGCTTGTGGCCTTGGTCGCGTTCGCTCAGCAACGGCGCCTGCACGGGCCACGCAATGCCGAATGCCGGATCGTTCCAGGCGAGGCCCATTTCGGCCTCGGGCGCGTGGCGCTGGTCGACCTTGTAGGCGAACAGCGTATCGTCGCTCAGCGTGCAGAAACCGTGCGCGAACCCTTTGGGGATCACGAGCCAGCGCGGTTGGTCCGCTGTCAGCACATGCCCGTCCCACTGGCCGTAGGTCGGCGAGCCGCGGCGCAGATCGACGAACGCGTCGAACACGGCGCCGGCCAGGCAGCGCACGAACTTGGTTTCGGCAAAGGGCGGGCGCTGGAAATGCAGGCCGCGCAGCGTGTTTTTCGCGCGCGTGAACGATTCGTTTTCCTGCGCGAAGGACGCTGGCAGGCCGTGGGCCGCAAAAATCTCGGCGTCGAACACGCGTCCGAAAAAGCCGCGCTGGTCGCGGCGCTGCGAAAGCTCGATTTCGAAGCAGCCCTCGAGTTTCAGCGCGCGGACATTCATGGCGGCTTGACGATGATCCCTTGCCCGGTCGGCAGGCCCAGGATCGGCACGTTGCGTTCGGCCGCGAACGCGTCGAACGCCTGCTTCTGGTTGACATGGTAGATCCAGTTGTAGTCGTCGAGCAGGATCACCCCGCCCGGCGCCAGCAACGGCCAGAAATGCGTCGCGGCGGCGATTTCCGGCAGGGTCATGTTCATGTCGATCGACAGATACGCGACCCGATCGCTCGCAACTTCGGCGAGCGTGTCGGGGATGCGGCCGGGCACGATGCGCACGTTGGGCAGGGGCGCGAATTTCGCGCGCACGCCCGCCAGCGTGTCGTTGCCGCGATAGCCTTTGTTGTACTGCGCGAGGCCGATCTGCTTTTCGCTGTCGGTAAGCTGGTCTTCGGGCATGCCGTCGAACGTGTCGAGCAGCCACATGGTGCGCTCGGCGCGCGCGGCGAACCCGGTCCAGTGCGCGACCGTGCCCGACAGAATGCCCGTATTGACGCCGCATTCGACGAAGTCGCCGGGCACGCGCAGCGCCTGTTCGGCCGCCCAGATCGCGATCCAGGCGCGCCACTCGATATGCAGATTCATGCGCCTGTCGATGCCGATCGCCATGCCGAAATCGTACGCGGCCTGGAAGCGCGGATCTTTGAGGAAGGCGCTGTTATGGACGGTGGCGAGGCCGTCGCTTTGGTATTGCAGGCCGGATGCGGCAGACACTTGCGGTTCCTCCGGCAGAATCGGATGATGGCAAGGGTGCGCTGGGCACGGCGCTAAATCAAGCCGGAAAGGGCCGGCCGAGCGGGGGACGAATGCCGGACGAAATCGTCCTCGTGACGGGCGAGCGCGAAGCCCCATATCTGACCCAGCATCTGCGCACGCACTCGTCGCGCGTGGCGGTGCGCCATGCGGCCTCGCGCGCGGCGCTCGACGAAGCGTTCGCGGTGCCGGTCGCGCGGCGGCGCCTGGTCGCCTTCACCACCAATATCGTGGTGCCGGGCCGCTACATCGCGGCGTGCGATCTGGGCGCCTACAATTTCCACCCCGGCCCGCCCAGCTATCCCGGCGTCTATCCCGAAAGTTTCGCCGTGTGGGAAGGGGCCGCGCGGTTCGGCGCCACCGCGCACCACATGATCCAAAAGGTCGATGCGGGGCCGATCGTGGCGAGCGAATGGTTCGACGTCGCCCCGCATTGGGGCCGCATGCATGTGGCGACCTTGGCGTTCCAGGCGCTCGTGCGCATTTTCGCGCGGCTGGCGCCGCATCTTGCGAACGCCGAAATGCCGCTCCCGGCCAGCCGCGAGGAATGGACGGGCGCCACGCGCTTTCGCAAGGAGTTCGAAGCGATGTGCCGGCTGCCGAGCGACATCGACGCGGCCGCCTACGCCAAGCGCTACCGCGCGTTCGGCGAGGGGCCGTTCCACGACCTGTATGTCGAGATCCACGGCCACCGCTACAAGCTGTCGAACCCGTGGACGGAGGCCGATCTTGCCAAAGAAATGGAAGCGGGCTGACCCGCTCTATTTCTCGCGGAACGCCTTTTCGAACGAGGCGGTGAAGGGCCGGATCAGGTAGGAAAGCGCGGTTCGCGCCGTGGTCGGGATCATCACGTTGCCGTTCATGCCGGGCGACAGGCGCAGCTCGTCCTTGACCTCGCCGAGGCTGTCGGGCGCGATCGTCACGATGCCGCGATAGTACGGCGTTGCCGAGCGCGGATCGCTGATGCGGTCGGCCGAAATCTGGGTGAGGGTCCCGTAGATGATCGGCGCCGTGCGCGATTTGAGGGCCGAAAACGTGACCTCGACCTGCATGCCGGGTTTCACGTCGGTCACGTCGTCGACGCCGATGGCGACTTCGAGCACCAGCTGGTCGCCGTCGGGCACGATGTCCATGATGCGCTCGCCGCGCTGGATCACGCCGCCGATCGTGAAGGCGGTAAGGCCCACGACATAGCCCGTTTCGGGCGAACGGACCTCGGCGCGCTGCAGATTGTCGAGCGCCGCCGCCAGGCGCGGCGCCATGTCGAGCAGTTTGCCCTGCGTGTCGCGCAGTTCGGTTGCGACGGCCGAGTAGCGTTCGTTGCGGACCTGCACCATCTGCAGTTCGGCTTCCACGATCTGCTGGCGCAGGCGCGCGATCGTCGCTTCGATGTCGCCGGCCTGGCCTTCGAGGGCGGAGGCGTTGCGCTCGAGCTGGCGCACGCGCAGCAGCGTGCCGTAGCCCTTGTCGAAAAGATCCTTGGCGGCGGCCAGTTCCTCGCGGATCAAGCGCAGCTGCTCGACCTGCGAGCGCAGCTGGGATTCGGCGCCGCGAATCTGCTGCTGCAGCTGCGCCACGCGCTGGCGCTGCAGCCCGATCTGGCCGCGGATCGCGGTCATGCGCGTGGAAAACTGCAGCTCTTCGGAAGTCAGCAGCGTGCGAATGGCCGGATCGTCGCGCCGGTTGGCGAGGCTGGGCGGGAAGACAATGCGGTCGGCATCGGTCTGTTCGGCCACCAGGCGCGCTTCCTGGGCCAGCAGGGCGTCGCTTTGTTTGCCCATCAGCGTGACCACGGCCTGCGACTGGGTCGTGTCGAGCACCAGCAGGATCTGGTCGCGTTCGACGCGGTCGCCCTCGGCCACGCGGATTTCCGTGACGATGCCGCCGTCCAGATGCTGCACCGATTTGCGGTTGCCTTCCACGCGCACCACGCCCGGCGCCATCACGGCCCCGGTCAGCGGCGCCACATAGGCCCAGCCGCCCAGCCCGCCGAAAAACAGCCCGATGATCGCAAGCCCCGACAGGAAGGGCCCCGCGATCGATTCGGCCCTGAGCAGGTCGGGATCGGTGGAGACGAGGGGGCTTGTCGCTTCGGCGGCCATCGGCGTTTCCTCAAACCTTGCGCAATTGCGGCTGCGGGCGCGGGGCCTGGCCCGGCGCCTGGCCTTGGCCCTTGCGGCCGATCACTTCGGCTTGCGTGCCGAAGGCGTCGATCACGCCCTCGCGCAGCACCAGCAGTTTGTCGACGTTGTTCATCGCGACCGAGCGGTGCGAGACCACGATGGTGGTGATCTTGGCGGCCTTCAGCGCCGTCAGCGCCTGGGTCAAAGCCTGGTCGCCCTCCATGTCGAGATTGGAATTGGGCTCGTCGAGCACGACCAGCGCCGGGTTGCCGAACACGGCGCGCGCGAGCGCGATGCGCTGGCGCTGGCCGCCCGACAGGAACGCGCCGCCTTCGCCGATCTGGGTGTTGTAGCCCTGCGGCAGGCGCAGGATGAATTCGTGCGCGCCCGCAAGTTTGGCGGCCGCGACGATTTCGGTGTCGGTGGTTTCCTTGAAGCGCGCGATATTCTCGGCAATGTTGCCCGAGAACAGTTCGATGTCCTGCGGCAGATAGCCGACAAAATCGCCGAACGAGCCGCGATTCCATTGCTGGATGTCGGCGCCGTCGAGGCGCACGAAACCTTGGGCGGGCTTGATGGCGCCCACGATGGCGCGCGACAGCGTCGATTTGCCCGCAGCACTGGGCCCGAAAATGCCGATCTGCTCGCCGGGCTGCACCGTGAAGGACAGGCCGCGCAGCACGGGCTTGGGATTGCCCGGAACGAAATAGACGAGCCCTTCGACCGTGACCTTGCCCTTGGGGCGCGGCAATTCCAGATGCTTGGTGGCTTCCGGGAACGCGGTCAGCAGCTCGCGCATGCGCGCGTAGGATTCGCGCACCATGACCGTCTGGCGCCAGCTCGACACCGCCTGCTCGAGCGGCGCCAAAGCGCGGCCCAGCAGGATCGAGGCCGCGAAGATGGCGCCCGCGCTGAGGTCGCGCTCGATCACCAGATAGGCGCCCACGCCCAGAATGATCGACTGCATCGCCATGCGCAGAAACTTGATGATCGAGGCCATGACCGCATTGCGGTCGCTGGCGACGCTCTGGTCGTTGATATGCTCGCTGCGGTCCTGGCGCCAGCGCCCCAAAATCGCGCCGATCATGCCCATCGCGTGCACGACTTCGGCATTGCGCAAGCCCGCCTCGACGAAGCGATAGCCGCGCGCGGCCGCTTCGTTCGAGCGCTCCAACGGCCGCCGCACCAGCAATTCGTTCAGCAGCGCCAGCAGCAGCAGCAGGATCGAGAACACCACGCACATGATGCCGAGCACCGGATGCAGCACATAGGCGAAGGCGATATAGACCGGCGTCCACGGCAGATCGAGCAGGGTGTGGATGCCGCCGCCGCAGGCGAATTGGCGGAAATTGTCGAGATCGCGCAGCTCCGGCCCTGCCGTCGCGCGGCCCTGGACGAGCGCGCGCGCGTTCATCGCGGCAATGATGCGGCCCGCCAGCAAGCGGTCCATACGCGCGCCCGCGCGCGTCAGCACCTGCGAGCGCGCAAAATCGAGAGCGGCGAGGGCGACCAGCGCGATCAGCACCCCGATCGTCAGCATGACCAGCGTGGGCACCGACGAGCTGTGCAGCGCGCCATCGTACACATGGATCATGTAAATCGTCGGAGCAAGCGCCAACATATTGATGGCAAAACTGAAAATCAGTGCCAGCACAAAATAGGGCGCGCACGAGGCGAGCGTGGAACGCAGAGCGTTCGTCTTGGCTTTGTCATTCATGATTTTAACAATCTACTCGAATCGTTAAAAATAGGCGAGAGAACGGACGCAGAATATCGCCCGTCCGCAAATTGCGGGACCGAAAAACCGACCGCCTCCCTTCGCGAAGAAGGGAGGCGGTTTTTGCGCTTTGTCAGATCGTGAAGAACAGGAAGTCGCTGGCGGACAGGCTGGAGATGCTGACGCCGGTGACCGTGACCGTGTTGCCGAGACCGAAATTGATCGTCGATCCGGTTGCGGCGGCCTGGACGCTGGCAATATCCGTGAACGAAGCGAAGGCACGGATATCGATAATGTCGCCGCTGGCCCAGCCCGAGATCGTATCGGCGCCGGTGCCCATGACGTAGCTGTCGGTGCCCGCCCCGCCGGTCAGCGAGTCGTTGCCGAACCCGCCGATCAGCACGTCGTTGCCCGATCCGCCCGTAAGCGTGTCGTTGCCGCCCGCACCGTCGAGTCGGGCCGCCTGGCTGCCCGAGATCGTGATGTTGTCGGTGGACGCGCCGCCGGTGATCGTCTCGACGTTGGTGACGGTGATGGTGTTGGTGAAGCTGCCCAGGATCAGCGTGTCGTTGCCCGCGCCCAAATCGACCGAGCCGGTCGTGAAGGCCGAACCCAGCGTGACCCGATCGTCGCCGGTTCCGCCGACCACGGTTTCGATATTGACCGCCGTCAGCGTGTTGGTGCCGTCCGAGAGGACCAGGCGATCGAGGCCGGTGCCAAGGTCGATCGTGCCGGCCGTGATGTCCGACCCGAGCGTGACGGTATCGGCCGCCGTGCCGCCGATCAGCGTCTCGATGTTCGAGACCGTGATCGTGTTGGCCGTGCCGCCGCCCAGGATCAGGCGGTCGTTGCCCGTGCCAAGGTCGATGGTGCCGGTCGTGTAGTTGGCCGACAGCGTTACGGTGTCGGCAAGCGAGCCGCCCGTGACGGTTTCCACGTTGGAGATCGTGACCGTGTTGGCGAACGAGCCGAGCGTGAGGGCGTCGTTGCCGGCCCCCAGATCGAGCGAGCCCGCCGTGATGGCCGTGCCGATCGTCACCGTGTCGGTACTCGTGCCGCCGACCAGCGTTTCGACATTGGCGACCGTGACGACGTTGTCGAAATTGCCCAGGATCAGGCGATCCGAACCCGCCAGCAAGTCGATCGTGCCCGCGGTCAGCTGCGAGGCGAAGGTGATCGTGTCGGCAAGCGTGGTGGCGACGATCGTTTCGACGTTCGCGACCGTCAGCGTGTTGGCGAAGTTGCCGAGCACCAAGCGGTCGTTGCCGTCGCCAAGATCGACGGTGCCGGCGGTATAGGCCGCCGACAGCACGACCGTGTCGTCGTTGGTGCCGCCGATCACCGTTTCGATGTTGCTGATCGTGATCGTGTTGGCCGCCGAACCGCCCAGGATCAGGCGGTCCGAACCGGTGCCAAGATCGACAGTCCCCGACGTGACGGTCCCGTCGAGCGTGACCGTATCGGCGTTGGTGCTGCCGACGATGGTTTCGACGTTCGTGACCGTGACAGTGTTGACCGCCGTGCCGCCCAGGATCAGGCGGTCGTTGCCCGCCCCCAGATCGACGCTGGCGCTGGTCGTGGCCGCCCCCAAGGTGATCGTGTCGGTCGTGGTGCCGCCGACGATGGTTTCGACATTGGTGATCGTGACCGTGTTGGCGAAGTTGCCGAGCGTCAGCTGGTCGCTGCCGTCGCCAAGATTGATCGAACCCGACGTCATGGCCGTGGCGATCGTCACCGTGTCGGCGGTGGTGCCGCCGACCAGGGTTTCGACGTTGGCGACCGTCAGCGTGTTTTCGAAGCTGCCCAGCGTCAGGCGGTCGGTGCCTGCGCGCAGGTCGACCGTGCCGGCCGTGACTTGGCTGCCCAGCGTGATCGTGTCGGCCGCCGAACCGCCGGTCAGCGTTTCGACGTTCGAGACCGTCGCCGTGTTGGCGAAAGCGCCCAGGATCAGTTGGTCGTTGCCGTCGAGCAGGTCGATGGACCCGGTCGTGACCGCCGTGCCGAACGTGACCGTGTCGTTGTCGCTATTGGCGACCAGCGTTTCGACGTTGAGCACCGTCACCGTGTTGGCGACCGTATCGAGGATCAGGCGGTCGTTGCCGGCGCCCAGATCGATCGTCGTGCCCGACTGGATGCCGACCAGCGTGACCGTGTCGGCCGCAGCGCTGCCGACGACGGTTTCGACGTTCGACGCCGTCACCGTGTTGGCAGACGTGCCCGACAGGATCAGGCGGTCGTTGCCGGCGCCAAGATCGACCGAGCCCGCCGTGGTGCCTGTCGCGAGCGTGACCGTATCGGTCAGCGCGCCGCCCGTGACGGTTTCCACGTTCGCGATCGTCAGCGTGTTGGCGAACGAGCCGAGCGTCAGGGAGTCGTCGCCGGCCCCCAGATCGATCGAGCCCGCAGTCATCGCGGTCGCGATCGTGACGGTGTCGGCCGTGGTGCCGCCGACGATGGTCTCGGCGTTGGCGACGGTCAGCGTGTTCTCGAAGCTGCCAAGGATCAGACGGTCGGTGCCGCCGAGCAGATCGACGGTGCCTGCAGTGGTCTGCGTGCCGAGCGTGATCGTGTCGGCGAGCGTGCTGGCGACCAGGGTTTCGACGTTGGAGACCGTCAGCGTGTTGGCGAAGTTGCCGAGCGCCAAGCGGTCGTTGCCGTCGCCAAGATCGATCGTGCCGGCGGTCTGCACGACCGCGAGCGTTACCGTGTCGTTGTTCGAGCTGCCGACGACGTTTTCGATGTTGGAGATCGTGACCGTGTTGGCCGCCGTGCCGCCCAGGATCAGGCGGTCGGAACCGGCGCCAAGATCGATCGTGCCGGCCGTCATCGACGCGTCGATGGTAACCGTATCGGCGTTGGTGCTGCCGACGATGGTTTCGACGTTCGTGACCGTGACCGTGTTGACGGCCGTGCCGCCCAGGATCAGGCGGTCGTTGCCCGAGCCAAGATCGATGGTCGCGTTGGTCGTGGCCGCACCCAGCGTGACCGTATTGTTGCCGGTCCCGCCCGTGATCGTTTCGACGTTCGTGACCGTGACCGTGTTGGCGAAGTTGCCCAGCGCCAGCGAGTCGTCGCCGGCCCCGAGATTGATCGAACCCGAGGTCATCGCCGCACCCAGCGTCACCGTGTCCGACGTCGTGCCGCCGATCAGGGTTTCGATGTTGGCAACCGTCAGCGTGTTTTCGAAATTGCCGAGGGTCAGGCGGTCGGTGCCTGCGCGCAGATCGACCGTGCCGGCCGTGACCTGGCTGCCCAGCGTGATCGTGTCGGCGACCGTGCCGCCCAGCAGCGTTTCGACGTTCGAGACCGTCGCCGTGTTGGCGAAGTTGCCGAGCGTCAGCTGGTCGTTGCCGTCGAGCAGGTCGATGGACCCGGTCGTCACGGCCGTGCCGAACGTGACCGTATCGTTGTCGCTATTCGCGACCAGCGTTTCGACATTGAGGACGGTGAGGGTGTTGGCGACCGAGTCGAGGATCAGGCGGTCCGCGCCAGCCCCCAGATCGACCGTCGTGCCCGTCTGGCTGCCGACCAGCGTGACCGTATCGGTGGCCGAACTGCCGACGATGGTTTCGACGTTCGAGACCGTCACCGTGTTGGCAGCCGAGCCCGTCAGGATCAGGCGGTCGTTGCCGGCCGCAAGATCGACCGAACCGGTCGTCGTGCCCGCACCCAGCGTGACCGTATCGTTCAGCGTGCCGCCGACGATCGTTTCGATGTTGGTCATCGTCGTCGTATTGGCGAAGTTGCCGAGCGTGAGCTGGTCGTTGCCGGCCCCCAGATCCAGCGAACCCGAGGTAACGGCCGTGCCGATCGTCACCGTATCGGCGGTCGTGCCGCCGACCAGCGTTTCGACGTTGGCAACCGTGAGGGTGTTTTCGAAGGCGCCCAGGATCAGGCGGTCGCTGCCTGCCAGCAGATCGATCGTGCCCGCCGTTATCTGGCTGCCCAGCGTGATCGTATCGGCCAGCGTGCCCGCGACCAGCGTTTCGACGTTGAGCACCGTCAGCGTGTTGGCGAAGGCGCCGAGCGCCAGGCGGTCGTTGCCGTCGCCAAGATCGACGGTGCCGGACGTGTAGGCGGTCGCGAACGTGACCGTGTCGTCGTTCGAACTGCCGACCACCGCTTCGATATTGCTGACCGTGACCGTG
>Ga0164290_1002168_pt1 | contig 16316 bp, 13 predicted proteins | sample Micstemetagenome_FD_108782 | JGI IMG/M metagenome (GOLD analysis project Ga0164290, IMG submission 108782) | Contaminated culture microbial community from soil near Moab, Utah, USA - Microcoleus steenstrupii SON62 (Illumina Assembly) | ecosystem: Environmental > Terrestrial > Soil > Soil crust... | reverse complement strand
TTTTTGGTAGAAATATTTCAAACCTTACTTTTGCCGCGGAGAGATGGCAGAGCGGTCGAATGCGGCGGTCTTGAAAACCGTTGACTGTCAAAGGTCCGGGGGTTCGAATCCCTCTCTCTCCGCCCCCAATCCCAGGTAATATAGGTTACCTGGGATTTTTTTGTCCTCCACCATTCATCAACAATTACATTATTGATGATTTAAATGAATATGTTATTACCTATTTTTATAAAAAACTGAGCACTATGAATCGTAAACTTTTTCTTTTTACCGCTGCTCTGCTGAGCATAACCTTATTATTCTCCTTTACTTACAAAGCCGCCAATTTCTCCGGTACCTGGACACTCGATGAAAGTGCCAGCGAATTAGGTCAGTTTGGTGCAAGAGGCGCCTACAGTAAGATTGTTATTGATCAGTCTGCTGAATCTATTAAGATGACATTAAGTGGTGCCGGTTTCGACGGCAGCAATTATGAAATTGTAGAAACACATGCTGTAGGCAAAGAGTCGCAAAACACGGGTATCATGAACAGCAAAAAAACATCTACCCTTTCCTGGGATGGCGACCAGCGTTTTAAAGTGGATATAAAACTTTCACTGGAATTCAATGGACAAAGCCTCGACTTAACCGGAGTGGAGAAATGGGAAATCAGTGCTGATGGAAAGACCCTCACACTCAATTCCACCATTACCACCCCACAGGGTGAGATGAGTACTAAAGCAGTTTACAGGAAAGCGTAATTGAAGTGGTGAATTGTCAATGGTGAATGGTGAATGAGGGGTGAATAAATTATTTTATAATCCCTATTGACAATTCACCATTGACAATTCACCTCTTAATATCATTTAGCCGCCGCATCCGGGAGTTTCTCTACTACCACCAGATCTGTCAGGTCAACATGCATGGGTAGTATACCAATTTGAACGATGGCCCTCTTCCCTCTTATTTCTTTTACTTCCCCTACCTGGTAATTTTTTTTCAGCTTAACCAATGAGCCTACTGCTATATGCTGGTTGAGTTCTTTATAGTTCTTGTCTACTTTTTTAGCCAGCTTATTCACCACTATCGTCTCTTTTTGTTTAAACAGCAGATTTTGCAGATTTTTAATCACATCCTGTTTGTTCTCAGACTTTTTCCAGTCGAGTACAATCTGCTTTAGTTTCCGTTCCATGTCTTTCAGGTACACCAGTCTTTCTTCCGTGATTCTGTTCTGGTTCTTTAGTAGTTCTATCTGCTGGCGGTGTCTTTCCTTATCGAGTACCGTCTCCATTTCTTTTTTAAGCTTATCATTTTCACGTAACAGCTTATGCAATTGTTTTTTCTCCTGTTCCAGTTGTTGCAGGTCCTGTTCGGTGCGGTTCAATAAGCGATCTAGTTTGAAATGGTCTTCATCTACCAGTTTTCTTGCTCTGTTAATGAGGTGCTGTGGCAAACCAATTCTTTCTGCGATGGCAAATGTATAAGAGCTGCCGGGCTTACCTACAATGAGTTTGTACATGGGTTGCAGGTTCACTTCATCAAACTGCATGGCGCCGTTGATGATGCCCTGTGTACGGTTGGCCATCACTTTAAGGTTGAGGTAATGCGTGGTTACCACACCAAATGAATGACGCCGGGCCAGTTCTTCCATGATGACTTCTGCAAAAGCACCACCGAGATTGGGGTCACTGCCGCTACCCAGTTCATCAATAAAAAACATGGTTTTACCATTGGCCGACTCAATAAAATATTTCATATGCAGCAGGTGGCTGCTATAAGTACTTAATTCAAATTCAAGATTCTGTGTATCACCAATATGAATAAACAACTGTTTGAAAATACCCATCTGCGAATCGGGACTTACCGGCACCAATAAACCACTCTGCAATAATAACTGGTTGAGTCCGATGGTTTTCATGGTTACTGTTTTCCCACCGGCATTGGGTCCGCTGATGACCAGTATCCTGTTTTTATCGTCGAGTGTAAGGGTAACGGGTATGGTGGTTTTACCTGCTGTTTTATTGTATAGGTAGAGTAATGGGTGATAAGCGTTGATCAGGTGAATATGTGCCTTATCTGATAATTCTGGCAATTGCCCATTCATATCAATGGCCAGTTTTGCTTTGGCCCTGATAAAATCAAATTCGCCGGCAATCAACAGGTATTGCTCCAATAAAGGAGCGTAAAGAGCAATACGTGCCGTCAGTTGTCGTAAAATGCGTTGTACTTCTTTGGCTTCCTCATTTTCCAGGGTGAATACCTGGTTATTGAGGTCGATGGTTTCTTCGGGTTCTATGAAGGCGGTTTTCCGGCTATCACTTTCACCATGTAAAATACCTTTCACCTGTCTTTTGTGTTCCGAAAAAACAGCTACTACCCTTCTGCCATTGCTAAAGCTTTCATCAATATCTGCTGTGTAACCAGCTTTGGCAAGTTTGCTGATTACTTTTTCGAACATGCGTCGCAGTTCATTGCGTTTGCGGAACAAACCCATCCTTATTTTTTGCAGATCAGCTGATGCATTGTCTTTTACATTACCCTGTTCATCTATCACTTCATCAATCATTTCAATGATTGTTTTTTCGTAATAGCTGCCTTCAATCACTTTTGTCATGGCAGGAAAAGCCTGTCTGCGCTCCTGGTCGAACCAGCGAAAGATGTTGGCTGTGTTTTCAGCCAGTTTGCGTATCTGCAACCACTGTTCACCGGTAATCAATGCGCCCTGTATGCCGAGTAATTTAATTTCTTTGTGCAGGGCCAGTGTAAAATCGTTCGGGAAATACTGTGCCTGCTGTAAGATGGATTTAAACTCAAAACTCTGTTTCAGTTCCAGTTCAATATATTCCTTTCTGGTATGTATGCGTAATTGCAATGCCTTTTCACGGGCATAATGGGTTTTGCAGTGGCTTTCCAGTAAAGCACGTACTTTATCAAATTCCAGTTGTGTAAGGGCCGTTTCGGGATACAAACGCATAGTCCAGCTATTCAGCCGCAAAGGTAAGGGAGGGGATGTTTGAATTTTTGATTTATGATTTTTTGATTTTGCAGAAAACCGTCCCATTCATAAAATCAAAGATCAAAAAATCAAACTTCATGCATTTTAACAGCTTTTTTGTAAGTACAGAACATCTGTGCTGTCTAAACTGTTATCTAATCAATTACGTAATTTTATCAAAACAGGCACTATGCGAATGGTCATGAGTTTACTGGTACTGGGATTAAGCCTGGTATCCTGCGCCCAGCAACCCGCAACAAAATCAAAAAAAATGAGCACAAAGACAAATTATGAAGGCATACAGACCGATACGGCCACTTTAGGTGAAGGTTGTTTCTGGTGCACCGAAGCTTTCTTTCAGCGCCTGGATGGTGTTTTGGAAGTCATCAGTGGATATGGCGGTGGTTTTGTTGAAAACCCTACCTATGAGCAGGTATGTGATAAAAATACCGGCCATGTAGAATTGGCAAGAATTGTATTTGATCCAAAAAAGATCAGTTATGATGAATTACTGGAGGTATTCTGGAAAACACATGACCCTACCACCCCCAATCAACAAGGAAATGATATTGGCCCTCAATACCGCAGTGTAGTGTATTACCACAATGAAGTACAAAAGGAAAAAGCGGAGAAATACAAGGCCCTGTTAGACAAAAGCGGTGCATGGGATGCGCCCATCGTAACAACTATTGAACCCTTCAAAAACTTTTATCCAGCGGAGAATTATCACCAGAATTATTACAACGACAATCCCAACCAAGGCTACTGCCGTTTTGTAATCAGACCTAAGCTGGAGAAGTTTGAGAAAGTGTTTAAGGCGAAGTTGAAGAAGAGTGAGTAGTCAGCAGTGAGTAGTGAGTGAATAAGTCACCGAATACTTAACAAACCATTACCTAACCCCTAACGTCTAACCTCTAACTGCTATCATCTAATACGAGTTCTGCGGAGTTCGAGGAGGTTGAGTGCATTTGCGCGGAAGCCACTGATACCGGGCTGTACAAAGTGAATAGCCATATCGTACCACACAGGAATTACCGGGGCATCATTGATGACCAACTGATCCATTTTTCGGTAAAGATCGTATCGTATGGAGTCATTGGTTTCGAGTAATGCTTTTTCGTAGAGCAGGTCGAAATCAGCGTTTTGATAGCGTGTATAATTCGGCGGGGCGGGATTTTTACTGTAAAACATAGCCATATAGTTTTCTGCATCAGGATAATCTGCTATCCAGCTTCCCCTGAAAAATAAAGCCTGCGATTTGGCGGTTTGTTCGAGCAGTAAACTTTTCTGTATCACTTCCACCTGTACAGGTATGCCTACTTCTTCCATTTGTTTGGCCACAAAACTGGCTATATCGGCATAAATAGGTATAGTGAGTAATTTGATACCGGGTATACTATTACGATTATGAAAACCCGCCTGTTGAATAAGCTGTCTTGCCTTAGCCGGATCGTAATAATAACCCTTCACTGTTTCTATATTCCTGGAAGGAAGTCCGCCCGGTACAAAACCTGCTTCTGCGGGAATACCGATTGAATTGCGCATGTACATCATCAACTGCGGACGGTTGATGGCATAATTCATGGCTTGCCTGATGAGTTTTAGTCTGGTGGGCGATTTTTTTACCAGTGGGTTTTCTTCATCTACGAGTATCCCGAAATATTCTGTATTGAGGTAAGCGGTTTTATTCAGTTGCAGTTTGCCCACCCACTCTTTTCTGAGTGCACCGGCTTTGGTTAATAGTTCATCTTTAAAGGAGGCGTCGATATCATTGATAAAACTCAGCTTACCCTGACGGAACTGTAAAAATTCGGTGGCTTTATTATCAAAAAAACTCACTTTAATGGCATCAAGGTATGGCAGTGATGTTCCTGCTGCATCATTTTCCCAGTAATGTTCATTTTTATGCAATACCAGGGCCTCTCCCTCATCCCAGGAAATAAACCTGAATGGACCAGTGCCGCATGGATTACGGCGAAAGTCTTTACCATAGGTATCTACTGCTTCTTTGGGAACAATACTGCAATACTGCATACTCAGTATACCCATAATGGGGTGAAATGGTCTTAATAATTTGAGCTGAACAGTAGAGTCGTTGATGGCTACAAATGGTTGATTATTGTCTACCCGGTTATTGAATATCCAGGCGCCACTACTGGCTGTTTTTTTATCGAGAATACGATTCAGGCTATACACAACATCGTCTGCCAGCATTTTTCGTCCCTTGCCATTGGGGAAAATTTCACTGTCGTGAAAATATACATCTGTACGGAGATGAAAGGTATACTTGGTGCTGGATGTATCAATATCCCAGCTTCGGGCCAGTGAAGGCACAATATTCAGGTTACTGTCTATTTCCACCAATGTATTGTAGATCTGGTGAATGGCCCACATGATGGATTGATTTTTGGCAAAAGCAGGGTCAAGGCTGGCAATACCCGTTGTTTCATTGTAGTAAAAAACCTTTTTCCCATCCTCTTTATAGCTGGCACAACCCATCAAGCCCCCAAAAAAACAAGCAGCTAATAGTTGCCGGAGATATGATGGATATTTTATGATTTTCAATTCTTTCATCCTGCCCCGAATATCCTATTTTTAGCCGATGAATACAAAGACAGCTTTCAGCAGGAAGAAAATGTCTTTTCTTTTATGCTGTAAACAAGCAAGAATAAACTATTAACCGGAACATGGGAAGTATCAGGAAGCAAACGATTATCTCCAGTGTGCTGATTTATATTGGCTTTCTGATTGGTTTTGTAAACCAGTATTTATATACCATGGATGGGTCATTTACCGTAGAGCAGTTCGGACTCACCAGGATTTTCTTTGATTTTGCCCAGAACATGATGGCTTTCGGAGCCTTAGGAGTTGTACCTGTTATTTACAAGTTTTATCCCTACTATAAAGACAACCTGGAGGCAAATAAAATAGATCTGATGAGTTGGGCCATGATTACCGCATTAATCGGGTTTATCATCATCATTGCCAGTGGATTTGCTTTTCAACCCTATTTTGTAAAAAAGTTCCTCGACCGTTCACCCTTAATCGTTACCTATTATTACTGGATGTTTCCCTTTGCCATGGGTATGCTCTTTTTTTCTGTGATAGAAGGTTTTAGCTGGGCCTTACAATTATCGGTTGTTTCTAATTTTTTGAAAGAAACGGTTTTCAGGGTATTAACAAGTGTATTAATCGGTCTGTTTTATTTCAAACTGATCGGCTTTGAAACTTTTATTTATCTTTTTGCCTTTCAATACTTAGTCATTTTTTTATTCCTGCTTATTTACCTTATCCGCACAGGTAACCTGCATTTTAATTTCAGGATCAGCAGGGTTACAAAAAAGTTTTGGAAGAAAATCTTATCGATGCAGGCACTTTTATATGGAGGAACGCTGATTGCTTCTGTTGCCGCCACCATTGATAGTTTTATTATTGCCGGTTTTCTCGGACTCAAAGCCGTGGGTATTTTTGTTTTTGCACAGTATGTGGCCAATGTTTTACAGGTACCTCAACGAAGTATACAGGCCGTATCATCCAGTTTCCTGGCCAGGGCATGGAAGGATAAGGATTACAAAGAAATCAGCCGTATCTATTCACGGTCATGTATCAACCTATTACTGATGTCGCTTTTCCTTTTTGGTAATATCTGGCTGAACGTGGAACAAGGAATACATGTGTTGAATATTCAAAAAGAATACCTTGACGGATTGAGTGTCATTTTTGTACTCAGCCTCGTAAGAATCATTGATGCAGGTACCGGATTAAATGCCATGGTCATCAATACATCCACTTCATGGCGCTTTGATTTTATCAGCGGTGTGGTGCTCATCGGTCTTCGTTTACCCCTTACTTATTACCTCATTAAAAATTATGGTATACTCGGATCGGCGATTGCTGAACTGATTGCTTATGGTACCTACAATTTTATCCGATATGAATTCCTGCGCAGGAAATTTAATATGCAGCCGTTTAGCCTGAAAACGATTTATGCCTTGTTATTAGGTCTGGCCGCTTATGGGGTATGTTATTTGGCATTCAATCATCTCAGTGGCTGGACCTCCATCATCCTGAATGGAACAGTATTCTCCCTGATTATGATCAGCGGTGTATTCTATTTCAAACTCACGCCAGATGCGATGCAGTTGTATGAGGTAGTAAAGAATAAATGGAAAAGAAATTTCTGATGGCTGATGTCGGATATTGGCAGAGATGCTATATATCAGATATCCGACATCAGCCATCAGACATCATAGAATAACGTACTCCCCTTTTTTATTCACAGAAATCAGTGGTAGTTTTTTGTGTTCTTCGAAGAAGTCGTACACTTCTTTGAGGCGGGTAGAGAATTTCTGGTAGTCGCTGTCTTCCTTGCTGTTGCGGGAAAGGTATTCCTGGCTGCGGTTATTGCTGAAGCGAACAGGATAAATATGTACGGGAATAAAATCCTGTCCCTGGTTGCGGGCATGTGATGCCAGTACATACAGTTCTTCAATCTGGTCGTTTTGAATAGGTATACAGCCTACGGTAATACAGCTACCATGAATATAAATATCGCTACCAGGTTTAATCGAGTCACTTAATAAACGATCAGAAGCATTGGGATAATTGAGCCCCAACGACAAATGATACATGCTCTTGGGATTGAACTCATTGATATAATAAAACCCTTCCGGCACCTGGTAATCACCCTCAATACGTTTGGGTCCGAGGGTACCCGACAAAGCGCATATCTTATAGGTTTTGAATAACTTATAAGGTTCTGCTGAAGTATTCCTTACCCATACTTCCAATTGGCTATCGTACTTGAAACTGCGTACATACATGTCTTTAGCAGGCCACTGAAGTTTCGCGGCGGCGAACTGTTTCTTAAGCGTATCTTCTTTGGAACGGATAGCACCGGCCACACGGGGAAATACCCGCTGGTTGTCAATAAAACCGTTCTGAGCCATCAGTTGAGCTGAAAGAAGACTGATCAAGGCGAATAACAGGGGGCGCTTCATGATTGCAAAATAACAAATGGTTCAATATGAAGAATTGAATGTCCTGTTAAGAAACGAGCACCGGGTGAAAATATTGTACACTGAATAAGCTGTGAGCCATGAGCTATGGGCTACGAGCTTTGAACTATACGCATACTATAATACCTTATACATTTCATAATAAAAGGTACTTAAAAGCCCACCGCTCACAGCTCATAGCTGCTGGAAGCTAAAGATTGCCACGACTTTCCTGCTCGCGTTCAATGGCTTCAAATAGGGCCTTGAAATTGCCTTTACCAAAGCTTTTGGCTCCTTTACGCTGGATGATTTCAAAAAATAATGTGGGTCTGTCTTCAACCGGTTTGGTGAAAATCTGCAGCAGGTATCCTTCATCATCCCGGTCAACCAGTATACCCAGTTCACGTAAGGGATGTAAGTCTTCATCTATATGTCCTACCCTGTCCAGCAGGTCATCATAATAACTCGTTGGTACTTTCAGGAACTCCACCCCCCTGTTTTGCAGGGCCGTAACGGTTTCAACAATATTACTGGTGGCCAGGGCTACGTGCTGACAGCCTTCGCCGTTATAAAAATCAAGGTATTCTTCTACCTGCGACTTTTTCTTTCCTTCTGCGGGTTCATTGATGGGAAACTTTACAAAACCATTACCATTACTCATTACTTTGCTCATCAGCGCAGAGTATTCTGTTGAAATATCATTATCATCGAAAGTGAGGATATTTTTAAAACCCATTACTTCCTCATAAAATTTCACCCAGGGGTTCATCTGGTTCCAGCCTACATTACCTACACAATGGTCTACATACAGCAGTCCTGTTTCTGTTGGATTATAATGACTCTCCCATTTTCTGTAACCGGGTAAAAAGGTACCGTTATAGTTTTTTCTTTCGATAAAAAGGTGAACGGTATCGCCATAGGTATGTATGCCACTCATGATCACTTCTCCATGTTCATCGGTCATTTTTTGTGGCTCCAGGTAACTCTTTCCGCCCCTTAGGGTCGTCTGTTTCCAGGCATCGGTAGCATCTTCTACTTTCAGTGCCAGTACTTTAACGCCATCACCATGTTTGTATACATGATCGGCTATGGCATTATCGGTGCGGAGTGCGGTGGTAAATACAAAAGTGAGCTTGTTCTGCCTTACTGCATAACTGGCCCTGTCTTTCACCCCTGTTTCCGGGCCGGCATAAGCGAGGCTTTGAAAACCAAAAGCGGTTTTATAAAAATGAGCGGCCTGTTTGGCATTGCCCACATAAAATTCTACATAATCTGTTCCCTGTAAAGGAAGAAAATCGTTTGTTGTGTTCGATGATACCACGGTATTGGTAATCGTTTCCATATAATATGTTTAAAAGGGTAATAAAAGAAAATGAATACGGTATCGGTATTAACAACCAACCGCATCCATGGCAAGCGCTTCCATCAGCAGGCAATAGCAGAACCGCTTGTCGCCAAAAACTTTATGTGGATAATCGGGAAGCATGAAACAAAATTAGGGTATTCTGTCTGCTATTTCGAAAGATCCGGAGAAATTGAACAGAGGAACAGAGGAATGTCCAACTTCCAGATTGGTGTTTTTATATCCTTAAACCCATCTACCCTACGTCCAATCGAAATTGGATATTGGATATTCAATATTCATGATTCATTCTTCTTCCCTGCTTATCTTCGCCCAATGAAAGCAGGAATACTCGGTGGTGGCCAGTTAGGCCGTATGTTATTACAGGCAGCAGCCAATTATACAGTTGAAACATATGTATTGGAAAACGATCCGAATTGCCCTGCGGCACATCTCTGCCATCATTTTGTGCAGGGCAATATCAACGATTTCGATACCGTATACCAGTTTGGAAAAGGATTGGATGTTATTACCATTGAAATTGAATCAGTAAACGTAGATGCACTGGAGAAATTAGAAGCAGAAGGTGTAAAAGTATTCCCCAAACCATCTGCTATCCGTACCATCAAGAATAAAATATTACAAAAAGAATTTTACCGTGATCACGATGTCCCCTCTTCCGCTTTTGTGGTGACACATACATTGAAAGAGCTACAGGATTTGCAATCTTTTCTTCCCGCCGTACACAAAATCGGACAAGGTGGTTATGACGGAAAAGGCGTACAGGTGATCCGCGATGAAAAAGATATCAGCAAAGGATTTGATGCCCCCGCTGTACTGGAAAAAATGGTTCCGATTAAAAAAGAGATTGCCATGATCGTTGCCATGAATGAAAAAGGTGAAACCATTTTTTATCCGCCTGCTGAAATGATTTTTGATCCTGTACTGAACTTACTCGATTACCAGGTAAGTCCCGCCCAGCTACCTGAACAGGTATTATGGAAAGCTGAAGCTATTGCCTTACGCGTGGTAAAAGCACTCAACAGTCCGGGATTGTTCGCAGTAGAACTGTTTGTAGATGAAAACGATGAAGTACTGGTAAACGAAACAGCCCCCCGTGTACATAACAGTGGACACCATACCATTGAAGCCAATTATTCAAGTCAGTACGATATGCTCTGGCGCATCATGCTCGGTTATCCGCTGGGTAACCCTGATGCCATCCTCCCCTCTGCCATTGTAAACCTGCTGGGTGCAGAAGGATATACAGGCAGTGCTGTGTATGACAATCTGGAAGAAGTATTAAAAATGGACAATGTATTTGTTCATCTCTATGGCAAACTACAAACCAAACCCGGTCGTAAAATGGGTCATGTAACCATCATGCACAAAGATTACCAGGACCTCACACATAAGGCGAATAAGATAAAGCACCTTCTTAAGGTTATCAGCAGATAAAAGGTTGATTTTTTGAAGTTTGATTTTTCGATTTGCATAATCCCCTAAATCAAAAAATCAAACTTCAAAAAATCAACCTTTTTTAACAGTCAATGGCTTTAGAAAACCAATACCAATCAGGCTTTTGGTTTGTAAACCTGGGGATGTTTTATTGGGGCCGAAAAGTCGCACATCATCATCATAAATCAGATCGAGGCTATAGGTGGCGGAGAAAAATTTATTGATTTTGAAAGAAAAAAGATTGGTCATAAAGAAGTCGATATTCTGCGCTCTGTTATTATAGTTAGAGAACATATCAAGCCTTCCTTTGTAGGTTACATTTTTTGCAATGACATTATTGTAGTTCACGGTAGCGAAAGTACCAATCTCATTAATCGAAGTTCTACCCGCTGGCACCCCATATTTTCCCTGCGTAGATAGTTTGTTATTGGCTACAACTGTCCATCTCGAAGTCAGTGGCGAAACAAAGACAGACAGTTTATCATTCGGCTTATAATCAAAACCCACAGACAGTATGATATAGGCCGGCGACAAAAAAGAAGAAGCAAAGGAAGGAACGCCACCGGAAAAAGTATAACCATCAAACCACTGTGAACGGAAATTAAACAGACTCGACAGGAATACTTTGCCTGTACTGTCCATTTTATAACCGTACTTGCTCAGGAAATCGAAACGGTCATCATTCTTACGACCGCCCAGGCTGGTGGTTTGAACATAGCCAAGGTTCATATCGAAATTATTATCCCAGTTATGACGGTCTTTTTTAAAGAAATAGAAAAAATTAAAGTAGGAACTCACGGCCAATGAAAAATTATCACCCCCGGCTGCCCAATTACTCAGCGAGCCCTGAGAAAGGTTAGCACTCAATAAACCCCCTCTTTTCCAGGTCCATTTACTGGTATCAGCTTCCTTTTTGATGGTACGTGAAGTTTCACTTCTGAGTTTGTTTACAACAATATCCTGGGAGAAGGCTGCTGTATGCATGATGAGGAACAGCATCCAAAAAAACCATTTCTTCATGTGCGAGGGGCATTTTCGCTGCAAAACTAATTGATTAACAGAATTTTCAAGCCCCAAAGCCTGCCAAACTGACACAAAAGCCAGACAATTTTGTTAATTTTGCCCATTAATAAATTGTATTGTTCATGGATGTATTGGCTATTGGAGAAAAAGTACACGATGAAGCCCGCCAAGGGGAAGCGTTTAGTCCATTTACAAACGACCCGAACCGGTATTCGAAATATTTCTATATCGAGAGTTATGGCTGTGCCATGAATTTTGCCGACAGTGAAGTGATCGCTTCCATTTTAAATGGTGCCGGTTTTGGGGCTACCCGCAACTTAGACGAAGCCAGTCTGATTTTATTGAATACCTGTTCCATCCGTGAAAAAGCGGAGCAAACGGTACGCAAAAGACTCACCGAATTCCGCAAAGTCAAAGAAAAAACACCCGGTCTGCTCATCGGCATGTTGGGTTGTATGGCCGAACGTTTAAAGGCCCAGTTACTAGAAGAAGAAAAACTGGTAGACATTGTTGTTGGTCCGGATGCCTATAGAAGCCTGCCTTCATTGATTGAAGAAGCCGGATCTGGCCAAAAAGCAGTGAATGTATTATTAAGCCGCGATGAAACTTATGGCGACATTGCGCCGATTCGTATCGACAGTAATGGCATCAGTGCATTTGTTTCTATTATGCGTGGCTGTAACAATATGTGCAGCTTCTGTGTGGTACCTTTTACCCGTGGGCGTGAACGCAGCCGCGATGCCAACTCCATTTTGCGTGAAGTAAAAAACCTGTCGGATCAGGGTTATAAAGAAATCACTTTACTCGGACAGAATGTAGATAGTTATTACTGGATGGATGAGCAAAAAGACGAAAACGTAACTTTTGCTGCACTACTTGAAAAAGTGGCATTGGTGAATCCGGAAATGCGGATACGTTTCAGTACATCACATCCGAAAGACATCACGGATGAAGTGTTGCATACCATTGCGAAATACGAGAATATCTGTAAATACATTCATTTACCGGTTCAAAGCGGAAGTAATCGTGTATTACAACTCATGAACCGTACTTATACCCGTGAGTGGTACATGGCCAAAGTAGACCGCATTCGCGAAGTATTACCCGGATGTGGCATCAGCGCCGACATCATTACCGGCTTTTGTACCGAAACGGAAGAAGACCACCAGGACACGCTAAACATCATGCGTTATAGTGGTTATGACATGAGTTATATGTATTTCTACAGCGAGCGCCCCGGCACTTTAGCGGCAAGAAGGTATACAGATGATATTCCCGAAGAAGTTAAGAAAAGAAGGTTACAGGAGGTTGTAGACCTGCAGGGCGAATTATCTACGCAAAGCAATCAGCATGATGTAGGCAAAACTTTTAAAGTGCTGGTAGAAGGCAATAGCAGGAAAAATGAAGCTGAATGGATGGGCAGAACCAGTCAGAATAAAGTGCTGGTCTTCCCTAAAAAAGATATGAATGAAGAATTAAAAGGCAGCTATGTAATGGTAACAGTTACCAGCTATACGAGAACCACCTTGTTGGGGGAAAGAGCGGGAGAATAAGAAATAAAAAATAAGAAATAGGAAATAGGAAATAAGGAATCAGGAAGGATAAGAAAAAGGAACAAAAAAACAAATCTGACATCAAAAAATCGAATCAGACATCAGACATCAGCGATCAACAAATCAACTCTATGGATCTTCAAAGTATAAAAAACAGGTTTGGCATCATCGGTAATTCACCGGCGCTGAATCATGCGTTGAATACGGCGGTGCAGGTAGCTGCTACCGATCTTACTGTTTTAATTGTGGGTGAAAGTGGTGTGGGTAAAGAAGTGTTCTCGCAGATTATACATGCTTTGTCGGCACGTAAACACAATCCTTTTATTGCTGTCAACTGCGGAGCCATACCCGAAGGCACAATCGATTCAGAGTTGTTTGGTCATGAGAAGGGCGCTTTCACCGGTGCGGTAGACAGCCGTAAGGGTTATTTCGAAACCGTAAGTGGCGGAACTATTTTCCTCGATGAGATTGGTGAAATGCCACTCGGTACACAGGCCCGTTTATTGCGTGTACTGGAAACGGGTGAATTTATCCGTGTGGGTTCTTCGAAAGTGCAAAAAACGGATGTACGTGTGATTGCGGCCACCAACCGTGAACTACTGGAGTTTACGCAAAAAGGGCGTTTCAGGGAAGACCTCTATTATCGTTTGAGTACCGTACCTATTCGTGTACCTTCTCTCCGCGACCGTAAAGAAGATGTGTTATTACTTTTCCGCAAGTTTGTGGTTGATTTTGCGGAGCGTTATAAAACAACACCGGTGCAGCTGGAAGAAGACGCAAAATCCATGTTAATTAACCATCAATGGCAGGGTAACGTGCGCGAATTGAAGAATATTGCAGAGCAGATATCGGTGTTGAGTCCGACCAACCAGATTTCCGCCAGCACCTTGAGTCAGTTTTTACCCGATCATTCCAAGCACACACGTATGCCGGTACTGGCGGCACATGCAGCCAATAGTGGTGGTGAGTTTGCAAATGAAAGAGAAATACTGTACAAGCTGTTCTTCGACATGAAGAAAGATGTAACAGAACTGAAAAAAATGTTCCTGGAAATTCTGCAGAACCCATCCCTGGCCGGATCGGCTGCCAATTTTACCCGGGATTCGCTCTTACAGGATTTTCAGGGTAATGGCGACATACAACCGGTGGTAAATGCGCAGGTATCGGCACCACATCATATCATGCCGTCGAACGGACAACCGGTATTGTTGCATGAAGATGATATCCATCACCATGAAGAAGTGGAAGAGTCGCTGAATATCATGGATAAAGAAAAAGAGCTCATCCTGAAAGCGCTGAAAAAGCATAAGGGTAAACGCAGAGATGCATCACTCGACCTGGGTATCAGCGAAAGAACATTGTACCGCAAACTGAAAGAATACGATATTGAAGAATAAAATGGCTATGAAAAAAACGATGGCATCATATGGCAGGTATGGAATCAGTATGTTGGTACTGATGGTATTGGCATTAACGGCCTGTAAAGTGAAGTATTCATTCAACGATGCCAGTATCGACCCCAAAGTAAAAACCATCAAACTCGGTTTTATTGATAATAAAGCCTCTTATGTAAATCCGCAGCTGAGTCCGAAGCTGAATGATAAACTGCAACAAAAAGTAACCAACCAGACCAAACTCACCCGAGTAACCAGTGATGATGCGCATTATGTAATCAATGGCAGTATCACCACCTATAATGGTACTCAAACGGTAGGTGTGAGTAACCGGCAGGCCAGTACCAATCGGTTAACGGTAACCATACATATTGTTTTCAGAAAGAACCTCGATAATCTTACAGAAGAATTTGATGTAAGCAGGAGTTTCGATTACAGTGCCAATCTCTCCTTCAATACTGCAGAAGCGCAGTTGCTCGATGAAGTGGTGAGGAATATGGTAGACGAAATCTTCAACCGACTTTTTTCAAACTGGTAATCAATTAGTACATTTATCGTTGTGAAATGAGCCACACAACACTGTAAGTGCCATCAGCAATGCATTATGGCAAACTACAGGTGGCTAATATCAATTAAAATACACGCATGAAATCCATCCGGGAGAAAGCTTTATCGCATTTAACAGGTCAGGCATCAGCCGAACTTGTACCTGTTGACCAGTTGGAGGCGCTGATTAAATCATATCCTTATTTCTCCCCTGCCCATGTGTTGTACAGTGCCAAGCTCAAAGAAATGGGTAAGGCAGATGCTTACCAGCAATCGGTCGGTAAATCATTACTTCATATTACTAACCCGCTATGGATGCATTATCTCGTTGAGCTGGATCAGGCTTCTGCCACAGTTGGTATGCCCGAAACACCGGTTACAGACAAACCCACACAGAAGCAGATAGCCATACCCTCCATGGAAGATGTACGCGATATTATCCGCTCCATCGATCCGAGAAAAATACCGGATAACCCGCCTGATGTAGATGATACCGAGGAAACCATGCCTGATGATACAGAAACGGTTCCACTCTCCGATAGTAAATTGTCGGGGTTATTGTCTGAACAACTGGCCGATTTCAAAAAACCCCTGCAGGCAGGCGATAAACTGGAGATTGAGACAGAAAGGCTGCACACCATTGATTATTTTGCTTCACAGGGAATTCGTGTAGACCTGAATACTATGCCCCAGGATAAACTGACTTCCCAGTTACGCAAGTTTACCGACTGGCTGAAGGAGATGAAGCATGTAAACCAGCAGACTTCCGACCTGGGAACGGGTTCAGACCTGGAGCAGGCAGTGGCCCTGATTGCTGAAAATTCGAACGAATCGAGGGAAGTGGTTACTGAAACGATGGCCGAAGTACTCGAAAAACAGGGGCAGACGGAGAAAGCCATTCAGCTGTATATTAAATTAAGTTTCATAAATCCTGAAAAATCCGCTTATTTTGCGGCCAAGATTCAACATTTAAAAGGTATATAAAATGATCATTCTGTTTCTTGTTCTGATTGTGTTAGCCTGTGTGGC
>Ga0164290_1002167_pt1 | contig 16337 bp, 15 predicted proteins | sample Micstemetagenome_FD_108782 | JGI IMG/M metagenome (GOLD analysis project Ga0164290, IMG submission 108782) | Contaminated culture microbial community from soil near Moab, Utah, USA - Microcoleus steenstrupii SON62 (Illumina Assembly) | ecosystem: Environmental > Terrestrial > Soil > Soil crust... | reverse complement strand
GTCGACGTCAGGGCGCAGCTGCCGGCCGGCAGTCCGCTGCTGTCGCATCTGTGGGTCGACGACCCGCGCGGCCTGCGCCATTGCCGGGAGCCTGGCTTCGAGCTGCTCGACGCGCTGATCGCCAGGGGGGCGGCGGCCCACGCCGGTGCCCCGGGCTGGCTGGCAGAGCGGGCCGCCGAGCGCCAGCCGGCTGAGACCGCGGCCCTGTTCTTCACCAGCGGCACCACCGGCAAGCCCAAGGGCGTGGTGCACACCCACCTGACCCTGGGCGACCGTGCGCTGGCCGGCCAGCGCTTCGACCAGCTGCAGCCCAGCGATGAGGTGCTGGCCTACATGCCGCTGGCGTGGATCGGTCAGAACATCTTCTCGTTCGCGCAATGGCTGGTCGTGGGCTATGTGGTGAACTGCCCCGAGAGCCCGGGCACGACGGCGATCGACCTGAAGGAGGTCGGGCCGAGCTACTACTTTGCGCCGCCCCGGGTGTTCGAGGGCCTGCTGACCAGCGTCACGATCCGCATGGAGGACGCGTCCGCGCTGAAGCGCTGGCTGTACGCCAAGTGCATGGCCTGGGCCAGGGCGATCGGTCCGCGGCGCATGGCCGGCGAGCCGCTGTCGCTGGGCGAGCGCCTGCGCTACGCGCTGGGCGACCTGCTGATCTACGCGCCGCTGCGCAACGCGCTGGGCTTGTCGAAGGTGCGGGTCGCCTACACCGCCGGCGAGGCCATCGGTCCCGACCTGTTCACCTTCTTCCGCGCCATCGGCGTCAACCTCAAGCAGCTCTACGGCAGTACCGAGACCGCGGTCTTCGTCTGCCTGCAGCCGGACCACGAGGTCAAGGCCGATACCGTCGGCGTGCCGATCGACGGCGTGGAGATCCGTTTCGACGATGCCGGCGAGCTCTGGGTGCGCTCGCCCGGCCTGCTCAAGGGCTATTACAAGAATCCCGAGGCGACGGCCGAGGTGCTGAGCCCGGACGGCTGGTACCGCACCGGCGACGCCGGCTTCCTCGATGCCGGCGGGCATCTGAAGATCATCGACCGCGCCAAGGACGTCGGCCGGCTGCAGGACGGTTCGCTGTTCGCGCCGAAGTACGTCGAGAACAAGCTGAAGTTCTTCCCCGTCATCAAGGAGGCGGTGGCGGTGGGCGACGGCCGCACGCAGGTCTGCGCGATGCTGAACATCGATTTCGAGGCGGTCGGCAACTGGGCCGAGCGCCGCGGCCTGCCGTATGCCGGCTATGTCGACCTGGCCGGCAAGCCCGAGGTGCTGGAGATGATGAAAGGCTGCGTCGAGCAGGTGAATGCCGACCTCGCCCGCGACGAGAAGCTCGCCGGTTGCCAGATCGCGCGCTTCCTGGTGCTGCACAAGGAACTCGATGCCGACGACGGCGAGCTGACGCGCACGCGCAAGGTGCGGCGCGGTGCGATCGCCGACAAGTACGGCGTGCTCATCGACGCGCTGTACGGCGGGCTTTCGGTGCAGCACATCGAGACCCAGGTGCGCTTCGAGGACGGGCGCACGGGGGTGGTGGCGGCGGACCTGCGCATCATCGACAGCAGAACCTTCCCCGTGGCGAGGGCCGCCGCATGAGACCGACGATCGGCGACGTCGTGCTCGACGTGCAGAACATCTCGCTGAGCTTCGGCGGCGTGAAGGCGCTGACCGACATCAGCTTCGACGTCAGACAGTCCGAGGTGCGCGGCATCATCGGCCCCAATGGCGCCGGCAAGAGCTCGATGCTGAACTGCATCAACGGCGTCTACACGCCGCAGCAGGGCTCGATCACGCTGCAGGGCCAGCGCTTCAGCCACATGAACCCGCGTCAGGTGGCGGAGATGGGCATCGCGCGCACCTTCCAGAACCTCGCGCTCTTCAAGGGCATGAGCGTGCTGGACAACATCATGACCGGGCGCAACCTGCGCATGAGGACCGGCCTGCTGGCCCAGGCCCTGCACCTCGGCCCGGCGCGCCGCGAGGAGATCGAGCAGCGCGAGAAGGTCGAGCGCATCATCGACTTCCTCGAGATCCAGGCCTGGCGCAAGACCCCGGTCGGACGCCTGCCTTATGGCCTGCAGAAGCGCGTTGACCTCGGCCGCGCGCTGGCGATGGAGCCCAAGCTGCTGCTGCTCGACGAGCCGATGGCCGGCATGAACGTCGAGGAGAAGCAGGACATGAGCCGCTTCATCATCGACGTCAACGACGAGTTCGGCACCACCATCGTGCTGATCGAACACGACATGGGCGTGGTGATGGACCTCTGCGACCGCGTGGTGGTGCTGGACTACGGCAAGAAGATCGGCGACGGCACGCCGGATGCGGTCCGCGGCAACGAGGACGTGATCAAGGCCTATCTGGGCACGGGGCACTAGACCATGGGCATGTTTCTGGAGACCCTGATCGGCGGCCTGATGAGCGGCATGCTTTATGCGCTGATCGCGCTCGGCTTCGTGCTGATCTTCAAGGCCAGCGGCGTGTTCAATTTCGCTCAAGGGGCCATGGTGCTGTTCGCCGCGCTGGCGATGGCGCGCTTCTCCGAGTGGATTCCGAAGTGGACCGGCCTGGAAGGCAAGATCCTCATCAACCTGCTCGCGTTCGCGGTCGCCTTCGGATTGATGATCGTGTTCGCCTGGGCCGTGCAGCGCTGGGTGCTGGCGCGGCTGGTCAATCAGGAGCCGATCGCGTTGCTGATGGCCACCCTGGGCATCGCCTACTTCCTCGACGGCTTCGGCCAGACCCTGTTCGGTTCCGACATCTACAAGATCGACGTCGGCATGCCCAAGGACCCGATCTTCATTCTCCAGCAGATGTTCGAGGGCGGCGTGCTGCTGAACCAGGAGGACCTGATCGCCGCCGGCGTCGCCGCCGTGCTCGTGATCCTGCTGTCGCTGTTCTTCCAGTACACCGCCACCGGCCGCGCGCTGCGCGCCGTCGCCGATGACCACCAGGCGGCGCAGTCGATCGGCATTCCGCTGGGCCGCATCTGGGTCATCGTCTGGGCCGTCGCCGGTTTCGTCGCGCTGGTCGCCGGCGTGATCTGGGGCAGCAAGCTGGGCGTGCAGTTCTCGTTGTCGCTGGTGGCCTTGAAGGCGCTGCCGGTGGTGATCCTGGGCGGGCTGACCTCGGTGCCCGGCGCCATCGTCGGTGGCCTCTTGATTGGCGTCGGCGAAAAGCTTTCCGAGATCTACCTCGGGCCGCATCTGGGCGGTGGCATCGAGATCTGGTTTGCCTATGTCCTCGCGCTTGTCTTTCTTCTCGTCCGGCCCCAGGGCCTGTTCGGCGAGAAGATCATCGACCGGGTCTAGACCATGTTCTACCGAGAGAACGGCCAGTTCAAGACCAGCTACGCGGCGGATCAGCAGATCCTGCCGATCCGCCAGGACCGCATCGGCCTGCTGCTGATCCTGGCCTTCGCCTTCATCGCCGTGCCGCTGCTTGCCGACGAGTACCTGCTGCGCGCGATCCTGCTGCCGTTCCTGATCCTCAGCCTGGCGGCGATCGGGCTGAACATCCTCGTCGGCTACTGTGGCCAGATCAGCCTGGGCACGGGGGCCTTCATGGCAGTGGGCGCCTATGCCGCCTACAACTTCTACGCCCGCGTGCCCGAACTGCCGCTGCTCGCCAGCCTGCTGCTCGGCGGACTTTGCGCGACCGTGGTTGGCATTGGCTTTGGCCTGCCGAGCTTGCGCATCCGCGGCCTCTACCTGGCCGTCGCGACCCTGGCCGCGCAGTTCTTCAGCGACTGGGCCTTTCTGCGCATCAAGTGGTTCACGCTGGACAACGCCTCGGGTTCGGTCTCGGTCAGTAAGCTGACTTTCTTTGGCCTCGCCATCGACACGCCGGTGCAGAAATACCTGTTCGCGCTGAGCTTCGTCGTCGTCTTCGCGCTGATCGCGAAGAACCTGGTGCGCGGCCACATCGGCCGCGCCTGGATGGCGATGCGCGACATGGACGTGGCGGCGGCGGTGATCGGCATCCGGCCGGTCTATGCCAAGCTCAGCGCGTTCGCGGTCAGCAGCTTCATCGTCGGCGTGGCCGGCGCGCTGTGGGGCTTCGTGCACCTCGGTGCCTGGGAGCCGGCGGCCTTCAGCATCGACCGCAGTTTCCAGCTGCTGTTCATCATCATCATTGGCGGCCTGGGCAGCATCCTTGGTGCGTTCCTCGGCGCCGCCTTCATCGTGCTGCTGCCGATCTTCCTGGTGCAGTTCCTCGGTGGTCTCGGGCAGTTGCTCGGTCTGCCGGTGGACACCGCGATGGTTAGCCATGCCGAGGCGATGGTCTTTGGCGGACTGATTGTGTTTTTCCTGATCAAGGAGCCCCATGGCTTGGCGCGGCTATGGAGCACGGCAAAAGAGAAGTTGCGCCTCTGGCCCTTCCCACACTGAACGGAGACGAGAGATGAAGAAGCTGATGCGTACCTTGACGGCGGCGCTGACCGCCGCGCTGTTGACGACCGGCGCCCTGGCCCAGGCCAAGGAGCAGTTCTTCCCGGTGCTGGTCTACCGCACCGGCGCCTACGGGCCGAACGGCGCACCCTGGGCCAACGGATATGTCGACTACCTGAAGCTGATCAACGCCCAAGGCGGGGTCAACGGCGTGAAGATCTCCTTCGAGGAATGCGAGTTCGGCTACGCCACCGACCGCGGCGTCGAGTGCTACGAGCGCCTGAAGGGCAAGAACGGCGGCGCCACCGTGGTGCAGCCTCTCAGTACCGGCACCACCTTCGCGCTGACCGAGAAGGCGCCGGCCGACAAGATTCCCTTGATCACCGCCGGCTACGGCCGCAGCGAGAGCCAGGACGGCGGCGTCTTCAAGTGGAACTTCCCGCTGATCGGCACCTACTGGGTGGCGGCCGACACCTTGCTGCAGCACATCGCCAAGAAGGAAGGCGGCTGGGACAAGCGCAAGGGCAAGAAGTTCACGCTGGTCTATCACGACAGCCCCTATGGCAAGGAGCCGATCCCGATGCTGACCGAGCGCAGCAAGATGCACGGCTTCGATCTGAATCTGATCCCGGTGCCGCATCCCGGCGTCGAGCAGAAGAGCGCCTGGCTGCAGATCCGCCAGCAGCGCCCCGACTATGTGCTGCTCTGGGGCTGGGGGGTGATGAACACCACCTCGCTGAAGGAAGCGCAGGCCACCGGCTTCCCGCGCGACAAGATGTACGGCGTCTGGTGGGCCGGTGCCGAGCCGGACGTGAAGGACGTCGGCGAAGGCGCCAAGGGCTACAACGCCCTGACCATGCAGCATGGTGTGCACCCAGAGGCCAAGGTCATCAAGGACATCCTGGCCAATGTGCATGCCAAGGGCCAGGGCACCGGGCCGAAGGAAGAGGTCGGCCAGGTGCTCTATATGCGCGGCATGATCTCCTCGATGCTGGCGGTGGAAGGCGTGCGCCGCGCGCAGGAGCGCTTCGGCAAGGGCAAGGTCATCACCGGCGAGCAGATGCGCTGGGGTCTGGAGAACCTGTCGCTGGACCAGAAACGCCTCGATGCACTGGGCTTTGCCGGCGTGATGCGTCCGGTGAGCACCAGCTGCCAGGACCACATGGGCTCGGCCTGGGCCCGCGTGCACACCTGGGACGGCTCCAAGTGGGTGTTCTCGTCGGACTGGTACCAGGCCGACGAGGCGATCCTGAAGCCGATGGTCAAGCAGGCCGCCGACAAGTACGCGGCCGAGAAGAAGCTGACGCGGCGTCCGCCCAGCGACTGCCAGAGCTGAGTCCGTCGTGAGCGCTGCGGCATTCCTCGACGTCAACGGCATCGAGGTCATCTACAACCACGTCATCCTGGTCCTGAAGGGCGTGTCCCTGCAGGTCCAGGAGGGCCGGATCGTCGCGCTGCTCGGCGGCAACGGCGCCGGCAAGACGACGACGCTGCGTGCGGTCTCCAACCTGCTCAAGGGCGAGCGCGGCGCCGTCACCAAGGGCCAGATCCTGCTGCACGGCGAACGCATCGAATCGCTGTCGCCGTCGCAGATGGTCGCCCGCGGCGTCGTGCAGGTGATGGAAGGCCGTCACTGCTTCGCCCACCTGACGATCGAGGAGAACCTGCTTACCGGGGCCTACTCGCGCAAGGACGGCAAGGCGGCGGTGAGGGAGTCGCTGGAGAAGGTCTACAGCTACTTCCCTCGCCTGAAGACCCGGCGCACGAGCCAGGCCGCCTACACCTCGGGCGGTGAGCAGCAGATGTGCGCGATCGGCCGCGCGCTGATGGCCAACCCGCGCATGGTGCTGCTCGACGAGCCCAGCATGGGCCTGGCGCCGCAGATCGTCGAGGAGGTGTTCGAGATCGTTCGCGACCTCAACCAGCGCGAGAAGGTCACCTTCCTGCTCGCCGAGCAGAACACCACGATGGCGTTGCGCTATGCCGACGACGGCTACATCCTGGAGAACGGCCGCGTCGTGATGGAGGGCTCGGCCGCCGAGCTGGCCAGCAACGAGGACGTCAAGGAGTTCTACCTCGGCATGGGCGGCGGCGACCGCAAGAGCTTCCGCGACGTCAAGTCCTACAAGCGCAGGAAGCGCTGGCTGGCATGACGGGTAGACCCTCCCCCGAAGCGCTGCGCGCCTTCCCCTGTTGGCCCTGCCATGCGGCGCCCGGAGCACGCCATGAGTGATGAGACCTGGGGCTTTGCCCCGCCGCCGTTCAAGGCCGAGGAGGCGCTGGTGCAGCTCAAGCGCAGCCTGCGCGACCTGGGACTGACCGAGCGCAGCGGCGGCTTCGAGTTCGACGCCTAGCGGGCGCTCGAGTTCGAGCTGCAGCAGGGGGCGATCGCGGTCAAGCTGGCCCGTCGCCTGATCCGCACGCCGACCTTCGACGCGTTCGTCATCAAGTCCGGTGCCGAGCAACGCAAGCTGCTCGACGAGCTGAAGAAGCGCCTCGCCCGCTGGAAGGATGAGGAATGAAGCATTTCGACGCGCTCGAGACCCGCGATCCCGCTGCCCGTGAGGCGTCGCAGTTCGACCAGTTGCAGGCGCAGCTGCTGCACGTGCAGGCGCACACCCGCTATGGCGCGGCGGCCTTCGCCGGCCTTGACGTGCGGACCATCGCTGATCGCGCCGCGCTGGCCCGCCTGCCGGTGCTGCGCAAGCAGGACATCGCGACGCGCCAGCGCGATCCCCGCCACGGCCTGCTCGGTGGCTTGGCCGCCGTCGGCTGGGGCGGCAAGAGCCCACGGGCGGCGAAGGTCTTCCAGTCGCCCGGACCGATCTACGAGCCCGAGGCGGCCAGCCCCGACCCCTGGCGCATGGGGCGCGCCCTGTGGGCCAGCGGGGTGCGCGCCGGCGACCTCGTGCACAACGCCTTCAGCTACCACCTGACGCCCGCCGGCTCGATGCTCGAGTCGGGCTGCCTCGCGCTCGGCGCCACCGTGCTGCCGGCCGGGGTCGGCGCCACCGAGCAGCAGCTGCAGGCGATCCACGATCTGCAGCCGAACATCTACTGCGGCACGCCGAGCTTCCTGCGCATCCTGCTGGAGAAGGGCGCGTCGAGCTTCCGCAAGGCCCTGGTCAGCGGCGAGGCGTTCCCGGTCGCGCTGCGCGACTGGTGCTTCGAGCGCGGCGTGCTCGGCTACCAGTGCTATGCCACCGCCGATTGCGGGCTGATCGCCTATGAGACCGAGGCCCGCGACGGCCTGCTGATCGACGAGGGCGTGATCGTCGAGATCGTCACGCCCGGCACCGGCGAGCCGGTGGCCGACGGCGAGGTCGGCGAGGTCGTCGTCACCCGGCTCGACCCGGCCTATCCGCTGATCCGTTACGCCACCGGCGACCTGAGCAGCCTGCTGCCCGGCCGCAGTCCCTGCGGTCGCACGAACCAGCGCCTGCGCGGTTGGCTCGGGCGCGCCGACCAGTCGGTGAAGGTGCGGGGACTGTTCATCCACGAGTCGCATGTGCAGCAGCTGCGTGCCCGCTTCCCCGAGCGCGCGATGCGCTGGCTGATCGACGGCGAGATGGCCAACGACCGCTTCTGCGTGCAGCTGCAGGGCCTGGAGGACAAGGCATTGGCCGAGCGCCTGCTGGAGGCGGTGCGCGAGCTCACCCGCCTGCGCGCCGAGGTGGTCTTCGTGCCCAGCCTGCCGGCCGACGGCCGGCTGATCGAGGACCGCCGCTCGCTGACCTGAGGCCGAGGGTCTCAGGGAATCGGCAGGCGCAGGCACAGCGCGGTGCCGTGCCCTCCCTCCAGCCAGCCCGGTGGCACCGGGCTGTGCAGGCTCAGGCTGCCGCCCAGGCGCTGCGCCCGGGCCTGCAGGTTGCGCAGGCCCTGGCCGCGTTGCAGCGGCTCGGGCAGGCCACTGCCGTTGTCGATGAACCAGATCACCAGCCAGGCGGCGCTGGGCTCGCCGTCGGCAACCTCGTTGCCGTCGGCGTCGCAGCACTGGGTGGCGACGATCAGCTGCGTCGGCCGGCCATGGCGCAGCGCGTTGCTCAGCGCCTCCTGCAGCCAGCGCACCAGCTCCAGGCTGCCGCTGGCGCGCAGGCAGGCCAGCGGCCGGCTGACCCGCACGCGCCAGTCCATCGCCACATCGGCGCCGCGCAGCAGCGCGTCGACACGCTGCCGCCAGCTGCCCAGCAGCACGCCCAGGTCACCCTCGGTTTCGATCAGGCTGTCCACCGACAGCCGCATCTCGAGCAGGCATTCGTCAAGCGCCAGCTGCAGCTGCGCGACGTCCATCTGCGCCGCGCCCAGGCGCAGCTGCAGCAGTCGCGAGCCCAGGCCGTCGTGCAGGTCCTGCAGCAGGTGGCGGCGCTGCTCGGCGGCGGCCCGCTCGCGCTCCAGCTTGGTCTGCGCCTCGAACGAGCGCTGCAGCGCCGCGCTGCGCTCGCCGAGCTCCTGCGCCAGCTGGCGCTGCAGATCGGCATCGCGCCGCGCCGCGTCGATGAAATGCCGCTGCAGCAGCACGCCGACCCAGAGCACCCAGCCGGCATAGGCCAGCGCATGGCTGTCGACCACCGGCGTCTGCAGCAGCAGCTCGCCGGTGCTGATCCAGGCCCAGGTCAGCACCGAGAAGCCGACCAGCAGCGCGGTCCCCCACACCGTCTTGCTGGGCTGCCGCTGCAGCGCGCGCAACGCCAGCGCCCAGGCCAGTGCCAGCAGCGCCGCCCGGCTGCCCAGCGCCCACCAGGGCCAGGGCCGGCTGAAGTCCGACCATCCCCAGCCGGCCAGCGCGGCCCAGCCGTCGATCAGCAGTCCGAGCAGCACCGCCGCGAGCAGCAGCCGCCGCAGCCGCTTCGTCCAGGCTAGCGCCAGCCGCGCCGTCAGCGTCACCAGCAGTGCCTTGGCCAGCAGGTCGGCCCAGTCCAGCATCAGTCGCCACCAGGGCGATGGCAGCGGCTGGTCGGGCAGCAGGTAGGGCATCAGCAGAAAGGCCAGCAGCGCCACATGGGCGGCGGCCAGCGCATACAGCGGCTCGCTGCGCCGCACCCAGGCGACCAGCGCGAGGAACATCGCCACCAGCACGCCGGCCCCGGCGGTCAGCGCACGCAGCACCTGCCAGCGCTGGCGGCGGCTGTCCTGCGCGCGCAGCAGCTCGGGCGGTCCCAGCAGCGGCGCCTGCAGGCTCATGCCGCTGGCGCCGGCGCCGGCCAGCCGCAGCTGCAGGCGATGGCCGGCATGGCGGTACATCACCGGTGGCAGGTCGATCAGGCGCCGCCGATGGCCCAGCACCAGGCCGTTCGGATCCTGCGCGTCGTCGTCGGCGCGTGCCAGCAGCGCGCCGTCGAGAAAGATCGTGAGACCCGGCCGGAACGCAATCAGCAGCTGCTGCGGCTCGATCCGTTGCGGCGCCGGCAGCGCGATGTCGAGCCAGAGCGTGCCGCCGCGGCTGCTGCGCCAGGGCAAGCTCAGCGCCGGCGCATCGGCCAGCGCGGGCGGCGGCTCCGTCGCCTCGCTGAACAGCGCGCGAGCGTGCTCGAGGCGCAGCGGCTCGGGACCGGCATGGGGCCGCAGCTCCCATCGCTGCAGCGCCCAGACCATGCACAGCGGCAACGCGATCGCGAACAGCAGGCGCCAGGCGGGCGCGGCAACAGGCGGCATCGATCCTCCGGAGGGTCTCCAGTGTCGCAGCCGTCCTGTCCCTGCCCGGCCCTCGGGAATGCCCGCTGGCCGAGGCCGCTATCGACGGGCTCGAATAGGCTCCGTCCACCCCGTACGGTCACTACCAGGATTCCCCGATGACCCACAGCTCCCGCCGCCTGTTCGCCACTGCCCTGCTCGCCGCTGCGTTGCCGCTGGCGCAGGCCCAGGACTATCCCAACACGCAGATCACGCTGGTCGTGCCCTTCACCGCCGGCGGCCCGACCGACAAGGTGGCGCGGGACCTCGCCGAGGCGCTGCGCAAGCCGCTGGGCCAGACCGTGATCGTCGACAACGTCGGCGGCGCCGGTGGCACCCGCGGTGCGGCCAAGGTCGCCAAGGCGGCGCCCGACGGCTACACCCTGCTGCTGCATCACATCGGCATGGCGACCGCACCGGCGCTGTACCGCACGATGACCTACAAGGTGCCCGACGACTTCGAGTTCCTCGGCATGGTCAACGAGGTGCCGATGACGCTGATCACCAAGCCCGGCATGCCGGCGACGAACTACGCCGAGCTGCTGAAGTGGCTGCAGGCGAACAAGGACAAGGCCAATCTCGCCAACGCCGGTCTGGGATCGGCGTCCCACCTCTGCGGCCTGCTGTTCATGCAGGCGGTGAAGGTCGATCTGGTGACGATCCCTTATCAGGGCACCGGCCCGGCGATGCAGGCCCTGGTCGGCAACCAGGTGGACCTGATGTGCGACCAGACCACCAACACCACCGGCCAGATTGCCGGCGGCGCGGTGAAGGCTTTTGCCGTGACCTCGAGCAAGCGCCTGACGACGCCGGCGCTGGCCAAGCTGCCGACGCTTGATGAGCTGGGCCTGAAAGGCTTCAACGTGAGCATCTGGCATGGCCTGTACGCCCCGAAGGGAACGCCCAAGGCGGCGCTGGACAAGATCCAGGCGGCGCTGAAGGTGGCGCTGGCCGACCCCGAGTTCCACAAGCGCCAGGAGGCGCTGGGCGCGGTGATCGTCACCGACTCGCGCACCCAGCCGGCCGAGCATCGCAAGTTCGTCGAGGCCGAGATCGCCAAGTGGACCCCCGTCATCCGCGCCGCGGGGCAATATGCTGACTAGCCAGCGAACAAGGCCCCTGCGGGCCTTGTGACCGGCTAGGAAGGCCTTGGGCCGTCTCGCGGCCCAAGGCGCAATCGTCTGACTGCCGCCGGCTCACTGCATCTGCAGCGGAATCGTCACCGGCCCGTCGTTAACGAGGTGCACCTGCATGTCGGCGGCGAACACGCCGGCCGCCACCTGCGGGTGCAGTTCGCGGGCATCGATCAGCAGTTGCTCGTAGAGCGCGCGGGCCTGGGCCGGCGGTGCGGCGGCGCTGAAACTCGGGCGATTGCCGCCACTGCAGTCGGCGGCCAGCGTGAACTGGCTGACCAGCAGCAGCCCGCCGCCGACATCCTGCAGGCTGCGGTTCATCTTGCCGTCAGCGTCGCTGAAGATGCGCAGCCGAAGCAGCTTGGCCAGCAGGCGCCGGCCGGTATCAGAGCTGTCGCCGCGCTCGGCGCAGACCAGCACCAGCAACCCGGCCTGGATGGCGCCGACGGTCCGGCCGTCGACGTCGACACGCGCCTCGCGCACCCGCTGCAGCAAGGCCTTCATTTCAGGTCCCTCGGGTCGTCGAAATGCGCCTCGACGTCGGACGGCAGCAGCTGAATGCTGGCACGCAGCCCCGGAACCGCCGACATCAGCGCCTGCTCGACGGCGCTGCGCAGGGCCGCCGCGCGTCCCAGGCTCCAGCTCGCCGGCATGTGCATGTGCAGGTCGGCGTAGCGCCGGCTGCCGGCGCGACGCGTGTGCAGATGGTCGAAGCGGATCGTGGGGTGCGCGAACTCGGCCAGCACCTGCTCGATCTGCGCGCACTGCTCCGGCTCCAGCGCGCGGTCCATCAGGCCGTCGACAGCGGCATGCAGCAGCTTGAAGCCTTCACGGCCGATGTGCGCCGCCATCAGCAGCGCGATCAGCGGATCCAGCCAGGGCCAGCCGCTGGCCTTGGCGGCGAGCAGGCCCAGCACCACGCCGACCGAGGTCCAGACATCGACCAGCAGGTGCTTGCCGCCCGCCTCCAGCGCCATCGAGCGGTGCTCGCGCGCGGCTCGCAACAGCGCCACGGCGAGCAGGCCGTGGAGCACCGAGCTGGCACAGGACAGCAGCAGGCCCAGCCCCAGCGCCTGCAACGGTTGCGGCTCGAGCAGGCGCTGCACCGCCGCCGCCGCGATGCCGATGCCGGCGGCGACGATCAGCAGGCCCTCGAAGCCGCCGCTGAAATACTCGGCCTTGTGGTGGCCATAGGGATGCTCGGCGTCGGCCGGTTGCGCCGCCAGCGCCACCATCGTCAGCGCGAACAGCGCACCGGCGAGATTGACCAGCGATTCGAGCGCGTCCGACAGCAGGCTGACGGCGTCGGTCGCCCACCAGGCGGCGGCCTTCAGCGCCATCGTCGCCAGCGCGACGGCGATCGACATCAGCAGGTAGCGGCGCGGGGTCATCGCCCCATTCTCGGGGGAGCCGCGGACCGGCTTCCTAGAATCGCGCCCCCATGAGACGTCTTCATCATTCGCTTGCCTGCGCCGCCGTGCTGCTGCTGGCATCGATGCTTGCGACGGCAGTGGGCGCCGCGATGCAGCCGCTGTCGCCACTGCGCATCTGCATGACCGACGTGCCGCATCACCCCTGGCGACAGGCCGATGCCGACGGCAGGGTGCGCGACCGCGGGCTGGATTTTGAGCTGATCCGCGCCGTCGAGCGCCAGCACGGCGTGCGCGTCAAGCTGCAGCTGTATTCCGGACGACGCTGCCTGCTCGAGTTGCAGCGGGGCGGCAGCGACGCGACGGTCGGGCTCAGCCATACCCCTGAGCGCGCCGGCTGGCTGCAGTTCCCGATGCGCAACGGTCAGCTCGATACCGCGCTGGCGCTGCGCACCGATGCCTATGGCCTGTACGCGCGTCCGGGCAGCGCGATGCAGTGGGACGGCCAGCACCTGCGCATGCCGCCGGAGCGGCGGGCGGTCGCCGCCCAGTCCGGACACCCGGTGGTGCAGTTGCTGCGCGACCTCGGCATCGCCGTCGACGACCATGCGCGCAGCACCGAGCATGTGATGCGCCTGGTGCTGAGGGGCGACTTCGAGGCGGCGGCGCTGCCGGTCTCCGAGGCCGAGACCCTGAGGCGCCAGCAGGACGAGCTCAGAGCCGTCGTGCTGGTCGAGCCACCGCTGGTGGTGCGTCACTACTTCGTGGTGTTCGCGACCCACTTCGCCAAGCGCCATCCGGAGCAGTTGCAGCCGCTGTGGCAGGCCTTTGACCGGGCGGCGCGGTTCCCCGCCTACCAACAGGCGGTGCGCGACGCACGAAGGACGCGTTAGGGGCTCCCTAGAATCGGCGCGAACCCTTGAAGGATCGCCATGCAAGCCCCCGACATCACGCACATCGCGCCTCGCGAGAAGGCCGAGATCCTCAGCCAGGCGCTGCCCTACATCCAGCGCTTCCACGGCAAGACCGTGGTCATCAAGTACGGCGGCAACGCCATGACCGACCCGGCGCTGCAGCAGGACTTCGCCGAGGACGTGGTGCTGCTGAAGCTCGTCGGTCTGAACCCGGTGGTGGTGCACGGCGGCGGCCCGCAGATCGAGGCGGCGCTGGCGAAGCTGGGCAAGAAAGGCCACTTCATCCAAGGCATGCGGGTGACGGATGACGAGACCATGTCGGTCGTCGAATGGGTGCTGGCCGGCGAGGTGCAGCAGGACATCGTCGGCCTGATCAACCAGGCCGGCGGCAAGGCGGTGGGCCTGACCGGTCGCGACGGCGGCATGATCCGCGCGCGCAAGCTGAAGATGGTCGACCAGAAGGATCCCAGCATCGAGCACGATGTCGGCGCGGTCGGCGACATCGAGTCGATCGACCCGTCGGTGGTCAAGGCGCTGCAGGACGACGCCTTCATCCCGGTGATCTCGCCGCTCGGTTTCGGCCAGCAGAACGAGAGCTACAACATCAACGCCGACGTCGTCGCCGGCAAGCTGGCCGAGGTGCTGAAGGCCGAGAAACTGGTGATGCTGACGAACACGCCGGGCGTGCTCGACAAGGAAGGCAAGCTGCTGACCGACCTGACGGCGCGGCAGATCGACGCGATGTTCGCCGACGGCACTCTCTCCGGCGGCATGCTGCCGAAGATCGCCTCGGCGCTCGATGCGGCGCGGGCCGGCGTGCGTGCGGTGCACATCATCGACGGCCGCGTGCCGCATGCGCTGCTGCTGGAAGTGCTGAGCGATCAGGCCTACGGCACGATGATCCGAAGCCACTGATGCAAGAGGAATCGCTGGCGAAGATCGCCAGGCTGCTCGAGCGCCTGCTGGAGCCGCCGATCCTGCACGCCCCCGACTGGTCGCTGGCCCAGGCCTGGCGCCTGCGCCAGCAGCCGCTGCGCCTGGAGGCGATCCGCCACACCAGCCCGCTGCGCTTCGACGAGCTGCAGGAGATCGACGCGCAGAAGGCGCGCTTCCGGCGCAATCTCGAGGCCTTCGTGCAGGGCAGGGCGGCCAACCATGTGCTGCTGTCGGGCTCGCGCGGCACGGGCAAGAGCTCGCTGGTCAAGGCGGCGCTCAACGAATGGCCGCAACTGCGCCTGATCGAGCTGGCCAAGACCGACCTGGCCGAGCTCGGTCGGCTGTCGGAGCTGGTCGCCGGCCGGCCCGAGCGCTTCCTGGTGTTCTGCGACGACCTCAGCTTCTCCAGCGACGAGATCGGCTACCAGGCACTCAAGTCGGTGCTGGATGGCAGCGCGGCAACGCCGGCCGACAACCTGCTGATCGTCGCCACCAGCAACCGCCGCCATCTGATGCCGGAGCCGATCAAGGACAACCTCGACACCGTCAAGATGCCCGGCGGCGAGATCCACCCGGGCGAGGCGATCGAGGAGAAGATCTCGCTGTCCGAGCGCTTCGGGCTGTGGATCAGCTTCTACCCCTTCGGCCAGGACGAGTACCTGGCCATCGTCGAGCTCTGGCTGCGGCACTTCGGCATCGCGCCGAGCGAGGCGCTGCGCAGCCAGGCCCTGGTCTGGGCGCTGGAGCGGGGCTCGCGCAGCGGCCGCGTCGCCCACCAATTCGCCCGCGATGTCGCGGGACAGGCATGAGTGAACAGAAAAAGACCACCGAGGTCGCCGTCGGCGTGCTGCGCCGGGGCGACGAGTACCTGCTGACCAGCCGCCCGCCGGGCAAGGTCTATCCGGGGCACTGGGAGTTCCCGGGCGGCAAGTTCGAGCCCGGCGAGGACGCCGACGCCGCGCTGCGCCGCGAGCTGCACGAGGAACTCGGCATCACGATCGGTGCGACCGAGCCCTGGCGCATCGAGCTGATGGACTATCCGCATGCGCGTGTGCGCCTGCACTTTCTGATCGTGCGCGAATGGCAGGGCGAGCTGCACATGAAGGAGGGCCAGAAGATGGCCTGGCAGCGTCTGCCGGCCACCGTCTGGCCGGTGCTGCCCGGCACCCTGCCGGTGCTGTGCTGGCTGGCCGAGGAGCAGGGCTTCGGCGGCGCCACGCACACCGAGCGCCCGGCGACGCCGCCGTCCTGGCTGGACCGCGTGCAGTGGGACGAGCGCGGGCTGTGCCCGGCGATCGCGCAGGAGGTCGGCAGCAACGACGTGCTTATGGTCGCCTGGATGAACCGCGACGCCTTGCTCGAGACCTGGGCACGCGGCCAGGCGGTCTACTGGAGCCGCTCGCGCAACAAGCTCTGGCACAAGGGCGAGGAGAGCGGCCATGTGCAGACCGTGCACGACATCCGCCTGGACTGCGACCAGGACGTGATCCTGCTCAAGGTCACCCAGCAAGGACATGATGGTGTGGGCGTGGCCTGCCACACCGGCCGTCATTCCTGCTTCTACCTGCAGCTCGACGGCGAGGCCTGGAACCCGGTCGAGCCGGTGCTCGTCGACCCGGAGCGCGTGTACAAATGAACAACGATCTGATCCTCGCCCGCGTTGCCGACACCATCGAGGCCCGCCGTGCCGCCGCCGACCCCGCCAGCAGCTACGTCGCCAAGCTGCAGGCCAAGGGCCTGGACGCGATGCTGAAGAAGGTCGGCGAGGAGGCCACCGAGTTCGTCATGGCGGCGAAGGACGGCGATGCGGCGAAACTCACTTACGAGGCCGCCGACCTCTGGTTCCACAGCCTGTTGGCGCTGGCCGAGCTGGGCGTCCGGCCGGAAGCGGTGCTGGCCGAGCTGGCGCGCCGCGAAGGCCTGTCGGGCCTT
>Ga0164290_1002166_pt1 | contig 16345 bp, 10 predicted proteins | sample Micstemetagenome_FD_108782 | JGI IMG/M metagenome (GOLD analysis project Ga0164290, IMG submission 108782) | Contaminated culture microbial community from soil near Moab, Utah, USA - Microcoleus steenstrupii SON62 (Illumina Assembly) | ecosystem: Environmental > Terrestrial > Soil > Soil crust... | reverse complement strand
CAACTACAATTTTCATTTTATGCTTCCATTTTTAGTATAAAATGCAGCCTCAACAACAGTTTCCTAAAAAAAGAGCCCTTATCTATCTCTTAAAATGACGATTTAAAATTTTCTTTTAAAAGAGTCATCGGCTTCTTCGGCGTTGCTTTTTTCAAATATAAAAAAATAAACGTTATTTTGACACTAAATATACCAGTACTGGTTTCAGGGGCAACCGTATAAATTATCTATTTTTTATAAGGGTTTTAACCTGTTATACAAATACAGGTTTCTTAAATGTGAAAATTAAGCAGCACATCTAATATCTTAACTGTCTATAGGTACAGAAACTCCTGATAGAGATAATATTGGTTACAATTGTTCTCTGGATTATTATAAACCCGATCAATGAAAGTTTTACAGTTTACCATACCCGTTCCCGGTGATAAAAACATCATCGTACAACATGACCTGCTGCCCTATTTTTATCCGCATTTGCACAGGCATGATGAAATTCAGCTTACCTGGATTCAGAAAGGAGAAGGAACACTCGTGGTGGATAATAATATGTATCCATTTGGCCCTAATGAAATTTATTACCTCGGCGCCAACCAACCACATGTTTTTAAAAGCGACCCCATGTATTTTTCACCTAAAAGCAAAAGAAAAGTACAGGCCATAACCATCCATTTCAATCCAAACGGCAAGCTGGCCTCTCTATTCGATCTGGCTGAAATGAAACATATCCAGACTTTTTTACAAAAGCACAACAACGGTTTTATAGTTCCCGCAGAACAGATCTCTGATATATCACATAAAATACAACAGGTAAGTAAAAGTAACAATACCGATCAGATGATTGCTTTTATCGACCTGCTCAAAAAATTTACTTCCATCCAGAAGCTAAAAGAATTGTCGAGTATATCCAACCTTACCACGGTTAGCGAACACGATGGTATCAGGCTGAGTCATATTTACCATTATATCATGGCTAATTATGCCAAGAGCATTACACTTGAAGACGTTGCACAACAGGCGCATATGACACCTCAGGCTTTCTGCCGTTACTTCAAAAAAAGAACATTACACACTTTTGTTTCCTTTCTTAATGAAGTACGCATCAATGAAGCCTGTAAAAAATTAACCACAGGCGATAGTGACAGCGTCAGTATTTCAACCATTGCCTACAACTGCGGTTTTAATACGGTTACCAATTTCAATCGTGTATTCAAAACCGTTATCGGCAAATCGCCCAGTGAATATGTGGATGATTATTTCAGAAGCACTTACGAAGAAAATACGACTGTATAAACGAAGCAAATCATTTCAAAAAAGATAATTTTTTTGCTTTCACTTATCATTTCCCCAAGGTTTTAGGAAAAGAGGGCTTGGTGGGAAGCTGTTAGCCATTAGCTTTTAGCTTTTTCAATTAAAGTCAAAACTTGCTACGTGAGCAAATTAGCTAATGGCTAACACCTAAAAACTTACTCTTCTGCCGACAATTCATCTGCATTTCTATCTGGAGGATCAACACCCAATAAACTTTTTACAAAAAAATCTCTTTTTTTCGCTCTTCCATAAGGGCCTCCATCACTGTGTCCCATACCGGGAACCGCTAAAAAGTCGAATGTCTTTCTCGCTTTAATCAGCGCATCAGCCACACGGTAAGTTGATTCTGGCGGAACATTGGTATCGGCTTCACCTACAATCAATAAAAGCTTCCCTTTCAGTTTATGTGCGTTGGTAATATTTGACTGTTCATCGTAATGTTTAGCAATCGGGTAGCCCATCCACTGCTCATTCCACCATTGTTTATCGACGCGGTTATCATGACAGCCGCAAGCCGAAACTGCTGCCTTATACCAGCTGGGATGAAACAATAAACCACCCAGTGAGTTTTGTCCTCCAGCTGATGTGCCATACAAACCAACCCTTGTAGTATCTGCCTGCGGGTATTTGGCAGCCACCGCACGCATCCAGGCAATACGATCCGGGAAACCGGCATCAGCAAGGTTTTTCCAGCATACATCATGGAATGCTTTTGATCGGTTGGCAGTTCCCATACCATCGATCTGAACTACGATAAATCCGAGTTCAGCCATGCTTTGCATTTCACCAAAAGCAGAAAATGATTTAGGTACAAATGCATCCTGCGGACCCGCATAAATATTTTCAATAATGGGATACCTTTTTTTAGGATCAAAATTGGAAGGGCGACAAATAATACCCCATATATCTGTTACTCCATCTCTTCCTTTGGCATGAAAGGGTTCGGGTAACCTGAAACCTGCAGCTATATGTTTACTGATATCTGCTTTCTCTAGTTCCATCAACTGTTTACCATCGGCTACACGACCTAATACAGAAACCGGTGCCTGATCAACTCTAGAATAGGTATCTACAAAATATTGTTTATCTGGCGACCATGTGATGCGGTGATTAAAACCCGGCTTCGTTAGTGTAACCATATTCTTCCCGTCAAATCCAATGCGGTAATAATGAAGAAAATAAGGGTCTTCTCCTTTATTCATACCACTCGCCTGAAACCATATCTCTCTTTTTTTCACATCCACACTGTCTATCGCTCTCACTACCCATTCGCCTTTCGTGATTTGATTTTTGATAGTACCATTTTTGGCATCTACCAGGTAAATATGTCTCCAGCCATCTTTTTCTGTTACCCACAACACTTCTGCAGTCTCTGGCAAATAATAAGTAAAAATACGTTGCTCGTAAATAAATGTGCTGGTTTGTTCGTCTACGATATTGCGCGTACTTCCATCGGCAGCATTTACTTCTATGATCCTGAACCGCTGGTGACCACGATCTACTCTTTCAAACATAAAGCGATCATTGTCTCCCTTGTACCAGTTGATTTTGGGTGCATCAAAGAAATCGATGATATCTGTTTTTACTTTCACAACAGATTTATCAGCTACTTTAATCAGGTGCATTTCATAGGTAGAAAAATCATCCCCGGGTTGTTTATAAGGACGTTCTTTCATTTCACCCCTTGTGGTACCGGGAACAGATGTAAGCACATAATATACTGGCTTATCAACCACACGCTTTATTTTATAAGCCACCAGGTATTTACCATCTGGCGACCAGGTAATATCACCATAAGGTAATGCCTGTGTTCCATCGGTTGTGTATTGAACTGCAGTACCTCCTCCTGTTGGCTCAAGATAAATATTGTGTTCCTTCACCACTACATTCCATTGATTATCGGGAGAAGTTCTTGCATTCCTGTTTCGTTGCCAACGACCCGGCATACGTGTTAAAGAAGGATATTCGGTTTTATCGACTGGTAGTGAATCAATTTTTGATACACTGTAAGTTGAAAGATCCACATCGTAAAATATTCTTCCCAGTGAAACAGCTATTTTTTTCCCATCAGGATATAAATAGGCATTTCTGATAGGTAAGCGATTAGCTGTTGCTGTTTTACCCTGTACCGATGTTATGGCTGAGGCCATTTTTACTGCATCAAATAAAGGGCGTTTTACATTTTTTACCGGATCAACATACAAATATTCAGACTGGCTATCAGGCAAAGCATTCCTGTACCAGAAAGCAGAAGGTCCGCTCCAGTTGGGCATTACAGTAAGCTTAAATGCTGTTCGCCTTGCCAGACTGTCTCTGTCATTGGCAGCTTTATACCTGGCCAGCATTTCATCACGCGAAGGGGCGTAGGATGGTAATGGTTTTTGCTGTGCCGGCAATTGACTTGCTACAGCAAATAAGGATGTAAGTATTAGCCAGCTTTTCATTTGTATCATTATTTTTTTGTGGGTATCCGTAAAACGGTGATAGAATATTTGGGGAAACTATGAACCAGTTTTTTTGTGCCGGCTGTTTTGGCTGTGGTAGTAACCGGTACATATTTTTTGGGTTCAGTAAATGAATTTTCTGCTGCAGTTTCGCCTGAAGCAATGGTGTATGCCTTATACGCACCTGATGCTTCAACAGTACCCTCAAGTTCAATCTCAGTTTCAATGGCTTCGTCATTCCCATTTACCATTTTCACAATCAGGTCGCCGGTCTTTTTATCACGACCTGCTATACCAATGAGTTTTTTTGGTTCGGTATATGAGAGTAACAAAACATCATCAAGGTAACAGTCTACTTTATCGTAACCTACTTCCAGTCTTATTTTGTACCATTTACCTGTTTCAATAGGTTTAGTGAGTCGTCTGGTGGGCGACACATTCGCTACAGACCCTTCACTTACAATTTCAAATACCGTACTGTTATTTACGAGTGCTCCGATATGAGCCCGTAACATAGAACCGGTTCCATTCACCGCAAAAGGAATAATAAAGGCATTGGTTCCCGAAAGCTTTCTGGCTTCCAGTTTTAAAGTATAGGTATCAAAAGATTTGTCTTTCAGAATCATTAACCTTTGTGCCCCTTGTGCAGTTTGTCCCATAGCTCCGTCTTTAACCTGCCAGGAGCCTCTTACCGACTGCCATTCATCAGCTTTATTCACAAAATCACTCTGGTAAACGGTCTGACCATTTTGAACCACTTCGATATTGCGGTATTCTGTTTGTGTATCCCAGGTTGCCAGTCCGATGCTTCCTTTGTTCTTTGGTTTTTTTACGGCCCCTTCTCTTTGTTGCAATGAGATGGGTAAATTTTCATCCGACCGCTGGTCATTCATCAACTGAATGGTGTAGTATGATATACGTGCAAAACTGCTGTCTGCTTTATACTTGATAAGATTTACCGGCCAGTGTCTTGTATTTACGTTTTCAAACAAAGGAGCATAACTCGACATTTTTACCAGGTCACCGTTATTTTCCATACCCAGTATATAAGCGGCATCATTTAAAGCAGCCTGCATATTACCATTTCCCACACCGGCATTTGTAGCATATTCTCCTACATATACTTCATAATCGCCTCTTTTATAATTATCGAAATGATTATAATTGGTAAATGACCAGAAAGCACTTTTATAAGCATGCTCATCAGCAACATCTGTTACTTTGATGCTGTCTAATGTTCGGCGATTGATATCACCAATACCCATACTGGATACAATCTTGATATCCGGATATTTTGCCTTGATCGCTTCATGGAAACGATTGTATCTTTTAGCATACCATGGGCCATGCTGTTCATTACCTACTTCCACATATTTTAAAGGGAAAGGTTTCGGATGACCATTCTGTGCACGTACTTTACCCCATTTAGAACTAACAGGGCCAACGGCATATTCAATGGCATCGAGCACATCATCAATTACAGCCTGAACTTCTCCGTCGCTGATAAAAGTGCCACTCCTGAATTCACAGGAAACACCGGCATTAAAAACGTATAAAGCATCTGACTTAATATCCTCACAAAACTGTAAATATTCATGATAGCCAAAACCATCACTCGACCAGTATCCCCATACGCTGAATGTACCGGGTCTGTTTTCGAGTGGGCCTATTGCATTTTTCCAGTTGGGTGCACTTTCAACATTCACTCCTTCTACAAAACAGCCTCCTGGCCAGCGTACAAAAGCAGGTTTCAAATCTGCCAGGTATTGAGCCAGATCGGCTCGCAAACCGTTGGGTCTGTTTTTAAAGGTTTTCTTTGGAAATAAGGAAACAAAATCGAATGAAATTTCTCCTGTTGATTCCAGTCTGAAAGCAAAACTGGATTTACCATCCGTTTCAGATGCTGTTAATGTACAGTTGAGTTTTTTCAAGTCTTTACTATTTACTGATTTGAATGTATGTGATGCTATTTCCTTTCCGGCAGAAGAAAGTAACACCACTGTCAATGGTCCTTTGTAATCAGCATTTGTCTTTGTATAAAAACTCAGGGAATAAGATTCCCCTTTTTTAATATCAAAACCCCAGAACCCTTCATTTATAAAATAATCCTTTCCTGTTCCAGATAATTTTTCAACTGAAAGCAATGCAGACTGCGGTGTAGCTGTTGTTAATGGGTTATCGGTACTCACTGTAGCGTTTACTTTGGCCCCTTCGCCTATTGATAATTTCCAATAAGGCATTGCTGTTTTAACGGGCCATGGCATACGCCAGTCGCTTGCTCTTCCATTCAGGTTATAATGTGGTTTCTTATTTGGGTTAGCATTCAGCATTCCATTTTCTACCACTGCCCCCGGAGGTATGCGACTCTCCTCAAAACCACGGTTCTGGATCATTTCAGCATAAAGACCACCTTCCCCACCATGACTTATTTCTTCAAAGAAAATACCATGCAGGTTCGGTGATACAGTATTCTTAACCTTATCTGTATTTATTTTCATCGACGCACGTTCCTGTGCCACACTTAAGGATGCTGATGCAATAAAGCATCCCATCAACATTGTACGAAAAGAATGATTGACTTGCATAACTGCTTGCTTGGTTTTATTTTATGATCCATTCATGAACACCGGTAGCATGATCTTTTGGTAAACGAATTTTCATTCGTATAGCCGTTGTTTTTACCGGTGCAAAGCGAACTGTATTGTATTTGTCTTTTGCATTTTCATAAGGTGCTGAAGTTTGCACAGGCACCCACTGATCTCCTTGTTTGTATAAAAGTTCCCATGAAGCGGGAATACGACATCCACCAAAAGGACTATCATCATACCAGTATACTTTCGACTCCGACACTGTTTGCTCCTCACTAAAATCATATTGTATCCACTCTTCCGTATCTTTTTTAGGCCACCAATGCAGGTAGAGTGCAGATTTATCTTCTGAATTGGAAGGTTCAAACTGGTCATTCAAAGCACTCAGCATACGCTGGTTATTGATAGAACCACTGATCTTACTTTTCGAAGCAATTGTTGGTGCCGGTTTAGGACGTGCTGCAGTTTCCACATAAGGAATCCACACAACCATTTCACCTGAACCACGGTTATTCCATGAATAATAAGGAATGGCTTTTACAGGCTGGTCTTTTTTCAATAAGGCTTCCGTGTTCAATTGGCGTGTTGTAGCACTGCCTGTACCATTCAGCAATAACACACCGTTTAATAATTGTGGATCAAATGACTCTTTTAATGAAGCCTGTTGTGGAACCACTATATTTTGAACTACTTTATCAGCATGATCAGGACCTTCCAGACAAAAAACCAATGGTCCTCTCTGCAAAGCGAATCTACCCTGATCGTCTTTTATTTTTTCGTTGGCTAATACTTTTTCAATCTCCATCGGTAATGTGAAACTTACCACATCCCCTTTTTTCCAGCTACGGTTAAATACAGCATAGCCCTTTTCGAGTGTGTACTCAACCGGTTTACCATTTATGCTGATCTGAATCTTTGTTTGTTGCTGATCTGCGAAACGATACAAGTCGCCAGGAACCGCTTCCTGTCTGGCCCAACCCGGTATTCTTACACGCAATGCAAACGGAATCTGTTTTTCTGGGTTTACAGTAATTTTTACTGCACCTTCCCATGGATAGGCTGTTTCCTGTGCAATTTTTAATTTTCCTGCTGGCAATACAACATCAGCCTCATTGGTCATAAACAGGTTTACATATACATTATTCTGATCCTGCGCATACACATAACCGGGAACAGAAGGCATAAAACGGGTTACGTTTGAAATACAACAGGCACAACCAAACCATGCACTACGCGAATGCTGACCCATAGATGCCAGTGGGTTTGGATAGAAGAATTTTTTTCCATCCTGCGCAATACCAGATAATACGCCATTGTACAATACACGTTCCATTACATCCACATATTTCGCATCGCCATGCAATAAAAACATACGGATGTTCCAGTACACATTGGCAATAGAGGCGCAGGTTTCTGCATAGGCCGACATATTCGGTAATTCATAAGCAGCCCCAAATGCTTCACCAGCGCCTGTTGCACCGATACCACCCGTGAGGTACATTTTTTTTGTTACTACATCAGACCAGATATTGTCGATGGCTTTAATGTAGGAGGCATCGCCAGTAAGTGCTGCCACATCTGCCATACCCGTGTACATATAAGCCGCACGTACAGCATGACCTACTGCTTCATTTTGCTGAACCACAGGTTTATGCGACTGGCTGTACTGCGAGCCCCTTACCTGTCCGTTTCCACGGATATCTAAAAAGTATTTAGCGAGATCGAGGTATTCTTTTTTGCCTGTTACCCGATACAGTCTTGACAAACCTGTTTCAATTACCTGATGACCCGGGAAATAAGGCGCTTTGCCATGCAGAAAATCTTTAACAATCAGGTCAGCATTTTTGGTAGCAATATTCAGCAGGTTTTTTTTGCCTGTAGAAAGGAAATGCGCCACTGCCGCTTCATATAAATGACCTGCATTATAAAGTTCATGGCTCAGGTCAGGGTCTTTTTCCCAACGTTTTGGACTGATCCATGGGTGTAGTTTTTCAGGCTTCATCGTACGAAAAGTATAGAGATAACCATCGGGTTCCTGTGCGTCTGCAATAACGGCTATCAGGGAATCAACCGATTTATCAAGCGCCGGATTTGGTTTTACCTGTAATGCGTATGAAGCACCTTCAATTACTTTGAAAATATCGGAATCATCAAAAGGATATTCTGTTAATTTACCCGGGGGCATCTTACCCGCCGCTTTCAGAAAATTATCTACACGGCCCGTTTCACGACACTTTTGCAAGACATAGGGAATCGTAACTTCCGCATTTGTAGTAATTCGGGGTGCCCAAAACTGATCATGTACATGTACATGATTGAATGTTACCGGTTGAATGGGATAGTCTTTCACCTGGGCATTCAGGTTACATACAGACAATAAGATTCCGGCAACAAAAAAATTGTTTTTGCAGATACTCATGTTTCCAAAATTTATATTTGATCTATCACCGGCTTTTCTTTGGAAAGCCAGCATTCATGCAGTGTTTAACCTTTCTCAGCGAGACTTAGCATCAACTTAAAAATACAACTGCATTTATCGTTAGGTTTTTCAGATATTAACCAATCCTGACTTTATTTTGTTATTTCTGAATTCCAAACTGGTAGATGGTAGTGGTTTGGTATTTCTTTCCGGGCTCTAATGTTGTTGAAGGAAATGATGGCTGATTAGGCGCATCTGGATAATGCTGTGTTTCAAGACAAAATGCTGAGCGGTGACCATAGGATTTTTGTTGTTTGCCGATCAGTTTTCCATCTAAAAAATTACCACTGTAAAACTGTATAGCAGGTTCTGTTGTGTACACATCCATCAATATACCTGTTGAAGGGGAATATACAGATGCAGCTTTTTCCAAAGCACCCGACTGTTTTTTATCCAATACAAAATTGTGGTCGTAACCCAGTCCATTCTTGATTTGTATATGATTGGCACCAATCTCTTTTCCGATTTGTTTTGATGTTCTGAAATCAAATGGTGTTCCTTCTACTGCCACCGGATCGCCCGCAGGGATTAATGTAGTATCAACTGCAGAATAATTAGATGCATATATAGTAAGTATATGGTCGGTAATGGTTTCATTCCCCTGTCCGTTCAGGTTAAAATACGCGTGGTTAGTGAGATTCACCACTGTAGCCTGGTCGGTACTGGCTTCATAATCGATCTTTAATTCATTGGCATCAGTTAATGTATATACAACTTTCACAGTAAGGTTACCTGGATAGCCTTCTTCACCGTCTTTTGATACATAGCTTAATTCTAAAGTGTGATCATCTTTCTGCACAGCGTCCCAAACCTGGTTATGAAAACCCTTTGGCCCGCCATGTAAACTGTTTACACCATTGTTAGCAGCCAGTTGGTAGGTTTTGCCATTCAGGGAAAATTTTGCTTTTGCAATACGATTCCCATAGCGACCTATCAATGCTCCAAAATATGTTTCGCTTCGGGTACGATAATGATTCAGGCTATCGTAACCCAAAGTAATATCAGTCATCACACCATTTTTATCAGGCACCACCAGCGCTACCACTCTTCCTCCATAATTGGTAATAGCCGCCTGAACACCACTGCTATTTTTCAGTATGTATAATTGAACAGCTTTATTGTCAACCGTAGTTTCATAAGCGGCCTTTAATGCAGTCGTATCAAGCACTTTAGCAGTAGCAGTTGTTTTATCTGCGGGTGAAGATGTACATTGTACCAGTAAGGTAGTAATGGCTAAAACGGCTATACACTGTAATTTTTTCATATGGTTATGATATGGTTTGCAATCGATGTAAATTATCCTGAAACCCTTAAAGGGCCGTACCAAATTAGAGAAAAATTATTAATTGTAAAAAAAACACTTATTATTTTTTTCGGAATACTTATATTTAATCCTGAGATTTGTTACTTTGAAAACCAATCACTCACACTTCTGAGATAGCACAGTATTATGGTCAGGTATCATAAACAGACACGCATATTGGTTGCCATAGATTGTATCATCTTTGGCTTTGACGGCACAGAACTGAAACTCCTGCTGGTTCAGCGTGGGCTGGAATATGAAAAAGGAAAATGGAGTTTAATGGGTGGTTTCATTCAGAAAGATGAAGACTTCTCCAGTGGCTCGGCCCGTATCCTGAAAGAGTTAACAGGTCTGGAAGGTGGATATATGGAGCAGTTGTATGCTTTTGGTGATGTAACCCGTGACCCGATTGAGCGCACTGTTTCTGTAGCCTACTTTGCACTGATCGACATTCATAAATATGAAAAACAGCTGAATGAAGATTATCATGCAGAATGGTTCCCGATAAAAGATACACCCAAACTCATTTTCGACCACCAGCAGATGGTTGACATGGCCAAGGAAAAACTACGCTACAAAGCCGCTTTTCACCCTATTCTGTTTGAGCTTTTACCCGAGAAATTTACACTGCCACAATTACAAAGTCTATATGAAGGCATTTTTGATTACCAGTTCGACAAACGAAATTTCAGCCGAAAACTGCAATCGACCAAGTTATTGGTAAAGCAAAAAGACAAAGACAAGGAAAGTTCTAAAAAGGGCGCCTTCTATTATAAACTCGACAAAAGACGCTATGCCGCTAATTTCCACGCCTTTCTGAACCTTATACCCAACCCGGGAAATTTGAAATAAACAGGAAAATTTCTTCCTGTTTTTTTTGTTTTCAATTTTTAAGTGTTAATTTGACACGAATTATACAACGCATATTGCCTGCCGATGAAAAAAGACAACTACGTTATTGGTGTAGATTATGGCACCGACTCCGTTCGCTCCATTATTGTAAATGCCGGTTCTGGTGAAGAAATAGCTTCTTCCGTTCATTATTATAGCCGCTGGAAAAAAGGACTCTACTGCAACGCTGCTGAAAGTCAGTTCAGACAACACCCACTTGATTATGTAGAGGGACTAACCGCAACCATTACCGATTGTTTACAAAAAGCTGGCTTACAGGTTGCGGAAAACATACGTGCCATCGGTATCGATACTACCGGTTCAACACCTGTGGCAGTAGACGCTTCAGGCCAACCACTGGCATTGAATCCTGCCTTTGCAGAGAACCCCAATGCCATGTTTATTTTATGGAAAGACCATACCAGTGTGCAGGAAGCTGCTGAAATAAATCAGCATGCGACAAAATTTGAAACCAACTATTTACAGTTTGTAGGGGGTATATATTCTTCAGAATGGTTCTGGGCCAAACTCTTACACATATTAAGAACCGATGAATCCGTTCGCAACGCCTGCGTGTCGTGGGTAGAACATTGCGACTGGATTCCATTTCTGCTGACTGGTGGTAAAGAGGTGGCGAATATCAAAAGAAGTGTTTGCGCCGCTGGCCACAAAGGTTTATGGGCAGAGGCTTTTAATGGATATCCTCCCAATGATTTTTTTTCCCAACTAGATCCATTACTGAATGGTTATGTTGATTCACTCGGCAAACAGGCTTATACATCCGATAAATCTGCCGGTAACCTTTCTGTTGAATGGGCAGAAAAACTCGGTTTGTCAACATCGGTTGTAGTTGCCGTAGGTGCTTTTGATGCACATATGGGTGCGGTGGGTGGACAGATTGAGCCTTATCACCTGAGTAAAGTGATGGGTACTTCAACCTGTGATATTCTTGTAGCACCCAATGCCGATTTAGGAGAGAAAACAGTAAAAGGTATTTGCGGACAAGTAAACGGATCAGTCATTCCAGGTATGCTGGGGCTTGAAGCCGGTCAGTCTGCGTTTGGTGATACTTATGCATGGTTTCGAGAATTGATTTTAAGACCGGTTAAACAACTAATAGCTGAGTTGCAGATACTTGATGAGCAAACAACAGCAAAACTGGAAAAAGAACTTTCTGATAAACTCATTCCTTATCTTTCACAGGAAGCAGCAAAACTTCCCTTACAGGCTGATGATGAACTGGCGCTGGACTGGTTCAACGGGAGAAGAACACCCGATGCCAACCAGTTTTTAACAGGTAGTTTACATGGCTTAAATTTAGGAACTGATGCACCCTCCATTTTTAAATCATTGGTTGAAGCCACCTGTTTTGGTGCCAAGATGATAGTAGACCGTTTTATTCATGAGGGTGTTCCGGTAAAAGGATTAATTGGGTTAGGTGGTGTAGCAAAACGCTCTCCTTATATAATGCAGGTAATGGCAGATATTATGAACATGCCGATACGCATTCATAAAAGTGAGCAGACCTGTGCATTGGGTGCCGCCATGTTTGCAGCCACTGCTGCCGGTGTGTATACAAAAGTAGAAGACGCTATGGAGCAGATGGGACAAGGTTTTGATGCAGTATATGAACCCAATGCAGCAAGGGTTACATATTATCAGCAACGTTATATCCAATACCAGCGTGCAGGTGCTTTCACCGAAGCAAATGCACAGAAGCAATAAAGGATAGACACAAAATAAATCAGCATGAGTAAGTATGATCAACTAAAAAAAGAGGCCTACGAGGCCAATATGCAGCTGCCCAAACTGGGGCTGGTATTATTTACATTTGGTAATGTGAGTGTGGTTGACAGACAGTTTCAGGTTTTCGCTATTAAACCCAGTGGCGTTACTTATGAGGAGTTGAGTCCTGAGAAAATGGTAATTGTTGATTTTGATGCCAATGTGGTGGAAGGAGCATTGCGTCCTTCTTCTGATACAAAAACGCATGCAGTTTTATATAAGCACTGGAGCTCAATAGGCAGTATCGTACATACACATTCAACCTATGCCACTGCATGGGCACAGGCACAAAGAGATATTCCCATTTTTGGCACCACACATGCCGATCATACTACTGCATTCATTTCCTGTGCGCCTCCCATGAGTGATGAAATGATAAAAGGTGATTATGAAACAGAAACAGGCTTTCAGATATTGAATTGTTTCAAAGAAAAATCACTCGACCCTGCTGAAACAGAAATGATGCTGGTAGGAAATCATGCGCCATTTACCTGGGGTAAAACGGCACATAAAGCAGTTTATAATGCTGCAGTACTCGAAGAAGTAGCAAGAATGGCTTACCTCACTTTACAGATCAACCCCAATGCCCCGGTATTAAAAGATGCGCTGATCAAAAAACATTTTGAAAGAAAACACGGACCGGATTCTTATTACGGCCAATAATATTTTACATCAACAAAGACAAGCAATATGATTAACCTGAAGCAACTGGAAGTTTGGTTTGTTACAGGAAGCCAACATTTATACGGCGAAGAAACATTGAAGCAGGTAGCCGTTAACTCAACTGTAATTGCAGATGCATTGAATAAGGCTCCTAATATGCCTGTTCAGATTGTTTATAAACCTACGGTGAAATCTACCGAAGAAATATATGCCATTTGTCAGGAAGCTAACAATGCAACCAACTGTATTGGTATCATTACCTGGATGCACACTTTCTCTCCGGCTAAAATGTGGATCAGCGGCCTAAAGATTTTGCGTAAACCATTGCTTCATTTTCATACACAATTCAATCGCGATATTCCATGGGGTACAATTGATATGGATTTCATGAACCTGAACCAAAGTGCGCATGGTGACAGGGAATTTGGTTTTATCATGAGTCGTATGCGTATTGACAGAAAAGTGGTAGTAGGTCATTGGACCGATGCTGAATGTATTGACAAAATCAATGGCTGGATCAGGGTTGCCGCTGGCTGGCATGACTGGCAGGGCGCACGTTTTGTTCGTTTTGGTGATAATATGCGTTTTGTGGCAGTTACCGAAGGAGATAAAGTAGAAGCTGAAATTAAATTTGGCTACTCTGTAAATACTTATGGTGTGGGCGATCTTGTACAGGTAATGAATGAAGTGAGTGAAGGAGAAGTAAATACACTTGTAGATGAATACATCAGTTCCTACACTTTAATGGATAGCTTACAAAAAAATGGCCCGCAACATGCATCACTGAAAACCGCTGCTAAAATTGAACTGGGCATTGAGCGTTTCCTGAAACAGGGTAATTTCAAAGGTTTCACTACCACTTTTGAAGACCTGCACGGTCTCGAACAATTGCCAGGTATTGCAGCACAGCGCCTTATGGCTAAAGGATATGGATTTTCAGGTGAAGGCGACTGGAAAACTGCTGCATTGGTTCGTGCCATGAAAGTAATGGGTAGTGGTTTAAAAGGCGGCAACTCTTTTATGGAAGATTATACCTATCATTTTAATCCTGATAATAAACTGGTGCTGGGTGCTCATATGCTGGAAATTTGTGAATCGATTGCCGATGGTAAACCGAGTTGCGAAATACATCCATTGGGCATTGGAGGTAAATCAGATCCTGTGCGACTCGTATTCAATTCGGGTTCAGGGCCTGCCATTAATGCTTCCATTGTTGATATGGGCAATCGCTTTCGTTTACTGGTGAATGATGTGATGGCAGTTGCACCTATCAGCAGTTTGCCCAAACTACCGGTAGCACGGGTACTTTGGAAGCCTTATCCAGATATGCAGAACGGTTGTGCAGCCTGGATCCTGGCGGGTGGCGCCCACCACACCTGCTACTCGCAGAATATTACATCAGAACAGATGGAAGATTTTGCCGCTATGGCCGGTATTGAATTTGTTTGTATTAATAACAATACCAAAATGTATCAATTTAAAAATGAATTGCGCTGGAATGATAAGTTTTATCAATAAAAAGCGAAATTACAGTATACGAAAACCACTAACTAATGAAAGGACTTGCCACTATTGACATCATTGTCTTTCTCTTTTATTTTATCATCGTAGCCGGATATGGTTACTGGATATACCTCAAAAAAAAGAAAACAACCACCGACACAAAAGACTTTTTCCTGGCCGAAGGTTCACTTACCTGGTGGGCCATTGGTGCTTCATTAATTGCATCCAATATTTCTGCTGAGCAGTTTATTGGTATGAGTGGTGAAGGTTTTTTTGTGGGAACAGCTGTTGCAGCTTACGAGTGGATCGCAGCACTGGCACTGATTATTATTGCCATCTGGTTTATGCCGATCTACCTGAAAAACAAGATCTTCACCATGCCACAGTTTCTTACCAACCGTTACAATGAAACGGTTGCATTGATTATGGCAGTATTCTGGTTATTTCTTTATGTGTTTGTAAACCTTACATCCATTCTTTATCTCGGTGCCGTTGCCATCAATGGTTTGGTGGGTGGACAATACCTGCACCTGATTATGGTATTGCTGGCGGTTTTTGCACTTATCATTACACTGGGCGGTATGAAAGTAATTGGTTACACAGATGTAATTCAGGTAGCCGTTCTCATTATTGGGGGTCTTGCCACTACCTATATGGCCTTGCTGATTGTGAGTGAAAAATTTGGCTTTGGCAAAGATGTCATTGCCGGTTTCAATACCCTGCTTAAAGAAGCACCCGATCATTTCCATATGATTCTTGACAAGCCTGGCCCCAATGCCACACAGGAAGAGATCAATAAATATCTTGTGTTGCCGGGAATCGCCATGTATTTCGCAGGACAGTGGATCGTTAACCTGAATTATTGGGGCTGTAATCAATATATCACTCAACGTGCATTGGGTGCCAACCTGCAGACTGCCAGAACAGGTATTCTTTTTGCAGGTCTGTTAAAATTAATGATGCCTGTAATTGTTATGTTACCGGGTATTGCTGCATATGTTTTATACAAGAATGGTCACCTTCCACAACTCGAAGGCGGAAGTAAGGATGGTGCTTATTCTGCTATCCTCAGTTTCTTACCAAGTGGGTTAAAGGGTTTGTCGGTTGCCGCATTAACAGCAGCCATCGTGGCCTCACTGGCAGGAAAAGCAAACAGTATTTCTACTATTTTCACACTGGACATTTATAAGAAATACATCAAGCCAGGTGCTGATGAGAAGAAACTGGTTTGGACAGGCAGGGTAACCATTTTTGTTGCCATGATTGTGAGTGTATTGTTTACCTGGAACGACACACTGGGTATCGGAGGAGAGGGTGGATTTACATTCATACAGAAATATACTGGCTTTATCAGTCCGGGTGTATTTGCCATGTTTATACT
>Ga0164290_1002165_pt1 | contig 16347 bp, 15 predicted proteins | sample Micstemetagenome_FD_108782 | JGI IMG/M metagenome (GOLD analysis project Ga0164290, IMG submission 108782) | Contaminated culture microbial community from soil near Moab, Utah, USA - Microcoleus steenstrupii SON62 (Illumina Assembly) | ecosystem: Environmental > Terrestrial > Soil > Soil crust... | reverse complement strand
CCATGCGCTTTCTTTATTAAAATGTATAAAACGATCATCGGCACCTACCCATGCACCTGCCATGAGTTGTGGTGTATATCCCATGAACCAGCCATCACTGTTATCATTGGTAGTGCCTGTTTTGGCGCCCATTTCAACAGAAGGCATTCCATAACCCCAGATCCCCCGACCCGTACCTACCTGTACTGTTCCCTGCATCATTTTCACCACAGAATAAGCTGTGACTTCGCTGATGACTTCTTTTCTTTTGGGCGTGAAAGTGGCGAGTACATTTCCATTTCTGTCTTCGACACGGGCAATGTACATGGGTTTTACATTAAAACCTCTTCCCGGAAACATGCTGAAACCCTGCATCATTTCATACAATGAAATTTCGCATGAACCCAATGCAATAGAAGGATATGGATCGATCTTGGTTTTAAAATCGCAACGCTGGAGGAAATTCACTAATCGTTTGGCACCATTGTTTCCTTCACTGTCTAACTGTTTCATAATATAAGCCGATGCACAGTTACGCGAAAATGCCAAAGCCGAAGCCATGGGCATAGCGCCACCCTGACATGACCTGCTGGTAGCCGGTACCATTCCATATCCCCCAAAACTCTGCTGCTCATCGTATACGGTTGTATTGGGTGTAAAACCTGCTTCTTCAATGGCCAGACTATATAAAAGTGGTTTCATGGTAGAACCCACCTGGCGTTTGGTATTAAAGTTTACGTGATCGTATTTGAAAGTTTTAAAACCAATACCACCCACCCAGGCTTTAATTTCACCAGTTAGTGGATCCATTACCATAAAACCAGCCTGTAACATCTGCCGATGGTAACGGATAGAATCATAAGGGGTCCTTAAAGTATCTGTTTCCCTGTTATTGTTCCAGGCAAATACACGCATCGGTGTTTTTTCGTAGAAGGTTTTTTTAATCTCTTCATCTTTCAGGCCTTCACGATCCAGATTTTTCCATCGATCACTTTGTTTCATCGCTGCTTCCAGCACATTCTCATAGCCTTTCCAGATCGATTTGTTTTTGATATTCGCTTGACCATTAAACAGCTTCTGCATAAAGTTCATATGCTTGGCCACGGCCTCTTCCGCATATTGCTGCATGCGTGGATTGATGGTGGTATAAATTTTTAATCCATCCCTGTACAGGTTATAATTATCACCGTTGTTCTTTTTATTCTCCTTGCACCATTTCTTCATTTCTTCGGCCAGTATCATACGGAAATAAGGACCAAGACCCGTTGTTTCATCCAGTTTCTTGTAGTTGAGTTCAATGGGTTTTCTCTTCAATACATTGGCTTCTGCTTCTGTGAGGTACTCATTCCGAACCATTTGATTGATAACCGTATTTCTTCTGTCGAGTGCCAGCTTCGGGTTGCGTCTGGGATTATAAATAGTGGCACCTTTCAACATGCCAATTAAAACAGCCGACTCTTCAATATTGAGCCTGTCTGGTTCTTTCTGGAAAAAAGTTTTGGAGGCGTTCCTGATACCAAATACATTATCACTAAAGGCAACGGTATTGAGGTATAGTGTGAGTATTTCTTCTTTGGTGAAATTGCGTTCCAGTTTGATTGCGATCACAGATTCCTTGATCTTCTGAATCATTCTGAGAAAAATATTTCTTGTACTCCAGTTGTCGGTAAACAGGTTTTTGGCTGTTTGCATGGTAATGGTACTGGCACCACCTTCCCGCCCAAGATAAACAAGTGCACGACCCAGAGAACGGGGGTCTACACCGCTATGACTGTAAAACCTTTCATCTTCTGTGGCTACCAGCGCATTGATTACATGTTTGCTGATATCCTGGTATTTTACATTGATCCTGTCTTCGCCATTCAGGTAATACTTACCCATCAGCGTTCCATCCTGTGCATATACCTGACTGGCAATGGATGCACTGGGGTTTTCAATATCATTAATGGAAGGCATATTCCCCAGCCATCCCCAGTTAATCATTAACAGGAACAGGATACCTCCGCCGAGGGACCAGAAAAAAATGCGCAAGAAAATGCGAACAGGTTTTGACATAACAATCCACTATTGGTTCAAAAAAATGATGCGTAAAACTAAAGAAGAGTTAGTGAAGCAATGCTTCACACTCGTTAAAATTTATCAGGTAATATTTTTTGCATAAATGCCCGGTATGCAGCTATATCTTTTTTGTTTTGTAATATCCTCAGGTTGGCCGGACTTATAATCTGGAATCCGTATTTATCAGCACTTAACCAGGGTAATATTCTGCTCGCAGCCTGTGGTTTAACCAGATCGGTATAGCTAACCGCATCACTGGCCGATGGGAAAGGCCCCACCAGTAATAATTGTATTTCGGGTACAATGGTTATAGTATTGATGGGTAACCGGCGATTATAGAATTTTTCCTGGTTAAAACGGTTAAAAGCATTTCTTGCCTCACCCACAAACATACCATCTACTTTATTCAGTACAATTACGGCATATTGGGTATCGGTAGGTACAAACTCATACTCCGGTTCTGCCAGTGTTAAGGGGGCTGATTTAACAACATTTGTCAAATTAATACCTGGCGCCTGTTTTATTTCTTTTGGTAGAGGAGTAGCAGTAACTGAGCTGTCTTTCTTCGGAATGGTATTAATAATAGAAGCAGGGCCGGTAAGATCAATGCCTCTGGTTACTGCTTCTGCTGGTCTTTCAACAGATAAATCGGTCAGGTATTTTTCAATTTCTGCCCTTCTGCTCAACACATCAATCATGGTAGCTGCTTTTTCAGCAAGGGGGGAAGAGGGGAAACTGGTTAGTAACTGTTGCAGTCTGTTGATGGCAATTGTATCCGCTTTTTGTTTGATGTAGTAGATAGATTCAATGTACAGTAGTTGGGGCGTCCATTGAGAGTTCTTATACTGTTGTTCTGTCTGTTTCTTTGCCTGTATGGCCGATTCAAATTTCCCTTCCATAAACAGGTTGTAGATATTGCTATAAATAATTTCTGCCGGGTCTTTCTTGTTTGCGGCATTGGTATTGTTTAAAAATTTGCTGTCAGCAAAAGTTTTGGCAAATGCATTTTGTAAAGAATCGGCCGCTGACAGGTTATTTGTTTTGCGATAACACTGTATCAGGTTGAAACCTGCTTCCTCGGCTTCAGCAGCGCGGGGGAAACGTCTGAGCAGTTCTTCATAAACTTCTATGGCAGAAGGATAATCATCCAACTGTTCCTGAAATATTTTTCCATTCTCCAGCAAACCTCGAATGATCATGGTATTCGATAACTCTTTTTGCTCTTCGGTAAGTGGAATGGTATTTTGTAATGCTTCAAGACTCAGTTCTTCTTTTTTGGGTACCGGCTTATTATCTGCTGAAACTATTGCCTGGTTTTGCGCTGGAATTACTTTGTCTACAGCCGATTGTCTGCGCCAGTTATCTATGTTCGGTCTGTTGCCCCAGCGTCTGTTGAATTCACCTAAACCACGGCTTCTTAAACTGCTGTTGAGAAAATAGAATTCGGCGCCATTGTTATTAAACAGATCAGCAGCCTGGGTATTGCCGGCAGGAAGATCAGAACCAAATGAAGTTTCTTCTGTTTCTTTCAGGCCACGTTCTTTTCTTAACTGACGGAGTATTTTTTTAAGTAAAGCCGTTCTCTCTGCTTCTGGAAGGGTAGCAATTTGTTGAACACTGTCTTCCCGGTTAATGTTTTCCTCATTCATGGCAATGAGCTGAAGCGCAGGTTTTCTGGTATTGATTCTTTCCTGCTCTTTTTCTTTCACCATATTTACCTGTACACTGTCGTAAAACCGGAACGATTGGCTATATGCTTTTCTATCGTAGTTCAGGTCGCCGAGCAAAAGAAAACTTTGCTGCTTCTGTAAAGGGTTATCGTTACTGAATGAAACACTTCTTAATAACCATTGCTGTGCTGCATTATAATTCTTCCGGCTCAGCTCCAGTTTGGCTGCTGCATAATAAATGATATCGCGATATACATCGTACTTGTCTTTTTTGGCCATCTTGAGCAATTCATTCAGGTTTTCCTGCAATGCATTGTCTTTGTCGCCGGTAGAAAGTGCCGCAATATTTAACCTGGCATACACTTCCATAAAAGGATCGGTAGAAAACCTGATAGCTGTCTGATAAGATTGAATGGATGCTTTATTGTTTCCCGCCAGTTCATATAGTTGTCCTGCGAGGTAATACGATCTTGCTTTGGCCATATGATCATTGCCTTTCTTTAAAGCACGTACCAGGTAATTAGCAGCACTATCGTAAGCATTCAGTTTATAAAAAAGATAAGCACTCAGTTCATCCAGTTCTGGTTGCAGACGAACAGGAAAGAGTGCGTCACTTCTGAGGAGTGCAAGCAAGCCCGCTGCTTCCGCTGCCTTATCCTGTTCTATAAAAGTTCTTGTCATCCAGATAAAACTCTCGTTCCTGCTGGGTAGGGTAGTAGTGAGCTTTTTCCAGAGTGTTCTTTTTTCATTGGTAGAAATGGAGAATATACCACCTGCATTACTGGCATTACTGCCAATAGGAATATCGTATCCTTCGTCCTTGGGGGCAAATGCATAGTTGATATACTGAAATACCATCTGTGCCGAGTCAAAATCTTTTCTGAGTAAATAAGCTTTACCCATCAGCATATACAGGTTATCTACCCAGTCGCTGCGAAGGTCATGTAAAAGAATACCGGCCGTGCATTTATACAAAACAGTATCTATCTGATCCTGTGCCGTGGTTTCCAGGTCGTAATCATAAAAAGACAGGAGTTGTGTATAATCATCCCTGTGCGATTCGCTGGCTCTTTCCAGTATTTCATTCAACCGCTGGTTGGCATTGAAATAATAGTTGAAATGAGTCACCGTATTATTATAAATCCTTTTGGGAAGTGTAAACTTTTTATTGCCTGTTTTTTCAGCAGGCAGGGTCCTGTTTTCGTAAGGTTTGTCTTTTTTGAGCTCAATGCTTGTATAAGGTTGTGCCATGCTTTTCAGACTAAAAAAAAGCAATGCGGCAACCATATATGGGATCGGAATCATCCGGGAAAATATGAATCTGGAATTACTGTGCATAAAAACAGTTTAAAAATACAGTTATTTCCCGATCAGCGATGGGTAAAACCTAATTCATCATTACCTTTAACCAGATTTTACCGTATGGCCAGCTCCGAGAATAATAATAACCTCAAACGTATCCGTAACAACTATCGACTGGTAGTGATGAATGATGATACTTATGAGGAAGTAGTTACTTTCCGGTTGTCGCGCCTGAGTGTTTATATTGGACTGAGTACGGTTTTTGTGATTTTGGTGGGGCTTACCATTGCATTGATTGCTTTTTCTCCATTGAAATATTATATCCCGGGTTATGGTACCAAGGAAAGCCGAACGGCTCTGCAGGTGTTGAAAATGAGAACCGACTCACTGGAGCAGGCCATCAGGTATAAAGAACAATATATAGACGGAGTAAAAAAAGTGCTTTCGGGTAATACACCCTCTGCACTGGATACTATTGCCTTACAAATTCCCAAAGCAGATATTTCCAATGAATAAGGATCGCCGCACCGGTTCGGTCTTACAATATGCAGGTATGGCTTCTCAATGGATTATTGTATTGGTGGCAACTGTATACCTGGGAAAATGGTTGGATGCGAAATGGGCTTTTAAACAGGCATTTCTTATCTGGTTATTACCCCTTCTTTCGTTGACAGGTCTGATGATTAAACTTATCAGGGATACTTCAAAAAAATGATTTTTGTTTATGACAAAACCCATCCAACCATTATTATTTCTTTTTCTGGGCATTAATATACTCGTGCTTCTGGGTAAAGAAAAGTTAGGTGTTGCCGGTATTAAATTCGAAGTAGTTACAGTAGCCAATATCCTTTTGTTTTTGTTTACACTTATCGGTCTACTGTTGCAAATAAAAGCAGCATCCAATAAAAACCCGAATGCAATTGTACGGGCCGTAATGGCAGGTATGGGTATAAAACTCATTGGTTTTGCCAGCGCCATACTCATTTATATTTATCTGTCAGGAAAAAATAAAAGTAATTTGTCTGTCTATGTTTCGCTGGGTTTATATTTTGTCTATACCTGGCTGGAAGTACGTTTATTCCTGAAGCAGAACCCGAAAAAGAATGCCCAAAGCTGAACATCCCATGCAGGCATTGGCTGCCTTTCTCCCGGAAGGCAGCTTTGAACAGGTGGTCGCTTATATTCAGCGATATAAAGTGCATCTTACCATCACAAAAAAAAGAAAGTCGGTGCTGGGCGATTACCGGCATGCCGGCATCGGAAAAAATCACCGCATCACTGTTAATGGCGATCTTAACAAATACGAATTCCTGATTACCTTATTACATGAACTGGCTCACCTGCTCACTTTCGAACAATACCGCCACAGGGTAGAAGCGCATGGCCTGGAATGGAAAAACTGTTACAGTGTGTTACTCAGCGATTTTGTAAAAATGGGTGTGTTTCCGTCAGATATCAGCCAGGCATTACAACGCTCCATCATGAACCCCGCGGCTACTGCCAATGGTGAAACAGATTTACTCCTGGTACTTCGTAAATACAACACCAAACAAACGGGTTTGATACCCGTTGCAGAAATTCCTCCGGGAAAATTATTTCAAACCGAGAATGGACGTGTTTTTATGAAGGGCGTACTTCGCAGGAAAAGATTCGAATGTGTGGAAGTGAAAACCGGGCTTCGTTATTCTTTTAGTGCTGTCACAGAAGTCCGGTTACTGGAAATAGCACCTGCCTAAATAACTCTGCGAAAACCTCTGTTGTCTCTGCGGCTCTGCGGTGAACAGAAATTCATTTACCGCAGAGCCGCAAAGGACAGGGAGTTTTCGGAGGGAGTTACGAAAAGAAAAGGCCGTTCATACAACTTGTATGAACGGCCTTTATAATTAAAGGTTTTTAAGCTACTGCTTTCTTCACTAATGCCGCAGCTTCACTTAATTCAATCGCAGACTGAACTTTCAAGCCACTTTCATCAATCAGTTTTTTTGCTTCAACAGCATTTGTACCCTGTAAGCGAACAATGATAGGGATATTGATATTACCCAGTTTATTGTATGCCTCAATAACACCTGCTGCAACACGGTCGCAACGAACGATACCACCAAAAATATTGATCAGGATTGCTTTTACATTCGGATCTTTCATGATGATGCGGAAACCGGCTTCAACGGTTTGTGCATTTGCTGTACCACCTACATCGAGGAAGTTAGCAGGCTCGCCGCCACTTAATTTAATCATGTCCATCGTGGCCATGGCCAGTCCGGCACCATTCACCATACAACCCACATTACCATCCAGTTTTACAAAGTTCAGGTTGTACTGCCCTGCTTCTACCTCTGTAGGGTCCTCTTCTGTTACATCTCTCAATGCAGCAGTATCGGCATGACGCATCAGGGCATTATCATCAATATTCATTTTACAATCTACTGCAATGATTTTCTCATCGCTGGTTTTGAAAAGTGGATTGATTTCAAGCATGCCGCAATCCAATCCTACATACGCATTGTATAAATTGGTTACGAATTTTACGCAGCTTTTAAAAGCTTCTCCACTCAGACCCAGGTTGAAGGCAATTTTTCTTGCCTGGAAACCCTGTAAGCCACCACCGGGGTGTACCCACTCTTTGAATATTTTTTCGGGGGTATTATGTGCCACTTCTTCAATATCCATACCGCCTTCGGTACTGTACATGATAACATTCATGCCTTTGGCACGATCGAGAAGGATGGACAGATAAAATTCTTTTACGGGATTGGGACCGGGATAATAAACGTCCTGAGCTACCAGTATTTTACTCACTTTTTTACCCGCAGCACCGGTTTGAATGGTTACCAGAGTGCCGCCCAGTATGTTTTTGGCAATACCGGCCACATCTTCCACGCTTTTAGCCACGGCTACACCACGTTGTTCTGTACCTTCAATTTTACCCTTACCACGACCACCGGCATGTATCTGGGCCTTGATTACGGCAAAATTGTTGCCTGTTTGGGTCTTGATTTGACGATAAGCTTCCTCAGCGGCCATAACTGTATCAACCGCAATACCTTCCTGCACAGGTACATTGTATTTTTTAAGGAGTTCCTTGGCTTGATATTCGTGAAGATTCATACTCGAAAAAAATTTTTGCGAAGATAAGCGAATCAGCCATTCAGATTTACGGAGAATTATTATTGTTGTAACATTAATTTTCCTATTTTTACGATGCTCTATAACTGTAAAAACAAAAACAATGAAAAAACTAGTCCTTACCCTGGTAAGTGCCGCCATGATTATTGGCGTTTCATCTTTCACTTTATTGAAGAAAAAAGCTCCTTTAACCTTAAATGTAACCGAGAAAAGCCGTATCGACTGGATCGGGTCTAAAGCAGGTGATTTCCATACCGGTAGCTTTGCCCTCAAAAGCGGACAGGTTCAGGTAGATAATGGCAAATTGACCGGTGGGTCTTTTGTTATTGACCTCGCCAACCTGAAAGTAACCGATGGAGCCGGCGATCGTTTGGCTGGTCACCTGAAAGGTGCCGACTTTTTCGATGTTGCTAAATTTGCTGAAGCTACTTACACTATCAACAGTGTAAATTATACCAACGATACCAACTGCGAAATCAATGGCACATTGTCATTGAAAGGAGCCAGTATCCCGGTAAAATTCAATGCCAATATCCGCAGCGCAAGCGAAAAAGGATTCTTTGGTCAGGCTTATTTCAGCGTCGACAGAACAACTTTAGGTGTGCTGTATAAAGGTCCGTCTAACGATGTACAATTGGCCATTCACCTGTTTGCAAAATAATTGGAACAAAAAATATAAAAGAGAGACCTGATCAGGTCTCTCTTTTTTTGTGTCTGCTTCTCAAACAGTAGCGCTAATTTTACCTGATGTATCGTTTATACCTGTTTATAATTTTATTTTCCGGATGCAGAACTGTGACACCACTGCAGGTAAAGGACGGTATGAAGGGCTCATCATTTTATAATGCCACCGCCTCTTTTCAATGGAAACAACGCGACTCTATGGCGCTCCAATTATTGTCTGACGGTAGTATACCTGCTTTTTTAAATTGTTTTGTAGCGATTCATACCAGCATCAAGAACGAAAAGGGCAGAACAATAAAAGCCACTTATTATGTAACACCAGATTATCTTTCCATAGGCACTAATGAGGATTGGGCAAGGGTACCCTTAACACCTCAGACAGCACAGCTTATTGCAAACAGGTACAACTGTTTTTTACCGACGCGTAAAATGGTGAATGATATTTATGAGCAGGCCCATGTAAAACTCGAACCGGTACCCATGTTTGCATTCAGAGACAGTACAGTAACCATGTGGCAACATCACCTGATGATTGAAGGTCAAAGAAAGGGTAGAAAGGGATTGATTGCGGGGATAAAAAAAGATGTGGTCATCAGCCCCAAGATCAAAACAACCGGGAAAAATGACCGTGTGGCTATTTATGGCTGGCATAAAACCAATGGCCAGGCTATTCAGCCTTTATATGCCGGTCATGTAAACTGGTATGTTGATTATAGTCATGGTATCCGCCTGGTTTACCAAACCATTTGGGTGAATGGGAAAGCTATGAACTACAAAGATGTATTGAATAATCCTTTTCTAAAAGGGTTGCTCTGCGATGAGGATCAATGTAATTATTTCAGTTATTGAAACAATCAGAGATAACGTTCTTCAATAACAGATTTGTGGTGAAGCATATGACCAAAAATGATGTATGCCAGGGCATTGGCTGTCATCCTGTTCCCACTTGCTACACCCGCATACGCCAGTTGTTCCTGCTGAAGCGATTGCAACAGCAGATTGGTTGATTTCCTGACAGCGATAAATTCTTCTTTTATGGAACTGAAAGACCGGTCGGTTGCTTTTGCATTTTCGGCATAACTGTATTCATCAAAAGAAGCAAGTGGGGTTTCATCTTTCCGGGCTATACGTAACAAACGATACGACATGATTCTTTCTGTATCAACAATATGCTGGAGTAAATCTTTTAATGTCCATTTCCCCGGGGCATAGGCATAATCTGCTTTCGATTCGGGTAAACCGGTATAAAATGATTCCAGTTCTTTACTGTATTGCGTAATTATTTTTACTGCTGAATCAGCCTGTACTTTACTGATATATCCTTCAAAATAAGGAGGGAAATCGCCTGCTTGTGGTTTGCTCATGTTTAATGTGCTTTATTCTTTTTAGCAACAACAGGTTTAGGATCACTGTTGCTGATGGCAGTATTACTGAACTGGTCTGCAGCTACAACAGCATTGTAAGCATTTACAATGCCACCTGTTTTAGACAATGTGGTAAAAGGTACAATATCTGCTTTGGGTCCGGGTCTGAAACATAAATTACTCGAATCAGGTATCCATACAGATTTTTCAATGATTTTCTTTACCTGTATGGCCGATAAACCGGGATAATATGAACGTATCAATGCTGCAATGCCACTTACAATCGGAGTAGACATACTGGTTCCCTGCTGGTTGCCATATTGATTTCCGCCTGGCATGGTAGAATATATTTTTACACCGGGTGCAAATACATCTACTTTTTCTTTACCATAATTGCTGAATTCTGCTGTAAGGCTACCACTGATTTTAGGATCGCTGCTGGCACCCACTGTAATAAAATTACCAGCCACAGTATTCCATTGTTTCAACCATGCATTGGGGTACACGTCTTTTTCATCGATATTGGCGCCTTCATTGCCGGATGAATGTAATACCAACACATCTTTCATTTCGGCGTAACGAATGGCACTGTCAACCCATACTTTCTCAGGCGAGAAAGATTTGCCAAAACTCATATTGATTACTTTGGCGCCATTGTCAACTGCATAACGAATAGCCAGTGCAATATCTTTATCATACTCATCACCATCAGGCACTACCCTTAACATCATAATCCGTACATTATCGGCAACACCATCTATTCCAATTCCATTATTTCTTTGTGCAGCAATCAAGCCGCTTACATGGGTGCCGTGATCGGGGTTGGGGCCCATTACATCGGCATTACCGTAAAAACGGTCGGCCAGACTATAATAGTTATCACCAATTACTTCTGCCCGATAATCCTTGGGTGCTTTTTCTTTTGATTCGAAAACCAGCTTTTTCCCATCAATGTATTCTTCCAGTTGCGAAAGTAGTATGGTGTTTTTTTCTTCTGCGTCGAGCCCAATCATTTTCATGCAGGTGAGAAAGCCCATTTTAGCTTCCTTACCCATACGGCTGATGGGTTGAAATTTCTCCAGCTTTTCAAAATTATATTCTTCACAACCCATTTCCTGGCGAAGAATGTTATCGTGCTTCTTTAAGGCTTTGGCAGTTACTTCCACAAACATCAGTTCCATCTGTTCTTCGGCGCTGAAATTGAGTTCATTTAATGCTTTTTTCCAGAGTGCAAACTGGTCGCGCTCTTTTTCCGTCATTTCTTCCGGATTCAATACCTTATCGGAGAACTGGTTTTTCCAGCGGTGAAAAATGCGGGAACGCTCGTCGGCAGCTTTTTTAATATTCCTGCCATCTTTATTTCCTAAAAAATTCCATCCATATACATCATCAATATAACCGTTAGCATCATCATCTATTCCATTGCCCGGAATTTCTTTTGGGTTACGCCATAAAACAGGTTTAAGATCCTCGTGTGTGGTATCGATACCGGAATCGAGAACGGCAACAATAACGGGCTGTGCTTTTTTATTACTGATGCGGAGGAAGTCGTAGGCCTTGTTCAGACTGATACCATAAAATGAATCTTTGGCAGCATCCATCTGGTACCAGGTCTTTGGTATTTGCTGTGCATATGCATGGCCTGAAACAATCGCGAGTGGCAGGGCCACTAATCTTATTATCCCACGAAACATTGAAAGTATATTTTTACTATCCTCACAAATTTCGGTAATGATAATGAAAATTTAACCGCTGTTCTCTTTTTTAGGATAATCTTGGCGGGAACCTAATCGATTTTTAAGCCGGGTAAAATCTTTTTTGGTTTTCCTTAACAATTCTGGTTGTTGAAACCTGTTTGGAAATTATTGAACAATTCTAAGGTAAGCTTTCCAGGGGCCAACATCGTCCCTGAACTGGTGAGCCAATATCCTCGAAACCTGGTAAATATGATCCAGGTCATGTACCACCCAGGTGGTTAACAATTGTCCGAGATTTACTTCTCCCAATGCCGGGTGTACAGCTCTTCTTTGATAATCTTCATTCCTCAGTTTCATTTCTTTTAAAGCAGTAATATTTTCTGTTCGTATCTGCTAAAACGTAGATAATAAATCCTGTAAAGTTTTATCCTTGCTGTCTTCAAATTGTGCAAAGCGGTCAAAAGGTTGAAAGGTTTTATCCGTAGTGTCAGATAAACAAATCCGAAGCCTGGGTATCCAGTCGGTTTTATCTCCGTGAATCAGATGGCCAACTACATCGTAAGGCGACCATGTTTCTCCTCCTTCATTTGCCTGTATCAAATGATCGGGGAGCCCCTCAAGCATATCACGCAAGAGCTTTGGCGTACGATTGAGTAAGTTGATGGCATCGGATACTGCTATAGACATACAGATGAATTTTACAGATCGAATTGAATACCCTGAGCAAGTGGTAATTGTGTACTCCAGTTAATGGTATTGGTTTGCCTGCGCATATAGGCTTTCCAGGCATCACTGCCGCTCTCCCGGCCACCACCCGTTTCTTTCTCACCTCCAAATGCACCTCCAATTTCTGCGCCACTGGTACCAATATTTACATTGGCAATACCACAATCGCTACCTCTATGCGAAAGGAACAGTTCCGATTCGCGCATATTCAGGGTCATGATAGCAGAGGAGAGTCCTTGCGGAACACCATTTTGCAATGCAATGGCTTCATCAATGGTAGTATATTTCATGATATAAAGAATCGGCGCAAAAGTTTCATGTTGTACCACTGCCATATGATTGTCTGCTTCAGCAATACATGGTTTTACATAACAACCACTTTCATAGTTTTTTCCTTCCAATACCCCACCTTCCACAATAAATTTTCCTCCCTGTTGTTTACAGTCTTCAATAGATTTCAGGTAAAGCTGAACAGCTTCTTTATCTATCAATGGACCTACATGGTTATGTGTATCCAGCGGGTCGCCGATACGAAGTTGACCATAAGCTTTCACCAGTTTTTCTTTAAATATATCATACACCGATTCATGTATAATGAGTCGGCGGGTAGTGGTGCAACGTTGTCCTGCTGTGCCTACTGCACCAAATACACAACCAATCAGCGACATATCCAGATCGGCATCTTTTGAAATAATAATGGCATTGTTACCTCCCAGTTCGAGAATGGTTTTACCTAATCTTGCGCCAACAGTGGCCGCTACTATTTTACCCATTCTTGTGGAGCCTGTTGCAGATATCAGTGGTATTCTTGTATCCTTACTCAGCCATTCGCCTACATCTCTTCCTCCCTGTACAAGACAGTTTACGCCTTCCGGTACATCATTTTTTTTGAATACTTCTGCAACAATATTTTGTACTGCGATACCGCAGAGTGGTGTTTTTTCACTTGGTTTCCAGATGGTAGTATTGCCACAAACCCATGCCAGTGCAGCGTTCCAGCTCCAGACGGCCACCGGAAAATTAAAGGCAGAAATAATACCCACTACGCCCATCGGATGCCATTGTTCGTACATACGGTGCAGGGGTCTTTCGCTGTGCATGGTGAGGCCATGTAACTGACGGGAAAGACCTACAGCAAAATCGCAGATATCAATCATTTCCTGTACTTCACCGTACCCCTCCTGAAGGCTCTTGCCCATTTCGTAACTCACCAGTTTTCCTAAAGGCTCTTTGTATTTGCGTAAGGCTTCCCCTACCTGTCGCACTATTTCTCCTCTTTTGGGTGCAGGCCACATGCGCCATGTCTGGAAAGCAGTAACAGCAGTTTGCATAACAGCTTCATAAGCTGTTGAATCGGCCGATACTACACTGGCTGTTTTCTTTCAATCAACAGGTGAATAAGAGTCAATGACGCTGCCTTTACTATTGATCCAGTTGGTGCCGGAAGAAGCAGCACCATTTTGAGGTTGAATGCCGAGTATTTGTAAGAAATCCATGCAGGTAATTTTGCAGCAAAGGTAAAGGATTCGATACCAGCAGAGAGGGTAGGATGGCCTGAAAATAAAAAAGTATCACCTTGTTGAGAACAACGTTGTGATACTTTATTATCTAAAACCCTGCATGAAACGCCTTTCAGCATTTACAGGGTAAAAATACTATGATGATTTACCGGTTGCAATACCAGATAGGTGAGTACCTTATTTCAATCGGGGAATCATTATTTGGTTTTGGAAATTTCAAGCAATTGGTCATAAACAGCACTATAACTGCTCCCGATAGGTATTTCTTTTCCTGCGATCCAGACTTTTGATTTACTGAATTTTTCAATTTTTGCCAATGGGATAATAAAGGAACGATGCACCCTTACAAAATCTCTGGGCGGTAATTTCTCCTGTATACTTTTTAAAGTCATGAGGGTAAGTACCGGGTTGGGTTTGATATAGATTTTGATATAATCATCCAGTGCTTCAATAAGGTCAATATCTTTTAAATTAACCTTCATGATTTCATAATTCACTTTGATAAAAAGTGAATTTAGCTGCACTTCCTGTGAACTCAGGAATTCAATATATTCCTTTGCCTTATAACAGGCTTTCAGGAAGCGGTCGTATTCGAAAGGCTTGAGCAGATAATCTACAGCATCAACATTAAAACCTTCTACCGCAAAATCCTTATAAGCAGTAGTGAAAATAACAGGGGGCTTTTCTATAAGATTTTTATAAAACTGGATACCTGTTATATCCGGCATTTGAATATCGAGGAATATGAGGTCTATTTTATTAGCCTGCATAAAACTGATGGCTTCATCAGTATTGGTAAAAGTTTTCTCCAGTTTCAGGAATGAAATTTTTGCACAATATTCCTGAATCAGTTGTAGTGCTAATGGCTCATCATCTATGGCTATACAGTGTATCATGTTGTGATCTCCAGTTTTACGACATATGTCTTGTTCTCAATAGTGGTACTTAGCTGGTGCCTGTCGGGGTACATCAATTCTAACCTGCGTTTAACGTTATTGATACCGATTCCGGTATTCTCCATCAGATTACTTTCAGAAGCTACAATATTATTGCTGGCATAAAATAATATCTTGTTGCCATTGGTATTGATCGTGATATCAATATTCGATAATTCTTTTGTGCTGACGCCATATTTAAATGCGTTCTCAACAAAGGGAATAAAAATGAGCGGTGCAATCAGCATGGTTTCAATATCGCCTGTGGCTGAAAAATTAAGTTTCACTTTGTCTGTTAAACGAACCTGCTGTAGCTCTATAAAATTATGGATAAAATCAACTTCGTTTCTTAATGGAACCAGGTTACGTTCAGTTTCAGTGAGTATATACCGCATAATAGATGAAAGCTTCATCACTGCAGGGGCGGTTTTTTCACTTCTTACTACTGCGAGTGAATAAATATTGTTGAGTGTATTGAAAAAGAAGTGAGGGTTTACCTGCGACTTCAGGAAAGACAATTCTGTATTCAATTTTTCATTCTCTGTTTCCTTTCTTGTTCTTTCTGTTTTCAGCCATCGTTGTGTAACTGAAATACAGGTGCCGAATGCAAATACAAGGAGGAACAGCACAGTATTATAAGGGTCGGCGATGGGGCGGGCCCTTCTTGGTGCCCTGGTGAGTTTGGGTATGCCTTTGAAATCGGGGTTTCTGATGAACTCATTGTTCTGACGGATGAATTCAGGCTCTACCAGAAAATTGGCAATTTCTTTTGGTAAGAAAAGAAATGCACCCAAACAGGCGGCTATGGATAAAATATACCAGCCCCATTTTTTATTAATGAGCAGACGGGGTACCAGTACATGTGTGTTGAAATAATAAAAGAGAACAATGAAAATATTATTACAGATAATGGTAGTGAGCATGTTATCGCTCATGCTGAATTCCCTCAGTCTCGGAAAGAATACAAGATAGGGCACGAAAAAGAAACAGGCCCAGGCCACCATGTGTGTAAATATCGTAATGAGTGATTTGTCGTTTCTCAAAGTGTGGTTGAAGTTATAGAAGTGAATTAATGTACCTCATGTTTGAGCCAGAATGATTGTTCGGGTATACCTGGTTTTGTTGGCGGCATACTTGAGCGTAAGCTGCTGCTTGAAACAACGCTACCACCTCCCTGACTTATTCTGCCGCCCTGGTTACTGTTAGCGGGAACAGCTACAATTCTGGTTTCTGTTCTTATTGGTTGGGATGATGATGACATCAGTTCTGCTGATTTCAATTTAATACCT
>Ga0164290_1002164_pt1 | contig 16355 bp, 18 predicted proteins | sample Micstemetagenome_FD_108782 | JGI IMG/M metagenome (GOLD analysis project Ga0164290, IMG submission 108782) | Contaminated culture microbial community from soil near Moab, Utah, USA - Microcoleus steenstrupii SON62 (Illumina Assembly) | ecosystem: Environmental > Terrestrial > Soil > Soil crust... | reverse complement strand
CGCCGGTCGCCATGAGCTAGATGCGCTCGCCCTTGGCCAGCGGCTGGTTCTGCGGACGAAAGCCCAGCACGCCGCGGCCCTTCAGGCCATCGCCGACGGCGCGCAGCAGGGCCAGGTCGCGGCGGGCGTCGAAGTCCAGCAGCTCCAGCGCCCCGCTCTGGCCGTCGGTCGTCGCATAGCGCAGCCGATAGCTGTCGGGCTCGAGCGCGAACTGGCTGATGACGTGGTAGTTGGTGACGACATGGCCGTCGTCGCTGACGAGGAAGCCCGAGCCGACCGAAGCCTGGCTGTCCTGGGTCTTGAGCAGGGTGCGGATCTGCAGCAGCTGGCCCTTGCTGCGCTCGTACAGGCGGCGCGCGCTGGCCGAGACGGTGGGCGGCGTCTGCGCGCTGGGTGCGGAGGCAGCCTGCGGGGGCGACTGGGCGCCCGCGACGGCAGCCAGGGCGGCCAGGGCCAGGCCTAACAGCGACTTCAGACAGGACTTGATCAGCAAGCAGAACCTCCCGGGGCGGGCGTCGATGCTAGCCGCTTTGGCCGAAAGACCCGGTCGTCAGCGTAGAAGCCGGCCACCTGATTCGGGGGCCACCAGCCGGGGATGCCGAGCACCGGCAGGGGCGGCAGGTCGGCGGGGGCGAGGGCCGCCGGCAGGCGCGGCGCCTCGAGGTCGTCGACGACGAGCACGCGGGCGCACAGCGGCTTGCGCGGCGCCAGCAGCTTCTCCAGCAGGGCATGGCCGACGACCCGGGCCTGGGCCTGTTGCCACAGCTCGCGTCCGGTGACGAAGAGGGCCGTCCAGTCCTGGGCGGCGAGTGCGGCCTGCAGGGCAGGCGGCGCCACGAGCAGCAGGCCGCTCTCGTCCAGCAGGGTCAGCGCATCACGGACCGGGCCGCGCCGCCCCGGCGCGGCCGGCGGGGCCGCGATGTGGGCATGGTTCAGCGCCGCCTTGAAGGCCGGACAGCGCAGCCAGACCAGGCCGTTGAAGAGATCGTGGGCGTTGTCCCGCGTCGGCACGCGGCCGGTGGCGGCAATGTGCTGCTCGTAGCCGGTGGCCAGTGGCCCGGCCGGCTCGAAGCGCTCATGACCCAGCGCCTGGTGCGCCGGCTGTCCGGCGGCCAGCCGTTGGAAGACCGGCAGCGCGACGTCCCGATAGGGCGCGAACCAGGGCGCGGTCCAGTCGGGCTTCAGGATCAAGTCGCGAACCGCACCTGGCTGGGCTGCTTCTCCGGCCGCAACTCGAAGGCGTGCGCGTGCTTGCGGAACAGCTTGGTGGCCGGTGCCGACTTGGCGAGCAGCCCGGCGTCCTTCAACGCCTTGGCCGCGGCGCCGAGGTCGTGCCACTGGCCGTCGATGAGCTTGGGGAGCAGGGCCAGCACGGCGTTGATCTCCTTGGCCGCGGCGACCTGCTTGTCCTCGGGCGCTGCCGCCTTGGGCGCCGGCTTGGCCTTGATGGGCGCTTCGGGCTTGGCAGCTGCCGGTGCCGGGGCGGACGTCTTGGCAGCCGCCTTGCGCGCAGGCCGGGCGGCCTTGGCGGCCGGCGTGGGCGCCGCCACCGGGGCCAGCGCGGGCGCGGCGGCGGTCAGCTCGACCACCGGGGCCGGCGGCGCGGCGACCGGCGGCTCCACCGGCTGAGGCCGGACCGGCGCGCGCGGCGCTTCAGCCACGGCGCGTCCGGCCGGCCGCGCGCCGCCGCGGCGACGGCTGCCCGGCTTGGCCGGCGCGCTGTCGCGGCTGCCGCGGCCGCTGTCATGGGCCAGCTCGTTGAACTGGTCGTAGATCTGGATGACGCCGTCGCCGGTCTTGCCGTACTGGCCGAAGCCGCGCAGCCACGCGCCCTTCTCGCGCAGGCGCAGCACCAGGGGCGCGAAGTCGCTGTCCGACGACACCAGCACGATGACGTCGGGCTTCTCGGTGATGGCCAGGTCCATCGCGTCGACGGCCAGGGCGATGTCGGTGGAGTTCTTGCCGATCGCCAGGTTCACGATGGCGCGCAGGCCCAGGCGCTTCAGGAAGTTCTGCTCGCGCAGGGCCTGTTCGGCATTGCAGTAGGCGCGGCGGATGTGGGCGGCGCCATAGTCCTTGAACACGGCGTTCAGGGCCTGCTCGATGACATCGGTGGCGACGTTGTCGAAGTCGACGAGGAAGGCGATCTTCTTGTTGAGGTTCATGCGATCAGTTTCCACTGCAGGGTCTCTCCGCCGCGCAGCGGCTTCAGTTGCGCCTCGCCGAAGGGCACGGCGGAGGGCAGCGTCCAGGGTTCGCGCTTGAGCGTGACGGTGCCGCGGTTGCGCGGCAGGCCGTAGAAGTCCGGGCCGTGATGGCCGGCGAAGGCGTCGAGCTTGTCGAGGGCGCCGATGCCCTCGAAGGCCTCGGCATACAGCTCCAGCGCCGAGAGGGCCGTGAAGCAGCCGGCACCACAGACCGAGGCTTCCTTCAACTGGGCGGCATGCGGCGCGCTGTCGGTACCGAGGAAGAACTTGGGGCTGCCCGAGCCCGCGGCCTTCAGCAGCGCCTGGCGGTGTTCCTCGCGCTTGAGCACGGGCAGGCAGTAGTAGTGGGGCCGCAGGCCGCCGGTGAAGATGGCGTTGCGGTTGTAGAGCAGGTGCTGGGGCGTGATGGTGGCTGCCGTGAAGCGGTCGCTGCCCGTCACGTACTGGGCGGCCTCCTTGGTGGTGATGTGCTCGAACACCACCTTGAGCTCGGGCATGGCAGCGCGCAGCGGCGTCATCACGCGGTCGACGAAGACCGCCTCGCGGTCGAACACGTCGATGTCGGCGTCGGTCACCTCGCCGTGCACCAGGAAGAGCAGGCCCTCGCGCTGCATGGCTTCCAGCGTCTTGTAGGTCTTGCGGAGGTCGGTGACGCCGGCATCGCTGTTGGTCGTGGCACCGGCCGGATAGAGCTTCAGCGCCACCACGCCCGCCTCCTTAGCCCGCTTGATCTCGTCCGGCGGCGTGTTGTCCGTCAGGTACATGGTCATCAACGGCTGAAAGTCGCTGCCCGCCGGCAGGGCCGCCAGGATGCGCTCGCGGTAGGCCACGGCCTGGGCGGCCGTCGTGACCGGCGGGCGCAGATTGGGCATGACGATGGCGCGGGCGAACTGGCGCGCCGTGTAGGGCAGCACGCTGGCCAGCGCCGCCTCGTCGCGCAGGTGCAAGTGCCAGTCGTCAGGACGGGTGAGGGTAAGGATGTCACTCATGGCGCGTGATTGTCGTCGCCGGAAGGATGCACACTCCGCACCTGACACAAAAGGAGGCAGCTTCCCTGCATCATGAACAACGCGAAACGCCTGGTCGGCACCCTGGTCCTGTTGGCAGCCTTTGGCGGCGCCCTCTTCTTTGCCTTGCGCAGCAACGAGGAGACCAAGCTGATCGCGCAGGAGCAGGCGGAGGTCGCGAGCGCCGAGCCGCTCAAGGGGCTGATCGCGGTCGATGTGGAGGCCTTCTTCAAGGACGAGCGCGTCACCCGGGTGCTGGGCGGCGCCAAGCTGCCGGTGCACGTGGCCCGCGTCGGCAGCCGTGACATGGCCGCCAGGATCGCCGCGGCCGACCAGCCCGACTTCTTCATCGCCAGCGGCGTCGTCGCGGCCAACATGATTGCCGACGCCGCCCGCAAGGCCGGCAAGACGGCCACGCAGACCTCGCCCTTCCACACGCCGCTGGTCGTCGCGTCCTGGGAGCCGGTCGCCAGGATCCTGGCCGCCAACGGCATGGCCAAGGCCCAGGCCCCCAGGGTCTACAGCCTGGACATGGAGAAGCTGACCCAGGCCATGCTGTCCAAGCAGCGCTGGCGCGACCTGAAGAGCAGCGGCGACTACGCGGTGTCGCGCAGCGTGCTCGTCAGCACGACCGACATCCGCCGCAGCAATTCCGCCGCCATGTATCTGGCGTTGACGTCCGCGGCGCTGAACGGCGACGTGGTGGCCGACCGCGCGGCCGCGCAGAAGTACGCGACGCAGCTTGCCGAGCTGTTCAAGCGCCAGGGCTTCCAGGAGAACTACGTCAACGGCGCCTTCGACGACTACCTGGCCATCGGCATGGGCAAGACGCCGCTGACCTTCATCTACGAGGCCCAGATGGTGGCCCAGGCGCTCAAGGGCGGCGTGCGGCCGGAGATGGTGCTGATGTATCCGCAGCCCACCATCGTCAACAAATGGGTGCTGGTGGCGCTGAACGAACGCGGCAAGCAATTGGCCGAACTGCTGTCGACGAACAAGACGCTGCAGGCGGTGGCACTGGAGCAGGGTTTCCGCACCGGCGACACCGCCGCCTTCGCCGAGGCCGCGCAGAAATCGGGCCTGGCCGTGGACGTGAAGCTCAACCAGGTCATCGACCCGCCAGGGTTCGACCTGATGTTTGAAATGATCGACATCGTCAGCCGGGAGATGAACCAGTGATGCGCCGCACCCTTTGCCTCCTTGCCCTCAGCCTGCTGGCCGCCTGCGGCAAGAAGCCCGACGAATCCCCCGCGCCCGCCGCGCCGCCGCCGGCCGCCGCCAGCGTCGCGCCGCTGCAGGTGCTGGCCACCAGCGACCTCAAGGACATCGAACCCCTGGCCGCGCAGATCCGCCAGGCCACCGGCGTGGACGTGCAGTTCCGCTTCGGCGGCACCATGGAGAGCACCCAGGAGGTGCTCAGCGGCGACAGCGGCGGCAAGCCGGCGCCCGACGCGGCCTGGTTCGCGAACGCCAAGTACCTGCTCAGCGACGCGGCCGGCCAGCGCAAGGTCAAGCTGCAGGAAAAGATCATGCTGTCGCCCATCGCCGTCGGCGTCAGCAAGAGCGATGCGGCCAGGAACGGCTGGGACCGGCCCGACGCCAAGCTCACCTGGGCCGACATCACCCGCGCAGCCAAGGCCGGCAAGCTGCAGTACGCGCTGTCCAACCCCGCCACCAGCAACCAGGGCTTCATGGCCCTGCTGGGCGTCGTTGCCGCGGCCGGCGGCAAGGGCGAGGCGCTCAGCGCCGCCGACGTGGACCGCGGCGCGATCGCCGACTTCCTGAAGGGCTACAAGATCGTCGGCGACAACTCGACCTACCTGGCCGAGCAGTTCACCAAGCAGCAGGGCACGCGGGCGAACGCCTTCATCAACTACGAGAGCTGGCTGCTGAGCCTGAACGCCAGCGGCAAGCTGCGCGAGCCCCTGCACCTGATCTACCCCTTCGAGGGCGTGTCGACGGCCGACTATCCCTTCATGCTGCTCAACGACGCCCGCCGCGCCGACTACCAGAAGGTGGTGGACTATCTGAAGAGCGACGGCGCCCAGCTGTGGCTGGCACGGCAGACGCTGCGCCGCCCGATGAAGGCCGAGCTGGCCGCGCAGGTGGCCGATATCCTGCCGGCGCGCGGCTTCCAGGTGGAGCTGCCCTTCTCGCCCGACCGCCAACTGGCCGACGGCCTCATCGACGCCTACCTCAACGAGTTCCGCAAGCCCATCGCCAGCACCTTCGTGCTGGACACCAGCGGCAGCATGCAGGGCAAGCGCCGCGAGCAGCTCGTCGAGGCCATCCATTACCTGGCCGGTGCCGACGCCTCGCTGACCGGCCGCGTCGCCAAGCTGACCAACCGCGAGCGGCTGTGGTTCCTGCCCTTCAGCGACCGCCCGCGCGACCCCATCGCCTTCGAGATTCCCGCCGGCAGCAAGCTGGCCAAGGGCGTGCTGCCCCAGGCGGACACCGAGGCAAAGCTGGCCGAGCTCAAGCGCGTGCGCGACACGGCCGACGAGCTGAGGATGGCCGGCGGCACGGCCCTGTACGACGCCGTGCTGGCCGGCCTGCAGCAGATGCTGGAGGAGCGCAAGCGCCATCCCGACTACCAGTACTCGGTCGTTGCCTTCACCGACGGCAAGAACAACATGGGCCGGCGCCTGGATGACTTCAGGCGCGCCTATGAGCAGCTGCCCGAGGATGTGCGGGGCATCCCCGTCTTCATGGTGCTGTTCGGCGAGGCCGACGCCGGCGAGCTGAAGACCCTCGTGGAGATCACCGGCGGCAGGGTCTTTGACGCGCGCAAGACGCCGCTGTATGCGGTGTTCAAGGACATCCGGGCCTACCAATGAGTGGACTCTTCAGATGGCTGAACGCGCCGGCCAACTGGTGCGGCCTGCTCGCCGCCACAGGGGTGCTGGTGCTGAAGGCCCTGGGCCTGCTGGGCGGCTGGGCCCTCGGCCTGGCGGCCCTGGGCTATGGCGTCGGCCTGGCGGCCGGCGCGCTGTGGTGGGGCTGGCCCAGCACGAAGGAGGATGCCTGGGAGGCGCTGAAGTTCGAGGACGAGGGCGACGCCCGCGAGGCCATGGGCCGGGCCCTGGCCGGCGTGCGCGGCCTCACCGAGCACAACCCCGGCGGCCGCATCCCGGCGCCGCTGGCCCAGCGCATCATGCAGCTCTGCCGGCGGCTGGAGGGCCTGCTCGACCAGTGGGAGCGCAGCAAGGGGCAGCTCAGCCTGCAGGAGACCTTCCACGCCCGCCACATCGCCATCACCTACCTGCCCCAGGCGCTGAACACCTACCTCAGCATCCCGCCGCAGTTCGCCACCACCAAGCTGCTGGCCAACGGCAAGACGGCCCAGACCACCTTCGAGGGCGTGCTGGCCGAGCTGGAGACCAAGGTCGAGCAGCTCGGCGACGACCTCGCCTCGCAGGACGCCCAGGCCTTCCTGCGCCACAGTGAATTCCTGAACCAGAAGTTCGGCAACAAGGACATCGCATGAACACGACGACGACCACCGCGACCGCTGCCCCCGCCTTCACGCTGACCCCGCCCGAGGTCATCACGCCGGTGCAGCCGGTCCAGGCCGTCGAGGCCGTGCCGCTGAAGGCGGAGGTGGCCGACAAGGTCGACGAGCAGGTGCGCCGCTTCATCGAGGCCCTGGAAAAGGAAGACCTGCACAGCGAGCCCTTCAAGGCGAAGCTGGACAGCGCCTTCCAGCTCGGCCGCCAGGAGATCAGCGTGGCGGCCAACCTGATGCAGGGCAGCCTGATGCAGCGCAACTTCGTCGGCGCGACAGACACGCCGGCCTACAAGGCGATTGCCGCCATCCGCGGTCAGCTCGACGAGCTCAACCCCGGCAAGGACGGCGACCTGCTGCAGCCGCGCAAGCTGCTCGGGCTGATTCCGTTCGGCAACAAGCTGGAGGCCTATTTCCGCAAGTTCGAGTCGGCCAGCTCGCAGCTGCAGACGGCCATGACCCAGCTCTACGCCGCCAAGGACGACATCCAGAAGGACGTCATCGACATCGAGGCCACGCGCGGCAAGCTGTGGGAAGCCATGCAGGCGCTGGCCGCGGCCGCCCGCTTTGCCCGCACGCTGGACACGCGCCTGGACGAGCGCGTGCAGCAGCTGAAAAGCACGGACCCGCTGAAGGCCAAGGCCCTGGAGCAGGAGGTGCTGTTCTATGCCCGCCAGAACCTCGCCGACATCCAGACCCAGCAGGCGGTCTGCGTGAACGGCTACCTGGCCCTGGACGTGCTGAAGAAGACCGGCCGCGAAATGATGATCGGCTGCGACCGCGTGGCCACCACCGGCATGAGCGCCCTGGCCGTGGCCCAGACCGTGGCCCGCGCCACCGGCAACCAGATCGAGGTCATGAAGATGCTGCAGGGCGTCAACACGACCATCGGCGACCTGATCCACCAGACCGGCACGGCGCTGAACCAGCATGTGGACGCGACGGCGGAGTTCTCGGCCAACCCCATGCTGGGCATCCAGCAGATCCAGTCCATGTTCGACCAGACCTTCCAGGCCATGGACGCGATGGACAGCTTCCGCAGCAAGGCCATCGAGACCATGGGCACCAACAACAAGCTCATCCAGGAGCAGCTGGCGCGGTCCGAGACCTATATCGACCGGGTGCGGCAGCAGCAGGCCAAGGCGGCGATGGGCGGTGCGGCCATCGACGGGCCGGTCAAACTCTGAGCCGCTAGCCGTCCAACCGGTCGGCAATCCGCTCGGCCAGCCAGTCCATGAACACCCGCACGCGCCGCGGCGTGTGGCGGCGCTGGCTCATGACCAGGCGCACCGGCAGCGGCGCGGCGTCGAAGCCTTCGAGCACGCGCACCAGGCGGCCGTCGGCCAGCAGCTGGCGCACGCCCTGACGCGGGAACTGCGCGATGCCCGCACCGGCCAGGGCCGCGGCCTGGAAGGCGTCGGTGTTGTTGACGGTCACGCGCGACGGCAGCGTCAGCGTGCGCTCCTGGCCGGCCGCGTCCACCCAGTCGAAGCGCGGCCGGCGGTCGGCCCAGGTCTGGCTGTAGTGCACCAGCACATGGCCGCCGCTCAGCAGTTCGTCCGGCGTCGTGGGCGTGCCGTGGGCGGCGAGATAGGCGGGGCTGGCGACGTTGACCATGCTCATCTGTCCCAGCAGCCGCGCCACCAGCAGCGGGTCGTGCACGGCGCCGACGCGCAGCACGCAGTCGAAGCCCTCCTCGACCAGGTCGACGCGGCGGTCGGTGCAGCTCAGCTCGACCGTCAGCCCGGGATGGGCCGCGAGGAATTCCGGCAGGGCCGGCAACACCGCGTCCAGGGCCAGGCGCACCGGCATGTCCACGCGCAGGCGGCCCGAGAGCTGGCGGTCCTGCTGGAACAGCGCCTCGATCTCGCCGGCGTCGGCCAGCAGCGCCTGGGCGCGCTCGGCCAGCAGTTCGCCATCGGAGGTGAGGCTGACCCGCCGCGTCGTGCGCTGGAAGAGGCGGGTGCCGAGCCGCGCCTCCAGGTCGCGCACCACCTGGCTGACCCGGCCCTTGGGCAGGCCGAGTTCGTCGGCGGCGCGGCTGAAGTGGGCCAGTTCGGCCACCTGCAGGAAGACGCGCAGGGCGGGGAGGTCGAGATTGGGCACCATAACCATCACAGTCAGTTCATTGGCGCAGACTTTATCCACCAAGCGGCGCCCAATAAATTCCGTTCCGTCTTCAACACCGCATGGAGCCCGACATGACTTCCACCCCCATCACCCTGATCACCGGCGGCAGCCGCGGCCTGGGCGCCGCCATGGCCCTGGCCCTGGCCCGCGACGGCCACGACATCCTGCTGACCTATCGCGAAGCCGCCGCCGCGGCGGATGCCGTCGTGGCGCAGATCCAGGCCCTGGGCCGGCGCGCCCTGGCCCTGCCGCTGGACGTCAGCGATGCGGCCGCCTTCCCGGCCTTCGCCGAGCGCGTCGGCGCCGCCCTCCAAGCCTGGGGCGCCAGCCGCCTCGACGGCCTGGTCAACAACGCCGGCACCGGCGCCCACGCCAGCTTTGCCGACACGACGGCGGCGCAGTTCGACAGCATGGTGGCCATCCACCTGAAGGGCCCCTTCTTCCTGAGCCAGGCCCTGCTGCCGCTGCTGGCCGACGGCGGGCGGGTGCTGAACATCTCCAGCGGCCTGACGCGCTTCAGCATTCCCGGCTATGCCGCCTATGCGGCCATGAAGGGCGCGGTCGAGGTGCTGAGCCGCTACCAGGCCAAGGAGCTGGCCACCCGCGGCATCCGCGTCAACACGCTGGCGCCGGGCGCCATCGCCACCGACTTCGGCGGCGGCGCGGTGCGCGACAACGCCGAGCTGAACCGCTTCATCGCCTCGGTCACGGCCCTGGGCCGTGTCGGCGAGGCCGACGACATCGGCGGCGCCGTGGCGGCGCTGATGCGCCCGGGCGCAAACTGGATCACGGGCCAGCGCATCGAGGCCTCGGGAGGCATGTTCCTCTGAAGGGTCATGCGTCCAGGCAGCGAGGTGGGCGCGTATAAGCCCACCATCCAACCTCCGGAGATGCCATGACCCGCACCGCCCTCGCGCTTGCCACCGCCGCCTTGCTCGCCGCCTGCGCCACCGAGCCGATGGAAGCCATGGGCCCGCCGGCCAAGGAGACGATCTACGCGGTGACGGCCGCCAGCCAGCTGCTGGTCCAGTTCAACGCCGGCCAGCCGCAGAAGACGCTGTCCAGCAAGCCGCTGACCGGTTTCGCCGCGGGCGACAGGCTGGTCGGCATCGACTACCGCGTCGCCAAGGGCCAGCTCTTCGGCCTGGGCGCCAGCGGTCAGCTCTACCGCATCGACACCAAGACCGGCGCGCTGACGGCTGTCGGCACGCCCGGCGCCCTCCCCAAGGAGGGTGCGACCGAATGGGCCTTCGACTTCAATCCCACCGTGGACCGCATCCGCGTCGCCAACGATGCCGGCTACAACCTGCGCCTGCACCCGGACACGGGCGCCATCGTCGAAGCCAACCCCAGCGAGGCCGGCATCCAGTTCGATGGCCGCCTGGCCTATGACGCCGCCGACGCCAACGCCGGCAAGTCGCCCGCAATCGTCGCCGCGGGCTATACGTACAACAAGGACAACGACAAGATCACCACCAACTACGCGCTGGACGGCCGCCAGGGCACGCTGGTGCACCAGGGCAGCAAGGAGGGCGTGCAGCCGCCGGTGTCGCCGAACACTGGCAGGCTCTACACGGTGGGCGCGCTGGGCGTGGGCCCGTTCGACAAGGCGACGCTGGACATCTCCGACGTGTCGAACGCAGCCTACTCGGCCATCACGACGGGCGGCAAGTCCGTCTGGTACCGCATCGACCTGGCCACCGGCAAGGCGACGCGCATCGGCACGCTGGCCGACGGGCCGGTGGTGGGCGCAGCCATCGAGCCCTGAGCAGCATCCGCAAAGAAGACGCCCGCCATCCGGCGGGCGCTTTTTCATGGCGTGTGCACGCGGCTCAGTGCTGGAGGATCTTGGCCAGGAAGTCCTTCGCGCGCGGCGAGCGCTCCTCGGGCTTGCCGAAAAAGTCGGTGCTGCTGCAGTCCTCGATGATCTTGCCCGCGTCCATGAAGATGACGCGGTTGCTGACCTTCCTGGCGAAGCCCATCTCGTGGGTCACGCACATCATGGTCATGCCCTCCTGGGCCAGCTGCACCATCACGTCCAGCACCTCGCCGACCATCTCCGGGTCCAGGGCCGAGGTTGGTTCGTCGAACAGCATGACGATGGGGTCCATGGACAGGGCGCGGGCGATGGCGACGCGCTGCTGCTGGCCACCGGAGAGCTGGCCGGGGAACTTGTCCTTGTGCGCCGACAGGCCGACGCGGTCCAGCATCTTCAGGCCGCGCGTCTTGGCGTCTGCCAGTGAGCGGCCCAGCACCTTGACCTGGGCGATGGTCAGGTTCTCGGTCACCGACAGGTGGGGGAAGAGCTCGAAATGCTGGAACACCATGCCGACGCGCGAGCGCAGCTTGGGCAGGTTGGTCTTGGGGTCGGCGATGGAGACGCCGTCGACGACGATGTCGCCCTTCTGGAAGGGCTCCAGCGCGTTGACCGTCTTGATCAGCGTCGACTTGCCCGAGCCCGACGGCCCGCAGACGACGACGACCTCGCCCTTCTGGATGGACGTCGTGCAGTCGGTCAGCACCTGGAAGCTGCCGTACCACTTGGAGACGTTCTTGATGTCGATCATGACGGACTCTTATCGGATGATCTGGATCTTGGCCTGCAGGCGGCGCACCATCATGGACAGGCCGAAGCAGATGACGAAGTAGACGACCGCGGCGACCAGGTAGGTCTCGACCGGGCGGTTGAAGTTCTTGCCGGCGACCTCGAAGCCCTTCAGCAGGTCGTAGGCGCCGATGGCGTAGACCAGCGAGGTGTCCTGGAACAGGATGATGGTCTGGGTCAGCAGCACCGGCAGCATGTTGCGGAAGGCCTGGGGCAGCACGACCAGCTGCATGGTCTGCCGGTAGGTCATGCCCACCGCGTAGCCCGCATGCACCTGACCCTTGGGCACGCTCTGGATGCCGGCGCGCATGATCTCCGAGTAGTAGGCCGCCTCGAACAGCGTGAAGGTGATGATGGCCGACAGCTCCGCGCCCATCGGCCTGCCCGTCATCAGCGGGATGAGCAGGAAGAACCACAGGATGACCATCACCAGCGGGATCGAGCGCAGCGTGTTCACATAGGCCGCGGCGGGCATCTCCAGCCAGGGCTTGCCGGACAGCCGCATCAGCGCCAGCAACGTGCCGATGAGGATGCCGCCGACCATGGCGATCAGCGTCAGCTGGATGGAGAAGATGAAACCCTTGGCGACGAAGCTGGAGACGACGTCCCAGCTGAGGAATCCGAAGTCGAGTTGCAGCATCACTTGCCTCCCACCATGCCGGGCACGCGCACCCGGTTTTCGATGAAGAGGGCCACCCGGTTGATCGCGAAGGCGGAGATGAAGTACAGCCCTGTGACGGCGAGGTAGATCTCGATGTTGCGCGAGGTCTCCTCACCGGCCTGGATGGAGAACATGGTCAGCTCCGCGATGCTGACCGCGAAGGCCACCGACGAGTTCTTGACGATGTTCATGCTCTCGCTCGTCAGCGGCGGGATGACGATGCGGAAGGCCATGGGCAGCAGCACATAGCGGTAGGTCTGCGGCAGCGTGAAGCCCATCGCCAGGCCCGCATAGCGCTGGCCCTTGGGCAGGCTCTGGATGCCGGCCTTGACCTGCTCGGCGATGCGCGCCGAGGTGAAGAAGCCGAGCGCGAAGACGACGAGCAGGAAGCTCGGCACGGCGCGCAGGCTGGTGAACAGGGACGGCAGCACGTGGTACCAGAGGAAGATCTGCACCAGCAGTGGCACGTTGCGGAACAGCTCCGTCCATGCATTGCCGATGGCCGCCAGGAGCCGGCTCGGCGTCGTTCTCAGGATGCCCATCAGCGACCCGGTGAACAGCGCCACCACCAGGGCCAGCAGGGCGACGCTCAGCGTCCAACCCCAGGCCGACAACATCCACTGCAGATAGGTGATGTCACCGCCGTCGCCGAAACAACTCGCGATCACCTCACCGTCGAGGGTGTTCTTGCAGAACACCTGCCAGTCCCAACTCATCGCTCCTCCTAGAACAAAGCGGGTGCACGGCACCCGCTTTGCGTCAGTTCAAACCGCGCTCGCGATCACTTCTTCGCGTAGTCTTCCATCGGCTTGTCGTTGGGGTTGGCCCACGCGTCCTTGGTCGCCTGCGACAGCGGCAGGCCGATCTTGGTGTTGGTCGGCGGAATCGGCTGCATGAACCACTTGTCGTAGATCTTGGCCAGCTCGCCCGACTTCATCATGCCCTTGATGCTGTCATCCACTGCCTTCTTGAAGGCCGGGTCGTCCTTGCGCATCATGATGCCGATGGGCTCCACGTTCAGCACCTCGCCGACGATCTTGAAGTCGGCCGGGTTCTTCGACGTGGCGATGTTCTTGGCAAGGATGGAGCCGTCCATCACGAAGGCGTCGGCGCGGCCGGAGTCCAGCAGCAGGAAGCTGTCGGCGTGGTCCTTGCCGAAGACCTCCTTGAAGTCCACGCCGGTGGCGCGCTCATGCTTGCGCAGCGTCTGCACCGAGGTCGTGCCGGTCGTCGTCGCGACGGTCTTGCCGGCCAGTTGGCCGATGTTGTTGATGCCCGAGTTGGCCTTCACGGCAATGCGCACTTCCTCGACATAGGTCGTCACGGCAAAGGCGACGTCCTTCTGGCGGGCGACGTTGTTGGTCGTCGAGCCGCATTCCAGGTCAACGGTGCCGTTGACCGTCAGCGGGATGCGGTTGGCGGACGTGACGGGCTGGTACTTGGTCTCCAGCTTGCGGCCAACCTGCTTCTCCAAGTCGGCGATGACACGGCTGCAGACGTCGATGTGATAGCCGACGTACTTGCCGTCGCCGATGGTGTAGGACAGGCCCGAGGATTCGCGCACGCCCATCGTGATCGCGCCGCTGTCCTTGATCTTCTTCAGCGTGTCTTCCGCATGCACGGCGGTGGCAGCGGCCGCCAATGCGGCGACGAGCAGAACTTTCTTCATGGAGACTCCAACAACAAGGAAGGGGTTATCGATAACAGGCGCGAGCAGACCATGCCGCAGGCGCCGTCCGAATACGGGTTTATACGCGCCATGCAGAAGCGCGATGACCTCATGCCTGGGACGACAGATAGTCCCACAAAGCCAAGGAGGCCGGCTTGCTGCGGCGCGAAAGCTCGGGCCGTTCGCGGTAGATGCGCAGCTCCATGCTGACGCTGAAGCTCCCCGGCGCGGCCGCGGGGACAAGGCGGCCGCTGGCCAGCTCCTTCTGCACGGAGCTGGCCGGCAGGAAAGCGAAGCCGTGGCCTTCCAGCGCCATGGCCTTGAGCCCTTCGGCCATGTCGGTCTCGTAGATGGCGTCCAGGTTCAGCGCGCAGTCGGCCTCCTTGACGATGAGCTCGACCAGGCGGCCCAGGTAGGCGCCGGCGGCATAGCTCAGGAAGGGGATCTTCTGCCCCGGCCGGCCCGGCAGCCGGAACAGCGGCTCGCCCTGGGCATCCGCCTTGGCATAGGGCGACAAAGTCTCGTGGCCGAGTGACACCATCTGGTAGCGCTCGGGGTCCAGCTGCAGCGGCTGGCTGGCGTGGTGATAGACCAGCAGCAGATCGCAGTTGCCCTCACTGAGCTGCAGCATGGCGTCGTGCACGTTGGCCGCGTTGAGCCGGCACTTGATCGCGCCAAAGCCGCGACGCAGGCCCATCAGCCAATGCGGGAAGAAGGAGAAGGCCAGCGAATGCGGCACGGCGAACTCGATCATGTCCTGGTCGGCCGCCTGGTGGCTGCGCAGCATATTGCGGGTCGCCTGCAGATTGCCGAGCAGTTCGACCGCCTGGGCCAGCAACGTCGCGCCGGCTGCGGTCAGGCGGGTGGGATACGACGAGCGGTCCACGAGATCGACCCCGGCCCAGGCCTCCAGCGCCTGGATGCGGCGCGAGAACGCCGGCTGGGTCACATGGCGCAGCTGGGCCGAGCGCGAGAAGCTGCGCGTCTCGGCCAGGCTGACGAAGTCTTCAAGCCATTTGGTTTCCACCCAGGGCAGTGTAGCCAAGCCATCCGTTTCGCCCCTCCCCCCCTAAGCAAGGCAGCGCCCCGCCCGCGCCCCCTCAACTGAAGGGGCGCGGACACGCCGCACGACAAAACGCTTGTTTACAGTCCGCGCCACAAACCCAACTCGAACACACTGGACGGAGAACGCCATGCGCGCGACGAGCAAACTTCTGGCCCTCGCCCTGACGGCCGCGATGCAGCCGGCCATGGCCGGCGAAGTCCTGCTGGACTTCGAGGACATCCAGACCACCGAGCTGCTGAACAAGGTCTACAACGGCGTCGGCATCGGCGGCGCTGCCTGGTCGGCCACCTCCGAGACCTGCAGCTACGGCGGACAGCCGGGTGACGTTAGCTTCACGCGCGCCGGCAGCTGCGGCGCCCTGTGGCTGGCAGCGGATCCGACCCAGCCGGCGACCAACGCCAGCAAGTCGCTGACCTTGACCCTGGACGGCGGCTTCGACGGCTTCTCCTTCGTCTACGCCGGCAGCGTGGCCAGCCCGGGCCTGGAGATTCATGTCTACGACGCCGCCGGTCAGGAACTCGGCGTCGGCCTCAAGGACCTGACTGCCGCCGCCTGCAACAGCTTCGTCTTCTGCAACTGGTCGCAGCCGACCTCGCTGAACTTCGGTGGCGTCGCCCGCACGGTCACCTTCACCGCGTTGGATCAAACCATCCTCCTTGACGACCTGCGCTTCAACACGCCAGGCACCCCGCCGACCCGCCTGCCTGAGCCTGCCAGCCTGGCACTGGCCCTCGGCGCCCTGGGCGTCGCCGGCTGGACGCGCAAGCGCGCCACGCGCTGAGAGTTACGCACCACCGAACAACGACCGCCGCGGCGGTCGTTTTTCATTGCCGGCAGCACCTTGAACGATGGCTCGCGCGACTTGAACTGCGACGGAGTGTCCCTATAATGCCGGACTGCTAGCACTCAACGCATCCGAGTGCTAACGAAATCGGGGCGATCCGCCGCCCTCGTTTTTCGGCGCGCTGCGGCATGTCCGTGGCCGATCCAGTTCCAACTCTCAAGGAGATTCCATGAAGCTGCGCCCCCTGCACGATCGCGTGATCGTTCGCCGTCTGGAGCAAGAAACCAAGACTGCCTCCGGCATCGTCATCCCCGACAACGCCGCCGAGAAGCCGGATCAAGGTGAAGTCCTGGCCGTCGGCCCGGGCAAGCGCAACGACAAGGGTGATTTCGTGGCCCTGAACGTCGCGGTCGGCGATCGCGTGCTGTTCGGCAAGTACTCCGGCCAGACCGTCAAGGTCGATGGCGAGGAACTGCTGGTCATGCGCGAGGAAGACCTCTTCGCCGTCGTTCAGAAGTAATTCAGCGGTCGATATCGACTCTGACCCCAATTTAAGAATCCGGAGAATCAAATGGCAGCAAAAGACGTGATCTTTGGCGGCGACGCCCGCGCCCGCATGGTTGAAGGCGTGAACATCCTGGCCAACGCGGTCAAGGTGACCCTGGGCCCCAAGGGCCGCAACGTGGTGCTCGAGCGCTCCTTCGGCGCCCCCACCGTG
>Ga0164290_1002163_pt1 | contig 16365 bp, 18 predicted proteins | sample Micstemetagenome_FD_108782 | JGI IMG/M metagenome (GOLD analysis project Ga0164290, IMG submission 108782) | Contaminated culture microbial community from soil near Moab, Utah, USA - Microcoleus steenstrupii SON62 (Illumina Assembly) | ecosystem: Environmental > Terrestrial > Soil > Soil crust... | reverse complement strand
GCCAGGATGAGGCCGACGCGCTGGAGCTGGCCCCCGTGGAACTTCTCGGCGATCTTTCGGATGCCGACGACGGCCGCGATGATCGCGATACCCGCCGCCACGAGAGAGGCTAGGCGAACGTCGCCCAGGTCTCGCATCTTTTCCGGAATGTAGAACAACAGCATGGCCGCGAGCGCGGATCCGGTGATGGACCCGGTTCCACCGAGGACGACCATCGTGACGATGATGAACGAGACGTCCATCGTGAACATCGCCGGGGAGATGAAGCCCTCGAAGTGTGCGAGCAGCGCTCCGGCAGCTCCGGCGAACGCCGAGCCGATCAGGAACGCCGTCACCTTCACGCCGGTGACGTTAACGCCCATCGCCGAGCTGGCGACTTCGTCTTCGCGGACGGCGAGGAAGGAGAGTCCGTGGGCGGTCTTGAGCATGTTGCGGCAGACCGCGATGCAGACGAACGCGAGGAGCCAGACGATCCAGATGTACTGGAGTCGTGGGTTGATCGCGAGACCGTAGGCGCCACCCAGCGACTGCTGGTTTTGGACGACGATGCGGATGATCTCGCCGAAGCCGAGCGTCACGATGGCCAGGTAGTCACCCCTGAGGCGTAAGGAGGGAAGCCCCACCACAAGGCCCGCGATACTGGCCATTAGCGCGCCGGCGATCATCACCACCAGCAGCCAAAGCCCGCCGCTGAGCCCCGCTTTCGTGAAGAAGGTCGTAGCCAGGTAGCCGGCGGTGTACGCGCCGACTTGGTAGAAGGCCGCGTGTCCGATGGAGAACTGTCCGGTGATGCCGTTGATCAGGTTGAGGCTGACCGCCAGCGTTACGTACAGGCCAGCGAGCAAGATGAGCCGCTGAACGAAAGAGCTCTGGCCGAGCGCGAAGCGATCGAGGGCCAGGCAGAGCCCGACCGCCGCTGCGATCGAGCCGATCCGGACAAGCCAGAACTTCAAACCTTTTCCACCTTTGCCGAGCCGAGGATTCCGCCTGGCTTGAACAGCAGGACGACGATGAGGACGACGAAGGCGATCGCATCGCGGTAGGCGTCGTAGCCTGCCCAGACCACTAGGGTCTCGGCCACGCCCATGAGCAGTCCGCCGAGGACGGCACCCGGGATGTTGCCGATGCCGCCGAGCACGGCGGCGACGAACGCCTTAACGCCCGGCAGCAGGCCGAAGAAGGTGTCGATCTTCGTTCCGCTGAGGAAGGTGGCATTCATCATCGCGCCGGCACCCGCCAGAGCAGATCCGAGGATGAACGTGAACGTCACGATGGAGTTCACGTTGATGCCCATCAGCGCGGCCGAGTCGAAGTCGTGACTGACCGCGCGCATGGCGCGTCCTTGCCGCGTGTAGAGCACCAGGTACGTGAGGATGCCCATGAGCACGAGGGTGGTCACGAGCATGATCACCTGGCCCTGCGGAAGAAGAATGCTGAGGCCGCTGGTTCGCGCGGAGCTTTCCGCGGTCTTGAAATCGCGTTCGGCCTGCTGTGCCGCGTTCTTCAGCTCTTCGCCGCGGGGGCTGAGCTCGAAGCGGCTCTTCTCAACTTTCAGCTGCTCGGTGAAAGCGGCTTGCGCCTGGTCGTAGGCCGGCTTCAGTTCGTTCGCACGGGCTACGAGCGTCTGATCCTGCGCACGCAGCGGGATCGTGATGTTGCTGCGGTACGGGTTCACATCGGCGTCGATGTTCGGCGCGGGGGCGCTCGGAAGGAATAGCTGGCCACCGTACTGCAGAAGCAGCGAGATGCCGATGGCGGTGATGAGCGAGGCGATGCGAGCCTGGTTCCTGAGAGGCCGGTAAGCGAAGCGCTCGATGAGGACGCCGACGATCGCGCAGACGGTCATCGACACCAAGATCATCAGCACCAGGTTCAGCGGATTAGCCTGCTGAAGCGTGTTGCCGGGGGCGTATCCGAGGGACCACGACGTAAAGAGCGCCGCGTATGCTCCGAGCATGAAGACCTCGCCGTGGGCGAAGTTGATGAGCTTGAGCACCCCGTACACCATCGTGTACCCGAGGGCGATAAGTGCGTAAATGGCACCCAGAAGGATGCCGTTAACAAGCTGCTGGGGCAGGGTGGAAATCTCCAGCCCTGCCACCAGCGGTAAAGATAGGTCCATCAATGGGTGATCGCTTGGTTACTTCTTGATCTGATCCGGGGTGTAGGCCACCGCGAACTTCTGCCAACCCGACGGAGTCATCGGCGTGACCTCGACCACGATCGCTCGCTTGTCGGGGTTTCCGCCGCGGCCCTTGAGCGTGATGTCGCCCGAGACGCCGGCGAAGTTCTCGGTGTTCTCGAGAGCCTCGATGATGCCCTTGGAGCTCAGCTCCTTCGATCGCTTGATGGCGTCGAGCGTGAGAAGCGTGGCGTCGTAGCCGAGCGCCGCCATGGTGGTGCCGGGCTCCTTGCCGCCGTGCGCAGCCTTGTACTTCTTCAGGAACTCAGCCACCTGCGGTCGGTTGTCCGCGTTGTTGTAGTGGTTGCAGAAGAACGCCTTGCCGCCCTGGATCGCTTCGCCGCCGCTCTCGATGAGCTGCGGGCTGTCCCAGCCGTCGCCGCCGAGTAGCGGAACGTCGAGACCCGCCTGGCGAGCCTGCTGCGCGATCGGTCCGACCTCAGTGAAGTAGCCGCTGAGGAAGAGGCCTGCGGGCGACTTCGCCTTGAGCTCCGTTAGCTGGCCGCTGAACTGCGTCTGGCCGCTCTCGTAGAACGCCTCACCAACGATCTTGCCGCCGAGCTTCACGAACGTGTCGGAGAACGACTTGCTCAGGCCCTGGGAGTACGGCTGCTTGTTGTCGGTCATGACGCCGACCGTGCGCAGACCGAGCTTCTCGTAGGCGAACTGCGCCATGACCGGACCCTGGAAGGCGTCGGTGTAGCAGACGCGGAAGACGTGCGAGCCTTCGTTCGTCAAGTCGGTTCGAGTGGCACCGATCGCGACGACCGGAATGCCCTTCTGGAACGCCGACTTGGCCATCTGGATCGTGTGGCCGCTCGCGACCTCTCCGACCAGCGCCACCACGCCGTCCGACATCAGCTTTTCGGTCGCGGACTTCGCGGCTTCAGCCTTCGAAGCGGCGTCGCCGATCAGGAGCTCAACCTTCTTGCCGTTGAAGCCGCCGGCCTTGTTGAACTCGTCAACCGCCATGCGGGCTCCCTCGACGCTGTCGTCGCCCCAAGGCTTCTGGTCGCCCGTGAGGCTCGCGATGAGGCCGATCTTGATCGTGTCGCCCTCAACCTTCGGGCCCTCGCTGGGAGGCGTCGGGCGAGCGGACGTGAGAGTGCCGCCGGCGTTGTCTCCGCTTGCCGTGGGGGTCGTGCCGGAGTTGCCGGAGGGGCCAGTGCCGGGCGCGGGGGAAGTGGTCGAACCGCTGCAGCCGACCACGACGCCGATCGCGAGCGCGGCCAGGCCAGTCTTAAAGGAGAACCTGTCGGTAAGCATTGCTTTTAGGGTGCACCGCCGTTGGATTCGCGTTCGGGCTAGACCCGGGGGCGCGGTGTGCGTAGTATACAGAAAAGGTTCCCACGCTGCCACGCGTGTGTTGTACGGGGATCCAGTCGGTACACTCGGGCCACGTTATGGCGAGCCAGCAGCTGAGCGATTTGATCCAGGAGGCGGCCGACGCCCTCCGAGCCGGTCGTCCGAAGCGCGCCCTTGAAAGGCTGGACGAAGCCGTCAAGTTAGATGAGGACCACTCCGAGGTCTTCCACTTGCGAGGACTCGCCCTCGCACAGCTCAAGAGGCCGACGGAGGCGACGGACGCTCTCCGCAGAGCGGTTGCACTCGCCCCGCACGATCACCGGCCCTACTACAACCTCGCCATCCATCTGAACGATCTCGGGCAGGTCGACGAAGGGAAGCAGATGGCAGCCGAAGCGCTTAGGATCAGCCCGAGCAATCCCGGCATTCGTCGTTTGGCCGAGGACTTGGGCCTCGACGTGCCGGCGACGGAAGAAGCTTCGGCGGTCCCCGCCCAACCGATCGACATTCGGCCGGGATACGAGGGGCGACACGTCCTGCCGTTCCTCACCGGGATGGAGCGGCCTTGGCTCTCCATCGGCTACGGGCTGTTGGTTGCCTGTGCCGTTCTCGCCGTGCTCATGCTCGTCCACCTTCCGATCGGGCCGACCGGGAAGACGCTCAAGAACGGGATGCAGGACATCAACATCCGTCCGGATAGTGTCTCCGCTTTCGTGCTGTTCGTGTGGCTCACCTGCGGCATCGCCACGTTCATGTGGATGCTCGCCGACATCGTGGACCGTCGTAAGCGAATCACGTGGCTGATCCCGATCTTCGTGTGCGGATGGCTCGGGATGCAGGCCCTCCCCTTGGCGCTTTACCTGTTCGTTGGAAGAAACCTGGCGGAAGGAAGCGGATCGCGTTCCTGAACGTTATAAAGATACTGACAATGTCGATGCTCGCCTCTCTTGTCGCCATCGCGGCTCTCGGACCTGGCCAAAGTGCTGCGGTCGAAGTCCCCTTCCGTACCACGGAGACTGCCATGATCGTCGACGCGACGGTCAACGGCAAGACGGTGGCCCTTATGTTCGACACCGGGTTCAGCGGGACCGTCGCTGTGGACAACACCATCAACCTCGGCAAGCCGACGGGCACCATGACGCTCCGCGACTTTGTCCGCGAGAGTCAGGCGGCGACGGTGAAGGTGAAGAGCCTGAGTCTCGGCGGGAAGAAGATCAAACCGGACGGGATGGACGCGGTGATGACTCCCCCAGGCGACTACACGTCGGCCTACGGGATGCACTGCGACGGCATCATGGGCTTCCAGGTGATCAAGGACGAGATCACCGAGATCAACTTCGAGAAGAAGAAGTTCGTCTTCCACCCGAAGAGTCTCGATATCAGCAAGAGAGTGCCGGACAACAAGCGCACCTTCTTGCTGAAGCTGCTGCCCACCGGGCACAACTCGCTCGAGATGCAGGTGATGACGCCCAGCGGCAAGCCCATGATCCTGGCGCTGGACACCGGAAACTCGTTTTATGGGACGACCCACCGAGACGTTCTCGAGCGCGTCGGTCTGTGGACTCCCGGCACCAAGCCGAAGTACACGAGCTTCTCGGGCGTCGCGAGCGGCACCGTCGAGAGTTGGGAGATCAAGATGCCGGCGCTCACGATCTACGGCGTTCCGGTCGCCCAGAGCGTGTGGGACATCATTGACCTGCCGTCCAGTTCAGCCGATGGCGACGGCACGATCGGGTTTGGGTTCCTTAAGAACTTCAACATGATCATCGACTACGATCGCCGACGCGTGTGGCTGGAGAACTTCACCGGCAAGGTCGAGAACGAGGTCGTTGGAGAGACGGGGATCTCTTCGGGCTACAGCGACACTCACAAGGGAGTCGTGGTCTACCACGTTGCCCCTGAGACCCCGGCCGAGAAGACGGGAGTGAAGGCTGGCGACTTGATCCTCTCCGTCGACGGCGTTGACCTCGTCCGGCAGGGCTTCAAGGCGATGCGAAAGATGATGGAAGGCCCGGTGGGAAGCAAGGTGAAGCTTGCCGTTTCCCGTGGCGGCGTGCTCAAGCGCTTTGAGATCGAGCGACAGCCGCTCTTCAACTTAGCGGTCGGTGCCAAGTAATCCGGACCGGACTAAATCGAAAGAGAGGGCCTTGCCGAACGGCGACGCCCTCTCATTTCTACGTCCGCTCGAGCCATTCCGCAATTGCTGCATCAAGCATCGGTTCAGTCAGGCGTCCGGTGAAAGTGTTCTGCTGGCTGGGGTGGTAGGACGCCACGGCTAGGGGGCCATTGGGGAGGCGGTGAGCCACTCCGTGGCCAAACTTTGGCGCTTTGACTCCGAGCGTCCGATGGAGATTCTCCCATCCGATACCACCGAGGCAGAGCACGCTCTTCCACTCCTTCAACTGAAGCAGGTCGCGCAGGAATCCATTGCAGGTGGCAATTTCGAGAGGTGTCGGCTTGTTGTCCGGCGGAGCGCAGTGCGCGCTGGCCGCGATCAGCACCCCATGCAGCGCCAGACCGTCGGCGGCATCGACCGAGGTGGGTTGGTTGGCGACGCCGGCGCGGTGGAGGGCCCGGTAGAGCCAGTCGCCGCTTCGATCACCGGTGAACATCCGCCCCGTGCGGTTCGCTCCGTGAGCGGCGGGGGCGAGGCCGAGGATCAGGCGGTCGGCCTCGGGGTCGCCGAAGTAGGGAACGGGTCGCCCCCAGTAAGTCTCGCTCTCGAACGCACGACGCTTCTCGCGAGCGACCTGTTCTCGCCAGTCGACAAGTCGCGGGCATCGGCGGCACTGGACGATCTCCGCGTTGAGCACCTCGATCGTTTTCATCACCGATCTGTTTTACGCCGTACAGAATAGGTGAGATGCCGGTTTACGAGTACGAGCCGAAAGATCATGATTGCCTCATGTGCGATGGTCGCGTGAGCGTGATTCAGGGCGTGAACGAGGAGCCGCTCAGCTACTGTCCCCAATGCGGCTTGGACGTACGGCGCGTTATCAGTCGAGCGCAATTTAAGGTCGCGGGCGGCGAGGTCGCCATGGACAAGGCTGGAAAGCGGGGATTCACCACTTTCCGTCGCGCCGAGAAGGGGGTCTGGGAAAAGGTGGACGGCGTCGGCCCCGACATCATGGCCGGCACGCCAGAGGACATCGCCGCCGTTGAGGCATCGAAGAACCCTCCCAAGGTGCTCGACCTCGACAAGAGCGATTAGCCGGCGACGCCCAGCGACTCCTCGTACCCAGCCATGACATTCATGGCGTGGACGAGCTGCGTTGCCCCCGCTTTGCCGTTCGTGTCCGCAAGCACGCGGATCGTGAGCAAGCTAATTGGATTTTCGGGAGCGATGCGGATTCTATAGACCGCGCGGGGCGTTCCTCGGACCAATTGCGGATCCCATTCGGATTCTTCATCTCGTTGAACGAAGAAGGAGCGGCCGAATCGCTCCGCATAGAGCGCGTCGATCTCATCCAAATCCTCTGGGGTCTGAATCGGAACCATGATCGTGGCCGCGACGACCGAGCCAAGATCAACCGGCTCGTGGTGAAGGATCGCGCCTTCGTCCCAACCGGCGGTCGCGAGGTAAGCGGCCACCTCGTCGTCAGCCGCGACGTTGGTGACGATTGTCGGAACGTCTGCGATCAGGCTCGCCGACGCGAGAGGTCCGAGGGCGACCATCGCCAGAGTCGCGGCGGGAGAGGGGACGGCCAGGGAGTCCGCGCAAACGATGGGATTGTTGTCCATCAACTCGACGAGCCCCCTCAAGTCGGCGAGCGAGTTCCCCGCGAGCACTTCGCGGAGCCAAGAACCCTGTTGGAACTCGATGCCCGTTGAAGTCCCCTCCTCGACTCGCCGCACCTTTGGGTGCTGAGCAAGGAGGGAACGGACCAAAGGATCTGCCGAAGCCGCCCGATCGATCACGCGCCGACTCGCTTCATTTCGGAATTCACCGACACCGGAGAGCCCGATGCCGAGATGGAGAACTTCGCCAGGTTGTCGAAGATCGTGCCGTCGCTCGTCAGCAGGCGCATCGTGCCGTTGCCTTTGGCGAACCCCGTTACGCTGTACGTGATCACAGCGACCTGACGCCCACCGACGCTTTTGAGGCCCTGAAACTTGTAGGTCGCCTTCATGTTCTGCGAGGGGCCCATTCCGGTCGAGATCGGAGCCGTGGCGGTCCAAGTCTGGCCGACCTTCACTGCCTTCGCCGGAAGAGCGGCGGCAACGTTCGCCCCGCCGGCGGTACCCGTCCCTTCGTTTCGGCTGTTGAGCCTGACGACGGCGGTCTGGCCGGGATTGATCACGCTCTGGCCGAGCTTCGCCTCGCCCAACTTGAGCTGGACGGTCGCGATTCCGCTCTTTACGTCGAGGACGCGCATGGTGATCGGAATCGTGACGTCGATCGCGCTCCCGGGCTGGGCGGTTGCGCCCCGCACCTTGTTCGAGGTGTTGAACCGGATGACCTGTCCTTTGCTGTACTTGGCGCGCAGCAAATAGCCAGCACCTTGCTTCGTGACCTGGGCGTTCGCCGACGCGGCGAGAACGACGATCGCTCCCAATGCGAGTGTCTTGCTGTTCATGCGGGTTCCTACGGCAAAGGAGGGCTACTTTACGGAAACGACGTCGATCTCGTAGGTAACGGGCTCTCCGGGCGGCACCTTGGGATTGTTGATCCCGGTGGCCAACGCTGGCGGAACGGTGAGACGTCGCTTGCCTCCGGCGCGCATGCCACGAATGCCCATGTCGATTGCCTCGATTGCTTCGTCAGCGCCGACGGTAAACGTCACGGGCTTCTTGATCGTCTCGGTGCTCTCGAATTCCTGGCCGAGGATGTTCAAACCCCGGTACTCGATCGTTACCTTGCTGCCGACGTCAACCGTAGCTCCCTGTCCAACCTTCAGGTCATCGGCGGAAATCGTGCGCGCCTCCGACCTCGGAATCACCTCGAGAACTTCGATATCGAAGAAAAGGTCCGCGCGGGCGGGAATCTTCGGTGCGCTGCCTGCCTCCCCGTATGCGAGAGCGTACGGGATAGAGATCTTCCGGACAGTGCCCTTCTTGACTCCGATCAAACCCTTTTCCCAACCAGGGATGACCTGTCCCGCGCCGAGGTCCACTTTGAACGGGCGTCCGCCTTCGGCTGTTTGGTCGAAGACCTCTCCGCTCGCGAGCGCTCCTTTGTACTTTACATACACCGTGTCGCCAGCCTGGGCCGCAGTTCCGGAACCCGGTTTCACGTCCTCCACCTTCAAGTCCTTCAGGCCACCGGCGGGAGCAGCACCGTTACTTGTCTTCCCTCCAGCGGACACCGGCGAGGAGGGAGTCGAGTTGTTGCACGCCCCGAGCGCGAGGGCGAGCGGGATAGCGAACAAACCAAACGTGCGACGCATGAAACCAATCTACCATCGGAGGCGGTCCCAGACTCGCGGTCCGGCCCGAGTACACTCCACACCCCGCAATGGCGAAGAAGAAAGCAGACAACAAAAAGGGTGGCGAAGCGCCGCGGTCGATCCAGAATCGACGCGCGCGGTACGACTACGCCATCGAGGAGTCGCACGAGGCTGGCGTGGTCCTTCAGGGGTCCGAAGTCAAGAGCGTCTTCCAGGGTCGCGCTCATCTCACCGACGCCTACTGCCGAGTGCTGAACGGGGAGCTGTGGCTGTTCAACGCCGACATTGAGCCGTATGAGCAGGCATCGGTGTTCCAACACGAGCGACGGCGGGATCGAAAGCTGCTGATGCACCGGCGCGAGATCAACGTCCTTGATCGGAAGTCGCTGGAGAAGGGATTCACCCTCATCCCCCTCGCCATGTACTTCAAGAACGGCAAGGTAAAGGTCGAAGTTGGGCTTGGGCGCGGTAAGGCCGAGTACGACAAGCGAGCCAAGATCGCGAAGGACGATGCGCGAAGGGAAGTCGACCGCGTTCGCTCCGGCCGGGATTAAATCTAGAGAGTGCCTTCGAAGACGGTTGTCGCCGGACCCGTCATGAAGACGTGGCGCCCTTCTCCGATTTCTATCTGAAGGTGCCCGCCGGGCAATTTGACATCAACCTTTCGATCCGCACGCTCCGTCAGCGTCGCGGCCACGGCGACCGAGCAGGCTCCCGTTCCGCAAGCTAAGGTCGCGCCTGCACCTCGCTCCCAGGTTCGCTGCCGCAAGTGTTGCCGGTCGAGCACCTGAACGAAGTGCACGTTGGTACGCGCCGGGAAGAGCGGATGGTGCTCCAGTTCCGGCCCGAGGGTTTCCAAAGGCACGGATTCGACGTTGTCGACGAAGATCACCAGATGGGGGTTTCCCATGGAAATCGCGGTTCCAAGCATCCCTTCTCGGACCGGCTGCTCGACGAAAGGCTCGTAGTCGGCACCGGTCATCCCGATCTCACCCCGCTTAAGTCGGGGCACTCCCATGTCCACGCGCACCAGGTCGTCTTCCACGAAGTCGACGCGAAGAAGACCGGCACCGGTCTCGATCGGGAGACCAGAATCGGAGGAATGCCCGTGGTCACGGATCATCCGAGCGAGGCATCGGATGCCGTTGCCGCACATCTCGCTCTCGCTGCCATCCGGATTGAACATCCGCATTCGGAAGGGCGCTTTGGCACCAGCTTCCAACAGGATGAGACCGTCTCCGCCAATCCCACGGCGACGGTCGGTGACCATGCGTGCGAACGCCGGCAGGTCGTCCGGAAGCGCGGTCTCCCGAAGGGCATCGATCATGACGAAGTCATTGCCGATGCCCTGGATCTTGGAGAACCTGATCACTCTTCGGTCGGAGGGCGTCGCTCGCGATCGTCAGGCCCTTCCCCTTGGCGGTAGGAACTGATCGGTTTGCTCGGCACGATGCTCGCGACGGCGTGCTTGTAGACGAGCTGAGTCGGCTTGCCGGGGGCGTCAAGCAGCACCGTGAAGGCGTCGAAGCCGCGCACCTGGCCACGAAGCTGAACGCTGTTCGTGAGGTAGATCGTCACTCCAATCCCCTCTTTCCTGACCTGGTTCAGGAACATGTCCTGCAGGTTGATTGCCTTTCCCATCCTTAAATATCGTCTCCTAAAACCAAAAGCCGATCACGCGCGTCTGCGAGCGGATCGATAGCGTCCAGCGTTGTAAGATTCGGCTCGGTTCGGAGCCACGTGCGCTGCCTCTTCGCGTAGCGCCGTGTGTCGACGATCGTGGTCGCCACCGCCTCACCGAGCTCGATCTCACCGTCCAAGTGCCGCCATAACGTACGGTACCCGATGGCTCTCATGCCTGGATCATCGAAAGAAACGCCGGACTCGCGGAGTCCGGCGACCTCTTTGACCCAACCATTTTGCACCATTGACTGGACTCTTCGAGCAATACGCGCTTCGAGTTCCAAAGGGTCCCGATCGAGTGCGAACTTGATCTTCTTGTAAGGAGGCAGTCGGAGCTCAATTGGTTCGCCAGGATTCAAAGCTCGTTCCACAGCCCGCCGCACGCGAGCCGGATTTCGGAGGTCGACCCGGGCGTAGGCGTCTGGATCGAGAGTAGCTAAGCGTGCGACCAGCACTTGCAGCGGGGTTTCGGTTAGCTCTCGACGCAGGTCCGAATCCGGCGGCGAGCCCATCGTCGCGTACTGCTCGAAGAGGGCGCGGACATTGAGGCCCGTCCCGCCGACGACGACAACGTGCCGACGACTGGCGAACAACGCTTCGAGTTCTCGCTGCGCTAGCAGCGCCCATTCGCCGACACCGAACGGCTCCGAAGGTGACTTGATGTCGATGAGCCGATATCTTTCGCGCTCCGTCGGCTTCGCCGTTCCGATATCGAGTCCGCGGTAAACCTGAAAAGCGTCTGCGTTCAGCAGAACCGCGTCCAAAGCGGATGCTAGCGATTCGGCGAGATCTGATTTCCCCGAGGCGGTCGGCCCCATGACGGCGACGAGCAGCGGCGTCATGGGGCTATCCAGGTGCTAGCCCTTAACGGGCGTCACACCGAACGAGGCGTCGATCCGCTTCGTCACTTCGACTTCGTTCTTGTAGGTACGAGTGCCAACGGTCTTTTCTTTTGCGAATCGCCCCTTCACCTTAACCTTGTCGCCGTCCTTAGGAGGCTTTGGCAGCTTGCCTTGGCCGTAGACACTCACGTACTTGCCCGCGTCCTTCATGCGGAAAACGAAGTAGTCGTTGCCGGCCTTGCTCGTGCGCTGCTGGAACTTGTCGACCGCACCGACAACGGAAACGGTCTTCTTGTCAAACTTCGCACCGTCCTTGAGCAGCGTCGCTACCGTGGCCGTTTGAGCGGCCTGGGCGAGCGTGGCGAGGGCGAACAGGGCGGGAAAAAGTCGCAGGCTCTTCATTAGAACGTCATCAAGGAAGTGATCGGGTAGCCCGGCAGATTTGCCCGGCCGTTCAGGAAGCTGAGCTCGATAAGGCAGCCAAAGCCGATCACCTCACCGCCCAGGCGCTCGACGAGTCGAGCGGCGGCTCCCGCCGTTCCGCCGGTGGCGAGCAGATCGTCCACGATGTACGCCTTCTGGTCCTTGGTCACGGCGTCCACGTGCATCTCAACCGTATTGGTGCCGTATTCGAGGGCGTATTCCTCGGAGATCTTGTCGTAAGGGAGCTTGCCAAGCTTTCGGGCGAGCACGAACGGGACGTCGAGCGCCAACGCGACCGGCACGCCGAAGATGAAGCCGCGGCTCTCGATGCCGACGATCGCCTCGGCACCCTTGGCCCGCGCGTCTTCGGTGAGAAGCGCCACGACTTCCTTGAAAGCGTCCGGGTGGTGAAGGACCGGCGTGATGTCCTTGAACATGATGCCGGGCTTAGGGAAGTCCGGAACATCCCGGATGAGGGAGTGGGCGAGCAGTTCGGCCATTTCGCTGGGATGATACCTACCAGCTATCGCCGCCCCCACCGCCGCCGCCATCGCCCGAGCTCCCTCCGCTGTCGAATCCGCCACCGCTGTCCCAGCCTCCGCTCGAGCCGCTGTCAGAACCGCTCCAGCCGCCGTCGTTCGACCACCCCCCGCCAAATCCGGAGTCTCCGCCGCTGAACGGACCTCCGCCATCGAAGCCGCTCGTCGGCTCTTGATAGGTGAACGCGTCCGCGTACGAGTGGTTGAAGTGGAGGAGGTCGTCGATGAGCATCACGGTCCAGAGGGTTTGCAGAGTGCCGAACCCGTCGTCGGCGACATACCAATCGGGCGGGGCGATGTCCAGTCCGCCAAACGCTTCCGTCCACTGCTTCACCACGCCGAAGGCAACGGCGTAGGGAAGGAGCCGTTCGAAGAGAGCCTGATCCGGCATGGCGTTGGCCATGTAGTTGAGCTCCTTCTCGTTAGCCCGCGTAATGAACTCGCGAAGGCCCCGAAGCCGCCAGCGAGTGTCGATTCCCTCGAGAGTGAAGGTCGTCATCTTGCCGATCGCGAACAGGCCGACGACGAGAGCCACGCCCATTCCGATAAGGCTGTACAGCCCGCCGAAGGCACACCCGAAGAACCCAGCGGCGCCTACTCCGGCAAACAAGAGGCAGCCGAGTCCGGTGCGATCGCAGCCGCCCTGGGCCTGGTAGCCGCGGTCGTACACCTCACGCCGCAGCAACCCGGCGAGCGTGCTGTAGTGATGGCCGAAGGTGCCACGCAGAGTGTCCGGGGTGATCCAGGGGCCGAACTGCGCAAGCGCGCGGAAGAGGGTCTGCTCGAAGTCGCTGACGTCTCGGGCACGATCGAGGCCGATGAGCTCTAGGTTGACGCCCTTGACGTTCTGACCCGCGTGGTGCATCCGCAGGGCACCCTTCTGAGCAAGGCTGACGATGCCGGCGACGACGTCCCTCGTATCGACGCGATCGTCGATCACGACTCCGGCTAGAGAGGGATAGACGCCGGGTGGAGGATCGAAGCGGGCTACGAGCGGCTTCTCGCGGGGTGCCCATCGCCTTCGGGCTAAGCCGAAGACGAAGATCAGCGGAGCCAGAGGTAGCAGTCCTGCCCACGGGGAGGACGGCAGGTTGACGACTCGCTCGCGCGGGAACGGGTCGTACGGACCACTGGATGAAGGGTCGTACGGTCCGCCCCCATACGGCCGGGTCTGGGAGGCGCCAGGTTGGCGAATGTCAGGTGCGGGCGTTGTGACCAACCCTCGTGGAAGCGCGAGCACGAACGTCATCAGCTGACCCGGCTGCAGCGTCTTTTGGGTGGTGACGGAGAACCGGCCGGCTTTGAAGCTGCCGCCGACCTCAAACAGGTCCCCCCCGCCCTTCCTCCCCGCTGGAGTGATCTCGAAGCCGAATCGAGTCCCACGAGGCCCGGCAAGCACGCGCAGCGCAGGATTGCCGCTTGTAGCCGGCGGGAAGACGACGGTTGCCGTCGCCTTATCGATCGGCGTGCGCCACTGAGACGGCGTCATGTTCCAGAAGAACTCCGTCCTTGGGCCGAGCTGGTCTTGCCGGGCGATCGGAGTAAGCGCGCCCGTTACGCGATAGTTGATCGTGTACTCGACGGGACCGACCAGGTAGACGTCGGGACTGCCAATGCGGAGGCGGAGGTCGCCGGTTCGACTCTCCTGCACGGCCGCGGGAATCGTGGAGCCGTTGGCCGACTGAGTCACCCCTAGTACGCGGATAGCGATGGTGCGAACGCGACCGCCCGCCGCACGGGTTCGGATTGGGATCTCGCGGATAAGACCGCGTTGGCGCTCGGTGAAGTTGACCCGAATCTTTTCCGTGATGTCCACGGCTCCGTCCTTTCGGATCGTCGCCGTGGTGTCGAACGACGGGGTCGTAAACGACTGCGCAACGGCCGCCTGAGCGACTGCCGCCGTCGCGAGCAGAGCGGCGAGTCTCGTTCTCACAATCCGCTGACCCCGGGAACGTGCCGCTCTGTCGGCTCCTCGATCTCGAAGAACGACTTTGCGCGGAAGCCGGCCTGCGGAGCGATCACGTTCTGGGGGAACGACTCGATCATCGTGTTGTAATCGCGCACGCAGGCGTTGTAATACTGGCGCGCGTCGGCGATCAGCCGCTCGTTCTCGCTCAGGTCGTGCTGCAGACGAAGGAACGCGTCCGACGAGCGAAGCTGCGGATACGATTCGGCGAGCATGAGGGTCTGGTTGACCTCGACCGCTAGGCCCGACTCGGCCGTAGCCTTCTCGCCGGTCGGACCGTCGACCGAGATCGCGCGCCGGCGGGCCTCCACGAGCCCTTCCAGCGCCCGCTTCTCGTGCTGAGCGCCGGACCGAACGACGCTCACGAGGTTCGGCACGAGGTCGGCTCGCCGCTTCAGGTACACGTCGACGTCCGCCCAGGCATTCTCGACCAGGCGTCGCATTCCCACCATGCGGTTGTACAGGACGATCATCGTGACGATGACCGCGGCGAGGAGTACGGCGAAGATGCCCATGGTTAGGGCTCGGGGGTGGGGCCGGGCTCCCAGCCTTGCTCGCTGGCGCGCATCAGGACCGAAACGTCGAGATCGCGCTCAACCCGGATCTGGCAGGAGAGCCGGAACTGGCCGAGGACGCCGTCCTCGACGAGGCACTCTCGCTCTGGCTCTCCCATCGCGGGATCGTCGCCCTTGATCTGCACGCGGCATGTGGTGCAGCGAGCCTGTCCGCCGCAGCGGTGGCTGACGTCGACGCCGTTCTGCTCCAGCGCGAGCACCAACTTGGTGCCCTCTTCAACTTCGAACGGGGCGAATCCTTCGGCACGGACGGTGAACTTGGCCATGGGCAATAGGTTACTGACTTAGTGAAGGGGCGTTGCGGTTCTTTTCGAAGTTGACGCGCGTTAGGCGACGAGGCGGCAGGACCCAGTAACCTAGATTTCGTGATCAACGAAGAGCGGCTCGTCCGGCTGTTTCTGGACCTTTGTCGGATCGACTCCCCGGCGCTCGCCGAGAAGGAGTGCGTCACTTTCACCCGGGGCTATCTCGAGTCGATCGGGCTTGAGGTCACGGAAGACGACGCAGGTCAGAAGATCGGAGGCAACGCGAACAATCTCATCGCTTGGCTCCGCGGCTCGCTACCGGATGCTCCGCGAGTCTTCCTCAGCGCTCACTTCGACACGGTGGAGGCGACGCCGGGCCTCGTCATCGAGGAGCGGGACGGCGTCTTCTACTCCGACGGTACGACCATCCTCGGGGCGGACGACAAGGGCGGCATGGCCCCTGCCATCGAGGCGGTCCACGCACTGGTCGAATCGGGAGAGCCGCACGGAGACATCTGCCTGCTCCTTTCGGTCGCGGAGGAGATCGGGCTTCAGGGCGCGGATGCGCTCGCGATCGAGGATCTGGACCTCGACTTCGGATACGTGCTCGACACCGGCCCTCCCGTCGGGACTTACGTGACCCGGACAGCCACCCACGACAAGCTTGATGTGACGATCCACGGACGACCCGCCCACGCGGGCAAAGACCCGGAGAAGGGAATCAACGCGATGCAGGTGGCCGCCGCCGCCATCAACGGCATGTGCCTCGGCCGCATTGGCCCGGAGACGACGGCGAACCTCGGCATCATCGAAGGGGGCACGGCCGTGAACGTCGTCTGCCCATTCGTGAAGATCCGGGCGGAAGCTCGGAGTACGAGCGTCGCGGAGCTCGACGCTCAGATCGCACACATGATCGAGCGGTTTGAGTCCGCGGCGAAAGAATGGGGAGCGACGGTTGAGATCGACCACAAGCGGCACTACTCGAGCTACCACGTCGCGGACGACGCGCCCGTCGTGCGGATCGCGCAGGAAGCGAGCCGCGAGCTGGGACTCACGCCGACGCTGCGGACGACGCTCGGCGGTAGCGACGCCAACGTCTACAACGCCAAGGGAGTGCCTTCCATCGTGGTGGCCACCGGGATGGACAAGATCCACACCCACGAAGAGCTCATCTCGCGCCAGGACCTTGTGGACACCGCGAGGCTGACGCTAGAGATT
>Ga0164290_1002162_pt1 | contig 16387 bp, 15 predicted proteins | sample Micstemetagenome_FD_108782 | JGI IMG/M metagenome (GOLD analysis project Ga0164290, IMG submission 108782) | Contaminated culture microbial community from soil near Moab, Utah, USA - Microcoleus steenstrupii SON62 (Illumina Assembly) | ecosystem: Environmental > Terrestrial > Soil > Soil crust... | reverse complement strand
TGGCAGCGGATACAATAGGGATCCTGGACGCGCTCGTCGCCGGTAATGTGGCTGTTGCGGATCACGGAACCCTCGAGCAGGGCGCGGAGTGCGGACGCAGAATCGATCTGGCCCTTGTGACCGCGCAGCGTGTGGATATCGGGATGGAACGGTGCGGACGAGCCCATCGCGGCATCGGTCGAAAGCGCACCGGTGATTAGCGCCGATTGCGAGGCGCGGTGAGCACGGAAAAGGCCGACCAGCGCCAGCGCCGTCGACACCTGGGTGCCGTTGATCAGCGCCAAACCCTCCTTGGCGGAGAGTTCGACCGGAGTCAGACCGGCCTTTTTCAGCGCCTCGGCGCCCGGCAGTTTCCAGCCGTTGAGGAACGCTTCGCCTTCTCCGATCATGACGGCCGCCATGTGGGCGAGCGGCGCTAGGTCGCCGGATGCTCCGACGGAACCCTTTTCCGGGATCATCGGCACGACGCCCTTTTCCAGCATACCTTCGATCAGCCGGACAAGCTCGATGCGGACGCCCGATGCGCCACGGCCTAGCGAGATCAGCTTCAACGCCATGATCAGGCGGACGATCTCGGGCGCTAAGGGCTCGCCCAGTCCGCAGCAATGCGACAGGATGAGGTTGCGCTGGAGCGTGGCGGTGTCCTCGGCGGCGATCTTGATCGAGGCGAGCTTGCCGAAGCCGGTATTGACGCCATAGACCGGCTCGGTGCCGCTGGCGATCTCGGCGATGCGGGCAGCAGATTTCCTGATCGCGGCATCGAAGCTGGGGTCGAGGCGCACGTTTTCGCCCTTCCAGTAGATCGCCTGGAGCTCAGTCAGCGTCACGGAACCGGGGCGGAGGGTGATGGTCATTCTTGCGTTTCCCTGTCGTTCTTACTGGCCGTGCCAGACCCGTTGCCACAACGGGTTGAAACCCATGCGGTAGACGAGCTCGGCCGGCCGATCGATGTCCCAGATGGCGAGATCCGCCCACATGCCAGCGGTCAACGTCCCCGTTTCATCCTGCAGCCCAAGCGCCCTGGCCGCATTGCGCGTCGTGCCTGCTATGCATTCCTCGACGGTCATGTGGAAGAAGGTTGCCGCCATGTTCATCGTCAGCAGCAGCGAGGTCAGCGGCGAGGTGCCGGGATTGTTGTCAGTGGCGATGGCCATCGACGTGCCATGCCGGCGGAAGGCATCGATCGGCGGCTTCCTGGTTTCTCGTATAAAGTAATAGGCGCCGGGCAGGATGACCGCCACCGTGCCGGCTTTGGCCATCGCCGCAGCACCGGCGTCGCTGGTATATTCGAGATGATCGGCGGAGAGGGCGCCATAACCTGCCGCCAGGGCTGCGCCATCGAGGTCCGAGAGCTGGTCGGCATGCAGCTTGACGGGCATGCCCAGCTTCGTTGCGGCATCGAAGACGCGCGCGATTTCCGACGGCGAAAAGGCGATTCCTTCGCAGAAGCCATCAACAGCATCGGCCAGGCCTGCGGCGTGGATGGCGGGCAGCATTTCATCGACCACTTCGGTGATGTAGGCCGCCTTGTCGCCGTTGGCTTCCGGCGGTAATGCATGCGCGCCGAGGAATGTGGCGCGGACCGTGACGGCGCGCGCATTGCCAAGTGCACGGGCTGCCTTCAGCGATTTCATCTCGTTTTCGAGGTCGAGGCCATAGCCCGATTTCACCTCGACCGTCGTGACACCCTCGGCGATCAGGGCATCGAGACGCGGCAAAGTCTCGCGGACGAGATCGTCTTCGAACGCCTTGCGCAAGGCCTTGACGGAGGAAACGATGCCGCCGCCGGCGCGGGCGACTTCCTCATAGGTCGCGCCGTTGAGACGCAGCTCGAATTCGTGGGCGCGGTTTCCGGCATGAACCAGGTGGGTATGACAATCGATCAGCCCAGGCGTGATCCAGCGGCCTTCGCAATCCACGACTTCGGCATCCGCGAGGGCGGGCATGTCGTGCTCTGGCCCGGCAAAGACAATCCTGCCATCCTGTGCCGCGATCGCGCCATGCTCGATCTCGCCGAGGGCCGGCAGCGAGGCGTCGAGTGTTGCAAGCCGCGCGTTGCGCCAGACCTTCACCCTGCTCGATTGTTGCGTGACCATCGAAAATTTCCTTCCCATTCCCGGCGAATATGTATATACATAATAAGATCGGATGCAAGCAGTTTCGGGGAGCACGATGGCGATTTTTGGCGAACAGGTCCTGACGCCTGAAGGCTGGGCGGAGAATGTCCGTATCGGTATGGATGCGGGTCGCATCACGATGGTAGAGCCGAATTCCACGCTCGCAGCGGGAGACGAGCGCCACGCCATCATCGTACCCGGCATTGCCAATGTCCACAGCCACGCCTTCCAGCGTGCCATGGCCGGGCTCACCGAGATGCCGGGGCCGGGCAGCGATAATTTCTGGAGTTGGCGCGATCTCATGTACCGCTTCGCGCTGAGCTTCAGCCCCGATCAGATCGAGGCGGTAGCCAGCCAGCTCTATGTCGAAATGCTGGAAGCCGGCTTTACCCGCGTCGGCGAATTCCACTATCTCCATCATGACAAGAATGGCGGATATTATGCTGATATTGCTGAGCATTCCGCTCGGATAGCGGCGGCAGCCGATCGTACCGGCATCGGCCTGACACTGCTTCCGGTCTTCTATGCGCATTCCCAGTTCGGTGGGCAGGCACCGGGTGAGGGGCAGAGGCGATTCATCAATGATATCGAGAGCTTCGGCCGATTGCTTGAGGGCGCGCAAAATGCAGTTAAGACTTTGAATCATTCGAAAGTGGGCATTGCCCCGCACAGCCTGCGGGCCGCAACGATCGAGGAGATCAGGCAACTACAGAGCCTGGATTTCGATGGCCCGATCCACATCCATATCGCCGAACAGGTTAAGGAAGTGGAAGATAGTGTCGCGTTTTCGGGCCAGCGGCCAGTGGAATATCTGCTCGCCAATTCGGATGCCGATGCGCGCTGGTGCTTCATCCATGCCACGCATATGACCGATGCGGAAACGATCGACACGGCTAGGCGTGGCGTCGTTGCCGGACTCTGCCCGATCACCGAAGCCAATCTTGGTGACGGTTTCTTCCAGGCGCCGCTGTTTCTCGAGCATGGCGGAGCCATATCGGTCGGTTCGGATTCCAACGTTCTGATCGGCGTCAGCGACGAGTTGCGGCAGCTGGAATATTCACAGCGTCCGCTGCACCGAGCCCGCAACGTTATCGCCACCAACGGCCGTTCGACCGGGCGGACGCTGTTCGATGAAGCAGCCAAGGGTGGGGCCAGGGCGCTCGCGCATGAATCCGGTATCGCCGCCGGTCGCCCAGCGGATTTCGTCAGCCTCAGGCCAGTCTTCGATGCTGGTTATAGAGGCGACCAGGTGACGGACAGCTGGATTTTCGGTAAGGGGATGTCCGTCGACGGCGTCTGGGTGCATGGCCGTAAGCTTGTGAGCGATGGCAGGCACCACGCGCGTGATGGCATCGGCCGGCGCTTCGGAAGCGTGATGAATGCGTTGCTTTCGCAACAATAGTGCAGCAAAAGCCGGTGTCCCTTGACTTATCTCCGGGGACACTGAACATCGAGCCATGACGCCCGTATCAGCACTTGCCCGCAATGAGTCTACGCCCTCGCTGCACCAGCGAATCCTCAGCGATATCGAGGGACGGATCCTGTCGGGCGAATGGCCGCCCGGCCACCGAATCCCGTTCGAGATGGAACTGGCGACTCTTTACGATTGCTCGCGGATGACGGTGAACAAGGCGCTGTCGCAACTTGCCAAGAGCGGGTTGATCGAACGGCGCAAGAAATCGGGCAGTTTCGTCACCCAGCCGCATGCCCAATCCGCCGTCCTGGAGATCCGCGATATCAAGGCGGAGGTCCAGTCGCTTGGCCTGACCTACGATTACGAGCTGCTGCGCCGCGACCAGCGCCGCGCCACTGGCGGGGAGCGCGAGAGGCTTGATCTCAAGGCCGGTTCGATGGTTCTCGCACTGCAATGCCGCCACTTCTCGGGCCAGACGCCTTTCACCTTCGAGGAGCGGTTGATTAATCTCTCCGCCGTGCCGGAGGCCGCCAAGGAAAGTTTCGACAGGAATGCGCCGGGACCCTGGCTGCTCGACAAGGTGCCGTGGAGTGCGGCCGAACACAGGATTCTCGCGATCGGCGCAGATGCCAGGATCGCCGCGGTGCTGGATGTCGCCGAGGGTACGGCCTGCCTGCAGATCGAGCGCCGCACGCGCATGAACGGCGCCTATGTGACGCTGGTCAAGCTCACCTATCCCGGTCACGCCTACGAGCTCGTCGCCAATTTCGCGCCAGCTCAAAGCTAATCAAAACATCGGAATTGCCGAACTGCTGTTTGGCAATTCGAACTGGACAGTCATGTCGCAGGCTGTTTGATTGTGTCTTCGTGAATGGGCGGGCGGCAGTGATGACTTCCAAATTCGACCTGACGGGCAAAGTCGCGCTGGTGACGGGTGCGAGCCGCGGCATCGGCCAGGCCATCGCGGTGGCGCTTGCTGAAGCCGGAGCTGACGTGGCGATCGCGGCGCGCAAGAAGGATGATCTCAAGGAGACAGCCCGGGGGATCGAGGCGCTCGGCCGCAATGCCCTGCCGGTCGCGCTCGATGTCACCGACACCAAGACGATCAACGGCATCATCTCCCATGCCGCCGCGCAGATGAGTGGTATCAACATCCTCGTCAACAATGCCGGCTATGAGGAAATCCGTCCCTCGGTCGCGGTGGACGAGGCGCTCTGGGACAGAATCGTTGACACCAATCTCAAGGGTGCCTTCTTCGTGGCACAGGCGGCGGCAAGGGCGATGATCGACGTCGGCCGCGGCGGCTCGATCATCAATCTATGCTCGCTGACGTCCTATGTCGGCATCCCGACTGCCGTGCCCTATGGGTCGTCCAAATCCGGTGTGCTGGGCATGACGCGGGCGCTGGCGACGGAATGGGCGGGCGAGGGCATCCGCGTCAATGCCATCGCGCCGGGCTATTTCCGCACCGCCATGACCGATGTGTTCTATGAGAACCAAGACTGGCAGCAGGCCATGCTGGCCAAAATTCCGCAAAGGCGTTTCGGCACGATGGACGATCTCGGCGGTACCGCCGTGTTCCTCGCCAGCGACGCTTCACGCTATGTCACCGGCGTTTCGATCCCCGTCGATGGCGGCTTCCTCGCCTCGATATGAATGAAAAGGCAGTCTGATGTCCGATGTGACCTTCCACGAATATTCGAAGCTCGATGCAGCCGGAAAGGCGGCATTGATCCGACGCTCCGAGGCCGATCTGTCGTTTTTCCTGGAAAAGGCGCAGCCGATCATCGACGCTGTCAAAGCCGAAGGCGATGCGGCGCTGGTGCGGTTTGCACGGGAATTCGATAAATCCGATGTGAAACCGGGTGCGCTGCAGGTGACCGAGGCAGAGTTCGATGCAGCCTTCAGCCTGGTCGAGAAGGACGTGATCGAGGCCATCGAATTCGGCATTGCCAATATCCGCAGCTTCCACGAGGAGCAGGCACCGAAGCCGATGTGGCTGAAGGAGATCCGGCCCGGTGCCTTTGCCGGCGACCGCTACACGCCGATCAGGTCGGTTGCGCTGTACATTCCGCGCGGCAAGGGCGCTTTTCCCTCGGTGACGATGATGACCTCCGTTCCGGCGGTGGTTGCCGGGGTTCCCGACATTGCGATCGTGACGCCGCCGACGGCAGATGGTTCAGTGGACGCCGCGACGCTTGTGGCAGCGCGCTTGGCGGGCGTCTCCACCATTTACAAATGTGGCGGGGCACAAGCGGTGGCGGCGGTTGCCTATGGCACGGAAACGGTGAAGCCGGCGATCAAGATCGTCGGACCGGGCAGCCCATGGGTGGTGGCCGCCAAACGTTTGTTGTCGGGGGTCATCGATCCGGGCCTGCCTGCCGGCCCATCCGAGGCGCTAATTTTCGCCGATGATACTGTGCATGGTGGGCTGGCGGCGCTCGACCTGCTCATCGAGGCCGAGCATGGCCCGGATTCGTCTGCCTATCTAGTGACGCATTCGCGGCGGGTCGCCGAGGAAGCCCTTGTGGCGCTGCCCGAACATTGGGCCCGAATGACGGCGCAGCGCGTTGAGTTCTCAAGAGCGGTGCTGACGGGCGAATATGGCGGCATCATCCTGACCGAAAATGCCGAGCAGAGCATCGCGTTCATCAATGACTACGCCCCGGAACATCTCGAAATCCTCTCCACCGATCCCTTCGCCTATCTGGGCCAGATCACCGAAGCGGCCGAAATCCTGATGGGTCCGCATACGCCGATCAGCATCGGCAATTTCGGGCTCGGGCCGAACGCCGTGCTGCCGACCAGCCGCAACGCGCGCAGTTGGGGACCGCTGTCAGTGCATGATTTCGTCAAATGCTCTTCGGTCGGCTATGTGACGCGCTCGGCCTATCCGGAATTCGCTAGGCACGCCCGCACGCTGGCGCGATATGAGGGCTTCTCCTCGCATGAGCACGCGGTCTCAAGCGTCCGCGACCAGTATCTGGCCGGCAAATGAAGGCGGCACGGCTCTATGCGGCTGGCGATATCCGTATCGAGGAGATCGCGGCGCCAGAGACGCCTTTGCCCGGTTGGGCCAGGCTGCGGGTGACGGCCGCGGGCATCTGCGGCTCCGATATCCATAATTTCCGCACAGGCCAATGGATTTCGCGCAGTCCCTCCGTTGCCGGACATGAATTCGCGGCCGTGGTGCTGGAGTGCGGCGAGGGTGTGAGCGCGTTCGCGCCGGGCGACACAGTGGTGGCCGACTCGCGCTTCTGGTGCGGAGAGTGCCCGGCCTGCCAGGCCGGCCGTGCGAATGTCTGCACGTCTCTCGGCTTCGTCGGCGAGGTTTGCGATGGTGGGTTTGCCGAATTCACCACCCTGCCGGAAAGGCTGCTGGTCAAGCACGAACCTTCGCGGGATCCGGCCATCGCAGCGATGGCGGAGCCGCTTGCTGTGGCGCTGCATGCCGTCAACCGGCTGGCTGCCCCAGAGGGCGAAGCGGTGCTCGTGGTCGGTTGCGGGCCGATTGGCGGGCTTGCCGCGCTCGTCCTGTCGCAAATGGGTGTCGAGGTGCTTGTCGCGGATCGCAATGCGGCGCGGGCCTCGCTTGTTGCCGATGTTGCGGGTGCGCGGATCGTCAGTGTCGAGGAGGCCGATGTTCGATTCGCCCTTGATGCGACTGGCAGCATTCACGTCATCAGGCAATTGATCGATCGTCTCGACGGTGGCGGTTCACTTGCGATTGCCGGTATTTCGCATGGCGAGACCGCGCTCGATCCGAACATCCTTGTCGAGCGGGAGCTCTCTCTGATCGGCTGCCATGCTTATCGCGACGAACTGCCGAAGGCGGTGGCGATGCTGCCCGGACTGGCGCCACGGCTTGCCCGCTTCATCGATCGGGAAATTGCCATCGACGGCGTTCCGGATGCCTATCAGCGGCTTCTCGCGGGCGACGCAAAAGGTTTGAAGACTATCATCCGCATGACTTGACCCACCCGAAGAAACGGCCAATTGTCTTACTCGGAATGATGGAGGATGGCGTGGCGAGAGAAATGTGGACCTTTTTCAAGGGCGAGTGGCACGCGGGGGATGTGCGGATATTGGGTTCGGCGTCGCACGGCACCTGGCTCGGCTCCGTGATCTTCGATGGCGCGCGGCTCTTCGAAGGCGTGACGCCTGATCTCGACCGGCATGCAGCGCGCGCGAGCGATTCCGCGCGTGCGCTGGGTCTGGCGCCGATGTTTTCGGGCGGCGAGATCGAGACGCTAGCGCTGGAGGGGCTGAAGAAATTCGCACCCGGCACGGCGGTCTATATCCGGCCCATGTACTGGGCCGAGGAAGGCGAGGGCAGCCTGATCCTGCCATTGCCGGAATCCACCGAGTTCGCGCTTTGCCTCGAAGCAATCCCGATGTCGGAGCCCAAGGGATCGACCATCACAACGACCAGCTACCGGCGGCCGACGATCGAGGTCATGCCGGTCAATGCCAAAGCGGCCTGCCTCTATCCCAACAATGCGCGCATGCTGCGCGAGGCCAAGACCAAGGGCTTCCAGAACGCGCTCGTCACCGACATGCTCGGCAATGTCGCGGAGCTCGCGACCGCAAACGTCTTCATGACACGCGGTGGCGAGGTGTTCACGCCGGTGCCGAACGGCACGTTCCTCAACGGCATTACCCGTCAGAGGGTGATGGGCCTGCTGCGCCATGCCGGCGTGACGGTCCATGAAATCACGCTTTCGGTGCAGGATTTCCGCGAGGCCGACGAGATTTTCTCTACCGGCAACATGAACAAGGTCATGCCGGTGATCGCCTTCGACGACCGGAATTTTCAGTTCGGTCCGATCGCGAGGAAAGCACGCAGCCTCTATTGGGATTGGGCACATAGCTGAAAAGCAAAACGGCCCGCGTTCGTCTCTGCGGGCCGTTCAAGGATTCAGAGTTAAGACAGCTTAGTTCTTGGCGCGCTCGACGTAGGAACCGTCTTCCGTCAACACGACAATCCGGGTGCCGACATCGATATGCGGCGGAACGCCGGAGCGGACACCGTTGGACAGGATTGCGGGCTTATAGGAAGACGAGGCGGTCTGGCCCTTGACGACCGGTTCGGTCTCGACAACTTCGAGCGTCGCGTAACGCGGTAGCTGAAGTGCAATCGCGATGCCTTCATGGATTGAGAGAACGACCGTCATGCCCTCTTCGAGATAAGCCTTGTCGTCGCCTACGACATCGGGATGGACCGCGACCTGATCGTAATTTTCAGGGTTCATGAAGTGGAAGCCTTCGCCATCTTCATAGAGAAACTGGAAATTGAGATCCTCGACGATGGCGCGCTCGACCTGTTCGGTGGTCTTCCAGCGTTCGGACACCTTGGTTCCATCGGAAATGCGGCGCATGTTAATCTGCGTCACGGGCGTGCCCTTGCCGGGGTGAAAGTTCTCGGCCGTCAGCACCACATAGAGCTTGCCGTCGATATCGAGCACATTGCCCTTGCGCAGCTGAGAAGCGATGACCTTTGCCATAAGACTTCCTTGTATCTTGTTGGATCGCGCTTTAAAGGACGGCAGTCCGTAAGCGCCGGGAATGGAATTGTGGCGCGCTACTAACCCGAAACCCTTCAAATTGCCAGCCGGAATCGACCAAATTGATGAGAAACATTTCATCTTTGACCGAGACGATTGCGCCCTCCGAATGGTGGCGGCCGCATGTCCATGCCGATCGCAGACCCTTTCTTCTCGCCCGCAACAGAGTGCAGGCGGCGCTGCGGGCGTTTTTCTCCGCCGACGACTTCATGGAAGTCGATACGGCGGCCCTGCAAGTGTCGCCCGGCAACGAGGCGCATCTTCATGCCTTTGTCACCGAGATGATCGGTTCCGATGGTCTCGCCGAGACGCGCTATCTCCACACATCGCCGGAATTCGCCTGTAAGAAACTGCTGGCGGCGGGCGAGCGGCGCATCTTTACCTTTGCCCATGCCTACCGCAATCGCGAGGGTTCGCCGACCCATCAGCCGGAATTCACCATGCTCGAATGGTATCGGGCCGGCGAGAATTACGATGCATTGATGCGCGATTGCCGCGAGATCATCGCCTGCGCCGCCGAAGCCGGCCGGATCACGATGTTCGCATATCGTGGGCTGGAATGCGATCCATTTGCAGAGCCCGAGCGCCTGACGGTGGCCGAAGCCTTCAGCCGGTTTGCCGGCATGGATCTGCTCGCGACGATCAATCGTAAGGGCGAGACCGACGCGCAGAAGCTTGCGAGCCAAGCCACGAAGGCCGGGATCAGAACGGCTCCGGATGATAGCTGGTCGGATATTTTCTCGCGCGTTCTGGTCGAGAAAGTCGAGCCCGGGCTTGGCATCGGCCGCGCGACTATTCTCCATGAATATCCCATCTCAGAAGCGGCCCTTGCCCGCAAGACGCCACGATCCTCCAAGGTTGCCGAGCGCTTCGAGCTCTATGCCTGCGGTGTGGAACTTGCCAATGCCTTCGGCGAGTTGACCGATGCGAAGGAGCAACGACGGCGGTTTGGAATCGAAATGGACGAGAAGGCGCGCATCTATGGCGAACGCTATCCGCTCGACGAAGATTTCCTTGCCGCACTGGAAATCATGCCGCAGGCGAGCGGTGCCGCACTCGGCTTCGACCGGTTGGTTATGCTGGCCTCGGGCGCTTCGCGCATCGAGCAGGTCATGTGGGCACCTGTGAGGTGGGACGGGAGATGACGGCTCTGACCACGCCTCGCCATCTCGGCGATGCCGGATTGATCGATGAAGCATCGATCCAAGCTCTCGCCGAGGTCGCGTCCCGCTATGCGATTTCCATCACGCCAACCGTCGCCGCGTTAATCGATCCCGATAATCCGGACGACCCGATCGCTCGGCAGTATCTTCCCAGCGCGGCTGAACTGATACGCCTTCCCGAAGAGCGTGACGATCCGATCGGCGACGGGCCTCATAGTCCGGTGCCGGGCGTCGTTCATCGCTATCCGGACCGCGTGCTGCTCAAGGCGGTGCATGTCTGCCCGGTCTATTGCCGGTTCTGTTTCCGGCGGGAAATGGTGGGGCCGTCAGGCGAGGGCACGATGAGCGGCGAGGATTCTTCGCGTGCCGTCGCCTATATCGCCAGTCATCCCGAGATATGGGAGGTCATCGTCACCGGCGGCGATCCGCTGATCCTTTCGCCCCGGCGATTGGGCGCGTTGATGACGGCGCTCGGGGAAATCGAGCATGTCAAGGTCATCCGCTTTCACAGCCGTGTGCCGGTGACAGATCCGGCGCGTGTTACGGATGCGTTGCTTGAAGCGCTTCGCGCGTCGGGCAAGACGGTCTATGTCGCGCTGCACGCCAACCACCCCAGGGAACTGACAAGCGAGGCCCACGCCGCGGTCGATCGGCTTATTGCCAGCGGGGTGACCATGGTTAGCCAGTCGGTCCTGTTGCGCGGCATCAATGACGATCCCGATGTGCTGGCCGCATTGATGCGCGGCTTCGTCGAGATGCGCGTCAAGCCGTACTACCTGCACCATCCCGATCTGGCGCCCGGCACTGGGCACTTCCGGCTATCGATCGAGGAGGGCAGGGCGATCGTCTCGGCGCTCAGATCGAAAGTCTCCGGCCTCTGCATGCCACACTATATGCTCGACATTCCGGATGGACACGGCAAGGTACCTTTGACGGAAAGCCCGGTCAGAGAGGCCGCTGATGGCTGCTATGCGATCGAGGACCGGCTCGGCCGGGTGCATGCTTACGCTGACTGCCCATAATCGGATATAGTTGGGAATGACGCGTGGCGGCGCATTGCATGAATTATGATCTGATCCTAATGCCTGTCAGGATCGGCTCTCCCACCTGTTCGGAATTTCCCTTTGCAATCAGTGTCGCAGACCATGGCATAAAAATTGCTCCGGTCTGGATGCGCATTGTTGAGAAGGGGAATTCGACATGGCATGGACCACCGCCGATCACGTGATCAAGCCGCGGGAACCAGCCAAAGCATCAACTTCGAAAGCCATGGACTTGGGCTTCTGCATTCATATCGCCGCAGGTCGGTTCGTTTCGCCGGCAGGCATAGCCTTCCTGCCGCAGAGCTATCTGCCGTTCCTCGCAGCCAAGAAACCCTGACCGAAGCCGGGAATCATCAATCCCGGATAACCAACAAATCCGCTGGCGAGAAGCGCGCCTCGATCACGTCGCCTGCAACTGGCGGCTTGACGGATGGATTGTTGAATATGTCAAAAGAGAGTGGCTGGCCATCGACGTTCAGCCTCGTGCGGATCACCGAACCCAGGAAGCTGACAGCCTCCACCTTGCCGCTCAACGAATAATCACGGCCTTCCGCGCCACTGAGGGCGAGTGCCTCCGGACGGAGCGCAAGCGTGATATTGTCGCCGGTCTTGGTGGCACCGATCGGCTCGGGCAGCGTGATGATGCTGTTGCCAATGCTGACAGTATTGGCGGAGGGATCTGCGACCTTGGCTTCTATCGTTGATAGCGTGCCGACGAAGTTGGCGACGAACTTGGTCGTCGGCTTGTTGTAGATTTCGAAGGGCGTGCCGATCTGGTCGGCGCGGCCCTGGTGCATGACGACGATGCGGTCGGAGATCGAAAGCGCCTCTTCCTGGTCGTGCGTGACAAAAATCGTTGTGATGCCGAGCTTTCGTTGGATGTCGCGGATTTCCTCTCGAAGCGACACGCGGATCTTTGCATCGAGTGCGGAGAGCGGCTCGTCGAGCAGCAGGACCTGCGGCTTGATTGCGAGTGCGCGGGCGAGGGCGACTCGCTGCTGCTGGCCACCGGAGAGCTGGAACGGATAGCGGTCGGCTAGGTGATCGAGACCGACGAGCTTGAGCATGTCGCCCACGGTTCTTGTGATCTCTTCCTTGCTCTTGTTCTTGACCCGCAGGCCAAACGCGACGTTCTGGGCCGCCGTCATGTTCGGGAACAATGCATAGGCCTGGAAGACCATGCCGATATTGCGCTGGTTGGTCTTGAGATTGTTCTGCTCGACGCCGTCGATCTTGATCGAACCCGAGGTCGGGCTCTCGAAACCCGCGACCATGCGCAGTGTGGTCGTCTTGCCGCAGCCCGACGGCCCGAGAAACGAGACGAACTCGCCCTTCGCGATATGCATGTTGAAGTCTTTTACGACCTGCATACCGCCGCCATAGGTCTTGTTGATATTGTTGAGTTCGAGAAACGACATGAGTACCTCAGGCCCGCGCGCGGGCGACTTTCTGGAAGCGGGAAACAAGGTTGATAAGGCCAATGGAAGCCCAGGTCATCAGGAATGCGATGACAGCCAGCGCCGGAGGCTCATAGGCCTTGTTCGCGCCGATGAGTTGCAGATAGGGGCCGAAGGCCGGGCGGTTGAGCAGCGAGGGTATGGTGAATTCGCCGATGACGATCGCGAAGGTGATAAAGGCGCCGGAAAGTACGCCGCTCATCACGTTCGGAAAGATGCAGCGGAACATGATCGTCGTCCATCTTGCGCCAAGGCTTTCAGCGGCTTCTGTCAACACTCTCACATCGATCGCGCGCATGGACGTATCCACCGAGCGATACATGTAGGGCAGCGACAGCGTCATGAAGGCGAAGACCAGCAGCATGTCGGTTCCACGCGCGCTACCCGTGAAAGGTAGGAACGACGAAGAATTGTAGAGGCGGAGATAGCCGAAAACGATGACGATGGCCGGAATGACGAGCGGCAGAAGAGTTATGAATTCGACAACCGGTCGCATCTGGGGCAACCTGAGGCGGACCCAGTAGGCGGTTGGGACGACCAGCAGCATGCCGACGATAATGGTCAGCACCGCCATCAGGATCGAATAGCTGAAGGTCTCACGGAAATTGACGTCGGCAAAGACCGAGCGATAGGCGTCAAAGGAGTATTCGCCGCGGCGCATCCTGAGCGAGAACTCGAATGTCGCGATCAGCGGAAAGATGAAGTAGATCGAGCCGATGGCGAAGGCGAACCAGGCGAGGATTTTCTTGCCGTTCATTTCTGCCACCGTTCAGCACGCATGCGCAGCCAGATATAGAGGAAGTTCGATACGCCCGTGATGATCACCATGCCCATGGCGATGGCATAACCCAGGTTCGGATTGTGCAGCACGTCGCCGCGAATCTGCGCATAGAGCACGATCGGCACGATGTTGAGCGACGATCCGGTCAGCGCGTAGGCAGTGGCGATGGCGCCGAAAGCATTGGCGAAAAGCAGCAAGAACGTGCCCATCAGGCTCGGCCAAAGGATCGGGAAGGCGACCATTGTCCAATATTGGAACGACGTCGCTCCGAGGATCGAAGCCGCTTCACGCCACTCCTTCTTCAGGCCGTCCAGCGCCGGCGTGATGATCAGCACCATCAAGGGGATCTGAAAATACATGTAGGTCAGCGTCAAGCCGAGAAACGACAGCAGGTTGAAGCCGTGGCTGTAGATGTTAAAGCCGAAATAGGTCGTCAGGATAAACGTCAGCAGGCCGGTGCGGCCGAGCGTGGCGAGGAAGGCAAAGGCCAGCGGCACGCCTGCGAAATTCGAGGCGACGCCCGAAAATGTCAGGACGAAGGAGCGTATCCAGCCGGGCAGGCCGCCCTGGGTGATTGCCCAGGCGAGGAAAAAGCCGATCAACAGTCCGCCGATGGCCGACGCGGTGCTAACCTTGATCGAGATCCAATAAGCCGCCATGATCGTCGGCTGGAATAGATCCCTGAAATTCTGGAATGTGAACTCGCCGGCAGGATTGAAGAATGCGCCGGTGACGAGATAGAGGGTCGGCAGTATAAGAAAGAGTATCGCAAACAGCATGAATGGCACGATACCGAGCCAATCCATCACCATTCGCCGGTTCACCAAGCTTTGCGGCTGCGCCATGCACTTACTACCGGGATAGGAGAATTTACCAAATGAATACCTCCCCGGCGGAGCCGGAGAGGTATTGCAGTTCAATTACTGCACGTTGGCGCCGACGACGCTGTCCCACTTTTCAGTGATGGTTTTCTTGTATGCGCCCTGCTCGTCGAGAGTCGGGAAGATCGCCTTCGCATAGCCTTCGGGCGGCGGCAGCTTGTCGAGCAGATCCTGCGGAATCTTGCCGTTCTTGGCGAGATCGTTGAAGCGGATCGGGTGGCAATAGCCCTTAAGCCACATCAGCTGGCCTTCGTCCGAATAGAGGTGTTCCATCCAGAGCTTGGCTGCGTTCGGATGCGGCGCGTAAGCCGAGATCGCCTGCACGTAGACACCGGCGACAACACCGGATGCCGGAACGATGACTTCGTAGGGCGGGTTGCCCTTGAGGTCGTTGCCCCAGCTCAGGCCGTTATAGTCCCAGGCCGCGATGATCGGGGTCGTGCCCTGAGCAAACGGGGCGGACTTGCCGACCACAGGCACGAAATTGCCCTTGGCATTCAGTTCCTTGAAGAAGTTAAGGCCTTCGTCGGCGGCCTTGGAGACGTCGCCGCCGGCAGCCGAAAGGCCGGCAGCGAAGACGGCCGATACGGCCTGGTTGGCGGAGCGCGGATCACCGGCGAGCGACACCATGTTCGCATATTCAGGCTTCAGCAGGTCGGGCCAATCCTTCGGGCTTTCCTTGACCAGATCCTTGTTCACGAGGAAGGCCATGACGCCGTAATAGTCGCCGTACCAGTAGCCGTCCGCATCCTTGGCCGAGTCGGGGATCGTATCCCAGGTTGCGACCTTGTAGGGCTGGATCAGGTTTTCAGCCTTGGCGGACGGTCCGAACGAAAGGCCGACATCGATGACATCAGGAGCCTGCGGGCCCTTGTTGTCCTTGTTGGCCTTGATGGCTTCGATTTCGTCGCCTGAGCCTGCGTCCGGGTTCAGTTCGTTGATCTTGATGCCATATTTCGTCTTGAAGGACGCGATGACTTCGCCGTAGTTGCACCAGGAGTGCGGCAAGGCGATCGTGGTGAGTTCGCCTTCGGCCTGTGCCGCCTTGATGAGTTCGTCCATGTTCTGGGCGCTAGCAATGGCGGTGGTCGCCATCAGGGCCGAGCAAGACAGGGCCACGATTGAATAGAGCTTGTTGATCACTGATTTTCTCCTCTGTTGGGTTTCAGCTTGGCGATGCAGTTAGTTTTGTTTGATGACGCCTGTGTGACACTTTCATGCCAGCTGATATTCGGTCTTTTATACTTTTCTAAACTAAGGACAGACCTTCCCTCAGTCCATTTCTTACGAACCCGGCCTGCGGAAAAGCGGGGTGGATTCGAAGAGGTTTTCCAGCATTGACATGCGCTCGCGGGTCTTGTCCCAGTGCGCGCTTTGCACGCCTTCTATCAGCGCTTCGACAAGCAGCAGGGTGACGACGGAACTATCCCAGGCCGACGGCACCTCAATATGGAGGCGGAATGTATGCCGGGCATGTTTCCCAATCGGCGAGCCCCATGTGTCGGTGAAGAGAATGATCTCGACGCCATTATCGGCGGCAGTCCGCGCCAACGCCTCAAGCTCGCGCTCGTAGCGTCGGATATCGAACAGGATCAGCACGTCGCCTTTGTTCATGTCGAGCACATAGTGCGGCCAGCTTGAAGGGCTGTTTGACATCCGGGTGACGCCGGACCGGATGACCTGCAGATGGGTGAAGAAATATTCGGCAAGCGCGCCGGTTATGCGGCCGCCCGCAAGATAGACGTTACGCTTGCGGTCGCCGATCAGCTTTGCCGTGGCATCGAACTCAGCCGGGTCAATGGCACCGAGCGACTGGCGCATGTTGTTCGTCACGGCGTCGGCGAAGCGGTTGAGAATATGGGCGCCCGGCGCGTTCGGCGCCATCCGTTCATGCTTGGTGATCGGATTGGAAATCGTCGCTTCGAGCTCTTGGTGCAGACGGCCCTGGAATTCGGTGAAGCCCTTGA
>Ga0164290_1002161_pt1 | contig 16439 bp, 16 predicted proteins | sample Micstemetagenome_FD_108782 | JGI IMG/M metagenome (GOLD analysis project Ga0164290, IMG submission 108782) | Contaminated culture microbial community from soil near Moab, Utah, USA - Microcoleus steenstrupii SON62 (Illumina Assembly) | ecosystem: Environmental > Terrestrial > Soil > Soil crust... | reverse complement strand
CGATCTGGACCGGTTCAAGTTCTTCAACGACAGTCTTGGTCACGATGCCGGTGATGAACTGTTGCAGATCGTGGCTCAACGGATGCAGTGTAATGTGCGGAAATCCGACAGCGTCATTCGGTTGGGTGGCGACGAGTTTGTCATCCTTATGCCGGACCTGCCGGAGCAGACAGATACTGTGTCCGCGACTTGTCGCAGGATCATCGACGCTGTCGCCGCGCCAATCCATATAAAGGCGCATGAACTGCAGGTGACGTGCAGCATCGGCGTCGCAAACTATCCGGCAGATGGCGTGGACGCCCAAGCGTTGCTCGCCCATGCGGACGCTGCAATGTATCAGGCTAAGAGCGTTGGTAGAGACACTTTCCAGTTCTATTCGCCGGAATTGAACGCAAAGGCACATCAAAAGCTGATCCTCCAGGAGCAACTGCGCCATGCGACCACCCGATCGGAGCTATTCCTCGAATACCAGCCGCAGATAGACCTTCGAACTGGAAGGATATTTGCTGCGGAGGCGCTGCTTCGATGGAACCATCCTACCATGGGCCGCGTGTCGCCTGCGGATTTCATCCCCTTAGCGGAAGAAACGGGCCTTATCGTCCCTATTGGTAAATGGGTCATCGAGGAGGCATGCCGGCAGAACAAGGCATGGCAGGATGCGGGCGTTAAGCCAATCGCTGTGTGCGTCAACGTCTCGGCCCGCCAGTTCGGCGATAAGAACCTCGTCACTCACGTCCGTCATGCGCTGGACTCCAGCGACCTCTCCGCATGTGATCTTGAGCTGGAGTTAACTGAAAGCTTGATCATGCAGAACATCGATCAAGCCATCGATACGATGTGTGAACTGCAGTCGCTCGGCGTGCAGCTCTCTATTGACGATTTCGGAACCGGCTACTCCAGCCTGAGCGCGTTGAAGAACTTTCCCGTTACGCGCCTGAAAATCGATAGATCGTTTATCCGCGAACTTCCCTCAAACGAAAGCGACCGCACGGTTGCAAGTGCAATCATCTTGCTCGCCCATAAAATGAACTTGAGGGTCATCGCCGAGGGCGTCGAAACGGAGGAACAGTTGCAGTTCCTGCGCGATAACAACTGTGACGAAATGCAGGGCTACTTGTTCAGCAAACCATTGCCGGCAGAGAAGTTTCAGGAGCTTGTATTCCAACAGCAGGTAGTTATGACTATCGACGATGCTTGTTAATTTGGTGCGAGCTATCCAATACGATCCGGTGACGCTCTTATTTCAATGAACCGCAGGCCGCATATGGGGAAAATGCACCAACTTCCTTCATGGCCGACGTAGGGGCGTTGCAGTCTAGCCGTTCGTGTTAATCCGGCCGAGCCGGTTCCGCGCGGTGCGGAACTTAGCCGCAGACCGCCGGTATTTCTCTGACGATCAAATGTCGATTTCACCTATCACCGCCCCAGCCGGCTCCTTAACCGCCGGGGCACCGTCGCGCGAATTGGCCTGACTAGAAGCCCATCAGGAAGTCGGCTGCATCGAGATCGGCCTTGTCCATGTTCTTGATCAGCAGCGTATCGTCACCATACTTGATTAGAAGGTCGTTGCCCTTCACGGTGAGATGGTTGGCAAGCATGTCGTCGAAGTCCGTCTCATTTGTGACGAAGTCGGAGAAGATGATGTCCTCGCCATTGGTAAAGTCCTTGATCACGTCGTGACCGGTCTTGAAGTCGAATTCAAACACGTCCTCACCGGTGCCGCCGATAAGCAGGTCATTGCCCCTGCCGCCCTCTAGGCTGTCGTCGCCATGCATGCCGCGCAAGACGTTATCGCCCGAATTGCCGCGAAGGGTGTTACCGGCGCTATTGCCTGTGGCATCGATATCCTTCTTGCTGAGCAGAGTCAGGGTCTCCACATTGTCAGCCAGCGTGAAGCTCACCGTCGATCGTACAATGTCCATGCCGACCCCACTCTCCTGTTCGACGATGTTGATCGACTTGCTGCCGACGAGATAGGTGTCGGCGCCGTCACCGCCATCGATTTGGCCGTCGATTGTGCCCTTGCGTGTGTCGATCCGATCCTCTCCTGCGCCGAGCGAGATGTCGCCCGTGATGGTTCCCTTGTTAACGATCGATGTGTCGCCGGTGCCGCCCGAGATGTCGCCGACGATCTTGCCCGCGTTGGTGAGAATACCATTCTCGCCGTCGAAGAAGGCGACCGCAGTGTCTGCCTTGATCATGCCGCCGGAAACGTTCGAGAGCATCGAGTTGTCACCCTCTGCGCGGACACCATAGCCTTGGCCGATAATCTTGCCGCTGTTGGAGACGGTGAAGTCGTCGAACTGCGAAGTGACGGCAAATCCACCTTCGATCCGACCGTCGTTGTTGAGCGTCGTACCGATGTAGCCGGCAACTGCGGAGTTGATGCCCTTGATCACACCGTGATTCACAACGGTTGTTTCGAGACCATCAATGTTGACGCCAACATTCACTTCGGAACCGTCGATCACCGAGTCTGCACCAATCACCAGCTTGTTGTTGTCGCCCAGGATGCGTACCGCTGACAACGCGAAACCGGTCGTGACGACGTCACCGAGAACTTTTACCGTGTTTCCTGTAAATTCATTGCCGATATCGATCCCGTACTCCTCGTTCGTGGTAATGGTCGCATTCTTGTTGAGCGTCCAAGTGTCATTGTCGGTAGTGATGTTCCAGGTCGTATTCAGGTCCGTTTTCTGAGTTGGCATGGTGTTCTCCTGCTAAAGCAATTCATTAGGGCCGGCTTGATTGCCGCCGTGAGATCAGGAATACTTTAGGTTTAAACTTTCTGCTGTTCCTCTGGTAACACCATTGCCACCCTCTATTACCGCTGCAATGGATCACCGGGAACATTGGCATACACCACGTCTATCATCTATCGAGCCGCGTGCCGTTCCATCGCTTGTCCGAAGCGTTGCGCGATCATCCTGAACTCGCGGCTCTAGACCAAATCACCTTTTTGCAGAGTTTCCGTTGTCTGACTCTCATTCGAGTATGAAAGACACGCACGCCTCGTCGCATTTAGGGAGCAGCGAGACGTCCTCGCTGTTTCAAGTGCTGCACGGGACGAGCGCCGACTTCGCCTTTCATTTGTCTTCTTTGTCCGCATTCCATTCGCGGGTCTGAGCGACAATCGCCTCGCGCCCTTCGTCGAATCCCTCCAAGCCCAGTTCCCGTCGAGCCTGCAGCCAATGCTCCTGGTCGTGACCATCGGGTCGGCCCTGCCGATCCTAATCTGATAAGCCCGCGTACGGACCGCTCGACTTCTTCTTCAACCACTGGAGACATCTTGCCCGGTTTCGTTTGGGCTCCCGCCACGAGCCCAAACGAATACTGCAAGCCTGGGCTTCGGTGCGCAAGCGTACCGCCGACACGGTTGAAGCGGCGCCCACGCGCCGCCTCTCCTATCTTCATTCGCGGTTCAGTGATGCCTCGGCGACCCATTATCCTGCGGTGCCGGTCCGGCGAACTTGCCCAATTCCTCACTGATGCGTTCCTTGGCGACATCGCGCACATCGGACGCGACCGACGTGGCGGTCTCCAGAGCTTCGGAAGCAATCTCCTTACCCTTGTCGAGCGCTTTGTCCGGCTCGGCCTGAACCGTTTTCTTCACACTCGACGCAGTTTCGCCCATCAGGGCATCCTCCTGCTCGGACTTCGGAAGCGCCGCGCCGATCGCCGCTCCGAAGGCGAACGCCAAGGCACCGCCGACCAGGGGCTGGTCCTTAAAGGCGGTCTGGATAATGTCGTTCATCTGTGCCGACCGCTGCTGGACAGCGTCAATGGACGCAGATGCCGATCCGCGTAAGGACGTGGTGCCAGAGGTGACGCTCGAGGCAGCGCTCGAGACCGCGTCAGTGACGGCCGTCCAGGCGCGTTCCGCCCACCCGGACGCCGCGTCAAGCGCGTTCCCGGCTTCATCGGTGATGCGGTCGATCTGCCGTCCGCTCGCGTCGGCGAAGCCGCGGAACGTGTTGCCGGCGTCGTCCATGAAGTGTCCGGCGCGGCGGCCCGTCTCGTCAGCAAGCGCGCGGAAGCTCTTGCCCGAGGAGTCCTCGAAGTGGCTGTATCGCTTGTCGCCTTCAAGCACAGCTGAACGAGAACGCCGTACTTCGCCCGTGATCGGAGCAAGCGGGTATTCGACGGTGTCGATACGCCTCGTGGGACCGGCCGTCGAGGCCGATGTGGGTTTGGCCATCAGCCAGGCGAGGCCGATGCCGATCAGCGCCACGGGCAGAGGATTTGCAACAGCCGACGACTTGAGGTTCGACGCGAACTCCGCACCTCCATGTCCCTTGGCATAGGCGATCGCCTCGTCGATCAGCTGGCCTGGCGAAAGCCGCTCCTGGATCGCGCCGATCTTCTCTTCAATCCGGCGGCGGTCCTGCTCTATCTCACGTTCGATCTGAGCGCTCTTTTCTGCGGTACCGATCATGACAGTCTCTCCTTGACGACCTCTGCGTCCCGGCGCAGTGAGCTGACGGTACGGGGCATTGTGGGATTGGTATTGCGCACGATTGCAAGGCCGCGGGAAATCGCGATCCAGGCCGCGACGCCGACGACCAGAGCTACAACGATCGACGCGAGGGCATCCGCGTTCGCTTCGGTGAAGCCTTGTGCCAGGAGCATCGCTCCGAGGCCGTTGACGATCGCCGCGAGCAGGACTCCGATAGCGCCCACTGCAAGCACGAGCCCGACCGCGAACATGCCGAGGCCAGAAGCGGCGTTGGAAATCTTGGCCGAAGCCTCCGTCTTCGCGAGGTCGATCTCCTTGCGGAAAAGACCCGAGATGTCCGATACGAGCCCTGAAATCAGGTCGCCCAGCGGACGGGTGTCGCCATTAGCCATTGTAGGTCTCCTTCGCATTGGGAGAAGTCGATGAAGTCGAGTTGTTCGGCTTCGAAGCCATCATGAAGCGGCTGGCGGCCAATCCGGCGACGGCGGCCAGTCCCAAGAACGCGAGAGGCTGACGACGGCCGAAGTCCTCGGCGATACCTGCGATCTCGGAAAGATTTTTGTCCTTGACCCTGTCGGCGAACTGCCTTGTGGAGACGCCGAGTTGCGAAGCGTAGCCTCCGATCGCTCCAGCATCGTCGGACTTCAGCTCTTCGCCCACGCGTTCGAGAGCGCCCGCGATCTTGCCGATCTTGTCGGCCGCGTAGCTCTTTTGGCGGTCAGCGACTTCGGCTGCCTTGTCCGCCGCCTTGTGGACGACGTCCTGCGCCGTCTCCTTGACGGAGGTGATGTCTTCGTCGATCTTGTCCCGAAGGCTCGGGGCGTTCTCAGTGGTCGCTCCGGTATCCCGGCCGATAGAACGTCCGAACTCCGTAGCGGGTGCATTTGCCGACGGCGACGCGCCGTTCTGGCTTCCGAATGTGTCTGCCATGGTGGCCTCCCATTGGGGTGAACGAGTGACGGAACAACGCCGTCATCGGTGGGAAGGCAACGTCGATGAAGCGCCTTTGTTCCAAAGGGGTTCGGCACGTCCAGATCAGCAGTTGGCAGACTGTCCGACGACATCACCCAAGCGAGATCGCACCGGATCGACTCCCCGCCTTTTGCCGGGTTGACTTGATGCGATCTCGCGTTGAATTCGGCGCGCGGCCTACTTCTTGACAGGCATCGATGCTTTCCCCAGTTTTACGCTCGGCTCACGCGCCCAGACGCGCAGCTTGCCAAGTCCCTCGACAAATGTCGCGAGGCTGTTTCCCGGAAGTTCGATCGTGCCCTCGTCGAGTTTGTCGGCGATACCCGCGAGCTGGAGCAGCGGCCTGGCGTCCGCAACATAACCGATGAATTTACAGTGCTGGAAGGCATCGGCGACAAAGTCCCGCGCCGTGGCCTCGTTCACCAGATCGTCGACAAACGGAGCGGCCACCAGAAGCGCCACGGCGTCGAAGAGGACGGAAGGACCACCGTCGATCATGTGGTTTGCGGGAATGAAGCTGCCATCCGACGCTGTCACGCCGCCGACCTTCGGTGCGATCAGTTCGACCTGGGCCTTCGCCGATACGATCGCGTCCTGGAGACCCTTCAACAGGTTCGCATCAACGCCGTCGGAGACGAGGATGCCAAGCTTACGCCCCTCGAACCGTTTCGGACCGCGCTCGACAATGCTGAGCGCCGGAGACGGATCAAGGTCCTGCCGCGTCGGCATGGCCGCGTCCGCAGGCTTCGGCATCGATTGAAAGCCAAGCTTCTGCGCCACCGCAGTCGCCAAGGTTTCGTCGATGTTCATCAGATGAGAGACAACCCTCTCGCGGATGACACGCGTCTCGACCTTACTGAGTTCAAACGTCAGGGCCATCTGGATATGCCGCTGCTCCGGAGGAGTCTGGCTGATATAGAATTGCCGCGCCTGGCTATAGTGGTCAGCGAAGCTTTCCGGGCGCAGGCGCGCTTTCTGCCCCTGCTCGTCGGCAGGGAAATGGACGAAGCCTCTCATCGGTGACTCACGCGGACCTTCGCCCCAGGAGTTAGGCTGATAATTGACACGCCCCACCGGGTTACGCATCGCCATATGCCCGTCCTGCTGGAAATGATGGAAGGGGCACTTGGGCGCGTTGATGGGTATGTGGGTGAAGTTCGGGCTGCCGAGCCGCTTCAGCTGCGTGTCGAGGTAGCTGAAGTTGCGCCCTTGCAACAGCGGATCGTTGGAGAAGTCGATGCCGGGCGGCACATTCTGGGTCATGAACGCGACCTGTTCAGTCTCGGCGAAGAAGTTGTCCGGCATCCGGTCGAGAACCAAGCGGCCGACAGGTCTTGCTGGCAGAACTTCCTCGGGAATGATCTTGGTCGGATCGAGCACATCGAAATCGAAGTTGTCGGCGAAGTCCTGATCGAAAAGCTGGAGACAGAGTTCCCATTCAGGAAAATTCCCTGACTTGATGGCGTTCCAGAGATCACGGCGGTGGAAGTCCGGGTCGGCACCGTTGATCTTGACTGCCTCGTTCCACGCAACCGACTGCAGGCCAAGCTTCGGCTTCCAGTGAAACTTCACGAACGTGGATTCGCCCTTGGCGTTGATCATTCGGAACGTGTGTACCCCGAAGCCTTCCATGAAGCGGAACGAGCGCGGGATGGCGCGATCCGACATGACCCACATGATCATGTGGAAGCTCTCGGGCGTGAGGCTGATGAAGTCCCAGAAATTGTCGTGGGCGCTCTGGGCTTGGGGGAATGCCCGGTCAGGTTCCTGTTTCACCGCATGGACCATGTCCGGAAACTTGATGGCGTCCTGGATGAAGAAAACGGGAATGTTGTTTCCGACGATGTCCCAGTTGCCCTCCTGGGTGTAAAGCTTGACGGCGAAACCGCGGACATCGCGAGCGAGGTCGAACGAGCCCTTGTTCCCGGCGACTGTAGAAAAACGAACGAAGGCGGGTGTCTGCTCACCTGGGCGCTGAAAGATGTCGGCCTTCGTATAAGCGGCCAGTGATTCGTAGGTTTCAAAGAAGCCATGAGCCGCGTAGCCGCGAGCGTGCACGACGCGCTCTGGAATGCGTTCATGGTCGAAATGGAACATCTTTTCGCGGTAGTGGAAATCGTCCATCAGCAACGGGCCGCGAGCGCCGAGCCGCAGGGTGTTCTGGTCGTCGGCGACAGGGCCGCCCTGTGCCGTCGTCAACACAGGCGTGCCTTCGTCCGCGATCTGATGTAGTTCTCCGCCCTCTCCGCGAGCCATCGTTTGGTCGTGGACCGTGACCGCGTCGGCGCTCAGTGATGATTGGTTGACCGTGTCCGGAGCGGCGCGTGAAGACTTCTTTGCCATGTGTTCGTCCTGTGATGAGTTTAGTGTCGATAAAAAACAGCCATCCGGCTCGGAAGTTCCGGCGCTATACCGCACCGAGAGTGGTGCAAAAGAACTTATGAAGGGCCCGCGGGTCGCAATATGGCAGACGTTTACGGAGAATGGCGCTCAACTCACCCAAAGACGGCGCACCCGACATCACGGAGACTCACCTGGGTGGAAGGGACCCGAAGAAACCGCCCGCACGGATATCTCCCCGCCAACGATGATTCAGATGTCGATTTCGTCGCCGTCGTCGAGAACCTCTAGGACCCGCCCACACTCAACGTGTCCGCGCAATCAAGACGCCCCACAATCACCAGGGCCAGTGCGGTTCCGCACGCTTGATACATGCATACGCCATGCGAGGTCCTGGACCTCGAAGACGTCGATGGGTGCGCCCGTCTTCCCGCAGAGTGTTGCGAGAGCATGGAGCCGGGGGAAAAGCTCACGCCGTGATGGTTGAGACGATACGAGGCGAGATTCTCGCTCTGATCCCGTCGCCCCCGGTGATACAGTTCCGTCGAAAAGAAAGAAGCTGTCCAAACTGACAATTTGGCTGACGATTTGCTGACATTCCGCTGATAAATCGACAACTTAATCATGATATCGCATATTTTACGTCAAATCGGAGACGGCGTCGTTAGTTTGCAGGAACCTCGACGCAGGATGTGAGTTCAGCTCGCCAAGAGACTTGGTATGTCGATGGGTCGCCGCGCTGGATGTCCTATGCTTTGCTGGGTTGGAAGCCTCAACGCTCGGTGGTGCCGAAACCGCTCAGCCGTCCAGTGAAGGCGTTCTGATCCTCAAACCACAATTGCTTGGCACGCCGAGTAGCGACGCTGTCACCCATAATCTGGAGGTTTATCACGTGAAGAAGTTTCTGGTTTTACTAGCACTTGTGGTGGGCGTGACGGCGATTCCGGCGATGAAGGCTACTGGATCAAGCCCTGCTTCGAAAGCAGCCGTCGCAGCGGACCGACGTGAAGCGCGCGCATGCGAGGTCCTGTTGCGGAAGATGTCGCAGTCCCCAAGTGCCGACACATGGCGAAACAGAATGCGCGCGTGGCCTTGCATTCGACGGGCCAAGGTCACCCATGCTTTCATGGTGGAGGCAAGGCGATGATCACTTCTTGCGCTGCATTCGCGGGCAAGAAGGTGCTCCTTGTCGAGAGCGAGTTCCTGCTGCCCGCCACGCTCTATCGGGCGATGGAGCAACTTGGAGCCGAGGTGATCGGTCCGGTCGTATTTGTCGACGACGTGCTGTTGGTCCTCGTGGGCAACTGCCCGGATGGCGCAATCGTCGACAGCCGCCTTGACCGCGCCAATCGAGAGACGATTTTCCGGTTCTTGCGGCGCATGCATGTCCCTTTCATCGAGGCATACGGCGGCCTGGATGGCGGCGAAGACGGCTGTTTCCGACCGCCGGATGCGAAAAGCGACTTGACGATTCTTGGCCGGGCACTCTTCGCCTGAAGATCGCCCGCGGCCGTTAAGAATCAATGGAGATGCACAAAGCCCGCCCTTTCCAGAGCGACAAGGCGATGCGCCCAGTCGACCATACAAACTATTGATTTACATAGCTTTTTTCAAATAGACAGGGAACCCGTCTGAGTCTTGAAAGTTGTCTGTCGTGAGCCGGCAATGACCCGGCAGAATAGGAGAACCAACATGAAAATGCTTTTGGCAGCAGCCGCATTTACTGCAGCTCTCACCATCCCCGCCTTCGCTCAGGACGTGGTCGTCGTTCCGGACCCGGTCACGACCTGGGTCACTGAACAGCCGACGGATGATGACGTGACTGTCACCGAAAAGGTGGTCGTCGGTGATACACTTCCGGACAAGGTCGTGATCAAGAACGTGCAGGACCATGATGACTTCGGCTACGCAGTCGTCAACAAGAAGCGCTACATCGTCCAGCCCAAGACACGCAAGGTCGTGAAGATCATCGACTGATTATTCCGCCGATCCAACCGGAGGGCGGGAAGCTGCCCTCCTTGAATTGCTGGACGTCAAGCGTACGGCCGGACCGACGCCGATGTCCAGCTCGTGCAAGGATCTTCGCGAACGGGCTGCGCCGTCTCCTGAAGGCGCGGCCCTGATCAACCAACATTCACCCACGGATCGGCTCGCCTTTCCGGTACCTAACCTCAAGTAAGGAGAAATTCCATGACGAAACTTCCAAAACATCTCGCATTGATGGCGCTTCTCGCAGGCACAACGCTTGCCACAACCCCGGCACTTGTGTCCGCCCAGTCCGACACGGACGCAATGGACCAGTCGCAGGGCATGGATCAGTCCAACGACAGTCGCAATTCAGAAGAGCTGCTGCGCAAGAACCAGAACGACGCCAGTTCCGGCGAACAGATCCAGACGCCCGATGCCGAGCAGCAGAACCAGGCCGTGAATGGCGAGGCACGGGACCCTGCTAGCCAGAACCAGGACCATGCGACTGAGGAAGAGCTTCTCAAGCAGAAGAACCAGTCCGAGGATCAGGCTCAGTCGCCAAGTCAGGACGACCAGACCGAGGACCAGGCGACGGACGAGAATCTGAGGAAGCAGAAGAACCAGAGCGAAGACCAGGCGCAGTCGCCGTCCGATGATGCAAACAAAGACCAGACCGCCGATCGCGAGCGTCGCAAGGAGAAGAACGCGACCGAAGACACTGCCACGGACGCAGGTTCGAAGAAGACGAACGAGACCGCGTCCGACAGCGAGGCGGAGGTCGAGAAGAACAGCGACCAGGCTGCTTCCGAGAAGCCGTCGAATGAGACGACCGGAAGCATCAACATCTCCGCTGAGCAGAAGACGGTGATCAAGAACACGATCGTGGAGACAAAAGTCAAGCCAGTAGATGTGGACTTCAAGGTCTCGATCGGCGTCAGCGTGCCGAAGACGATCGAGCTGCACCGGCTGCCGCCCAAGGTCGTCGAAATCGTGCCGGCCTATCGCGAATATGTCTACTTCGTGATTGCCGATGGCAGCATCGTGATCGTCGATCCGGACAGCTACGAGGTGGTCTACGTCATCACTGTGTGACGATTGAAGTGGAAACTTTAACCTCTTGAAGCCATTGAACTATCAACCTCGAAAGGAGATTTCTGATGAAAAGGACCTTTGCTATCGCCCTCGCGGCGGCTTTCACCACCGCTTCGTTGGCCTATGCCGACAGCGTGACGATCAGGCAGACCGATCCGACGCCGACGAATTCGATCGTCATCAAGGAGAAGCAGGACCCCGATCTGATCATCAAGAAGAAAAAGAAGAACGTTGTCATCAAGGAAGACAACGATCCCGACATCCGGATCAAGGGATCCATCAATGTCGATTGATGCTGCCGCCCGCCTGCGAGAACCTATCTCGCGGGCGGGCACTTCAATGAAGCGAAAACTGCGATGCAGAAGCACTCCGGTTCAAGACAAAAACATGGTAAAGAACCTCTTGGCTGGTACCCTGCTGTCGCTCGCGCTCGCAGCCTCGCGCAGGACGTCGTCAATGTTCTAGATCCTGTTACCGCATTGGTCACGGAGCAGCCGTTGGACGATGACGTCGTCGTCGAGAAGGACGTGGTTGTCGGCGGTGTCATCAAGAACGTCATGGACCCCCGACGATTTCAGCTACGCCGTCGTTAGCAAGCGCCGCGTCGTCTTGGATCCCAATAACCCGCAAGGTCGTCAAGATCATCGAGTGACGGAAAGGCCGCCGGGGAGGGCGGCAATGCGGCCCTCCGACATCCAGCAACCGCTCGTAGATTGGGACAAGATCGTGTAGGAGGCGTGCCTTTCGGGCGCGTTGAAACCCATAGGGCTGTTCACAACGGCTTGCCGCAAACCAGCTCGGAGTGACCGAATGATCAATATTCTTTGGTACAGGAACGCCGTCATCTATTGTTTGTCGGTCGAGACCTTCATGGATGCAAACGGCGACGGTGTCGGTGACTTCCGAGGCCTGATGCGTCGCGTCGACTATCTCAGCAGCATGGGTGTGACTGCAATCTGGCTCATGCCTTTTCAGATCTCACGCCGCCGGGACGGCGGCTGTGACATTTCCGATTACCATAAGCCGACCCCCGTCATGGCAAACTCGGCGGCTTCACGGGTTACGCATCAACTAAGTAATCGGTTTCGAATTACACCGCCGGACTTGCCGAAATGCTCCAAGAGAAGGGCATTCGAGTGAACGCGGTAGCACCAGGGCCGATTCAGACACCGCTCATCCCTTCAACGATGACGCCAGAAAAATCCGCGTCCTTCGGCAATCAGACGCTTATCGGCCGCGGAGGGCAGCCTGCCGAGCTTGCTGGTGCTTATGTTTTGCTCGGGTCAGAGGAGGGCATCACTGGTGCTGTGATCCCGGTAACCTGTGGCGAGATCATGATCTGATCGGCCGGCGCGGGTGTGCCGAGCCTCAGCGACGGGTTCCACCAGAAGTGCGCGATGAACTCGCTCCCTATAAATAGGCCACTCGGCCTGCATTGAGAACCCATGTTTCAGAACACCGCGGCCGACCAGACATCGCCTGCCTTTATCCTGACGCACGGCAGGCGACGCTCTTCGCGTATTCCTTTGGCAACCGACGCTAGGCCGGTGTGGTTAGGCGGCGAACGATCTCAACCGGAAAACGCAATACGACTTCGAGGCCCCCGAGGTTCGCTTTGCCGAGAGAGAGAGTCGCACCATAGGCGTCGGCGATATCGGCTGTGATGGCGAGGCCAAGGCCGGAGCCGCCATGGGTGTCGTCACCATGCTGGCCGCGAACGAGGACCGAAGTCAGCTCTTCCGACGGGATACCGGGGCCATCATCCGCAATCCGCACGGTCACTTTGTGGCCGTCGCGCGAGATGGTCACAGCAACTCGTGAGCGTGCCCATTTCGATGCATTGTCGAGCACATTGCCGAGCGCTTCGGCGAGATCTGCAGGGTCTGCGTCCACCTGGACATCACCCCGGACATCGAGTTGCCAGTCAATCTTACGATCGGCTTGGGCGGGCTTGAGCACCTGAACCAGCTTGCCCGCGAGTTCGCCTACATCGGCGCTGGTCATGCGTTCGACACCGAGGCGCGCTGCCTGGAGCTGGCGATCAGCGCGCTGCCGTATGAGATCGACCTGCTTGAGTGCGAGTTCCGCCGTCTTCGGCTCCAACTCGGCAGCGAGCTGCGAAATCACGGTGAGCGGTGTCTTGAGACCATGGGCGAGATCTGAGGCGCGGATGCGGGCGCGTTCGATCGCCTCCTCGCGCTCCTGCAGCAGAAGATCGATCTCACGGACCAGAGGCCGCACTTCGGAGGGACCTTCCTCGCCCATGCGACTGACGATACCTTGCCTTATCGCCGTTACTTTTTGCCTGAGGCGATCGAGCGGCGAAAGGCCCACCATCGCTTGGACGACCGCGGCTAGAACGAGAAGCGCGGCGGTGACCATCAGCATCCGCAGCAACTCGTTGTGAAAACTTGTCAGCGCCGTCACCAGCTCCGACTTGGGAAAGGCTGTGTAAATGCTAAAGCTCTTGGTGCCCTGTCCTTCTCCAAGGCGGGAATCCTGTGCGAGAACCAGCATGGCCTGGCCATCCGGCCCCGCTCCTTCGAGAAACGGGTCGTAGCCTGAGGGTTTCATATTGGCTTTCGAAACCTTAGTGTCCCAAAGCGAACGTGAGCGCTCCAAGATTGTGTCGCCCTCTTCCAAAGCCCAGTAACGCCCGCCGGCGGGGAGGCTGAGACGCGGGTCGGACGGGGTTGTAGTGAGGGCCACCTTGCCATCCTGAACAAAGACACCGGCGGCGACGCTGTCCGAGAGTGCCGTCATCTCGGTCAAATACTGGTTGACGACGTAATCTGTGAACAGCCGACTCAGAGCGACCCAGACCAGGGCAAGAGTGAGCCCGATGGCCACCACCGCTCCGACCGCGAGGCGGAAGCGCAGAGAATGGGTCATTGTGGCTTGTCCGACAGCAGATAGCCGAAACCGCGGCGGTTTTGAATCGAGTCGGGTGCCGTCTTCTTGCGAATGCGGGTGACCATTGCCTCAACGGCGTTCTTCGCGGAATTGTCCTCCCGCCCCTGGACATGGGAGGCGAGTTGCGCGGCTGGCACCACCGTTCCTTTATGGGTCGCTAGATAGGCTAAAAGGCGATATTCCTTTGGGCTCGCCTCGATTGGCTGGTTGTCGAAACTCACGCGCTTGGCCGCCTCATCGAGCTGAAAGCGGCCGGCCACCAGGACAGGATTGGGCCGCAGTTGGGAGCGCCGCAGCAGGGCTCGCAGCCGCGCCAGCAATTCCTCCGAACGAAATGGCTTGGGCAGATAGTCATCAGCGCCGGCGTCGAACCCATCGACGCGCTCCATCCAGGAGCCGCGGGCGGTGAGGATCAGGATCGGCGTCTGCACGCCCGCTTGCCGCCATCGTTTGAGGATCGAAAGCCCATCCATGCCGGGCAGGCCAAGGTCGAGGACAATTGCAGCATATTCCGTCGTCTCTCCCCGCTTCCAGATTTCAGGTCCCTGGGTCAAATGATCAGTCAGGAAACCTGCGGCTTGAAGCTGGCCCGATACCAAGGCAGCAATCGCTGGATCGTCTTCGGCGAGAAGTATGCGCATGTCAGAAGTCCAAGAGACCAATCACTTTGCCAGTGTGGGCATCGAGCCTTACCGTCCGTATCACGCCATCCGTTCGACGGACTTTTACTTGATATTGTGGCTTACCGCTACGCACCATCACATTCACATCGATCACCCTGCCGTGAATCCTAGTATTGACGATGCGCAACGCGGTCTCGAGCGAAATCAATCGCCCGAGCAGCCGTTCCTTCAGAACCCTTTCTTGCGACCACGCGGCATCGTTGCGCTTCTTGCCGCCGGAGCCGTCGTCTTTGCTGCCGTTATTACGCGCGCCATCATCGTCGCCGCCGACATTATTGCCATTGCCATTGCCATTCCCGTTTCCATTTCCATTTCCATTGCCATTGCCATTGCCGTTGCCATTGCCGTTCCCGCCGCCTCCTCCCGGCCCGCCACCATTCTTGGCGAGTAGGAGGCACGGCCGGGTCGAAATCACCACACCGGCCAACAGGGCGAGCAGATTGCGGCGTTTGAGAAGCAAGACGAATTCCTCGAGTTTCGAGACGGATCATGAGCCGCATTCAGGTCAGCGTCAATCGGGCGTGCCCCAATCCGTCAGGTCCGGACCCTCTTACTTAGCGGAGCGACTTCGATTCTTAAGCACGCCATTCGAGGTGAGAGGGCCTGTCCGGATGGTCCCCGGATCGCGTGCCGTCCCTACGAGGTGGTCGCAGTAGCATTCGCGGACAAGATGGCCTGTAGTCCTTGGGCACTGCACGTCAAGGACGGCACCTACCGATCGTCGAAGATGCCAGTGACAGCTTAGAGACAGACTTCCCGGCGCCTCGGCGCGAGATGATCATCATGTCGCGCATGTCCACGTAAGCACCAAATGCAAGACTCCCACGGTGCCAGCGTCTCGATCGCCAAACAATTCTAAATTCTCGCTCCCACGATTTAAGCAGCCATAGAGCCGGCCAGGGTGCCGTCCATCCCCAAGCCTGCGACACCTCCCCATCCATTCATCGAGGGGAGGTCTTTTGGGAAGTGCGGTCACACGATATCGAAATGATCGCCCGGATTTTTCTTCAGATCGTCGAGATCGGTGTTCTTGAGAACAATCTTTCCACCATTACCGAGATTGATTTCGACGTCACCGTTCTTAAGTTGCTTGGCTTTGTTCAAGACGTCCTCGGGCTCCTTGATTTTGTTGGTCGCCCTGATTTGCAAAATGTCTTGGTCAAGGTCGAAGTCGAGCACAACATCTTTGCCGGAGCCCTTTGCGAAGACGAAGGTGTCGGCGCCATCACCACCCGTCAGCTTGTCCTTACCTTGCCCACCGCTCAGAAAATCGTCGCCGTCACCGCCAAACAACTCGTCCTTGCCCTGTTGGCCAAAAAGATGGTCATCGCCACCAAGGCCATAGATGTCGTCTTTGCCTTGCCGCCCGTAAACCCAGTCATCGAACGGCGTTACGCCATCTGCTGCGTCTAAAACGTCGCCGTGGTTCGTTCCTAATACTGTTGCCATGGGTAAATCTCCTATGCCTGAGCAATGCGCGGTACAAAAGCCGCGCCATAAATGGTTTAAGATGAGCGCACGCCGCAGTGACCGTCGGCAGGCTCTGTCAACGCACTGCGGTCGGGGCTATATCGATCGGAATTGTCTATGAGTTACCTCCTCCTCGTCAGCGCACTGAGGTACTTCAACTTGAACGGCGCAGCATGGTTCCCGGCAAAGCGCCGCGATTTGACGTAAAACTAGCGATAAAAATCGTAAATTGCCGTCTTATCAGCAGAATATCAGCGAAATGTCAGACGACTTGATCGTTTTGTACGGTCGATCGGCAAGCAGCCCCATGCCCCTTTTGCGAATGATCAGACGGCACGCGCATAGTTTGCCGGCCGAGGGCAGTCAAACGTGTCTCGATGCCCCTCGGTTTAGCAAGAAAGATTTTCTACCAACTGTCTGCGGACCAGGAATTCAATCGGTCTTGTGTCACGCCTCACAATGTGGCCTGGATCACCACGGGCCGGGATGCAGTTCGAAGAACAAGGGTCCACATCGGTTCACAGGGAGCTGTCACGTTGTCCGTG
>Ga0164290_1002160_pt1 | contig 16440 bp, 13 predicted proteins | sample Micstemetagenome_FD_108782 | JGI IMG/M metagenome (GOLD analysis project Ga0164290, IMG submission 108782) | Contaminated culture microbial community from soil near Moab, Utah, USA - Microcoleus steenstrupii SON62 (Illumina Assembly) | ecosystem: Environmental > Terrestrial > Soil > Soil crust... | reverse complement strand
GTGTCAAATGCGAACTCCGTCCAGTCGTCATAATCCAGAGTGCGCTCGTGGCCCTTCGTATGGAATACCTTGCCGGTGCCGATCGTCTCGAAGCCAGCCTGCTTTAATTTGCCGATCAGGGAACTCGACTTCCCATAGGGAAAGAAATCGAACCACTGCGTTGAGTTGCTGAGAACACCCGTCTCCCAAGGAAACCTGGAGAAAAGCGTCGCTGTCCGCGATGGCGAACAGGCAGGTGCAGCTGCATAGGCGTTGGTACAGACCGCACCCATTCTTGCAAGCCGCTGAAGGTTCGGTGTGTACGCTTGCGGATGACCGCCGAGTGGTTCAATCCAGTCATTAAGGTCTTCGATGGAAAAAAGCAGTAGATTTTTCATGAAGCGTTCCGAGTTCAGCGCAACTGCTGATTAAGTGAAGCCCCCCATATTTGCAATAGAACGCGAATGCCCTTCCAAGGAATGCATCACTGCTTGGATGAGATATAGTTTCGCGCGACCTGCCGCATCTGCGGACCATTCATCACCGCGCCATGGCCGGCATAGACCGTTCCCACATCCAGTTCGGCCAGACGTCCCATTGTATCCAGATAATTCGCGACGTCTGCGCCTGGGATATCATCCAACAACCCGCCGTCATAGATCGCATCTGCGCTGAAGAAATCGCCATTGTGCTCATCCAGAAGCGCGATCGAACCGGGAGAATGGCCCGGCAGGTGAAGCACGGTGAACCTGCGGTTCCCGAGATCGACGACATCGCCCTCGTCGAGGAACGCGGTGAGCTGAGCCGGCTGCAAGCGGTATTGGGAAATCGTCCAATCCGGCGAAGGCAATTCGGTCAAGGGGTTTTCGATGTTGATGAATGCGGAGGCCAGCGTCCCTGCATCATCCATCTCGGCGAAGATGCGCGCCTCGATCGGATGCCCTGCCCGGCGACCATATTCGTGGAACGAACCGACATGGTCGACATGGGCGTGCGAGGCGATCGCCAGCACCGGATGGCCAGTCGCCGGCGACACCTCGACCAGGCTTCGGACGCCAACCCCGAAATCGAGCTGGATATCCAAATCACGACCCTGAATCCGGTAAAGATTGGCGCGGAAAAACTCATGCACATACGGCTCGGTGAACAAGGTGATGCCCGGCGCCAGGATGGTGGTTTCGAACCAGGTCATGACGGCCATCCCCCGACCCTCAGAGGCATTTCCCCCACGCCGGGAATATTACCGTCGAGAAAAATCAGCGCGCTCATCAGGTTACCGGCCTTGGTCAGCGCCACATGGTCCGGTTCCTCATCGATGACGCTGATTGGCACGGGCAGGCCGTAGCTCGGATTGTCGAGCGTCCGCGTGATGCTGTCCTTCATCAGGTCCATGAACTGCACGCCCGGTCCGGCGAAGACCAGCGGGATCGGGTCGAACATGCTGAAGAGATTGGAGAGCCCGGTGCCTATCGCCCGGCCGGCCTCCCGAAATGCTTCGCGTTCCGGACCATCGGAGGCGCGCGCTTTGTTGGCAAGCGCCTCCAGTTGAGCCGGCGTCGGTTCCTCGACCAGCATCTTGCCGGTATCTTTCCCCATCGCCGCGCGCCAGATCGAATGCTGGCCGGCATAGGCCTCGATGCAGCCGTGCCGGCCGCAGCGGCAGAGCGCGCCTCCCGGCTTGTAGCACATATGGCCGAACTCCACCGCCGAGGACGCGATGCCCGAAAACAGGCGGCCATTGAGATAAAGCCCCATACCGATGCCGATGGTCATCAGCACGGCGGCGAAATTCGGCCCGTAGCGTTCGGGCGCGCGCCAGCGCAGCGCCTCGGCGATCATGTTGCATTCATTGGCAAGTTCCGTCGGGGCACCGAATTCACGCTCCAGGGCAGCGCCGATCGGGATGTCGCCCACATCGATCACCGGCGAGGACAGGAAAACCCTGCCGTCGCCATCGACGATGCCTTCCACGCCGACGCTGATCCGCGCCAGCGGTCCGATCTCGCCGCACTCTTCGTTGAGCAGCGACCTGAGCGTGCCGATCATCGAAGCGATGAGCTCATCGGATGTCATTGCCTTGGTCTTGATCATATCCGTGCGCGAACCAAGCAAATTACCCGAATAGTCGTAGATATCCGCACTGATCAGGTTGAGCGCCAGCCTGATCACGGCGACCGACGCGTAATGCGGATTGGGATGTAGCCGAACCTGCGGGCGCCCCCGTCGCTGCCCAACGGGCTCCCCGACCTGCTCGGCCGTCAGCACGCCTCGCTCCATGAGACTGTTGGTGATGACTGTCACGGTGGAAGCCGACAAGCCCGTCGCGGCACTCAATTCGGTACGCGACAGATTTCCGTTGCGACGCAGGGCCATCAGAACGCCAAACTGGTTCTGACGGCGCACGTCGTCAGGACGCACGATAATGCTCACGGACATGCTCCTCCCGAGGCGGCACGCTGCAATGCAAAATAATCTTTGCAGCGCAACAGCTTAGGCCTCAATCAAAATCCATCTTGACACAGGTTGCATTGTGCGTCACTACTTTTTTCGAACCTCGAAAAAAAGAGGCTCAGGAGCGGCCAGACGAGCCGGATGCGTAGGTAAGAGGACAGCATCCGGGCCACGCGGCCAAATTTTGTTGATGCGATTCCGCATCGGGAGGACAAGATGAAGAAATTAGCAATCGCGCTCGCCAGCGCAGTGTTTGTGATGTCTGCTGCCGGCTCCGCGCTGGCTGCCGGCAAGACCATCGCCGTATCCTGGAAGATCTTCCAGGAAGAGCGCTGGAAGACCGACGAAGCCGTCATCAAGAAGATCGTCGAAGCCAATGGCGACAAATACATTTCCGCCGATGCCCAGGGTTCCGCTGCCAAGCAGCTGACCGACATCGAATCGCTGATGTCGCAGGGCGCGGACATCTTGATCATTTGCCCCTGGGATTCCGAGGCAATCCTGCCGGCCGTTGAAAAGGCTGCATCGGAAGGCATTCCGATGATCGCCTATGACGTGCAGATCGAACATCCCTCGGTGCTTTACATGACCTTCAACAATGTCGGCGTCGGCCGTCTGATGACTGAAGAAATGCTGAAGGTGAAGAACGAGGGCAACTTTGCCATCATAAAGGGCGACCCGGGCGATCCGAATGCCGCATTCCTTCTCCAGGGTATGATGGAGGTCCTCAAGCCCCATCTCGATTCCGGCAAGATCAAGATTGTCGCCGAAGTCTCTTCTGATGGCTGGAAGCCGGAAAACGCCCAGAAGAACATGGAGCAGATCCTGACATCCAACGATAACAAGATCGATGCTGTTCTCTCCGAGAATGACGGCATGGCCGGCGGCGTCGTTGCCGCTCTCCAGGCACAGGGTCTCGCAGGCGACGTTCCGGTCACCGGCCAGGACGGCGATAAGGCCGCTCTGAACCGCGTCGCCCAGGGCACTCAGCTCGTTTCGGTCTGGAAGGACTCCCGCGAACTCGGCAAGCTCGTGTCGGAAGCCGCACTCATGCTGGTCGACGGCAAGACGATGGAAGAGATTCCGAACGTTACCAAGTTCAAGGATGGCGCCCGCAAGGTCGAAGTCAACGCCGTTCTGCTGACACCGACCGCGATCACCAAGGACAACCTCGACAAGGTCATCGACGCTGGTTGGGTTGACAAGGCGACCGTTTGCGCCGGTGTTGCCGCCGGTGCCGTGGCAGCCTGCAACTAATCGATCATCAAGATACGGCTAATATGCGCCGCCCTTTGCAAAGAGGGCGGCGTATTTTACAGTGACCTTTAATCGGCGCCTTCTCTGCGGGGAGCGGGTGCACAAGAACGAAAACAGGGATGAGCAATCCCGAAACCGAGGGGAGTGCGCCGCATGAGCAACGCGCAAATAGCCAGTGGTCCGGCCATACAGGAAGAAGGAGCGGTCAAAACGTTCTTGCGAGCGACCGAAATCGATACGCGCATGCTCGGCATGATCGGCGCGCTCGTTTTGATCTGGATCGGCTTTCACTTCTACGGCTATTTCGTTAACGGCTTCGGTGCGTTCCTGACCTATCGGAACTTGTGGAACCTGTCGGTCCAGACATCATCGATTACGGTCATGGCAACCGGTATGGTGCTGATCATCGTGACCCGCAATATCGACCTTTCGGTCGGCTCGATGCTGGGCGTCACGGCAATGCTCATGGGCGCGCTTCAGGTTTGGGTCCTGCCGACCTATCTCGGCATCGGCCATCCCGCGATCTGGATCATCACGGTCGTTTTTGGCCTTCTCGTCGGCGTCGCGATCGGCACATTCCACGGCTATCTAATCGCCTATCTTGAGATCCCCTCCTTCATCGTCACGCTCGGTGGCATGCTGGTCTGGCGCGGCGGCGCATGGTGGGTCGCACGCGGGGAAACCATTTCGCCACTGGATCAGACCTTCGTGCTCATCGGCGGCGGTCCTTATGGTTCTATCGGCGCGACCGCGAGCTGGATCGTCGCTGTTCTGGCATGTATCGGCATCGGCCTGATGATCGTCACCGCCAGGCGTCAGCGCACCCGCTTCGGCTTTCCGATGCGCCCGGTCTGGGCCGAATACCTGATCGGCGGCCTGAGCACGCTGATCGTTCTCGGCGCCACCTGGATCATGAACAATTACTATTGGCCGAAGGGCATTGTCCGCAACTACGCCAAGGCGAACAATCTCGATCCCGCGACGCTGGGCGACATCGGCCATGGCTGGGCGATCCCGGTCCTGATCGCGCTCTTCATCGTCCTTGCGATGACCTTCGTGACGACACGTACGAAGTTCGGCCGCTACGTATTCGCCATGGGTGGTAATCCAGAGGCCGCCGATCTGGCCGGTATCAACACCAAACGCCTGACCATGCTGATCTTCTCGCTGATGGGCGTCCTGGTCGGCATTTCCGCGTGCATTTCGTCCGCACGCCTAACATCGTCCACGGTCGCCCTGGGACAGTTCGACGAGCTCTATGTCATCGCGGCGGCCGTCATCGGCGGCACATCGCTGGCTGGCGGTTCAGGCACGATCTACGGGGCCATGATAGGCGCCCTGATCATGCAGTCGCTCTATTCCGGCATGGTGCTGATCGGCTTCGACGCCGCCATCCAGGCCATGGTCGTCGGCTTCGTGCTCGTGCTGGCGGTCTATATCGATACCGTCTACCGCAAACACGCCAAGTAAGGGAGGGTCGTCCAATGGAAACAGCCGCAAAGTACCAGAAGCCCTCCGGCACGCCGCTCGTCGAAATGCGCGATGTCTCGATCGCATTCGGCGGCATCAAGGCGGTCGATCATGCCTCGATCGACCTCTTCCCCGGCGAGGTCGTCGCCCTGCTGGGGCACAACGGCGCCGGTAAATCGACCTTGATCAAGGTTCTCTCCGGCGCCTACCAGCGCGACCACGGCGAGATCATGATCAATGGCGAGACCGTGGAGATCAACAATCCCCGCCATGCCAAGCGCCACGGCATCGAAACCATCTACCAGACGCTCGGCCTGGCCGATAATGTCGATGCCGCCGCCAATCTGTTCCTGGGCCGCGAGATCCTCACCAAGTGGGGCACGCTCGATGACGTGGCCATGGAGGCGGAGGCACGCAAGGTGATGGGTCGGCTGAACCCCAACTTCCGCCGTTTCAAGGAGCCGGTGAAGGCTCTCTCCGGCGGTCAGCGGCAATCGGTGGCGATTGCCCGTGCGATCCTGTTCAATGCCCGCATCCTGATCATGGACGAACCGACGGCGGCGCTGGGACCACAGGAAACGGCCCAGGTCGGCGAACTCATCAAGCAGTTGAAGCAGGATGGTATCGGCATCTTCCTGATCAGCCACGACATCCACGACGTGTTCGATCTCGCCGACCGCGTGTCCGTCATGAAAAACGGCAAGGTCGTCGGCCATGCCCGCACCCAGGACGTGACCAAGGACGAAGTGCTTGGCATGATCATCCTGGGCAAAGTACCGCCGGCTGCGGAGCCCGGACCGGGAGCCATGGTCTAAGCAATTCGGCAATTTTGTCGAATCGGCGCGGTCTTCTGGTCGCGCCTTTTCGCTCACTGGTGCGAATCACCGGAGAACGTTGACACTTTCTCAACCAAATACTTCGGCCCGGGCGCCAAATTCATACCGCGCTATGCAACTGAATCGATTTTATCTACGGATTCACAGGGATGTGACTGCCTTCGGGTTGCTTTGGCGACGCGTTCAGCCATTCTGTTCCGAGGAGGAACTCGGAATGACCCATTTGTGGCGGGAGAATGGCAAATCCGATAGATCGTTAAATTGCATCATATCGGCACAAATATTTCTTAGAAGGTTTCGGGCAATCTCCGGTGAGTATGGTTTGCTCAGGAGGGCACGATGATATTTATGACCGCGCTCGCGACGGGGCTGTTTACCGCGATGCTGCGATCGGCTTTCGCCTTGATTGCCGTAGCGTTCATGATCGCGCTTGTCTTCTTTGCGGCCTTCCTGATATCGGGCGCCGGCATCGTTGCCTTTCTGATATCGGTTGCCGGCTTCAATGCCGGGCTCATCACTTTCGGCGCGGGATATGTGATCACCACCACGGCCACTCAGAACTGAACCTGGACATTCGCTGCCGCAACATCTCCAGCACCAATTTGAACATCCTGATTCTACGAAACGATTGAAAACGCGCGATGGCATTGACCACGCCCGAAGTTGCGGCAATATCGCTGCCGGCCCCTTGGGGCATGCATTGGTGCCGAACCCGCCGCCAAGGCGGGAACGAAAAAGGGAAGGAATTCGGATGGCGCGCATCACACTCAGGCAATTGCTCGATCACGCCGCGGAACACAGCTATGGCGTTCCTGCATTCAACATCAACAACATGGAACAGGGTCTCGCGATTATGGAGGCCGCCGAGGCGACCCGTTCGCCCGTCATCCTGCAGGCCAGCCGCGGCGCCCGCTCCTATGCTAACGACATCGTACTCGCAAAGCTGATCGACGCACTGGTGGAACTGCATCCCGACATTCCCGTCTGCATGCATCTCGACCATGGCAACAACGAAGCCACCTGTGCGACGGCCATGCAGCACGGCTTCACCTCCGTCATGATGGATGGCTCACTCAAGGAAGACGGCAAGACGCCGGCCGATTATGACTATAACGCGGGCATTACCCGCCGCGTCACGGATATGGCCCATTGGGGCGGCGTCTCGGTCGAGGGTGAAATCGGCGTGCTTGGCTCGCTCGAATCAGGCGAAGGCGAGCAGGAGGACGGCCATGGCGCCGAAGGCGTGCTCAGCCACGACCAGTTGCTGACCGACCCCGAACAAGCATCCCAATTCGTGCGGGAGACCCAGGTCGATGCGCTGGCGGTGGCCATGGGCACCAGCCATGGCGCCTACAAATTTTCCCGCAAGCCGGATGGCGCCGTACTCGCCATGAACGTGATCGAGGAAATCCACCGCCGCCTGCCCGACACCCACCTCGTCATGCATGGCTCTTCCTCCGTGCCGGAGGAACTGCAGGAAATCATCAACAAGTATGGCGGCCAGATGAAGCCCACCTGGGGCGTGCCGGTCGAGGAAATCCAGCGCGGCATCAAGCACGGCGTGCGCAAGATCAATATCGATACCGACAACCGCATGGCGATGACCGGTGCGATCCGCAAAGTGCTGATGGAGAACCCGTCGGAATTCGATCCGCGCAAATACCTGACCCCCGCAATGGCAGCGATGCGGAAGCTCTGCGCCGAACGGTTCGAAGCCTTCGGCACCGCAGGCAATGCCGAGAAAATCAAGGTGCTGCCCCTCTCCGAAATGGCCAAGCGCTATAAGTCGGGCAGCTTGGCACCGAAGATCGCCTGATCAGTCTTGGCGATGAATATCTCGCGCGGCGGCTCTTGGGTCGCCGCGCTTCGTATCAATGCACCGTGCCACTCTTCTCAAGATCACGCACAAGCGCTTCGGCCTGATGCCGATGGCCCACATATTCGTATCCCACGACGGTCACGATCGGCGCGAACATCAGGATAACAAGCGCATGGGCGAGATTGAGCCCAGCGGACGTTGCCACGACCGAGGCCGCGATGATTACCAGTGTCGCGGCAATCAGCCAGACATGCAGACGATCGATCTCCTGCACCATGTAGGTATAGAGCGCGTAAATCGACCCGACATAGACCAGAACCGGCAGGGCGACGGTCAGAAGTGTCGCCACGGCCCCGATATGGGCCTTGTGATCGATGTAATAAGCCGCCACATGCAGGCCCGCGCCCGTTGCCACGATGGCCGCGAAGATGATCATGTGGCCGTAGCCCCAGACGAATGAGCGCTCGCGATGCACATGCAGAACATGGGCGCTCGGGATGATGTAATACATCCACCACATGGCGAAGGTCAGCCCCATGCCCGACATGCAGATGAGCGCCGCATCCATAGTCCAGCCCTGGCCATCGACCACCGCAGACAGGCTCGCCACTGTGCCCACCACGCCTTCGCCGAGCGCGATGATGGCCAGCAGACCATAGCGCTCGACAATGTGATGGGCGTGCCACGGTGTACCTCCGAATCGTCTTTCGGCTATATACGGCCCAGTCATTTCGATGACGATGAGACTCACCGCCATGATGAAGGTGACGAGAAGCGAGAAATCTACGAAAATCTGCAGCACCCAGCCGATCTGCGCGATGGTGACGGCCGCCACATAGGCCCTGCAGGCTCTGCGGCGCGACGGGTCCTGCCTTGCTGCCCTTAGCCACTGGAAAACCAGTGCCACCCGCATTATGACATAGCCCAGTACCATGATTCCGTTGTCGAACTTGTCGCCATGCTCGATCGAGGCGAACATGCGTGGCAGGCCGATGGCAAGCACGATGACGCCGATCATCTGCACCATGGTGACGACACGGAAGATCCAGTCGTCGGTATCATAGGCCGAGGCAAACCACGAGAAATTGATCCACGCCCAACAGATGGCAAAACAGGCAAAGCTGAAGCCGACAAGCGCGGTGAAATAGTGCCCTTCCGCCAAGGTATGGGCAAATTGCGATGCGGCCAGCCCGAAGGCGATGACAAATGTCAGGTCGAAGAGCAGTTCGAGCGGGGTCGCCTGCCTGTGCTCCTCATGCGGGTCACGGCCGCCCATTTCGGTAAGGTGATGATGAAGCTCTTCCGGTGTCGGCGGCTTTGGGCTGAACGGCATCGTGCTCCCCTTGCGATCTTGGGAAGATTAATTGGGTGGACACGAAAACGTCAAGCCGGTCAGGCGCTTGCCTTTTCCCGTATCGACTGGTGTCCATAGGTGCCGAAGCTTTTTGCAACACCCGCGATCTCGTCGTCGGCCAGCAGGACAGGCCCGCCGATCAGAAGTGTATGGTAATATTGCTTGGCGATGGTCTCCAGTTCCACCGCCGCCCACATGGCTTTTTCGAGACTCGAACCGGTGGTGAGCATGCCGTGATTGGCCATCAGGCAGGCGCTGCGCCCTTCAAGCGCCTTCAATACATTGACCGACAGTTCCTGGGTTCCATAACGCGCATAATTGCAGACCCGGACATCGTTGCCGCCGAAGGCCGCGATCATATAGTGGCACGCGGGGATCGGCTTGCGCGCCATCGCGAGGATGGTGGCGAAGGTCGAGTGGGTGTGCACAACCGAATTCACCTCCGGCCGCGCGCGCATGATGTCGAGATGGAACCGCCACTCCACGGATGGCTTCTTTGGCCCGTCCCAGGCGCCATCGGTGCTTTCAAGCGAAAGCGACGCGATCATATCGGGCGTCATCTCGTTATAAGGGATGGAACTCGGCGTGATCAACATCCGGTCGCGATGCCGCATGCTGATATTGCCTGATGTGCCCTGGTTGAGCCCTGTGGCGTTCATCTGGCGGCAGTGATCGATGATGGATTGGCGGATTTCCAGTTCAGACATAACGCTTCCTCGGACATGATTTCGGAGTCTTTCCGGCAGCATAGGACAGTTGCCCGGCCGCGGCATCTCAATTTTCGCGAGTCATGCCGGGATTCCAACAAGTTACCGGAATGACTCCGTTTTTCCAATTCGCGCCTTGCCAATGTTCTTCTTTTGTTCTAGCTTTTCCGGCATGTCTCATTCTTTCGATCCAGTGGCGTTACGTTTGGTGCGGGTGACCGAAAAGGCCCCGCCCGACCTGACATTCGAAGGATTGAGAGCCTCGATCGCACCCGCGCCACTGGTCGAAGTAATGCCGGCGGCCTATGGCGATCATGTCTCGGCGCTCGGCTTTTCGCTCGCCTGGGCGCTGATGGCATCCGAAGGCGGGCTGATCTTCTGGGCCGCGCCCGAACAGGATTTCTTCGAAGATGGTTTGCCCAATGCCGAGGGACTGGCGCAGTTCGGCATGCCGCTCGACCGGCTGCTGCTGGTCCGGGCGAATTCCCAGAAGGAGGCTCTCTGGGCCACCGAACAGGCACTTTCGACTCCGGGCATTTTTGCACTCTGCGCCATCACCCCCTCGAAGAAAGGCGTCGGCCTGACCGAAACGCGCCGGTTGCTGCTGATGGCGGAACATTACCGCACGCGATGTCTGCTGCTCAGGCTCGATGCGGCCGGATCGAGTGCAGCGCGTGCCCGCTGGCGGGTCGCCGCGGCGCCGAGCGAGGCGGAGGAGGACGAAATTGGTGCCCCCAGCTTTTCCGTTCACCTGGCCCGAAATCGCGCCGGGCCTTACAATCTTGATTTCAATCTTCGCTGGAGCATTCACGATCATGCTTTCCACCTCATGGAAGAACGGCATGCGATCACGCTGGATGGCAGTGTGGCTCCCAAGACTCCCCTGCGACCGGTTGATCCGGTCCGGGAGAGTGCCTGATAATGTCCCGCTCGTCGTCTATGCCAAGCTAGGCAACGCTTACACCATCACCTCGCTCGACCGCCGCGCCTCCGCCGCGGGTCTCAAGGTGGGCATGCCGCTCGCCGATGCGCGCTCGATCCGGCCCGACCTCACGGCGCGTGAAGCTGACGAGAAGGCCGACGCGCTCCTTCTCGACCAGATCGCGGCCTGGTGCGACCGCTATTCGCCTGTCGTTGTCAAGGACCCGCCGCATGGCCTGCTGATCGATATCACCGGCTGCGCGCACCTGTTCGGCGGTGAGGCAGCCGTGCTTGACGATATCGGCAAACGCCTGGCCCGCCAGGGCTTCATATCCAAGACGGCGATTGCCCCCACATCTGGCGCCGCATGGGCACTGTCGCGTGCCGGCCATTGCCGTTCGGTGGAAGAAGAAAATCTACGCAAGGCCCTCTCGCAGCTTCCCGTCACCGCGCTCAGGCTCGTGCCGGAATCCGTCTCGCTGCTGCGGCGTCTCGGCCTGGAGACGATCGGCCAGATCATGGATGCGCCGCGCAAGCCCTTCTCGGCACGGGCGGGCAAGAATGCCATGCTGCGGCTCGATCAGGCGCTCGGCCGGGCACGGGAAGCCCTTTCCCCTCGCCGCCCGCCGCCGGAACAATTCGCGCTCCGCCGGTTGGTCGAGCCGACCCTCAGCATGCAAGCCGTGATGACGGTGACCGAGGCGCTTGCTGGGGAGCTTTGCGGCAAGCTTTCGGAAAGCGGCATCGGTGCAAGGCTCTTCCGGCTCAATCTCTTCGGCGTCGATAACCGGACGCGGGAATTGGAACTCGGCCTCAGCCGGGCGGAAAACGATGCCAAGATCGTCACAAGGCTCCTGGGCGAACGACTGACTTTGACACCGGAAGCACTGGATGCAGAATTCGGTTTCGATGCGCTGCGGCTTGAAGCCTATGAGATCATGCCGATCGTCTTGCGGCCGATCGATCTCGCGCCAGTATCCTGGCGCGACGAAGAAGCTGAAACCCGGCTGATCGACCGCCTCGGCATCCGGCTCGGCGATGTCAGTATCGGCCGCCCCGCCATCCGGCTCGTCCATGCGCCGGAACGGGCCAATCGGTGGATAAAAACGCCCGTTTTGGCAAACCAGATTCCGCTTGCGCAGGACGGTGTGGTCCGCAGGCCCCTGACCCTGTTTCGCAAGGCCCAGCCGGTGGATGCGCTTTCCCCGATGCCGGATGGACCGCCCAAGCGCTTCACCTGGCGGCGTATTCCTCATGACATTGTCCGCGCCGAAGGTCCTGAACGCGTCGCGCCCAATTGGCTTCGCGCGCCTGACGACCGTGCGCGGGATTATTACCGGGTCGAGGACAAGGAAGGCCGCCGCTTCTGGCTCTACAGCGAAGGCCCCCGAAATGGCGTCACGCCGCAATGGTATCTGCATGGCATCTTCCCATGAGCGGATTTTTCGAACTCTGCACGACCACCAATTTTTCTTTTCTCCGGGCGGCATCGCATCCGGAAGAGTTCGTCGAACGCGCCTGGGAACTCGAATATGCAGGGATCGGCATAGCCGATCGAAACACGCTTGCCGGCGTGGTGCGCGCCCACGCCAAAGCAAAGGAAATGTATGAAGAGGCGAAAAGGGAAGGAAAGAACCGCGACGTCAAGCTCGCGATCGGCGCGAGGCTGATTTTCCGCGACGGCACACCTGACATTGTCGTCTATCCAAAGGACCGGGAAGCATATGGGCGACTGACGCGACTACTCACGATCGGCAATCTGCGTGCGGACAAAGGTGATTGCCTGCTGGATTTCTCCGATTTCCTCGACCATGCCGAAGGCCAGCGTGCCATCGTCATTCCCGATATGCAAACCGGCGCCCTACCAGACAAAACACTGCGCGCGACACTCGAAGCCGTTCAGGCCAAATGTCGCATAGTCTGGCTTGCCGCACGCTTTATATTTGACGGCGAGGACCGCCGTCGTCTCAGGCTTCTGAGCGACCTCGCATTCAAAACCGGCGCTCGACTGATCGCCACGACCGAACCGCATTGCCATGTGCCGGAACGCCGTGCACTGCTTGATGTCATGACCTGCATCCGGGAAAAGACCACGCTCGACGAAGCCGGTCGCCTGCTCGCCGCCAATGCGGAACGGCATCTGAAGCCGGCAGCAGAAATGGAGCGGCTCTACAGAATGGCCCCCGGCGCCGTGGCCGAGACCGTCAGGTTCGCAAGCCGGCTTGGTTTCACATTGGATGACCTGAAATTCAATTATCCACTGGAACTGGTGGAGGGCTATCCCAATGCCCAGGCGGCACTTGAGGACATGACCTGGAAGGGCGCGGCAAAGCGCTATCCTGACGGTATCCCGGATGGCGTGCGAACCTCACTGAAGCGCGAGCTTGAAATTGTCAGAGACCTCAAATACGCGGCATACTTTCTTACCGTCGCCGATATCGTCCGTTTCGCCCGATACGAAAAGAATATCCTTTGCCAGGGACGTGGCTCCGCCGCCAATTCATCGATCTGTTATTGCCTTGAAGTTACTGAGGTGAACCCCGCGAAAAACACGCTTCTCTTCGACCGCTTCATCTCGACCGAGCGCAATGAACCTCCAGACATCGACATCGATTTCGAACATGAAGAGCGTGAGGAAGTAATCCAATATGTCTTCAAGAAATATGGCGCCAGACGGTCTGCTCTAACCTCGACTTTGATCTGCTATCGTCAGCGCAGTGCGCTGAGAGATGTCGCCAAGGCCTTCGGCTATTCCGAGGACCGGATCATGGCAATCTCGCGGACGCTGCATTGGTGGTCGAAGGGCATCAAGAAGGAAGATCTCAAAGCGCTCGGCCTCGATCTCGACGACAAGAAACTGGTCGCCTGTCTGCGACTGGTCGAGGAACTCAAGGATTTCCCGCGCCATCTCTCCCAGCATGTCGGCGGCATTGTCATCACAAATGATAATCTCGATGAGATAGTCCCGATCCAGAATGCCCGCATGGATGACCGCATCGTCGTCGAATGGAACAAGGACGACCTGCAGGTTCTCAATATTCTGAAGGTCGATATGCTGGCACTCGGCATGCTCACCTGTCTCCGCAAGGCCTTCGACATGGTCAACGCGACCTATCCCGATTGGTCGCCGGAGAAGAAGACCCTCAACCTCGCGACCTTGCCGAAAGAAGATCCCGCCGTTTACGGAATGCTCCAGCGGGCCGACTCCATAGGCGTCTTCCAGGTCGAAAGCCGAGCACAGATGTCGATGCTGCCTCGCCTCAAACCGGAGAGGTTCTATGATCTAGTCATCGAGGTGGCGATCGTGCGGCCCGGTCCCATCCAGGGTGGAATGGTGCATCCCTATCTCAAGCGGCGGCAGGGAATCGAACCCGTCATGTATCCCAAGGAAGAATTGCGAGCCGTTTTGGAGCGGACACTCGGCGTTCCGTTGTTCCAGGAACAGGCCATGCAGATCGCCATTGTCGCGGCTGGCTTTTCGCCGCCCGAGGCCGACAAGCTGAGGCGTGCCATGGCCACGTTCCGTCGCACAGGCACGATTCATCAGCTCAAGGAAAAATTCATCCAGGGCATGATCGATAGGGGCTACGAGTTGGACTTCGCCCAGCAGTGTTTCAAGCAGATCGAAGGTTTCGGCGAATACGGCTTCCCCGAAAGTCATGCCGCGAGTTTCGCGCTACTGGTCTATGCCTCGTCATGGCTGAAATGCCATTATCCGGATATCTTCGCTGCGGCACTTCTGAACGCCCAGCCGATGGGTTTTTATGCACCATCCGAAATCGTTCGTGATGCGGTCGAGCACGGGGTCGAGACCCGGCCTCCGGATATAAATCACTCGGCATGGGACAACGGGCTCGAAGAGGGACCGGTCGCTGCGGAGTACCTGCATGAGCGCCATGTTTCCATGACCTATATGATCCAGTCTTATCGCGCCCTGCGGCTTGGCTTCCGGCAAATCAAAGGTCTGCGGGAGGAGGAAATCAATACTTTCGTCGCCAATCGCGGCGTGGGCTACGATTCTGTGCGCGATGTCTGGTTACGTGGGGCATTGGAACCCTCCACCATCGAACGGCTCGCCGATGCGGATTGCTTCCGCTCTCTTGGTCTCGACCGACGCGATGCACTCTGGGCCGCGCGCGGATTGAATCGGGTAGGAGGGCAGGAAAACTTGCCGCTTTTTGCCATCCGCAAGGCGCATAACCTCGAGCCGGATTTCAACCTGCCTCCGATGCTCATGGGCGAGCATGTCGTTGAGGACTACCGTACTCTGGGTCTTTCGCTGAAAGGTCATCCGGCAGCTCTGCTCCGGTCCTACCTGGACGCCCAACGCGTGCTCCCGGCCGCAAGGCTGGGCGATGACGATATCAGGAATGGCATGAAGGTGCGGGTGGCAGGCTTGACGCTCGTCCGCCAGCGACCGGGTACGGCCTCTGGAGTCATTTTCATGACGCTGCAGGACGACACTCATATTTCGAATATTATCGTCTGGCCCAAAGTGTTCGAACGGTTTCGCGCGGAAGTACTGGGAAGTCGGCTTTGTGCGGTCGATGGGATCGTTCAGAAGGAAAGTGGCGTGATCCACGTCATCGCTCACAGGCTCTACAACTACAGTCCTATGCTGGCCAGACTATCCGGCAACGATTTCGATACAGCTGCCACGAATGCGGACGAGGTCCGACGCCCCGTCGAGGCCGACAGCCGCTCACACCCGCGCAATATCAGGCATGATCTCGGCTATAAGCCGGCGGCAAAAGTCATGCCGAAGGGCCGGAACTTCCACTAGGAAGAAAAACTCAATGCTTAGGCCGGGGCGTGGTCTCGCGCATCGCTTCCACATGATACCAGGCCGGCTCAAGCGCTTCGATCATTCTGTTATCGAGTTGCATGGCCAACTCTTCGCGGCGCGCGATCATGCGCGCGTTTGTGGGAAACTGTATGATCTGGGCGCTTTCGCGCTTCTCATTCACCATCATTCAAATCGCCTCCAGGCATTGGTGACACCATTCTCGGCCACCCAACGCATATATACACTATTCCGTTTCCGTTTGCACAAAAAAAATTCAACCTGACTAAAATATAGGCAGTATCTACATCCGCTCATGGAGCCAGCGTTTGCAGCTGCTGAGAGCAGGCGCGGAAACTGCCTTGAAATCACGCAGTCATGCAAAATCCGAGGACAGAATGCCGCACCAGGACAAACTGGCACGCGGCATGCATTCATATCTGCGGCCCACGGAAGCCGGCTTGTCCGGCGGCCAGAAGATGGGGAGCCAGGGAGGCTTCCACTATACCTATGAGAGGTCCGAAATGACGAAATATAAGCTCGAGTATATCTGGCTCGACGGCTACACCCCGGTACCGAACCTGCGCGGCAAGACGCAGGTCAAGGAATTCGATGCCTTCCCGACGCTTGAGCAGCTCCCGTTCTGGGGCTTCGACGGCTCTTCGACCATGCAGGCCGAGGGCCGCAGCTCCGATTGCGTGCTGAAGCCGGTTGCCCTTTATCCGGATCCGGCCCGCACCAATGGTGTTCTGGTCATGTGCGAAGTCATGATGCCGGACGGCGTCACGCCGCATGCCTCGAACGCCCGCGCTACGATTCTTGATGATGAAGGCGCATGGTTCGGCTTCGAACAAGAATATTTC
>Ga0164290_1002159_pt1 | contig 16477 bp, 16 predicted proteins | sample Micstemetagenome_FD_108782 | JGI IMG/M metagenome (GOLD analysis project Ga0164290, IMG submission 108782) | Contaminated culture microbial community from soil near Moab, Utah, USA - Microcoleus steenstrupii SON62 (Illumina Assembly) | ecosystem: Environmental > Terrestrial > Soil > Soil crust... | reverse complement strand
GGCCCAACGCTTCCTCTCAACCCACGCCGCCGTCCACAACACCTTCGCCCGGCAGCGACACCTCACCTCCAGAGCCACGATGCGCGGCTTCCGCAACGAAGCACAGCGCGCGTGGAGCATGGCCGTTGAAGCGGCCTGAGACGAATGGGATCAGGGTCGCTGCGAGCTCGGCCGGGTTAACCTGACAGACCTGGCGGGCGTGAGCACGGACCTCAGGCCAATTCAACCCGACGTCACCGCGCCGCCCGAAGACCTTCGGCCAGCTCGGCGAGGCTGAACGGCTTGCGGAGCACCGCGCCGGTCGGAAGCACGCGGTCGAGTTCCGAACCCCGCGCGTACCCGGTGGCGATCACCCCCCCTCAGGTCGGGTCGCAGGGCCCGCGCCCGCCCGACGAGCTCGGCCCCGTTCATGCCCGGCATGGCGAAGTCCGCCACCATCAGCCGGATCTCCGGGTTGCTGCCAAGGATTTCGAGGGCGCGCGCGCCGCTCGGCGCCGAGACGACGGCGTAGCCGAGCTCGCCCAGGAGTTCGGCCGTCGTCTCGCGCATGCCGTCGTCGTCGTCGACGACGAGCACGATCTCGCCCTTCGACCTGTGCTCCACCTCGATCGACTCGGCCGCCGCCGACGCGGCCGGGGTCGACGAGCGCGGCAGGTAGAGCTGCACCGTCGTGCCCTGGCCCGGGTGGCTCGTGATGCGGATCGTGCCGCCCGACTGGCGCAGGAAACCGTAGACGGTCGATAGGCCCAACCCGGTGCCCTTGCCGGTGCCCTTGGTCGTGAAGAATGGCTCGACCGCTCTGGCGACGACGTCGGGCGGCATGCCCGCGCCGGTGTCGGTCACGGACAGGAGGACGTAGTCGCCCGGCTCGAGGTCGGCGTGCGTGCCGGGGCCCACCCGGACGTTCGACGTCTCGATCGCGATGGCGCCGCCGTCGGGCATGGCGTCGCGGGCATTGACCGCCAGGTTGAGGATCGCCGCCTCGAGCTGGACGGGGTCGATGGCGGCCGGCCACAGGTCGTCGGCGGGGAGCACGTCGAGCTCGATCATGCCTCCGAGCGTCCGGGCCAGGAGGTTGCGGGCGGTGTCGTCGACGAGCGAGTTCACGTCGACCGCCTGCGGGCTCAGCCGCTGCTTGCGCGCGAAGGCCAGGAGCTGCTTGGTGAGCTGGGCCCCTCGCTGCGCGCCGGCCATCGCGGCGTCGACGTAGCGCCGCAGCCGCTCGTCGGCGAGCTTGCGGGAGAGCAGGTCGAGGTTGCCCACGATCGCGCCGAGCAGGTTGTTGAAGTCGTGGCTGATGCCGCCGGTCAGCTGGCCGATGCTCTCGAGCTTCTGGGCTTGGGCGAGCGCTTCCTCGGCCTTCGCACGTTCGGCCACTTCGGCGGCCACCCGCTCCTCCAGCGAGCGGTTCAGTTCGACGAGCGCCGCTTCGGCCGTTCGGCGCCCCGTGACGTCGATGTTGACGCCGAGGTACTCCACCGGCCGTCCGGCGTCGTCGAGCATGAGCCGCGCGCGCACCACGAGGTGACGGACCGAGCCGTCCGGGTGGACCACGCGGAACTCGGTCTCGACCGTGCCGCCCGAGGCGCCGATCTCTTCCCGCGACCACACGCTCGCCTCGACGTCATCGGGGTGAACGAGACGGCGCCACTCCTCGATCGTCGGCGGCCCGAGCGCCGGGTCGCGTCCCCACATCTCGTAGACGAGCGGAGACCAGGACATGCTGCCGTCGGCCACCCGGTAGACCCAGGTCCCGACGCCGGCGGCCTCCGCGATGAACCGCTGTCGCTCGGCGGCGCCCGCGACCGCGCTCTCGAGGGGTGGGTCGACGTCGTTAGACTCCGGTACCGGCCTGACTTCCATCAGGACTCCGTCGGTTCCCCGCATCCGCGTCCCGCTCGTTCGACGCCCCCGCGCCGAACGCCATCCTAGAGAACCATTCCCCAATATGGAATTGCCAAGTAATGCTCTGCGGGGGGCTGCGTGAAGGAGGCGCGAGCCGTGGCCGACGAATCCGACACTCGCGCCGGGTCGCCGAACGCCGCCTCGCCCGCCGTCGGTTACGCGGAGGCGGCGCTTTACGTGGCGCTCGCCTTCACCGCCCGGCTCATGCTCGATCCGGCCTTGCAGGACCGGTCGCCCCTGCTGTTCTTCACCTTGCCGGTGCTCGCCGCGGCCGCCCGCCACGGCGTCGGACCCGGCGCGTTCGCGACGCTGCTCGGCGCCGGCGCCGGAGTCTGGGCGTTCATGGGGCCGCACTTTTCATTCGGGCTGCTTTCGGTCGACGAATGGGCGAACGTCGGCTCGTTCTTCGCGACGTCGGCCGGCATCGTCTACATCGCCGAGCGCCTGCGGCGCGCGCGCGCGGCCGAGGCCACGACCGCTGAGGCCGCGGAGGAGACGGCCGCGCAGTTGCGCGGCAGCGAGGAGCGCTACCGCGCCATCGTCGAAACGGCCGTCGACGCGATCGTCGTCATCGACGAGGCGGGCACGATCCGCTCGTTCAACCCGGCGGCCGAGCGGATCTTCGGCTACGCCGCCGCCGACGTGGAGGGGCAGAACGTCCGGGTGCTCATGGACGACACCCACGGCAAGGGCCACGACGGCTACATCCGGGCCTACAAGGAGACGAGCGAGGCCAAGATCATCGGGCTCGGCCGCGAGGTCGAAGGTCGGCGGAAGGACGGTTCGACCTTTCCGCTCGACCTCTCGATCGCGGAATGGCGGCTCGGCGGGGAGCGGTTCTTCACCGGGGTGATGCGCGACATCAGCGACCGCAAGCGCGCCGAGGCGGCGGTGCGCGAGAGCGAGGACCGGCTGCGCCGCGTGCTCGACCAGCTCTTCGCCTTCGTCGGCATCACCGAGCTCGACGGCACGCTGATCGAGGCGAACCGCGCCCCGCTCGAGGCGGCCGGCATCGCCGCCGAAGACGTGATCGGCAAGCCGTTCTGGGAAGCCTACTGGTGGTCCTACGACGCGGGCGTCCAGGCGCGCCTGAAGGACGCGGTCGCCCGCGCCGCCGGGGGCGAGACGGTGCGCTACGACGTGCCGATCCGCGTGGCGGGCGGCGAACTCGCCACCATCGACTTCCAGATCGCCCCGCTGCGCGACGCCGAGGGCAAGATCACCCACCTCGTACCCTCGGCGATCCCGGTCGAGGAGCGCGTGCGCGCGCGGGCCGAGCTCGAGCGCCGGGTGGCCCAGCTCCGCTCGGTCTACGACGGCGTGCCCGTCGGGCTGGCCTTCCACGACCGCGACCTGCGCTTCCTCGAGATCAACGACGCGCTGGCCGCCATCAACGGACTGCCGGTGGCGGCGCACGTCGGCCGCGGGGTCGCCGAGGTCCTCCCGGAGACGGCGGCGGACATCGTGCCCATCCAGCGGCGGGTGATCGAGACGGGCGAGCCGCTCGAAGGCATCGAAGTCCGTACGAGGACGGCCGCGAGCGGCGACGAGCGGGACTACCTCGTCTCTTACACGCCCGCCCGGGACGCGGCGGGCGAGGTGGTGGGGCTGACGGTCGCCGTCCTCGACATCACCGACCGCAAGGCCGCCGAAGAAGAGGTCCGCCGACTCAACCGCGACCTCGAAGGCCTCGTCGAGGAGCGGACGAAGCGCCTGGAAGAGACGGTCGCCGAACTCGACGCCTTCGCCTACACGGTGAGCCACGACCTTCGCGCGCCCCTGCGGGGCATCGAGGGCTTCGCGCGCATCCTCAACGAGGACCACGCGGACGCGCTCGGACCGACCGGCCAGCGCTACGCCAAGCGCATCTACGCCGCGGCCGAGCGCATGGACCAGCTCATCCAGGACCTGCTGGCCTACAGCCGCCTGAGCCGCGCCGACCTCGAGCTGAAACGCGTGGACCTCGGCGCACTGGTCGACGCGACGGTCCAAGACCACCGCGCGGTGATCGACGCGGCGGGCGGGCGGGTGACGGTCGAGCGCCCGTTCCCCGACGTAACCGGCAATCGGGCCATCCTCGGTCAGATCGTCGCCAACCTGCTGACCAACGCATTGAAGTTCGTCGAGGAAGGCAAGGCCCCCCTCGTGCGCATCCGCGCCGAACGGCAGGACGATCGAGTGCGGCTCTGCGTCGAGGACAACGGGATCGGCGTCGATCCGGAGTACCGGGAGAGGATCTTCAACGTGTTCGAGCGCCTGCACGGGCAGGAGCACTATTCCGGCACGGGCATCGGCCTCGCCATCGTCAGGAAGGGCGCCGAAAGGCTCGGGGGCACGGCCGGCGTAGAGCCCGGGCCGGAAGGCGGCAGCCGCTTCTGGGTGGAGCTTCCGGCGGCAGACAGAGGAGACGAGAGATGAGCGACACCGCGGCCGTGGTGCTCGTCGAGGACAACCCGGACGACGCCGACCTGATCGAGCGCGCCTTCCGCAAGGCCCACATCGCGAACCCCATCGAGGTGATCGCCGACGGCGAGAGCGCGATCCGCCGGCTGGCCGAGCGGGCCGCGGTCGGCGACGGCGAAGCGCCCGCGCTCGTCCTCCTCGACCTCAAGCTCCCGCGGCGCTCGGGGTTCGAGGTGCTGGAATGGGCGCGCTCGAACGAGGCGGCGAGGCTGTGGCCGATCGTCGTCTTGACCTCGTCGGACCAGAACGGCGACATCCGCCGCGCCTACGAGCTCGGGGCCAACTCGTACCTGGTGAAGCCCGTCGCCTCCGAGGCCCTCCACGAAATGGTGCGGACGCTCAACCGCTACTGGATCGTGCTGAACCGAAGCGCCGAGTGACACGCATGCTGGTCTACATCATCGACGACAACCCCGACGACCGAGAGCTCGAGCGACGCCAGGTCGTCGAGGTCTTCCCGGAAGCCGAGACGCGCGAGTTCAGCGAGGCTGCGGAGTTCGAGGCGGCGCTGGCGGCCGGTGCACCCGAGCCCGCGCTCGTGGTCACCGACTACCAGCTCAAGTGGTCGACCGGCATCGAAGTCGTCAAGCGCTCCAAGGCCCGCTTCCCCGAGTGCCCCGTCGTGATGTTCACCGCGACCGGCGGCGAGGAGGTGGCGGTCGCCGCCCTGAAGGCGGGCGCCGACGATTACGTCGTGAAGTCGGCGCGCCACTTCGGGCAGTTCCGCTCCTCCATCAAGACGGTCGTCGAGAACGCCGGACAGCGACGCACCATCCGCGAGACGGAGGCGCAGCTTCGCGAGGCGCTGAAACAAAAGGACCTCCTCCTCCAGGAGCTCAACCACCGCACGAAGAACAACCTGCTGACCGTCATGAGCCTGATGCGCCTGCGCGCCCGGCGGTCGAGCAACCCGGAGGTGAAGGAGCAGCTCGCGGAGCTCGCCGGGCGCGTTCAGTCGCTCGCGCAGGTTCAGTCGAAGATCCTGGCCTCGGACGACCTCGGCCACGTCGACTTCGCCGGCTACGTCGCCGACGTCGCCGCCGCCCTCCACCGCATGTACGGCAACGCCCACATCGCGCTCCGCCTCGACCTCGCGGGCGAGCTCGCGCTGCCGGTCCAGCGCGCGGGCCCTCTGGGTCTCCTCGTCTACGAGGTCGTCCTCAACGCGTTCAAGCACGCGTACACCGACGTCGAGCACGGCGACCTGTTCGTCGCGATCGACGCGACCGGCGGAGAGCCGGTGATCGTCGTCGAAGACAACGGGGTCGGCTTCGAGCCCGGGGGCGGCGGGATGGGCACGACGCTCGTGAACGAGCTGTCGGAGGAGGCAGACGCCGAAGTGACCACGAGCACGCGCCGCGGGGGCGGCACGCGCGTCGAGATCAGGCTGAAGCGGGAGACGACAGGGTAGCCGTGCTCTCGAGGCCGGGCGTCAGGCGCTCGATCGCGATCCGCGTGAGCACCGCCTGGACCGTGCGCAGCAGGTCTTCTTCGGACCAGGGTTTTGGCAAAAAGCCGTAGGGGTCGACGCTGCCGGCCCGCGTCGCCTGGTCGGTGTAAGCGGTGGTGATCACCACAGGGATGTCGAGCGTCTCTTGGATCTCGCGCGCCGCGGACACGCCGTCGGTGCCGCCTTTGAGCCGGATGTCGAGGATCGCGAGCACCGGTCGGTGCATCGAGGCCGCGGAAACCGCCTGGCCTGCGGATGTCGCCACGACCGGCACCTCGTGGCCCATCTCCTCTAGGGCCTCTTTCAGTTCGAGCGCCGTTATGCGCTCGTCCTCCGCGATCAGCACCTTGCAGCCCTCGCCGCCGGCCATAGCGCGGTCGTAGAGCTCGGCCGCCACCTCGGCGGCGCGGCCCACCACGAGGCCTTCGGGGTGGTCGACGATCGCCGCGATCTCGGAGGCCGACAGGCGCTCGAGCGTCCACAGGACAAGGAGCGCCCGATCCCGCGGTGGGAGCCCGTGGAAGCCGCGGTAGATGAGCTGCAGGCAACCGCCGGCGTCGACGGGATGGGCGGCGCGCTCGTTGCTCGCGAGTGCCTCGGAGAGGCGGCGCGCGCCCGCCGCGAAGTCCGCGTCGTCGAGGCCGACCAGCGCGGTCTCGACCGCCGCCGTGTCCCCCCCGGTGAGCGCGAGACCGAAGCGGACGAGGCGGCCCCGCGCGGGCGTGGGCTCGGGGGTGGCGACCATCGGGCATTCTCCGGCAACTCGGCCGTCACGCCGGCGCGAGTTGCCCCATAGCAGCGCGGCTCGTTGCGGGCGAGATATCTGTGTGGCCACCTGGATCAACGAGCGGTCTCGCCCGTCGGCGCCCGCGCCGAGCTTCGCTCCCGCGCCGCGGCGGCGGAGCTAGCCGGCGCGAGCTCAGGCCCGCCTGGCCCGCGACGGGTCGCGCGCCCCCCGGCCGGCCGTCCGGGCTCCGCCCGTCCCACCTCGACCTCCTCCGCGAAGAGAACCCCGTCGACCGCCGCTTCGAGCGCGGGGTCGACCGGGGCGCCCGCCGCCCTGGTCAACGCCGCGTTCTCCTCGCGGAGGAGGTCGTCGACGACGCCGACCAAGTGGCTCCGGCCCGCCCGGATGAGCTCGGCCCTGACGGCTTCGAGCTCGGTGATCCGCGCGCGCAGTTGAGCGACGCTACGCATACAGCAACCGTGAAAAGCGAGGCGTGGGCCCCGCGCCCAGCCGCCGCGGGCCGATATCAGAGCCGGATCAGGCGCTTGAAGGCGACAGAACGGCGCACCGCCGACCGAGGCGCGTCCGCTATGGTCGATGGACGGTCTTTAGGCTTGTCGTCAGCTCTGCTTTTGGGCGGAGGCGACGAAGCTCGCCGGGGCCTGCGCCGGCTGCCCCGCGATCTTCGCCTCGATGTAGGCGAGCGCCGCCGCGAAGCCGGCGTGGGTGTACGGTTTGGGGATGACGCCCATCGCGCCGGCGAAGTCGTCGGGGATGCGCTTCACGTTGGCGGTGAGGAAGATGATCGTCGGCGAGTGGGCGGCCACCTCGCGGGCCGCCTCGACGCCGGTCGGCCCGTCGGCGAGGTGGACGTCCATGAACGTGAGGTCCGGCCGCCGGCTCGCGGCGAACGCGACCGCCTCGTCCTTGCTCTCGGCGATGCCGACGACCTGGTGCCCGGCGTCTTCCAGGAACGCCTCGAGCTCCATGGCGAGGAGCGCCTCGTCCTCGACGATCAGCACGCGCAGCGGCCTCACCGTCACGCCGGCCCTCACTCCACCGGCAGCCTGATCTCGACGCGCGTGCCGCCGTCCACGACCCACTTGACCGTCGCGTGGAGCTGGCGCGCCAGCGTGTCGACGAGCGTGCGCCCGAAGGTCTTGGGGCCCAGCTCCTGGCCCGGCATGCCGACGCCGTCGTCCTGGACGAAGACGTGGTAGTGGCCGTTCTCGCGGCCGATCTCGATCGACAGGACGCCCGGCTGGTCGAGCTTCCAGGCGTGCTTGATGCAGTTGGTGACGAGCTCGTTCAGCATCAGCGAGATGGGCGCCGCCTTCCTCGCCGGCACCTCGATCGGCTGCAGGTCAGGCGCACCTCGATGTCGGTCCGCCCGCTCGCCGCCACGAGGTCGGTCGCGAGGTCGCGCGCGAACTGCGCCACGTCGAAGGTCGACACGTCGTCCGACTGGTAGAGCCGCCTGTGGACCGTGCTCAAGGCGTCGACGCGCGACAGCATCGACATCAGCGAGGCGCGCGTCTCGGCGTCGCCGATGCGCCGTGCTTGCATGGTGATCAGCGACGAGATCAGCTGGAGGTTGTTCTTCACGCGGTGGTCGACCTCGTGGAGGAGAACCGTCTTCGCCTCGAGCGCCTCGCGGAGCTCGGCCGTGCGCCGCTCGACGATCTCCTCGATCCGCGCCTTCTCGGTGCGCACCTCGAGCTCGCGCCGCTTCTTGTCGGTGACGTCGAGCTGCGAGCCGAAGAAGTACTCGATCTCGCCGGCGTCGTTGAACACGGGCGAGAGGTAGAGCGCGTTCCAGAAGGTGGTGCCGTCCGCGCGGTAGTTCAGGAGCTCGCAGTGGACGTCGCGTCCTTCGCGCACCGCGCGCCCGACGGCGGCGACGTCGTCCCGGTCGGTGTCGGGCCCTTGCAGGAAGCGGCAGTTCTTGCCGATCACCTGCGCGCGCGAAAAGCCGGTGAGCCTCTCGAAGGCCGGGTTGACGAAGATGATCGGGTTGTCGTCCTGGCGGGCGTCGGTGATCACCATCGCCATGCGCGTGGCGCGGATCGCGGCGGCGAAGGGGTCGCTCTGCGGGTGCTCCGCGTCCAACGCCCGACCCCGCGCCGCGGACTCGGCAAAACCGTCCATTCACTCCTCGAAATTGGCGGATTTCGGCGGGCTAGACGCTTAGCGCAAAGGTTTCGCTCCCGGAACGTCGCCGAGATCGCGCGCCGGCGCGACGCCCGTTCTCGGCGAGCGGCCGGACGCCCAAAGTCCGCTCCAGGTGGTAAGCGGACCTGCGGCACTTCTGTCGTGCGCGGGTGCCGCCGAACGTGATAGCGTCGCCGCGTCTCTGGTGTCCCTGACCTTGCCAGCGGCTCCATCTGCGTGTCCGGCCGCTTCGACGGCCGCGCCCGGGTGCGGGCGACCCTGCCCGTCGATCAGGTGAGACCGCAGGTGAACCGATGAACCGAGCGCCGGCCGCGACCCGACATCCCGTGTCGATCCTCCTCGTCGAGGACGAGGCGCTGATCCGCATGAGCACGGCCGACGCCTTGATCGAGGCGGGCTACCGCGTGCTCGAGGCGAGCGCCGCCGACGAGGCGCTGCTGCTCCTCGAAGCCCGGACCGACGTGCGCGTCCTCGTCACCGACGTGAGGATGCCCGGCAAGCTCGACGGCCTCGCGCTCGCCCGCCTCGTCGGCGGCCGCTGGCCGCACATCCGCATCGTCGTCGCGTCCGGACACGCCGCGCCGGGCGACGGCGCGGTGCCGGAGGGGACCGCCTTCGTGAGCAAACCCTACAGGACCTCGATGCTGCTGGATCGGTTGCGGGCGCTCGCGCCGGACGAAGGGGCCGCGCCGGCCATCGCCGTCGGGGACGACATCGCCGCGGCCGTCGAGACGACGTTGGCCCCGAGGGCTCGCGCGGCCGCGAGCCGCCGAACGGACCGCAACGAAGCCGACGCCTGACCGGGTGCGGCCGACGCCGTCGGCGGACCTTTCGCGCGATCGACCAGAGCAGGTCCGCCACGGGGCGGATGCTGACACGAGCGAGACGTCCGTCTGATCGTCCGCTTGGCGCTCAAAGCGGTCGGTGGGGGTGTACGGCGACGGTCCGAGAAGCGGACTTCGCGGCTTTATCTCCGTGACGAGCCAAGCTGATGCACGAATGAGGGACGGGTGCCTCACGCCAGGAACGAGATCGTGACCTTGAGGCCGTTTTCGCTGACGATGGCGAGGTCGCCCTTTATCTGGCGGACGAGCGACTTGACGAGGCCGTAGCCGAGCGAGCCTTCGCGCGGGCTGCTCATGCCGACGCCGTCGTCCTCGACGACAAGCTCGACGCGCCCGGACTGGTCGCGGTACGCCCGGACGAGGATCGTACCGGCGCGTGGCGCGGGGTAGGCGTATTTGACCGCGTTGGTGATGAGTTCGGTCAGCGCGATGCCGAGCGGGAAGGCGGTCTCGGCCGGGACGAGGATTTCGTCCGTCGCTTCGGCGACGATGCGTATCCGGCCATCGCTCCCGGTCAGGGCGCTCAGCGGCTCGCACAGATCGGTCACATAGGTCGCGATGTTGACCCGCTGACCGTCGTCGGACTTGCTGAGCAGATCGTGGACATGAGCCATGGCGCTGAGGTGATCCTGAGCTTCGCGGAAAAGCGCCGCCACCGCAGGCTCGGTCTGCCGCCGCGCCTGAACGTGGAGCAGCGACGAGGCGACCGATAGACTGTTCTTGGCCCGATGGTTGACCTCGATCACCAGCACATCGCGCTCGGCCACGAGGGCTTCCAGCCGCCTGGTCGTCGCCTCGAGCTCCGAGGTTCGTTCGGCCACGCGGCGCTCGAGGTCGACGGCGACCCCGCGCAGCTTCGCCTCCGCCTCGTACCGGCGCGTCACGTCCAGATAGGACAGGAAGTGACCGGTGATCGTGCCTTGGCCGTCGTGGAGCGGGCTCGCGAAGAGCGCGGCCCAGAACGCCGTGCCGTCCTTCCGGTATTGCAGGAGCTCGAGGTTCGCATCGTCGGCCCGGTTCATGGCGGCCCGGTACTGATCTATCGCGGCGGGGTCGGTGCCTCCGCCGTTCATGAAGTGCGGGTCTTGGCCGAGCAGCTCGTCGATCGCGTAGCCGGAAAGCTCGACGAACGCCTGATTGGCGAAGGTGATCGGATTGCCGGGCAACGTGGCGTCGGTGACGATCATCGGCATGCGCGTCACGCGAACGGCCTCGACGAAAAGGCCGCCGCCCAGGCGTATGTTTTCGATGTGTCGTTCGGACCGCGCGCGGGCGGGGGTGGTGGCGAGCGCGTCGTCGAACTCGTTCATACCTGTTCCCGTCCCCGCTGGGTTGGCGCGAAGCTCGGCGCCGTCTATCGCTCGCGGCCGCGCCGCTCTGGCCTGGACGCCGTCGGCCGCGGGCTGGTCCAATCGGTCGAGGTCGGCGAGCACGTCCTCGACCAGCTGCTGGCGACGCGGGTCATCTTCGGTCGGCGTTTCCGCAAACAGCATCGCCCGGTAGCGCGCCTTCACGGTTGCTTCGCGAGAGCTCACGCTTGGTCCCGCGAGCAACAACGCCTCGAGCGCGTCGCGTCCGGCTCGTAGCGCGTCCCGGCCATCATGCCGCGACGAGCATCGGGGTCCGCCGGCTGGCCGGGGCGTGCCGGACCTAGGCGCTGTTGCGATACAGGTCGCGGGCGCCGCCCAGGCGCTCGTACTGATCCGCCTTGTCCCGGTGCTTCGAACGCACCTGCCCGGTCGTCGAAGCCGCGAGCGCCCGGTGCTCCTTGGCGAGGCCGATGAAGTAATCCTTCATTGCTGGCGAGGTCATGCGAGCGCCTCCTTGTCAGTCTGGGTTCGACAACGCGGACGGGATCGGCGTCCAAACGGCGCCGGCGGGCAGAAAAAAGGGGCAGCCTCCCCGGACCGCCCCTCCTTCCTTCGCCGTCGGAACGCCCGCAGGCTGCGGTGGATGACCGCGCCCGGCGCCCGTCACCGATGACGACGACCGGTGCGCTTAAGCTGCCAGCAGGTTCACCGCCGAGATGCGGCCGTCGCGGCCGCTCTCGGGCTCGAAGGTCACCTTGTCGCCCTCGTTCAGCGAGTGCATGCCGGCGCGCTCGACGGCCGAGATGTGGACGAACACGTCCTTGGCGCCGCCCTCGGGCGCGATGAAGCCGAAGCCCTTTTGGGCGTTGAAGAATTTAACGGTACCGGTGGTCATGTGAATGTTCCTTTCAAGAACATTGCCCGGCCGTCGTCGCCGAATTGGACGCAACTGGGCGGGGCCTTGGAAGCTCGAGAAAGGATAGAGGGGCTTTAATGCACCGCATTCCGTCGCAGGCAACGTCAGCGACAACTTTATAGACACCGATTTCTATTTAAGCAAGGGCCGATAATTTCTAGTACTATATTGACTGCTATGAGTCACATTCGCTTGAATTATTCTAAGTTTGAGCCCAGACAGAATTGTCGGAAGCACTTGCGAGGCCGACGGCAACCGGTGGCGCTGGCCCCCTGCTTGCGAACCGGCAGCATCGCCGCAGACCAGCTCGAAGGGGTGCTCGACATGTCCGCGCACGCTGGGTCCGGTGCCGAGGCGATGGCCCGCTGCGACATCAGGTGCGCGGTGGCCCCCCGTACCGCTACAAGACAAGGCGCCGAAGCAGGCCGAGCGAAGCCATCGCTCGAGCCGAGCGTGCCGGGTCGGCCCCCGCCGCTGCGGGCCGAGCGGACGCGCATCGCCCGGCCGGCGAGTCTGATCGCGACCGGGTGCCAAACCGAGTTGGCGCCGGGTCCTTCATCGAGGTTCGCGCCTCCAGCTTGCGTGTAGGAGCTACAGCGATGTCCGAGTTCTCGCCGTCGGAGATGGAAGCGGCGTTGGCGCACTTCAAACGCCTGCGCTCGGGCGGTTCGCTCGCAGGCCGACCGTCGGGCTCTCATTTGAACCAGACGATCCGCAGTCTGGAAGGTCGGCTGCTCGAGCACGACGCCTCGCTCAAGAACGCGCGACCCACGCCGAAGGCGCCGGCAACCGCCGAGACCTGACCTTGCCTTACTGCAGTCCCCGGCGCCGATTGCAGGAGGCAGGGGACTCGGGTGGTGCGGTAGTGCGGGTTCACGCTCGTCGAGCGGCCGACGTCTGCTTTCCGCGCCGTAGTGCCCGATAACGGACTGTCTCACAGCGGCCGGAATGAGACCGTCCTGTCTTGGGCTGGCTGGTGCGACATCGGGGCGCTCGGCCGACGCTCTGGGTGGAGTCGAGCGAGCTCGCTCGCATCATATGTCCACGGTCAGGCTTATCTGGAAGCGGCGGGGTTGGTTGTAGTAAAAACCCTCGCCGAGGTTGCTGAATCCGTAGGCGTTGTTGATGGAAGAGACCTGGGCCCGGAGCGTGGCCGGCCTGTCGAACAGGTCGAAGCGATAGCGGACGCCCGGCGACAGCACGTATCGGGGCGGGATGACGAAGCTGTTCGCCCGGTCCGCCACCCGGTCGGACGTGCCCTCGTAGGTCAGATCGAGGGAGAAACCCTCTACCCAAGGCAGGTTCCAGTTGAGCGCGCCGGTGATGGTCCGGCCGACGGAGCCGATCGGCCGCCGCCCGATCAGCCCCAGGTCCACTTGGTCGCCGCTCACCGTCGCGTCGAGGAAGACGCCGCCGAGGACGACGCTGAGCCGCGGCGCGATCTGCCCGGCCAGCGACACCTCGATCCCGCGATTGCGCACCGCGCCGAGCTCGCGGAAGACCAGCCCGGGGTCGAGCGCGAAATAGGGTTTGCGCACGTCGAACACGCCCGCGACCAGCCGCAGCGTGTCGCCGAGGTTGAGGCGGAAGCCCGCGTCCATCTGCTCGGTGAGGATCGCCGGCGGCGCCTCGCCGCGGTTTACCGCGAGGTCGGGCGCGACCGGGCTTTCCTCCAGCCCCTTCGTGTAGCCGGCGTAGAAGACGAGATCGGGGCTCGCGACGGCCGAGACGGTGCCGTTGAACAGCCACGGCCTCGACTCGGAGATCGGCAGGGCGCCCGACGGCCGGACCACGGCCTTGCGGTAGGAAGTGCGCTGGACGCCGAGGCTGAGCTCGCCGACGCCGCGCCACCGGCCTTCGTAGCCGAGGCCGACGGTGCCCTGTCGCACCTCGTCGGTGTTCTGCGGCCCCGGCGCCAAGACCGGCGGCGGCGCGAGGATCGGCTCGTCGATCCGGCCGCGGCCGAAGTTGAAGCTCTGACTGCCGCCGTTGCGCCGGTCCTGCATCCGGCCGCGGGCCATCAGATGGACGAAGTGGAGACGGTCGCCCTCCGTGAACCGGCGGCTGAGGCGCAGCTCTCCCGACGTGGAGGCGAAGCGCCGCGCCTGCTCGGACACGACCACGCGGTCGGCTTCCCCCTCGGGGGAAGCGTTGAGGAACAGGGGCGTGAAGTTGCGGTAGTCCCGAGCGACCGAGCGGAAGGCGCCGCCCCGGAACGTCCAGTCACCGGAGCTGTAGGTCGCGAGGAGGCCGTAGTTCACGTCCCGGCCATCGTTGTCCGCCCAGTCCGGGCCGAAGTAGCGCCGCCGCTCGATCCGCGGCGGAAGGAAGGCGCCGTTCGTCCGGATGATCGGTTGCGCCTCCCCGCCGCGTTCGTCCTTCAGGCTCCAGAAGGGGACGATCTCGACGTCGCCGGTCGGTCGCCAGCGCGCGATGACCGCCCCGTCGAGGATCTCCTGGTCGCCGCCGTAGTAGAGTCCGGCGTCGTTGAAGCCGACGCCGAGGGCGACCCCGAGCGCGCCCGCGACCGGGAGCTGGGCGTCGACCTCGCCGCGCGGTCCGCCGAACGGGCCGATCCCGACGACCGCGCTCGCCACCGCCTCCGACCCCGGCAGCCGCAGCGCGAAGTCGGCGACGCCCGTCGGCGCCGGGAACGGATAGCCCTGCGCGGTGAGGCCGACGCGCACGTTGCTTCCGGAGATCAGGCGCTGGTTGAGGTCCGCCTGGTAGTCGAAGTACATGCCGTCGATGCGCACGTTGCCCGCCTGGACCGGGCTGAAGCCGCGCGCGAGGCCCGGCTGGTAGAGGCCGACACGCTCGTTGCCGACGCTGGTGCCGAACGCATCCTGGGCCGATGCCACCGCGTTCTCGCCCGCGCGCTGGCCCCAGGCCGGTCCGGAACTCGCCAGCGACGCCACCAGGCCGAGGCCGACCGACAAACCCTTCTTCATCCGTCCCTCCATCCGCGAAGGGATGGCGGAAGCGGCCGGGCGCGGGCCGCAACGAATCGACGAACGACCGCTCCGGCGGACGAGCGTCCGCCGATCGGCGACCGCGCGAAAAGACAAGGTCCGCGCCGTGCGCCGCGGCCGCCTGCCCGCCGTGGTTCTGGAACTCGAAGGCGGCGGACGTCCGCTTCGAAGTATGCACGTCTTCGGCGTGAGCGTCCGCGATGGGCGCATTGCCGCCAATCTGCTCATGTCCGCCATGGGTCGTGGATTCGGCTGGTCGCTGCAACACAGGCTCGGAAACGCTCTGCCGGCGTTTCGTAGTCTAGCGTCTTTCGCGGTCGTTCGTTCAGTTCTCGTGCGACCTGGTTGAGCTGGTCCTGGGTGTAGGCTGCCAGATCGAGGCCTTTGGGGGGTGCTGTCAACTTTAGCGAGAACGCGTCGTTTCACGATTGCAAGCTGGAAACGCCGACACTGATTTTGCTGCGATTTTCTGCCCATCGACCTCGTTGGGGAGCCATAAACGGACACCAAAGCAGCTTAACCTGACAGCGCCGGGCAGTCGGATCTCCCGACGGATCATGCGGGCGCTACAATGCTGGTTTGAAGCGTGTATACCTGCCGCTCCTCGCCACCGCTTTTTGAGCAAAGCACGGCGCCTGTTGGTTTGCGTAGAGATGAAGGCGGGTCATATGTCGGCATCTGGAAATGCGGTTTCCCTCGCCTCGACCGGCGTCGCCGGGCTCGACAGCGTCCTTCGCGGTGGCCTGACACCCGACCGGCTCTACCTTGTCGAAGGGACCCCCGGAACCGGCAAGACGACGCTCGGCCTCGGTTTCCTTCTTGCCGGTGCAGCCCAGGGCGAGGCTGGTCTTTATGTGACTTTGTCGGAAACCGAGACAGAGCTGCGCGCCGTCGCTGCAACGCACGGCTGGTCGCTCGACGCGCTCGACATTGTCGAACTGGTGCCTGAAGCAGGGTTCGGCGAGGACCAAGAGCAAACACTGCTCCACCCGAGCGAGGTCGAGCTCGGCGAGACAGTGCGCGGCGTCATGGAAAAGGTCGACGAGCTGAAGCCCCGCCGCGTCGTGCTAGATAGCCTATCGGAACTGCGCCTGCTGGCGCAGAGCCCGCTACGCTATCGCCGCCAGATCCTAACGCTGAAGCAATTCTTCTCGACTCGCAACTGCACCGTGCTCGTCCTTGATGACAAGACCGCTGACGCCGGCGACCTCCAGCTCCATAGCATCGCGCACGGCGTTATCTCGCTTGAGCAGGCGCTGTCCGGCTTCGGGGCTCAGCGCCGACGATTGCACGTCGTCAAAATGCGCGGCGTCAAGTTCCGCGGCGGCTATCACGACTTCACGATCGAGCGTGGCGGACTCTGCGTCTACCCGCGCCTCGTGGCGGCTGAGCACAATGCGCCGTTCCTGACCGAGGCGTTTTCGACCGGCTCGGCTGGGCTCGACAGCCTGCTTGGGGGCGGGCTCGTGCCCGGCACTTCGACCCTGCTGAGCGGCCCGGCCGGGGTCGGCAAGACTACCACCGCGGTGCTGTCAGTCTAATGCTAACTGGTCTCCCCGAGAGGGGCATGTGAGCCCCTGATCGGGGGCTCGGCACGTGCGGAAGATCAGCTACAAGCGGCACAGGTTCCCGCCGGACGTCATCCGCCACGCGGTGTGGCTCTACTACCGCTTCACTCTCTCGCTTCGGGACGTCGAGGAGCTGCTCGCCGAGCGCG
>Ga0164290_1002158_pt1 | contig 16480 bp, 18 predicted proteins | sample Micstemetagenome_FD_108782 | JGI IMG/M metagenome (GOLD analysis project Ga0164290, IMG submission 108782) | Contaminated culture microbial community from soil near Moab, Utah, USA - Microcoleus steenstrupii SON62 (Illumina Assembly) | ecosystem: Environmental > Terrestrial > Soil > Soil crust... | reverse complement strand
TCCGGACATGGAAACCGAAAAAGCCTTGAACTCTATCAGCATCTTTCTTTGGCTGCCATCGAGGGCGATTATCAAAAAGCTGTCCGCAATTTAGAAATTTAGGCAATTTTTGCAACAGAGCCTCTTTCTCAAATGGAAAGAGAGTTGACCTTGGAGCGCACCAAGGCTGGTCTTGAAGCGGCAAAAAAAATGGGCCGCATCGGCGGCCGAAAAAGGACCATGACCGATAGCAAGATCAAGTCTGCCCGCAAACTGCTTGCAAGCGGGCACTTACCAAAAGATGTCGCTCGCGATTTGGGGATTTCAATCGCGACCCTTTATCGCTGGATTCCTGCGGCAGCTTCAATGGAATCCTAGCTTTTGAACGGAGAAAGTAATTGAAGAAAGCAGTTCCAATAAACAGCATTGTTGGCGTTGAGCTGGCCACCACCGATACTCCCGGCATCTGCAAGGTAATGGTGAAGGATCAGTCTACAAGGTCGGCTTTGTCTTGGGATCGATTTGTCAGGCTCAAAGCGGCTTCTGAAGCCATTACACAGAATGCTGGTAGCGAAACGACGATTCTTGATGTCGGCGGATTCGATGGTGCTCTTGCCCTGTTTCTGCCGGACTACGATATAGACTTGATCGATCCAGCGACAACCGGCGCGTCATTGCTTCAAGGTCCCGCGGGTTCGCTTTCATACGATGCGGTTACAGCAATAGATGCTCTGGAGCACATCGCTCCGCAAGAACGAGACCGCGCATTGCACGAGTTGGCCCGTATTGCACGAAAACTGATCGTTCTAAATTATCCATGCCGTGAAACAACGGAAGCTCAGAAGATTGTGCTTGAAGCCACCAATAATCCACTCGTCCGCGAGCACGTAGAGTGGGAACTACCGGACACCGACAATGTTGTGGCACTCATGCAAGGTCTAGGTTTTTCAACAAAGGTCACGCCGCATGCAAGTTTAGCGATATGGCTGGGCCAATATTTGACCTTAAATTTAACCCCCGCAGCAGCTCAAGAGATGAACCGATATCTGATCGACCATCATTGCGATGAACCGTTTTCTACACCGCTGTACCATTTGGTTGTCTGCAGCCGAGCAAATTCCGGCTTTTCATAAACTGTGCCCGGCTGCAAAGTAGCTTAACGCTACTTTCCGTTCCATTGATCCCCAGACCCCTGATATAACCTTCGGCGGCAAAAGCAGGGGAAGCGCCGAGGAAGCCGACGCCAAGGAGCAGGGCTCCCAGTGCGAGAATTTTTTGCTTGATATTCATGTTTTTTCCTTTTGGGAAGTTGGTTTGGTCCACCTTCTCAGTCCCAATTCAAACGCAACAAGGATCTGAACAGCTTCGCTGTCCTTGTCTTGCTTGGTTGTTATCCTTCTATTTGCGCTGAGCGCTGGGTTTTGCCTTTGGTTGAGAAGTGAAAGTGGGATTTTGAGCCTATACAAACGCACAGGTGAGAATTGACCCTAGTGTCACTTTTCGTCATGTTTTTAATGAAGCTGTTACTTAGTATAGTTTTGGACACAATAGAGGAAAGCTACAAATAGGCGTGGATAGGCAATGTTGAAGGAAATCTAAATTGCTAGCGTCTGGTTTTCGTTACGCGGGCTTAAACTAGCATGCCCGCGCCATCATACTTTCAAGTGATTACAAGAGGCACCAGTTAACGCCACTTTTATTGGTCACGATTTTAAGAGCAAAGTGGCCACAGGGTTTTCGAGCCGAGTGACCGATACCGAATATTATGTTTCATGCCACCGAAGGCGCCACCGCGTTGTTGAAATCGCGCGCAGTGCGACTTTCAACGTTAGCGGTGGCGCCTTCCTTCGTCGCTACAATTCAGCCCTCTATCCTCTAACCCTAATTTGGGGTACTCGTCCGTCTTCATTTCGGCTCTTCCCGAATCTCAAACCACCGTCGCAAAGAATCAATTTCTACATCAATTTTGAAACGTTTGAAATTCGCTATCTCAATTAGCTTGAAACCAAAATCTCGCCGAAACGCTGCCAGATTACCCGCCTCAGATAGCACTTCCCAAGGCAAACCGGTGTCGTCACTGTCTCCATTTTTGGAAACGTATATTATCGTTTTGGACTCCTGGTCAATGAATAACCAGCCAGTAATTCGCACCGAATCGGGCATCCAGCAGTACCTTAAACAGTTCTGCATCTAATCTTTGCGACGGCAGTATTTCTAATATAGCTCTGAAAGAATTTGATATTTGCCAGATATTTTGGGAATGTTTATTTTGGAGTCCCAGGAATCACGAAAAGGTTTGCAGCCCCGCAGGCTTCAGCAGCGGGGCTGTCTTTTTTCTAGTGTCTTCCACTAGTTCCCACATGACGGGTCGACTTGTGGAGTCCTGCCGTTTTACAAAAAAATATAAACTGTCAGCGCAGTGCAAGTAAGTGTTTCTGCGGATCTTAGCCAGTGCATTAATTATTGGCTGCAACTTCTCAGCAACCTTAGTAATCTACCTGCCAACAATATAAACGAAGCAAATTAAGGCGTATGCCGCTTTTGAGCAAAAAGGCATGAATTTCTTGGTTGCTCGAAGGATTCTAAATGAGTAATGAATATAAAGAACTACTCGCTGAAAGTGAGAGATTGCGCGAGAAAATACGTAAACAGTTAGAAGAAACAGAAAGTCAGCTCAAGCTTTTACAACAATCAATGGAAAATGTACGCGCTCGTGAAAAGGACTTAGATAAGCGCGAAGAGCGGCTTGATCGTCGCGAAGATAGAATCGATGCGCGTGAAATGCAAGTTAGCAAAAGAATTTTGGAGAATCTAGAAACCAGACAACCTAACTCAGACTGGCACCTGCCTAAAAGAAAGGGCGACGGAGACGGTCTTGACGTTGGCAGGTAGTAATCAGCTTGCCGTCTTTTCGGACCTGGAATCAACATATGTTCGGGTGCTTGCTTTCCAGACCAACTCTAAAGAGGTCTTTGGCATCGACACCATGGCTATTGTTTCACCATCATCATTGGCGAAATCCACTAGGCATGTTTTTTGATTTCCCTTATCTAGCACGGTTCCTGTTTGGCCTGCGATCAAGCTGACCTTTTCCCCGTCCCATTCAACAATGGCAGCTTCTACCAGTTTGACCACATCGAATTCTTCAAACATTCCATCACCCCTTATTTCTTCTTCTGAAGAAGTAGATTTTTGAATTCAAACAAACCAGTTTTCGGGTCTTGCAGCCAATAAATTTTACAATTTTCCAGCACCCGTCCGTTTGCACCAATAATTGTTGTTGGCTGCTCATACATGATTCCCCAGTCATTCGTTTGCGATGGTCTGAGATATTTAGGATCAAGCTTGATCTGTCTAGCGAGCTGGTCTTTGTTTTCCAAAGTGAATCCCATTACTGACTCAAACCATCTTGCTTTCTGTCTCGGATGGCTCGGATCAAGCAAATAATTTGTCAGCTTTTCGTCAACACTTTCCGCAATTAGCTTCTGTTGTGCAATTTCCAAAGCTTCTCTTTGTTCTCCTATTTCGATTGCTTTTTTAGCACGTTTCTCAATACCAAGCGCCTTCAGCTCTGTCTCTGTCATTCCTTCCAAACCCATCTGCTCGATTGTCTCAGGGTTGATCGGCTCTTTTCCACCATCAAAGAAAAACATTGGCATAATGCTGCCAGCGGTCTTTGCTCGTTCATCAGAAGTCATCGAGTGATCCAAAGCGCCTTCTATAGCAGCTCCGGTTGAACCAACAATTGCTTGGACATCACCAGCCACCTGATAGGCGGGGGTATTTGCAAAATAATTCACGGTGTTATCTAACGCGGGTCCAATTTGTAAAAGCGAATCGGTAACGGCGTTTGGTTGTGCCATGTATGTCTTAATTGGTTTTACAGCCTGTGCTCCGGCTTCAAATGTTCTGTCTGCATGTTGCAGAAATTCTCCGGGCTTTACTGGTTGAGAAACCTCCGGCACATTGGTTATCTGCATGTTGAGTTTCACAGACGAGTTAAAAGGTGGTTTGGTCAATGCACCTGGCAAAGGTGGCATCTGTTCAACTGCTTGACCAGCGCGATGCTCAAATACCTTCGGACTTTCTTTCTCCGAGTCAACCAAAACAAATGGATTTTCTTTGATGGCAGCAACACGCGCCCTGTACTCTTCCAGAGTTTCGCCATCTTTAGTTGCTATCAAACTAGGATCTGACGGACGAAGGTCATTCGCATGAGTGACCGCAAAGGCTTGTCCATGCACTTCCTGATTTTGCTGTGCTGAAATAACGCCGCCTTCCTTAGCGGCTTCGGGCGTTTTCTGAACGGACACTTTCTCTGCCTGGTCGGCTGGTTTTTGAATCTCTGCCACGTCCATGGCCTCAAAAAATTGGCACTTTCCCAGTATACGCCTGGCGTCTCTATGGTTCGAAGTTCAGCCTACAGGTAGCTTGTTTGACACTTCCTAGCAAACGAACGGCGTCTTGCCCTTCTTTAGTCAGGCTGTATTCGACTCTTGGCGGTTTTTCTCGGAAGATTTTCCGACGTACCAGCCCCAGCTTTTCTAAAAGCCGAACCCGCTCGGTGAATGTCTTTGCGGATAATCCAGGTAAATCTTGAAGTATCCTTTTCGTGCGCTTTTCTCCGGATGCTAACTCCAATAAAATCGCGCTAGTCCAGGTAGGGCTCAAGGCTTTGAGCGCATTTTCAATCGGAACTGCATCAACAGGGCGCAAAGTAACGTGCTTGCTCATTTCTATTTTCCTTCCGTCTTAATTAGCTGCGCCATTAGACCACTGTGCCCCATCGTCATTGCCGCTGAATATCCATCGGTTGCCCGGTTTCCAGCTTTCCAGACAAGCTCTGTACCGTCGATGATCGCCTCATACTTCCACTGGTCCTTATCCCACGGCGCAGCGCTCTTGTAGTTTTTGTCATGCATCAGCCACCACCACATGGCGTATTCTTCGCGCTTTTTATAAGGGATGTATGTGGCTGTCAGATTGTCCAGGCGCTCACCTTTTTCAAAAGCCCAGTTCTGAAGATCAATCGAAAAGGCGGCTTTGACGTTGTTTGCGACTTTTCCATATCCGGATTTGAATTTCCTCGGACCTGTCGGAAACCAGTTCTTACTTGGATTTTTGTCTTGTTCGGCAGCTATCTCTTGAATCGTTTTGAAAAAAGTCGGGCTGCGTTTTTCGACTCCGGTATCGCCAAAAACCGCAGTGGAAGACTCTGCCAGGGCGGGAAGACCGATCAGAAGACAGAGAGCTGCTGCCGTCAATTCTTGTGTTGTTTGCATATTCACTCCATTTCTCCTACTTGCTGTGGTCCCAATAGAGCGCAAGTTCTGATGCGCTTGTTTATTGCCCTAATGATGTTTGTGTTTAAATATCCACCAGGCGGAATCTCGTAGATGTGCCATCGATACAGGATTCTAGTGGTGCCATCTTGTTGTGGAAGAAAATCGATGTAGCAAGTTAACTGGCGGATTACTTCTCGGACAGCTGGAATTTGCTCGGTGTATTGAACTAATGTAGTGATTCTTAAAACGTCAGGATCGGCTCTGAGATTGACTCCCAGATGTCCTATGTTGGCGTTAGGTCGCGTGCCATCTGCAACCAAAGGTCATCCATCGGGAATTGAGAATAGAAACTGCCTTCGCGAGCTTCCATCGCTAGGTCGTCTTTGCGCTTCTCTTCGAAGTCGCTATAAACTTTCCCGGCTTCATCAGCAACCTTTTTGGCTGCATCCTTGCCCATATCAAACAGCTTCTTTCCCCAGCCGATAGCCTTCTTTTTCGTTTCCTCGTCCATAATTCGCCTCTAAATATCCTTGTAGTCGTCGGCTGGTTCTGGTTTCGGGGTTTCTTCTGCCGCTTCTAATTCGGGCTCTTCTTCCAGCTCCGGCTCCGGTTCGATGTACTGTGGCTGTGGGCTTTCTGGTTCCGGAGGCTCTAAGTCTTTTTGAATTTCCGCTGTAACCGTGTCGTCACTAATAGGCGATTCTCTCATCTCTTCGCGCCTTTTTTTCTCTCCTTCACTCTGCCAGGCTTGCACGTCCTTTAAGCCCTGACAGTCCTTCACCAAACGGTCATCAATCTCAACGATAGGCTTAACAACGCCTGGTATTTTCATTGCATTCTCATAGTCGTGCCAGGTGAATCTTTGCATTAGCATCGGTGAAGTGCGAGGTGTGAATACAAGCATTTTGCTGTCCGGAAGTGACATCACTTCACTTGGATCTATGAGCGGGCGCCCGCTTTCCTTCTCCTGGATCTGCCCGGTGCTTGAAACCTTCCTCTCATAGACGGTGCTTTGCCCTGCCATTTTGCTGATTCTTTCGGCTACATCTATCGTCCGCGGCCTAAAGAAAATCCGACAGCCAAGCTGACCAAACATGATGACTGCGTCTTCTCGTCCATACACGCGCTCCAATTGCATCGCGTCCTGGATGCCCAGCATGACGCCGATTTTCTTGTGTCTGATGATTCCCAGACGGTCTGCAATGCCTGGAATCATGCCGAAATTAGTAAATTCATCCAGACTCAAAAATAGCGGATGTTCGAAATGTTGTTCTTCAGCATATTGAAGTACGTAATTAAAAATCAGCGCCGCTACCGGCTTTAGGTGCGTTTTGCGCGCGGGCACTGCCAGATAGAGAGTAAACTTCTCACGCGCTAAAGAGTCTAAATCAATCGTCGTCTTGCTCGTCAGTGCTGCCACTCGCGGGTTTACCCAGAGCGCCAGGCGCTGCATCAAACTTGCAAATACGCCGTATCTGAAGCCTTCCCTGCTGGTTTTGTGAAACCCGTGATACTCGCCCCTTACTTCTTCTACGGGGCTGTCCTTCATCTGGTTGACCAGGTCGTCAGGTCCTTCTCTAAGCATTTGCCGAATGTAGGCAAGGTCTTTTCCCAATGCTGCTGCGTGCGCTAGAAAAATCGAGAGCATGTTCATCTCTGATTTAGGCCAGACATCATCCCCGTAGTTGTTTTTGCTGGTTGTGTTTTCAACAATCAGCTTTGCTAGGTTTTGCGCGTCAGAGTAGCTCCTTACAGCGTCTACGGGGTTAATGCAGTCAGACGATAGGTCGTCCAGATTGAAGTAATAAATCTTCTGCTGACCGGCAAGTGCGCGATATCCAGAAGTCTTTGCATAAAGGTCCGGCGGTTCGTTTCCTGCTGTCGCCTCGGTCACAATTGCACTGGAATCAAGCCTTTCAATTAGGTTGGGAATGAATATGCTCGTCGTCTTTCCGGAGCCGGTCGGCCCGCAAACAAGGGCATGCATTGCTGAATCTTCAGGTGTAAGCGTCACATAGTTGTCGTCTTCGCCAGGGCTAATAATCAGCCGCCGTGAGTCATCCATCCCAGCCCAATATCCAGCTTCGACAATGTCCTCATGCGTTGCCCACTTTGCTGAACCGTAGCGGGTTGGCTTCGGTTGATTTTGGTTGGCTAGCTCCATTACCTCTGCCGACTCAAGCACGCTTTGCATGATCTCATCGCACTTTGCCTTGCAATGCGTGATGCTCCAATGGTTTCTTTCTTCTCTCACTTCCAGCTTAAGAAGCGTGCCTTCACCATTTGGCTTCCAACTAAGCTTTGCGAAAAACTCGTAAGTAAAGGGTCTTTGGTTCTTTGATTGGGTGGCAACAACCTGCATCAACCGGTCATTCACGGTCGTCATTCGCCAACCAAGTCCAGTCAAACAAACTACCAAAAGCTCTGCCATGTCCGCAGAGCCGATGGCTAGTTCTTGTGTCTTCGTCTCAGCTGGCATTTTTTAGCCCAACCCTCGATCAAATCCGTCGTCTATTTCTCTTTCAGGTTCTTGTGTTTTGTCGCCGCTCATTGAATCATGAACGTGATCGATCGCTAAATCGTCAGCCACGCGATCGGCTGCTCCATCGATTAGGCTTGGACCAGTCTTGGCTTGGTCTTGCCGTTCTTTGCCTTGCTCTAATTCCTTCTCCGGACTCTTCCAATTCTCCCCTAAAAGCGCATCGAATTCTTTCCATTTATCGCCTTTTTGCTGCTCTGGCTTTAGGTCCTGGTCAATCTGTTTCAGCTCTTCCAGCTGCCTCTCAACGTCTTCTTTCCTGTCTGGAAATCGCTCCATCAGGTCTTTCAGACGCTGCTCCGCCATGGCATCTGTATAGCTTCGGTGCTCCGGAGAAAGTCGGCCTTGCTGTTCGCGCATCCATTGCTTGTAGCCTTTGCCAAAGTCGCCGCCTTTCTCTAATTCTTTGAAAGACTTCTTCAGGTCTTTGTCTAGCTTCTTAAATTCGCGGTCGTCTTCAAACGGATCGCGCTCTTTTCTCTTTTCTTTTTTGTCCCACTTGTCCCGCGCTTTCCGCTCAAAGTGGTCATCTCCGGCGCGTTCCTTCGTCCAAATCCACTGCCCTAGTTTCTTGTATTGCTCGTCAGGTAGCCTCTCAAGCTCGCCCGTATTCAGCCTCTCGGCTAATTCCTTCAAGTCATCGAGCTTGGAATATTTGCTGTAAGTCTCGCCCTCGCGCTCAATTTTCTCTCGTTCAGGCAAATGCTCGATTGCTTTCTCTTTGTCCCAGGGCTCTGCCTGGTAAGCCTTTTGCTCACGCTCAGGTTCTTTCCTGTCCGGATTCAAGTCTCTGATCAGCGCTTCAAATACATTGTCTCCGCGGTCTCTCTCAAAACCTTTGTCTAATTGCTTGTCCATGTCGCGCTGCAAGAACCGCTCATAGTAATGATGCCGCTCTAAATAGCGGTCTCCTGCATCGCGCATGTTCTTGTAGTCGTCTCGGTCAAACAGCACCTCCCTACCGTTCTTGTCCTTTCCGAAAACGACGACATGCGCGTGGTCGTGGTCTGTATTCTTGTGAATAACCGCCCGCCAATCGAGATCTAGCCCTTTCTCTTTTCCAACTTCTTTGAGTAAATCTCTCGTGTACTGCTGCATATCTACGTTTTGCAGTCCAGGCGACAAGATAAGCTTGTGAGCAACTACCTTGGAACGGTCCAGATTATCAATGTCTTGCTTTACTTCTCGTCCCTGGATGCCTTCTCTATCAGGGCTGAAAAACTCGCGCGGCTTGTCGTTCTCTCTGTCTTCGCCGCGCCTGTATTGAATGTAATTGATATGAGCTTTTGCCCGAGCGGCTCCGCTCGCCCCTTTGATATAGCTGTGTTTAGCTACTGAGCGCATCTTTCATAAGCTCCGTAGCTTCCGGATCTCCGTCTTTTCGTTTGTGCTTCAGCCTCTCGGCTGCTCTTTGCCTTGCCATCTTCCACAGCTCTACACGGTCTTCTTTCGAAGCCCTGTCGTAAAAAACCTGCTGTACCGTCCCGACATCCATCATCACTCTGGCGATCATTTTGGCCATCCGTTCGGTGTCTTTCTTGTGTCCGGCCTGCATGGCTTCTACTGCTGCCGCCAGCCGATCCCTCGCCTGGTCTTCGGCCCGTTTGTCATAGCCATCCAGATAAAGCAAAAGCGCCTTTCTCAAAATTTCGGTCTTGGTTTTGCCTTCCATTCGGCATACGGTTTCAAGCTTCAAGTACTCCTCGGCCGCCAGCCGCGTGTTTAATTGCGGTGTACTAAGAGGCGGCTGGTCGGCTTTTCGTCGTCTTGGCATTTGTTTTTCCTGGTTTACTATCAACCTTCTACAGTAAGCCATCTATAATTAATGGCTTACACTTCTATCATATACCATGCATTGGCTTAACCCTAAAAGTCAATAATAACTAGCCTCTTCACAATTTCGGCTTACAATCTTTATCCTGCCTTACTCCGTAAGGGCGTTGCGCGGCATAAGACGTTGCGCCTCGTTGCCCACTCGCCGCCCGCGCATCGACCGCAGGAGTCGCTACACCTCGGCACAGCACGACCGCCTACTTAGATTTTCAAGCTCCCTTTAATTTGTCGTGCGGCTAAAGCCCCCTCGGGGCGTGCAGGGTTCATCAAGCCCCGATGTAAGGGGCGCTTTCTGCTTTGCACGCAGGCACAGCACATACGAAGAGCAACAAGCTAGAGATTTCTCGCCGCCCTAAAGCCAGTTTGAAATTTTTTGCATCACTAGGGAATTCCACCTTTTTCTATCCAAGCCTTTCAGGCGAGGATGTCATTATGGTTTTAGAGGTAAGCAATGGAGTGCCCGTATGAAAAAGAAAGCCGAAAAAATCGACCGTGCCGCAGTCGAGAATTTGATGGTCGATACATCAAGGCTAAGAGCTGCTCTGATGTTGGCTTGTCTAGAACTTACAGAAGGCGACCCTATAGCGGCTATGGATTTGTCTGAGGATTTGTACGACGCTGCGCCGCAATTGCTTGAAGTCATCAGTGCAGCAGCGTTGGATAGTCTTCCAGGTGGGCCAGCTAAAGTGCTCCCGTTTCAGAAAAAACCAAGCAATTAACTGGGCGGACCTCTCAAGCTTTTCGCCGTTTTCTCGATCAGTGAAAATTCATCTGCGAAACCTGATGAATAGCCCTGATTGCTTGTTGTCAAGAATCTATAATTGTTAAGCTTGGTGGCTGTTTTCCTGTTTTTGTTTTTTGCTCCAAAGGAAGGTAGGGCGCTGGTTTCAGTAGCTGCGCCTGTCTTTTCTTTAGTACCGCTTACGGTGGCATCAGTATAGCAAACTAAGCCAGGTGCTTGGTTCTGAGAAATAGAAGAAATTCCCCCCGCACCCATCTGCCCCTCTGCCCGAATACCGTCGAACCAGGGCCCCGGTGTAAATACTTGCCCAACAACCCGCAGGGCTTGGTCTTTACGCTGGGGGTTCGATGGTTGGCTATTCGCCGGGCAGATTGTAAGGGGAACCACCTTAACGGTTTTTCTGTCTTCAAGTTCTCGATCCGCTAAGTCCAAATCCGAACAAGGCGGAATTTCTGATTTCTCTTTTTCTTCAAACCCAACTTCCGGAACTACCGAACCCGGAAGATCCCCCCACACCCCCCGGCTATAAACGCTGGGCCAGATAGCCAAGAGATCAGAATGCTTTGAAATCGTGCGCCGATTGCAGCCTGCTTTTCTGGCAATTTCCGATTTAGTTAACACCACGCCTTCTGCCAAAAGTTCTTGGATGGCCTTCTTGATTCGGTTTCTTGCATCTTCCAGGCGTGCATTATTTGCCTCGGCCATCCGGTCTACCTCATACAGTCGGCCGGTCTTCGTATATACCTCTAGCAGCCTCTTTAAGAGACGATCAGTTAGAGGGTAGGGTTTTCTAGCCTCATAGTTTTTTCCTCGCCTCCAGAAGACCGTGCGCCATATATGCGCCTCAATTTCTTTCCATTGCTCTAAATTGATGTGCCTGCAAAAACCGTTGTGTTTCTTTTTCAGCCAGGCCTCAATCAGCCTTGCCCTGGTTTCATCATTTCGTCTGCCTGGATATGCCGGGACGTTCTCTGAAGGGTCTCCATACCAGAGATAATGACCCACAGCCATGACAGCATCGTGTCTTTGCCCTTTTGCTGTCAGCCCGTAAAGCCAGTGCTCACGCCCTTTGTCCCAAGTCTCTTGAATCTTCCCTTTTCTGAACAGATCATCAAAACCCGCAATGGATATGACTTTTTCATGCTCCTGGGCGCCGGCGCCGGCATGACTGCCGGCGGATTGAATTTGGCTTTCTATCAGGGTTCTGGCATTCTGCCAATTTCTTGAATTTTCTTCGAAGTCTTGAAGGAATGAGGCTAGCGCCTCGTCTTCTTTTATTTCTTCTCTTCTAACTTCTATACTTCCGTCCGGAGCAAGCCAGGCAAAGCCTTTCTGAAGGGGCAGCCGCAGGGCGTTTCCGCTCGGGAATATCTCGAGCTGTCCGGAGGCAATTTCATAGCCCAGTGTTTTTAGCCAGGTCTTTAGAGTCTGGTTTACTTCGTCACTTTCGGCCCATTCTTCAAACGGCAAATACAAGTGCCAGCCGCCTGAATCGCTTGATTGATACGTAATTCCGTATAGGCTGACTGCAGCTAAATGCGCCTGCAGTTTTTCGAGTTCGTCAGCTTTTCGATATCTACTGCCTATATCCAAATCCAAAACAGCATGCCGGGTCTTGTGTGACCAGTAGCAGCCGCGATAAAGTCCGCGCCCTTTATCCGACACCACACCAAAGATCTGAGCGTCTAGAAGCGGACCTATTGCCTTCTGCCATCGCTCCTGGTCATAGGTCTTCCAGATAAAGGCATCACGGCGCGGAAACAACGACAGAAAAAGTTGCCGTTGAAATTGAGTTGTTTGGCCGCTGACTGCGGCTGTTTGAAATGCTGTAGCTCCGGTCACTGTCTGCCTTGATGCGTTTGAAAACGCGTGCTTGACTGTGCCAGATCTGTCCGCTATCCTTATCGCATCGGGGAAATCGCCTGCCAGCAAAACCCCAATATCAATCGAATATCCGAAAGATCTAGTCTATTGATTTTTTGAAAAGCATCGCCCCTGGCGGTGTTTTTTTTTGAAAGATTTCAGACCTTGCCACCCTGGGTAGTGGCTAATGAGAAACGTCATGGTCAGAATAACTGTAAGAAACACATAGAGCAATTGATCCTGTGAGGCATACAGCGGATATAGAGGCACTTGAAAAAAGTCAGTGAACAATCATAATTAGTCAGTGACCATATCTGAACATACTTTAGAAAGCCCACCTGATGGAAAAAATTGAATCGCACGAACTTCAAAGTGACCTAAGCATGGTTGGCTTTGAAAAAGTATTTGTTCAAGTTGAACAAACTGAAAAAACTGAACAATCCGACAAAAAAACCGATGTTCATGAACATATTCAGGAATTTGAAGCAGACTCGACCGAATTGGTCAGCATGGCAGAAGCCTCCAGGCGTTTGAAAATTCCTTATCCAACTTTACGCCGCCAAGTCTTGGCTGGAAAGATTGAAAGCTCGTTAGGTCGCGATGGAAAACCGCTGGTCAGATTGGCCAGGTATGAAAAGCCATCGAATATTCGCGAACAAAAAGTGAACAAACCAGAGCCGATTACGGTACAAAGTGAACATTCAGCGAATATTCAACGATTGCTTGAGGTCATTGAGTCCGAGCGAAGTTACTCGCGCAGTCTCAATGAAAGGCTAGAAGCAGCGAATCACCGCAATGGATACCTTGAAGCACAAGCAGAAGGCTTTCAAGAGCAAATCAAACTCCTGACTGATAGTCAGCATAAGCGCGGTTGGTGGGCTCGTTTTAGTTCTTGGTTCATGACCGGCAGATAACCGGTTTTATGTATTATTTAAGTTACTACAATCTGAAAAAGGCGAACGGTGAAAATCGGGATAGAACGCAAAACCGCTCCCCTAGTTCTGTTCTGCACACTTTCTTTTTTATTGGGCATGAGCATGGTCTGGTGGTTGGTTGATGTCGATTTGACAAAACCGGCTTTAGCTCAGCGAACCGATTTTCTGAATGCCTTTTACATTGCGGGCGCCATCATGGCAAGGGGTTCTCTTCATGAGCTCTATCCCCCGTTAGAAGCAGACAGCCAAGTTGATTTTGAATTTGCCAAAGTTGCGCACTCGCTCTTACCTTATTTGCCAGTGAATTCTCAACCTTGTTGGCAATACCCCCCAATCGATGCACAGTTTCTTTCGTTGTTTGCTGGACTGCCAAGCTCGACAGCACTTCTCACGTGGCAGATTTTAAGTATCGCTGCTATCGGTGCTTCCGTTTTTTTTGTTAGCAGGTTCGCAAAGGTTCACTGGGCTATCGTTTCAAGCCTATTTATTATTTTTCTTCCGTTTTTTCAATCACTCAAGTTTGGACAGCAAGGTATTTTGTTTGGTCTTTTTCCACTATGTGCAGCTCTCTACTTGCTTGGCAGAGACAAGCCTTTTATAGCGGGATTGGTAGCATCGCTGACGTTTCTTACACTAAAATTTTTGGTAATAGCTGGATTTATAAGCCTTGCTTTGCTGCCGAATCAGCGGCGTATGTTAATCGGGCTGGCAACAGGCTGTTTTATTCTTGTTAGCTTCATGCTTGCAACAGTGCCATTTTTAACGTGTTTGCAATGGTTGCACAATATTCAACTGTCCGAAAAGTATTTTTTTGAGCCGCATTTCTATCACAATTTGAGCTTGTACGTTTCGTTCCCGGCCCTATTGATATTGCACTTCCCGATAGAATTTCGAACGTTCGGCAAAATCCTGTTTTATCTTTTAGCGGTAACGATTCTTGCTGTGACAATGTTCATTCAGTGGCGACTCATGAATTCGAAACTGCCTTTAGAACAGAAACTACGGATCGTTTTTGCTTTTGCTTTTTACGTAATGCCAGTGATTCTGCCACATTTACTCTATTATGACCTTGCGGGAATAATGGTTGCGAACATTCTTCTATGGGATGTTCAGCCGTCATCTTTGATTTCACAGAAACTGCGGGCTGCTGCAATAACGTCAACACTAGCTATAGATGCATATTTCATCTGCTTCGCTGTATTGAATAATTCTTCCTTTCATCCACTCATTTTTTCTTCTGTCTTGACGCTTGTTTATTTGCAGTTGTTATGGATCGTCAAAAACACTGTGGCACAAACAAAAGGCGAACATTAGACCGGTCTATTAGCGGACAGGCAAAAAAATTGCCTTTTAAGTGGGGAAGTGCCCACCGCATTTTGGAACTGAAGTCTTTCAACTGGGCATAATTTACCAGATGGATATCACGGGAAATTTCTTATGCGAAATGCCTTTGTTCTGCTGTCAGCCTTGCTTCTTCTAAGCTTCGATTCATCGTCTGCTCAGACACTCATTGGCTCTCCAATTGATCCTGACAAAGACGGAATTGCTCGTCCCAGCGACCAAGAGCTTTTACAAGCCCCAAAGAATAGACATATGATTACTATGAGTGTACCGGGAGATCCTTCTATTAAGCGGGGATGCACACTTTCATTTGACTTTGATCGCTCTGGAAAAATTGAAAGTTTGCAAATGGTTCGTTCGTCTGGAAAGCCAGAAGTTGATTTTGACTGTATCTGTGCTGTTTTAGGATCTTCTCCTTATGAGCCCAATGAACGAGGTGATCGCAAAAGCATTTTCTATACCTTTGGAGGTCGAGACCTTCATGAACAAAATGAAGGTGTAAAGGCGATAAACAGACGACAACGGAGTCTCTTACTATCAAAAAATGGGCTGAGCCCGTCTGAGTATTATGTATGTAACTTAGTTCCTATCAGTATTCTTTATCGTTATCCAGGTGTGTTTTCAGAAGCAGAAATTTGCGATATCTCAAATTTGAGAGTAAGTGCAAAAACATTTTTTGATAGAAAGAATTCGCCAAGCGTTCCTGAAATTGTGGCAAACAAACGATTTCGGATGTTTTATGACAAATGGAATGAATTTGTTAGTACGCACAAAAAAGCGACAAAGGAAGAAATAGCAAAATTTCGAGATGGAGTAGATAGCGAGTTTAAGGATATGTTCTTAACGCTATCAAACTCCATCTCGAAGAAGTTGTAAGACTCCTACTTATTCTTTTAGCTCCGTAGTTTGTCTAATTTCAGTTCAGCTCACGGAGTGCACTGAGTGGCATAAGTACCAGCGGCCGGGTTCGCCTGGTTCATATACCAGTTGTTTGTAAACCGGTAGGTACACTTGAAATAGTTAGTGGTGTCCGGGTCGAGGGGGCTGCGAGCAGTACTTCCAGTAGCGATTGCAAACTGTTCTGCAAACAGTTCTTCCTTGTTTCCCCACCAATAAGCGAACGCAGCGTTATCGGAAACTGTGAATTGGCGAATTATTTTTCCGCTTTTTTGGCGAATTGTTTTTCAGTATTTGGCGAATTATTTTTCAAACCGGCTTCTGGTGCGGACTGCGCCAGGATTCTAATAACTGAAGTCCGCCCAATGCCCAGCCTGCGAGCAATATCCGCTTTTGAGCATCCCTTTTCGAACAATCGGCGAACTTTGGCAGCTTGAAGCGAGGCGCTTTTTGGACGGCCATGCCTTTGACCTCTCTTCCTGGCCAACGCAATTCCAGCTTTGACGCGCTCACTTAGCATTTCCAGTTCGAATTCAGCGAAGACTGAAAGCATGCCTGCCATGGCTCTTCCGATCGAAGTACTAAGGTCAACAGCTTCTGTCAAAGAGACAAAGGCTACTTCGAGTTCGGTCAGCTCTTTGAGTGTTGAAATCAAATCATGCAAGGAACGTCCCCATCGATCTAATTTCCAAACCAGCACGCAGTCAATCTCGCGCCGGCGAGCGGCACGCATTATTTGTTCTCGCTTTTTGCGCTGACTCTTACCCGAACCAATATCTTCAACTTCGAGGACCACCTTCCATTTCCTGGTCCTGGCGTACTTCTTCAAAGACTCGATCTGCATCGGAAGCGTCTGTTGATCCAGAGTGGACACACGGGCGTATATACCAACGCGCAATTTTTTATTTCTCCCGAGTGTCCAAAAACCCTATTAGAAAAACAAGGCTCTGTTGCAAAGATTGGCCGAAAAATTTGAGACGAGTTATGACACGTGTTTCTCCGTCCGGTTTTCTGATTATGCAGCCTCAAATTCATCCATGAGTGATTTCCAAAACTCGCCGTAGGC
>Ga0164290_1002157_pt1 | contig 16489 bp, 15 predicted proteins | sample Micstemetagenome_FD_108782 | JGI IMG/M metagenome (GOLD analysis project Ga0164290, IMG submission 108782) | Contaminated culture microbial community from soil near Moab, Utah, USA - Microcoleus steenstrupii SON62 (Illumina Assembly) | ecosystem: Environmental > Terrestrial > Soil > Soil crust... | reverse complement strand
GCAAATCGCAATTGGTGTTTTTCGGTCGATTTTGCCGTTGCTTTCGGCGTTTGCGTATTTTTCATGCTGAACTGCTTGCACAAGAGGCGAGTTGCTTAATGGTGTGCAGTATCTGCTTTATATTTGGACAGCGACCATGAGAAGCGACCAATCGGCACGGCGAAAAGAGGCAACCGTTCACCTGTAATTGGCAAATGGGTTGTTTCGCGCGATACTCACGAAATTAAAATCTGTTTGAGAGGAGAACGAAATGCGTCCAATCGATCCGGCTGAGCGTAAGGTTGCCAACATCTATTCAGCGGAATTCAAGCCCTTCGTCTTCGAGGATGGCGTGACGATGGGCGACAGCGTGCTGCAACTCGACGATCAGTTCCCGCTCGGCGTCGGCTTTCACATCTACCGCATGCCGCCGGGCATGACCTCGCGTCCGCACCGGCACAACGGCAGCGAGCAGTTCCTGATCCTCGATGGCGAACTGGTCGACAATGACGGGACGGTGTTCAAGAAGGGCGACATGGTGTGGTTCAAGGACGGCACTGAACACAGCTCGTATACGCCGACCGGGTGTCTGCTCGCTGTGCATATTACGGACCTTGAGACGACAGTGGAGTAGGGAAGACACCAAAACGCAATCGGCGCCGAATCTCTCCGGCGCCGTTTTCAAGTTAGTCCAATCAGCCTGGAAGCTGGAAGAACCAGTTGGCCCAGAGCACGACCGCCAAGCCTGCGGCGAGCGTGACATAGGGCAGGATGCCCGCCTTCCTGACGCCGAGATCCTGGCCGGTCAGGCCGAGATCGTCCATGGCGCCCGGCGGGAATTTGCCGCCGTCGCGGATAAAATGCCGGAAGGCGAAGACCGGCAGGATCAACGCTGCGAAGGCAAAGCCGACCCAGAGCGCATTGGAATAGCCCCAGACCTTGGCGCCGGCGCCCAGAAACAAGGCGTTGACGAAGGCAAGCACTGTGTTGAGGCCGATCAGCCAGGTCGGCGCCTTCCAGGGACGTGCAACATGGCCTGAATCGACCCGATGAATCCAGCCGGCATTGAGGTTGAGGAAGTTGAAGATGATGTAGCCGACATTCGACACCGCGAGCACGAAGAAGTAGCCGGCAGCATCCGAGGCGATCGCCAGCAGGACGAGATTGAAGGCGAAGTCGGTCCACATCGCGCGTGTGGGCGCGCCATGCTCGTTGGTATGGTCGAGATATTTCGGCAGCCAGCCGTCCTTGGAACCCTGGTAGAGGGTGCGCGACGAGCCGGCCATCGCAGTCATGATCGCGAGGAACAGCGCCATGATCATCAGCACGACCAGAAGCTGCGTGACGATCTTGCCGCCATGGACGAGGCTCGCCAGTGCCTCCCCGACGCCGGTACCGTCGACAATGCCGGGCGCCAGCATGCCGCTATGGCCGAGAACGCCCTGGAAGGTGAACGGAATGAGGAAAAAGAACAGGCAGCACAGAAGGCCGGAATAGAAGATGGCCTTGAACGTGTCACGCCTCGGATCCTTGAGTTCGCGCGTATAGCAGACCGCAGTCTCGAACCCGTAGGTCGACCAGGCGGCGATATAGAGACCGCCGAGGAAGAGAGTCCAGCCGCCCACTGTCCACATGCCATCGATGCCGGAATAGGCGGCCGTTGGCGGCACCAGTCCGGTGATATTTGCGCTGTCGATATTGCCCGAGATGATCGGATAGATGCCGATCAGCAGCAGCGGCACCAGCACGATGATCGCCAGCCATTTCTGCACGCTGGCGGTACCCGCGATTCCACGATGCTGGATCGCGAAGATGACCAGCATCAGGAGCGCGCCAATGAAGAAGGTGGCGTTGATGTTGGCGGTCGCGAGCCAGGGAATGTTGAAGCTGGCTAACGACCAGGTGCGGAGCGCCGGCGTCAGGGCCGTGACCGCGTCACCCGCAAGCAAGGCCTGCATCGCGGCGTCCGGCCCGGTGCCGGCATGGGCCGCGATATATTCCGCGACGCGCGGGCTATCGGCGGTAAGCGTCGCGGCATTGGCCTTGATCCAATCCAGAACCGGCTGCGAATCGGCCAGCGGTATGGGAAACAGTGCGTTGAGGATGTAGCCGGCGGCGATGGCGCAGCCGAGCGACAGGACCGGCGACCAGGCGAACCAGTTGCACCAGACCGACAGCGGCGCGATGAATTTCGAATATCTCAGCCAGGCGGTAGCGCCGTAGACCGAGGCGCCGCCGGATTTGTTGCCGAACATGCCGGCGATTTCCGCATAGGTGAAGGATTGCAGGAAGCCCATGGTCATAGAGATGATCCAGACGAGGAAGGCGAGTTTTCCTGTCGTGCCGGCAATGCCGCCGATCGAGAAGAGCACCAGCGGCGGCACGCCCGCCGCGACCCAGAACGCGCCTTTCCAATCCAGCGCCCTGTGCAGCGAACTGCTTGATTCCGCCTCTCCGGCCGGTATGCCTGCTTGTGTTACCTGTGACATTGGTACCCCCGTGTTTCGATCGCGCATTTGCGCGGTTCCCCTCGAATCCCATCATGCAAGCGGTGGCTTATCCCAACTCGATCCTGCATGGCGTATGAACCCACAGTGAATTAATTTTCATGTAGGTCAAGAGGGCTTTACTTTGCACGAGCGTTTGGGGAATATAAATCCCAGCATTTTGGCGGCGGATCAGCGTTTCCGTGCTACGGAGGACCGATGCGAGAGTCTGTTTCATATCCAGAGGTTGCCGCGCCGCGACCCAGCACGATCTTGCGGCCGGGCATTCCGTCGTTCGGCCCCGGTCGGGAGCGCTACCGCGTGCGGGGCTGCGGCACTGTGATGATCCGCGTCGCCGCCGGAGACCGGATCACGCTGATCGACGTCGAGGGTCGCCAGCCCTGCGAAGTCACCTTCATCGGCAAGGACGGGCGCTTCGATGCCCATGGGCTCGGCACGCCATTCACCAACCAGGCCGAGGGCATCAAGGCAATAATGTCGTCGGACGACGAGAGTGCGGGACGAGTGCTGGCGGCGCTCAGGCGGCGTGGTGCCGATATCGCCCAGGCCGGCGCGCTGAGGCTGTTCGGCACGCATTCCAATGCCGGCGCCGAGGCGAGCCTGACGATATCAGCCGATGGCCTGCTGCTCGCGGCCGCACCCGGTGAGGCGATGGCGCCTGAGCGCCAGGACACCGCCACGATGATCGAAATGCGCGTCGAGCGCAGCCTGATCGACCGCTCCTATGAAACCCTGCTGCCCGAGCCGATGGCGGATTCGCTGCAGGAAATCCGTGTCAAGGCGGCGACGGCTTCGGCCTATTTCGTCCGTGCGGGCGAGTTCATCCAGGTCATCGACGTGTCGGGCCGGCAATGCACCGATTTCCAGGCGTTCTCGGCGCGCAAGGTGGACAAGGGGCTGGATCTGGCACTGGATTCCACCGTCACGCGCACGTTGCTCGGCCGCAGCTATCCCATGCCGGGCCTGCCCTCCAAGGCCTTCGATCGCGATTTCGAGCCGCTGATCGAGATCGTTCAGGATACGGTCGGCCGCCATGATGCCTTCGCAACGGCCTGCAATTCGCGCTATTACGACGACATGGGCTATCCCGGCCATGTCAATTGCACCGATAATTTCAACGCGGTGCTGAAACCCTATGGCATCGCGCCGCGCAAGGGCTGGGAAGCGATCAACTATTTCTACAACACGCATGTCGATCACAACAACCAGCTCTATCTCGACGAGCCGTGGTCGCGGCCGGGCGATTATGTGCTGATGCGGGCGATGACCGATCTCGTCTGCGTCTCGTCCTCCTGCCCCGATGATATCGACGCGGCCAATGCGTGGAACCCGACCGACATCCATGTCCGCACCTTTTCCAATACCGAGAAATTCACACGAGCGGTGGCAACACGAATGACGCCCGATGCCGATGCAGAACTGACGCGCGAGACCGGATTTCATCCGCGCCTGGCGGAAATGACCCGCGACTTCACAGAATATCGCGGCTATTGGCTGCCCAACAGCTTCACGGATCATGGGCCTACCGACGAATACTGGGCGTGCCGTGAGGCGGCCGTGGTGATCGATCTTTCGCCGCTCAGGAAATTCGAGGTCACCGGACCGGATGCCGAGGCGCTGCTGCAATATTGCGTGACGCGCGACATCCGCAAGCTTTCGGTCGGCCAGGTCGTCTACACCGCGATGTGCTACGAACATGGCGGCATGATCGACGACGGCACGGTGTTCAAGCTCGGCGACAATAATTTCCGTTGGATCGGCGGTGACGATTTCAGCGGCATCTGGCTGCGGCAGCAGGCCGAGAAGATGGGTTTCCATGCCTGGGTGCGCTCATCGACCGACCAGATGCACAATATCGCGGTGCAGGGACCGAAAAGCCGGGAGATCCTGAAGGAGATCATCTGGACGCTACCGCGCCAGCCGGCGCTGGACGAACTCGAATGGTTCCGCTTCGCCGTCGCTCGAATCGGCGATTTCAACGGGCCGCCTGTTGTCGTGTCTCGCACCGGCTATACCGGCGAACTTGGCTACGAGATATTCTGTCATCCCCGCGATGCCGTCTCGGTGTTCGACGCAGTCTGGAAGGCTGGCGCGCCGCATGGGCTGAAACCCATGGGACTCGCGGCACTGGACATGGTGCGTATCGAGGCAGGGCTGATCTTCGCCAATTACGAATTCACTGACCAGACCGATCCGTTCGAAGCGGGCATCGGCTTCACCGTGCCGTTGAAGTCCAAGCCTGACGATTTCATCGGCCGCGATGCGCTGATCAAGCGCAAGGAAAATCCGCGCCAGGTCCTGGTCGGACTCGATATCGGCTCCAACGATCCGGCGGGCCATGGCGATTGCATCCATATCGGCCGCGCCCAAGTCGGTGTCATCACCAGTTCGACCCGCTCGCCGATCCTGAAGAAATCGATCGCGCTCGCCAGGTTGGATGCGATGTATGCCAAGCCGGGCACCCAGGTCGAAATCGGTAAGCTCGACGGCCAGCAGAAACGCCTGCCGGCCGTGGTGGTGGCGCTGTCGCACTATGATCCGGGGAAGGCGCGGCCGCGTAGCTGACGCCGGCCCTTGCCAAGATGCCTTGTACTTATAAGTCGTGGTGTTGCTAAATTTCTGACGACGCGGCACTCCCCGATGGGACACGCCGCGCCGCCTGATGCCCTCAATTCTTCAAATACTCTTCCATCGAATCATCCATCGCCTCCAGCCACTTCGTGTGATGCTTCGGCGACATGGTGCCGGTCATCAGAGAGCGGTACGCATTGTCGCGGAAACCCATGATGTCCTCGGCCTTGTGGTGCTCCCACTCCATGAAGGTCTGGTTGGTCGCCTCGATATCGAACGACGGATAATCGGTGGCGTCGATCAATTCCTGGACATAGTCACCCTGGAACCAGATCATCTGCTCGGCGTCCTCGAGCGTTTCCTCACGGGCGCGCCACTTGTCGAACTCTGCCTTGAGCTCGGCCTCGCCGGGCAGTTCGATGCGGCCGAGGATGATGTCCCTGATATACCAAGCCTGGGCGTCGAACATGTTGAACGTGTAGAACTGGTCCTGCATGCCGATGAAGAACAGCTGCGGGTTCTTCATCGAGATCACGCCCTTGTAAAGGCCATCCGACCACATGCGATTGCCGGTGGTCAGGCGCAGGCTGTCTGGTAGGAACGGGAAGTAGTGCTGGTAGCCGGTGCAAAGGATCAGGACGTCGACGTCCTTGGTCGAGCCGTCGCGGAAATGTGCCGTTTTGCCGACAAGCTTGGTCAGGAGCGGCCGTTCCTCGAAGCGCTCGGGCCATTTGAAACCCATCGGCTTGGAGCGATAGGTCGTGGTGACGGACTTGGCGCCGTATTTCCAGCATTGCGAACCGATGTCCTCGGCCGAATAGCTCCGGCCGACGATCAGGACATTCTTGTCCTTGAATTCAAGCGCATCGCGAAAGTCGTGCGCATGCATGACCCGGCCGCCAAAGCTCTCCACACCTTCGAAATAGGGCACGTTCGGCGTTGAGAAATGGCCGCTGGCAACGATGACATTGTCGAATTCCTCGTCATACATCACGTCGCGGATGCGATCATGTGCGGTCACGGTGAATTTCTTCGTTGCGTCGTCGAATGTCACCATCCGAACGGGCGTGTTGAAGCGCACCCATTTCTTGACGTCGGCCTTTTCGACCCGGCCCTTGATGTAGTCCCACAGCACCGCGCGGGGCGGATAGGATGCGATCGGCTTGCCGAAATGCTCCTCGAACGAATAGTCGGCGAATTCCAGGCATTCCTTCGGGCCGTTCGACCAGAGATAGCGGTACATGCTGCCATGGACCGGTTCGCCGAATTCATCCAGCCCGGTGCGCCAGGTATAATTCCACAAGCCGCCCCAATCGGCCTGCTTTTCGAAGCACACGATTTCGGGAATGTCGGCGCCCTTGTTGGCGGCCGACTGGAAGGCTCGCAATTGCGCCGTTCCCGAGGGGCCGGCGCCGATGACTGCAACTCTGCTCATGAATGTTCCCCTTTTGATTCTATATCGCGCTTTCCCGTGGCCTGATGTCAGTCGGGCCAGATGCCAGGGCTGGTGGGCGCCCCGTCGTCGTATTTCGACAGCCAGTCGATCGTCGTCTCGCGAAACCGGGTCAGGCCCTTGTAGTCGACCAGTTCGGGCGGCAGCGTGCGCAGCACGCGCGGAAAGCGCCGTGCCCATTTCGGCACCGTAACCAGTTCTTCCATGCTGATCAGGTAACAGCGGATGACGAACAGGATGGCATTGGAGCGCGGCAGCCGCCAAAGGCTCTGCAGTTCGACGCGCAGATGGACCTTCTCGCCGACATTTTCCGGCGTTACGGTCGTGCGGTCCGGACCCCATTTGTGATAGTTTTCCGGGCTCGTATCGAGGCGCGGATTGATCGTCATCGTCCAGTTGAAGCGTCGCGTCGGCTTGCCCTGCTGGAGGTTCAACAGAAATTTCAGCGCCCGCTCGAACACGCCGATCTGGTGCGCCAGCGGTACGGGTCCATGCCATTCCATGAAGTTCATGCCGATGTCGAAATCGAGCGACCAGTCGGCCTGGGTGGTCACCATGCCGGCATCCATCCACAGATTGCCGTCGCGCTGGTCGACGATGCAGAAATCTCCCTGCGCCTGGCGGGTGATATACTCCATCGGCTCATAGGGGAGCGTGGCACGATCGCCGAAGGTGAAGGTGTCGTCGATGCCGAGCGGCCGGTTGATCCAGCGCCACTGGTCGCCATTGCGGATCAGCGTGAAATGCTCGGGGTATCCGGCGGCCTGCTGCTCCATCAAGAGTTCCAGCGTGTCCCACTGTGCCGCCATCATGTGCGGCAGGGCCTGACAGCGCAACGGGTCTTCCTTCAGCACCAGCGCCCGGTCGTGCATTTCGGCGATATAGTGCTCGTCGACGTCTATCAGGCTCTCATAGATCGTGTTGGGCTGACCCAGCACATGCGGCTCCATATTGACGGAGTACATGTATTCGTCGCGATCGAAGGGAAAGGGAAAGCGGCGGATATTGGCCGGGCTGTTGCGATAGGTGAAATCGTCCCGGAAGGTTTCCTGCTTGAAGGTGATCGTCATGCGTAAATCTCCTAAAGCTGAAGCGCCAGTTGCTGGCCCTTGAAGCGCGATACGCAGATCATGATCTTCCTGCGCTCCGCCTTTTCCTCGTCCGAGAGATAGATGTCATTGTGCTCGATCTCGCCATCGCAGGACAGGACCGTGGTCTCGCACTGGCCGCAGGCGCCACCGCGGCACATATAGGGTGCGTCCACGCCGGCGGCCTCGATCGCTTCCAATATGCTCTGGTGCTCGCCGACGGTGATCGACAGCCTGGATTGCTCGAGCCAGATCTTGAACGGCTGTCCGGGCGGCGGCGCCAGGAAACGTTCTGAATGCAGGTTTTCGCGCGGCCAGCCGGCTTCGAGCCCGGCCAACAATACGCCGTCGATCATGCCCGCCGGGCCGCAGACATAGAGATGCGTACCGAGCGGCTGGTTGTCGAGGATGGCGTTGAGGGGGATACGGTCGCCCTCGGCATCGAAATAGGTTTTGACACGCTGCGGACCGTATTGCTGCAGCAGGTCCTGCCAATAGGCGCCGTGGGTGCGCGAGCGCATGGCGTAATGCAGTTCGAAGGCGACATTGTCGCGCGAGAACTGCGCCATCATGGCCAGGAACGGCGTGATGCCGATGCCGCCGGCGATCAATATATGCTTGCGGCCCCGGTGGTCGGCGGGGAAGAGATTGACGGGCTGGCTGACCCGCAATTCGTCGCCTTCGCTGATCCGGTGCATGAAGGCCGAGCCGCCGCGCGAATTCTCCACCGCCAGCACGCTGATCTCGTAGGCGCTGGAATCGTAGGGCGCCGACATCAGCGAATAGGGATTGCGGCGCAGGATGTCACCGTCATGCATCGACACGACGACATGGGCGCCGGCCGAGAAATACGGCATCGGCTGACCGTCCAGCCGCTCCAGCCGGAAGCGCCGGATCTTCTCAGCGACCGGCGTGATTTTCGCGACCCGGACCGGAATTTCCGTATTGATGCTCACGAGAACAATTCCTCTGGATCGGGTGCGGTGCCGGGTTCCTCAGCATCGATATTGACGCCCTGGAAGGCCGCGAGGCGCCTGGAATAGTGATCGCGCACAAGCAAGGTCAGGCCGCAATGACTGCACTGGAAGGGGCTTGACGTCACATTCTCGGTGATGCCCTTGCAGTGAACACATTGGACGCGCCGGGCAAGAGAACCGCGATGCTCGGTGGGAATGGAATTGAAATCCATGCCGAGGTCGAGCGCGATCTGCATCGCCTGGCCGATAAAGCCCTCGGTTCCCGATATGTAGAGCCGCGTACCCATCTTCGCATTCGTCAAGGACCCCTTGAGCCGGAAGAGCAGCGTGGGAATCGTCGGTGCCTGCCAGAATATATCGGCACCCAGGGCGGCAAGCGCAAGCTCGTGATCCTGGCCCTGCGAACCGTGCGGCACGTAGAGCACCTCGCAGCGCGACAGGATCTCAGGCGTCAATTCAGCCTTCTGCTCCATCAGCGCCAATGCGCCCTCGCCTTCGAGCGCAATGATGTGGCGTTTTGCATGCGGCTCTATAGCGATGCCCCGATAGGTCGGGCGGCTCTTGATGCCTTGGACGAGCATGCGTCTCGCCTCCTACCCTACCGCCGTTCGCTTCTTCTTCTCCGGATCGTCGAAGGAGATCGTGTGGGCGATGGCCTTGGCCTTCACGTTGGCGCCGCGCACTTCGAGGGGCACGCCTTGCTTGGCGACATCGACATCGAGCCGGGCGATCGCCATCGAGCGGTTGGTGAGCTTCGAATAGCTCGGGCAGGTGATGACGCCGACCTTCCTGTCGCCCTGGTAAACCTCGTCGCCGAGATCGGCGGGGCCATCGGCCTCGATCAGCAGGCCGAAGATCTTGAAGCGTTCCTTGCCCTTGAGCCGCGCATGTTCCTCGGCACCCCGAAAGCCCGTCTTGCCGGGGCTCACGGTGAAGTCGAGGCCGAGTTCCCACAGGCTGTCGCCCGGTGGCTGGTCGGGGAAGGGATACATCTGCGAATTGTCGTAGGGGTAGAACAGCAGATAGCTTTCGACGCGCAGCATGTCGAGCACCGAGAAGCAGCAGGGGATGATCCCCATGTCCTTGCCTTCATCGAGAATGCGATCCCAGACCATCGGCGCATCCTGGCCGCGAACGAAGAGTTCATAGCCGCGCTCGCCGGTATAGCCGGTGCGCGAGATCATTACAGGCGCGCCGAACAGCGTCGTCTGCATGTGGTGGAAATACTTGAGGTCGCGAATGCCGGGCACATGCTTGGCGAGGAAATCCACCGCGATCGGACCCTGCAGCGAGAGGTCATGCAGGTCGTCATCGAACAGCACCGCGCAATTGCGGCCGGCCGCCTGCTTGACGATTTCCTCATGGCCGGAGCCCGAACCATGCACCAGCATCCAGGAATTCGGCCCGGTGCGGTAGACGATGCAGTCGTCGGTGAACATACCACGATCGTTCAGCATACAGGCATAAACCGAGCGGCCGGGATAGATCTTGGTCATGTCGCGGGTGGTGATATATTCGAGCACCGCGATTGCATGCGGGCCGACAAGGTGGGTTTTCTTCAGGCCCGACACGTCCATCAGCCCCGCCTTGGTGCGGATGGCGATGTGCTCCTCATAGATATCCTTTTCATAGGTCCAGGCGGTTCCCATCCCGCTCCAGTCCTCGAGCTTGGACCCGAGCGCGCGATGCCGGTCAGCGAGAGCGGAAAAACGCCACGATAGAGCCATACTCATTCCCCTTTTATTTCCTGTCTGGAATATTTCTTTCCTGAGTATATTATTTCCCGGCGTGAAACAAGCTTTCGCCGATCATGCGCGAGAAAAAATGCGGTGGTCAAGCGGGAAGGTGCTGGGGTGCGAAGTGCTGAACCGGTGGCGTCTATGCCTTGGGTCTTGCTCTCCTGAGCGACTCCCGCAATACGTCGTAAATAAAGGGATCAAGCGTCTGCGACACATTGAAGCGCATGTAGCTCGTCGCCGTCTGCGACAGGCTAAAGGCGTTGCCCGGCGCCATCACGATGTCTTTCTCAAGCGCCGCGCGGGCGATGTCGGCGGCGTCGATGCCATCCGGCAGCCGGCACCACAGGAACATGCCGGCCTGCGGTGGCAGCCACGGCTCGATGCCGAGATCCTTCAGCCTGGCGGTGACGTCAAACATTGCCCGGGACAGGCGGCCGCGCAGGATTTCGAGATGCTTGCGATAACCGCCGTCACTCAACACGTTGAGAACCAGTTCGGCCGAGAGACGTCCGCCGCCGAAGGATGTGGCGATCTTGAGATCGGTGAGCCCATCGATCCATTCGGGCTTGGCGGCAATGAAGCCGCAACGCGCCGAGGCCGACAGGGTCTTCGAGAAACTGCCGATATGGATGACGCGGTCCAGCCCGTCAAAGGCCGCGAGCCGAGGCGCCGGCGTGTGCTCGAAATCGGCGAAAATATCGTCCTCGATGATGGTCAGGTCATGCTGGTCGGCGAGCTTCAGCACCCTGTGGGCGACCACGGGCGAGAGCGTCGCGCCCGTCGGGTTCTGGATCCCCGAATTAGTGACGTAGAGGCGCGGCCTGTGCTCCTTCAGAACCTCGGCAAACAGCTCGATATCAGGCCCTGTCGCCGTGTAGGGAACACTGACGATCTTGGCGCGGTGGGCGCGCAGCAGGGCGTTGAAATTGAAATAACAGGGATCGTCGACCAGCACCGTGTCGCCGGGTTCGATCAGCAGCCGGCAAAGAAGGTCGATCGCCTGGATACCGGATTCGGTCAGGATAATCTGTTCCGGCGAGGCTTCGATACCACGATCGGCCATGCGCCGGGCGATGAGGCTGCGCAGCGGCGGCAGCCCCAGCGGCGATCCATAGGCGAGCAGAACCGGTGCCTCGGTACGCGTGAGCGTCCGCAGGGACTTACGCACGCCTTCCTCCGGCAACCATGATGGCGGCAGCCAGCCGCAACCGGGCTTCAACCCCGTGTCCCCGGTTTCGAGCGATTGCCGCGACACCCAGAACGGATCGATCGCCCGGTCGAGCCGTGGCCCGACCTCGGAGAGCGTGAAGGGTGCCGCATGATTGGCGACATAGAAACCCGAGCCCGGCCGTGACAGGATCGTGCCCTCCGCGACCAGCCGCTCGTAGGCATCGACCACAGTGGAAGTGGAGACTTTCGAGGTTGCGGCCAAGCCCCGCACCGATGGCAGCTTGCCGCCGGGTGTCAGGCTGCGACCGGCGATCCGCTGCTTGATCGTTGCCATGACCATGGCCACGCGGGTGGTGCTTGCTGTGCCATGTTCGCTCACCCCGTACTGCTCCTTTGACCATAACAGTTCTGCAAAACCGTATCAGACTGTCTCTGGAATTGCCATCGGCTCTGCCGCGATATGGGACAGCAATGTGGGAGTGCATGGTGGACCGTATGACATCAGGATGGATCAATGGTCTTATCGGCGTGGTGATCTTCAGCGGATCGCTGCCTGCCACCCGCGTGGCCGTGATGCAGTTCGATCCGGTCTTCCTCACCACGATCAGGGCCGCGATCGCCGGCGTGCTGGCGCTCGGCCTGCTGCTGCTGTTCAAGGAAAAGCGTCCCACTCGGTACGACCTGATTTCGCTCGTGGTCGTCGCGCTCGGCGTCGTTGTCGGCTTTCCCCTGCTGACGGCGCTCGCACTCAAGCATGTCACCTCGGCACATTCGATCGTTTTCATCGGACTGCTGCCGCTGTCGACCGCGATCTTCGGCGTCATTCGTGGCGGCGAGCGGCCGAAGCCGGCCTTCTGGCTGTTTTCCGTCCTGGGCAGCGCCCTGGTCGCCGGTTTCGCGCTGGCGCAGGGGCTGCAAGCCTCGGCCGTAGGCGATACGCTGATGCTGGCGGCGGTAGTCGTTTGCGGTCTCGGCTATGCCGAGGGCGCCAGGCTTTCGCGCACGCTCGGCGGCTGGCAGGTGATCTCCTGGGCGCTGGTGCTGTCGCTGCCGGTCATGGTCGTCGCCGCAATCCTCTTTAGACCCGCTACGTTCGCCGGCGTCGAAGCGCCGGCGCTCATCGGCCTCGCCTATGTCTCGCTGTTCAGCATGCTGATCGGCTTCGTCTTCTGGTATCGCGGCCTGGCACAGGGCGGCATCGCGGCGGTGGGGCAATTGCAGCTGCTGCAGCCGTTCTTCGGCCTGGCGCTGGCCGCAACGCTTCTCGGCGAGTCCGTGACATGGGGCATGCTCGCGGTAACAGTCGCGGTCATCCTCTGCGTGGCTGGCGCACGAAGGTTTGCCCGGTAGAGGGACCGAATGCGAGCTTGCCCCTCAGCCTAAACCTCTCCGGTGACGAACGCGGCGAGGGGACGCTTGGCTTGCCCCTCGTGCCGGGTCGCGGCGCTGGTTGGAGAGAACTGCGAACTCATCTACGACGCCGCGATGATGACCCGTACCGGAAGCCGAACGGGATCTTGACCAGATCTGGAGCCTCACCGACGATTTGCCAAGGTCCTGTCCGGACTGGCCGCCTGAGCGGGCGCGGCGATAGGTGATCGAGCGCTTACGGCGGCCGCGAATCGCATCACAGACGAACAAATTGCCAATTCGGAGCACTTCAAGCGAGGCTGTCGAGCCAACGAAGCGCCACTGCGATATAACCTGTGGACAACGGTTAGGTCATAGCTATCAGTACCTTATCACACGAATGTATAAAGTATGACAAACCACCTTTACGCCTCGTTAAACCAATGACAACCGTCAGGTCGACAGTGTTTGTTGCATCGCATTAATACAGACCGTCAACAACGGAGGCGGCCATGTTCATCCGTATGCTCGATTGCCTAACCGTCGATCACAGTCCATCACTTGTCGCTCTCTCGGTCGTCGTCGCGCTTTTCTCGGGCTTCACTTTCTTCCGCGTTCTCGATCGCGCCAGGGTGCGCGATGGCCACGGCCAAATCGGCTGGTCGCTGATGGCGGCATTCGTTGCGGGTGGCGGAATCTGGGCAACGCATTTCATCGCCATACTGGGTTTCCAGCCGGATACCGGTGTCGGCTATGATGTCGCCCTGACCCTGATCTCGGCCCTTCAGGCCATGGTCTTCGCAGCACTCGCCACGCTCCTGCTGCTCTCGAAGAGCCCGATTGCCGCGCTCGCGGGGGCGCTCGTCCTTGGCGCCGCCATCGGCATCATGCATTATACCGGCATGCGGGCGCTGGTGTTTTCAGGCACGATCGAATGGGATCCGACACTGATTGCGGCGTCGCTCGCCATGGGCAGCCTGCTTGCGGTGGCGTCGATCTTTGTCGAGCGTGGGGGCGCCTCGCTGATCCAGGGCCTTGCCGCCACTGCCCTGTTCGGCGCGGCGATCTGTATTCTGCATTTTACAGCCATGGAAGCGGCGGTTCTCAGGGTGGACCCGTCGCAAGCGGCGAAGGGCGGCAACCTGTCGGGATTCCTTCTTGGGCTGTCGGTCGCGTTTGTTGCAGGCGCAATCGTCTTACTCAGTCTGGTGACTGTCACGTTCGACCGGCGCGCGCATAAAGCCTCGGCCGAGACCCGGCGGATCAGATCTATTCTCGAATCGACCCAGGTCGGCATTCTGATCTGCTTGGGCGATACGATCGTTTCTGCAAACCGAACGTTCAGCCGGTTGGCAGGCCTGGAGGGCGCAGCGATCGAGGGGCGAAAGCTTTGCGAATTTCTCGATCTGCCGGTGCTGGATCACAGCAAGGCGCCCCTCCGCGATGTGGAAACCGCGCTGCTGACAGACAGCGGCAAGAGCGTGGACGTCGCAATCAGCACCGCATCGGTCCCCGCCGATGGAACGCTTTCCCACCTTATTGAAGTGCGAGACATCCGCGACCAGAAGCGTGCCCATGGGTATATGGTGCATCTCGCCAATCACGATACCCTGACGGGCCTGCCGAACCGGCGGCTGCTGAACGCGGAATTGTGCAAGGAGGCGGCCACGCTCAGGGAGTTCGCCCTTTTGTGGATCGACCTCGATCGCTTCAAGGAGGTCAACGATACCCATGGCCACGCGATCGGCGATGTGCTTCTGCACGACGTGGCTCTACGGTTCCGTTCGGTTCTCGATGAGAGACATCTGCTCGCCCGTGTCGGCGGAGACGAATTCGTAATTCTGTTCAGGCCGCATCCGGGTCGGCACGACCCCGCGGAGGCCGCCGCCGCACTGGTGAAGGCCATGATTGATCCATTCTTCATTGAAGGCAAGAAATTGCAGGTCGGCGTTTCGATCGGTCTAGCGAGCTATCCGGGCGACGCCTCATCCGCCGAGGAACTGATGCGCAAGGCGGATGCCGCGCTATACCATGCCAAGAAAACCGGCCGCAGCCGCTGGCATCAGGCGGCTTAAGTTATATCGAATCCTGAGACGTCGCCGGCCGCTGATCGCGTCCTCGAAAAGCACGATGTCAGCGGCGAGCCCCGGCCGTACCAGTCCCCTAAAATGCAACTGGAACGCTGCGCGGGACGGGTGACACAAACCTGGATTCTCCCACTCGAATTTCTCTGAACGATCGATGCGCGAATGGTTGCTGGAACCATCCTCGTCCCCGAAGGTTGGTCGGGTGATGCCAAGCAGGAGAAGGAGACTGAAATGGCCAATGCCAGCAGAAGCCACATGGGCGAAGGCAGCCAGGGCAAGAAATCAGGTGCCGGGGCTATGACCCACCTGGACCTCGACAAAATCGGCGAGAACGACGTTCTGTCCAATCGCGACAAGGCACAGCAAAGCCGGCAACGGGGCCATGATGGCAAGGCAACCAAGTCCGATCAGTACCAGGATCATGTTGCCAACCGCATGGTTCCGATCGAGGAACTCGATGCTTCGCGCCGCGATACCGGCTCGTTGAAGAACTAAGGAGACACTGATGACGACCAAATCACCTCCCATTCCGCGGGATAATCTGAGCAACAAGGGTCCTGGTGAAGATACTCATCTTAATGCCGGCGCCGACCAGAAGATCAAGCCGGGCGTGCCGGATCCGTCCAAGCAGGGGCAGCAGGCAAACACCAAGATCAATCTGACGCCTCAGCTTTCGACACAAGACCGGTAAGGAGACGGTAATGTCCACATCGACAAAGATACCAGCAAGCATCCGGCAGGGTGGCCCAGGCGCCTCTCACGAGAACGCAAAGGCGCCGCTGGAGATCAAGAAGCCGCCTGCCCAGTCCGACGCCAAATCGAAGAGCCACATCTCGGGCGGCGGCGGCGAGCGCGACAGCCATCATACCCGCGATCCGGAAAAGAAGGGCGGCGGGACGCGTCCGGCGCATCATTAATTGCCGGACATGGAAATTGGTGCTCCCGGAGAGGTTTCGGGAGTGTATATCCTATTAAGATATTGATTTAAAATAATTATTTTATATGGAACTCTATCGCGCCGCAGGAATTTGACCTTCAACTTGGTGCCGGAAGGCAGCAGGCAGCGGGCCAAACCCTATGAGGCTGATATGAAAACGCTTGCTATCATTCTGATCTCCGCAGTTCCAGCCATGGCATCCGTTCCCCAAAAGACGACGGAAACCCACATGCAGGTCGGGCCGCAGGCCGTTGCGATGAAAGACGAGCCGTCCACCGATGGATCGACGTGCGGCGAGGCGCAGGAAATGATCATCATCGTACGCGACGAGAACGGATCGGTCGTCGCGACCGGCAAGGCGCATGTCGCCCCGGCCTGCTGAGCGGCGACGGTACTCGGGAACGCCCAACACCTTTTCGCAGCTTCACGTGGTCGATCCCATCGCAACGTTTTCCGGCTCTAGGCAATTCGCGCAGATCGACGGAACAAACAGGTTCGGCAGCGGTTTTGCGGCCGTTGAGGAGTCACATCCGTATGATGAGCGAAGAACAAGACAGGCACTGGGCAGTCGGCGAAACCGTCCGCCTCAAAGACGACGACAGGCTTATGACGGTGGTCAAACGCCACGACG
>Ga0164290_1002156_pt1 | contig 16517 bp, 11 predicted proteins | sample Micstemetagenome_FD_108782 | JGI IMG/M metagenome (GOLD analysis project Ga0164290, IMG submission 108782) | Contaminated culture microbial community from soil near Moab, Utah, USA - Microcoleus steenstrupii SON62 (Illumina Assembly) | ecosystem: Environmental > Terrestrial > Soil > Soil crust... | reverse complement strand
TGGTTGGCCGATAAATGGGAAGGCAAGGGAAAATACAAGTATAAGAACGGCGATATTTATGATGGTGAATGGAAAGACAACAAAAGACATGGATTTGGCAAGTACGTAGCTAAAAGCGGATTGGGTTACGAAGGAATGTATGTAGTTGGCAAAGAAGAAGGAAAAGGTAAATTGATCTTAGCCAATAAAGACTCTTATGAAGGCGATTTCAAAGCACAGGCAGCACATGGTTTAGGCGTTATGATTTATGCAAATGGTGACCGATACGAAGGTGAGTGGGCATCAGGAAAAAAAGAAGGCAAAGGCAAAATGATCTATAAGGAAGGTGATGTGTATGATGGACAATGGAAAGCTGAAAAAGCCGAAGGCGAAGGAACGTATGCATGGAGGAACGGAGACATCTATACCGGCCAGTTTAAAGACAATAAACTTTCCGGCAAGGGAACGTTCATAAAAACAGATGGAACTAAATACGAAGGCGACTGGTTAGTAGGAAAGTATGAAGGTAATGGTGTGTTAACCTGGGCCGATGGAAAAAAATACGAGGGCCGGTTTTATAGCGGATTTCCAAATGGGAAAGGTAAACTCACAAAAAAAGACAAGCTCATTTTTGATGGCAGCTTCGATGGCAATTCACTTACTTCATACGGGAAAACCTGGCTTACACCGGAAGGCGTATTCTTCCGCCGCACATCTTACTCCGATGGTTCTTTATTTGAGATACAATTTGCAGGCGACAGTGTTTATTACGGCAGCATTTATGATCTTGCTGCATACAGCTATGTAGATGACATCCGACGCAACTCTGGTTTCATGATCTACCCTTCCGGAAAAGTAATCTTTGGCCAATGGCAGTACAATAAACTCATACAGCAAACTTATGGCCGTACCATCAAGCTGGATGATGCCATGCTGGCCTATTATAAAGGCCGCAGCTATTTTGCCTTCAACAAATTTGCCGATGCATTAACACAGTTCAACCAGGCAGTTGATTTATCTGTGAAAGAAGACAGTCTTTACCTTTTTAGAGGAGCTGCTTACAGTCGTCTATCCAAACAGGATTCTGCACTGGCTGATATGGATCAACTATTAAAAAAGCAATCAAAGAACAAAGATGGTCTAACCTGGAAGGCATACATTCTTACTGCAAAAAAAGATACCTCTGCTGCTATCAGTGTATATGATAACGTCATTAAACTCTATCCAAAAGATTCAACAACATATTGGTCAAGGGGATGGCTGCACTACAGCAAAAAGGATTATGCAAAAGCCATTGCGGATTATACAAAGTACCTGGACCTTGCTTCAGGCAAAAACGAAAATGTTTATTACTACAGGGGTATGAGCTATGAAAGCCTGGGGAAAAAAGAAGAAGCCTGCAAAGATTTTACAACAGCCAAAGAACGCGGCAATAAAAACGCCGATCAAAAGCTTAAGACATTCTGTACTCAGGTTACGGCAAGTACCCAGTAACACGCCGTTCCTTTCATGAATCAAATAAATCCCGCCCATTGGCGGGATTCTTATTGTTGCACAAATTGTTGAATGATCCTTTGCGTTTGCTTTAAATCGCCAAACTGTTTTAAGTAAGGAGTGTAATAATTTCTTTTTATTGAAATGAAATGCGTTGCCTGTTTGGCTTCGCTCCATGCTTCTTTTAATGCATGCAACGCTTCTGGGTTGGAGCCATGTACACGCAATAATTCTGTAAGAATTTGTTGCTGCAATTTTTTATCCACCTTCTTATTTACCAATACCGGCCCGAGAGGAATCTCTGATGAGAGAAACAGTAAATTCAATCTACTCTTGCTTACCGAATCCAACTTATCCCATTCAGTACTTCCCATAGCAGCAACATCGGCAGAATCTTTAAGCAACAACTCAATTGCCCTCTTGTGTGTTCCCGAATATTTTACAGATTGAAATTCTTTCTCAGGTTCTTTTAGCCCGATACGATTCAATAACAATCGAGGTACTAAGTTGCCGCTTGTTGATCCACTGGCTACAAAAGCTATCCTGGTTTCAAATGCATACTGCTTCAGATCATTAAACTGCTGCACACGGCTTTCTTTCCTGCTTACAAAAGCAGTTTTATAATTATCCTTTGCATTGTGAGCTACTAGAGCAGTTACTGGCTGCATGTTGTGTTGTTGCTTATCAGCTTCTAACAACAAATAGCCAAAGGTGCTGATGAAAGCAACATCTACTTCATCCTGTTGCATGGCCTTAATAAGCAGGTGAACGTTTGGGTAACTTTTTACAGACGTTGCAACTCCAGTTTGTTTTGTTAAATGGTCCGCTAACGGTTGCAGGTTTTTTATACGTGGATTATCTGCATATTGGTAAACAGCTAAACGTAGTGTTTGTGCAGATGCAATACAACAGAAGAACAAAAAGCCTAAGAACAAAGAAACCTTTCTCATAAATGACATATACAAAAATGAAAGATTTCCGGCACAGTTAAATAAACATCAGTTGGAGTGTTTTAAATCATTCAATAAACGGTATGAGTTATGTATGGGATGATTCTATAAAAGAAATCCCGCCTTTCGGCGGGATTCTTTGGTTCGGGTACATAGGCTTATGGTTTTCCGTCCAAAGTATCTTTTAGCTGCAACCCATAGAGTTACCGCAATTCAAACATTTATAACAAGTCCCACTACGTACCGTAATATGTCCGCAGGTATTACAAGCCGGTGCATCGCTCTGCATAGACTTTGCGGCAGCATTCACTGCATCCATGCTGCCATTTGCTTTCACTGTCTGCTTTTGTGCTTTTACACTTTGCGGTGTAGAAGCTACCACACGTATAGTTGATAATTCAGGCTTATCCTCAGGCTTTGCAAAAGAAGATGGTTGCGCAGGCTCAACATCCCACGACTCATTACCTAAATTGCTCACCTCAGGTTTGTCCAGCACATGCACCAGGTCTGTTCTGTTTAAATATTCATACCCCAATGCACGGAAGATAAAGTCAACAATAGAAGTGGTTGATTTGATATTCGGATGTTCTACAAAACCTGAAGGTTCAAATCTTGTGAAAACAAACTTCTCAACAAATTCTTCCAACGGTACCCCGTATTGCAAACCAATAGAGATGGAGATAGCAAAACAGTTCAGCATACTACGCATGGTAGCACCTTCTTTCGCCATGTCAATGAAGATCTCTCCTACTGTTCCATCTGCATATTCACCGGTACGTAAGAAAACTGTTTGCCCGTTGATCTTGGCTTTTTGGGTGAAGCCCCTTCTTTTTGCAGGCAATACTCTACGCTCAACGATAGATGCCAATTGACGTTTCAGATTGGTATCAGGTGAAGCCTGAACTCTCTTCGTTACTTCATCCAGCAATTCTTCGATAGTAAGTTTGCCCATGTCAACGAAGGCAGATTCTGATGATGGTTGACTGATGGCAGATGACTGTGCTGCTTCTTTGCTGTCGTCAGTAGTCTGTTGTCCGTCGTCTTTTTTCTTCTTATCTGATTTGTTAGAAAGTGGCTGCGACAATTTAGAACCATCACGATACAAGGCACAAGCTTTCAAACCTAACTGCCAGCTTAATAAATAAGAGTCAGCAATTTCTTCTACTTCTGCTTCGTGAGGAAGGTTGATGGTTTTTGAAATAGCACCGGAAATAAATGGTTGTGCGGCAGCCATCATGCGTATGTGACCATGTGCATGAATAAAACGCTGACCTTTTTTACCACACTAGTTGGCGCAATCAAATACAGCAAGGTGTTCATCTTTCAAATGAGGAGCACCTTCCACTGTCATAGTACCGCATACGTAATCATTTGCTTCCTCAATTTGTTCATCTGTAAAGCCTAATGCTTCCAGCAAACTCCACTCAAAATTGAAGTATTGCTCCGGCTTAAAGCCTAAACGCTGCAAGCATTCTTCGCCTAAATTATATACGTTGAATACAAAACCTATTTCAAATGCAGAACCTACTGCTTTATCTAACTTCTTGATCTCTTCTGCAATAAATCCTTTTTCAGTTAATGTCTGGTGATTGATGTGCGGTGCACCGGCAAATGTTCCCGAGCCAACTGCATACTTCACAATAGCATCTGCTTCTTTTTCATTGTAGCCTAAATTCTTTAAAGCAACAGGCACAGATTGGTTGATGATCTTGAAATAACCACCACCGGAAAGCTTTTTAAATTTCACCAGGGCAAAGTCTGGTTCTACCCCGGTTGTATCACAATCCATTACTAAGCCGATTGTACCAGTAGGTGCAATTACGGTTGCCTGTGCATTTCTGTAACCAAACTGCTCTCCTAATTCTACTGCATCATCCCATGCCTTGCAAGCAGCTTTCAATAAATAATCAGGACAGTATTGTGCTTTCAAACCTTGCGGCTTTACACTCAATCCTTCATAGCTGTCTGCATCGTAAGCAGCCAGGCGATGATTGCGCATTACACGCATCATGTGTTCTTTATTCTCTTCGTAACGAGGGAAGGCACCTAACACCTCAGCCATTTCAGCTGATGTTTTATAAGCCGTACCTGTCATGATAGCTGTGATAGCACCTGCAATAGCTCTTGCTTTTTCGCTGTCGTAAGGAATGCCACTCACCATCAACACAGTACCCAGGTTGGCATAACCTAAACCTAATGTTCTGTATTCATAACTTAACTGTGCTACTTCTTTTGATGGGAACTGTGCCATCAACACAGAGATCTCTAACACAGTAGTCCACAAACGGCACACATACTCAAAGCCTTCAACATCTAATGTATTGTTCTCAAAGTCGAAGAACTTAATAAGGTTTGCTGATGCCAGGTTACATGCTGTGTTATCTAAGAACATATACTCAGAGCAAGGATTAGAAGCCCTGATCTCACCACCTTCGGGACAAGTATGCCACTCATTGATGGTGGTGTTGTATTGTGTTCCAGGATCAGCACAACGCCATGCAGCATAAGCAATTTGGTTCCATAGTTCTCTTGCAGGAACTTTCTTCATTACACGACCGTCTGTACGGGCAGTTAATTCCCAATCTTCACCTTTTTCTAATTTATCAAAGAAATAGTTTGGAATACGAACAGAGTTATTGGAATTCTGTCCGCTTACAGTTCTATACGCTTCGCCTTCATAATCGCTTGGATAACCCGCAGCAATTAATGCAGCTACCTTTTGTTCTTCTTCAACCTTCCAGTTAACAAAGCTTACAATCTCAGGATGGTCCAGATCCAGGCAAACCATCTTGGCAGCTCTTCTTGTTGTACCCCCACTTTTAATAGCACCTGCCGCACGGTCGCCAATTTTTAAGAACGACATTAAGCCAGACGATGAACCACCACCACTTAACTTCTCTCCTTCGCCACGCAGGTTGCTGTAGTTGGTTCCCACACCCGAACCATATTTAAAGATCCTTGCTTCACGAACCCATAGGTCCATGATACCACCATCGTTCACCAGGTCATCATCAACACTTAAAATGAAACAAGCATGTGGTTGAGGACGTTCGTATGCAGAAGTTGATTTCTTCAACTGTCCATCATTCTGATCAACATAGTAATGGCCTTGTGGCTTACCAGTAATGCCGTAGCTCTCATGCAGACCGGTATTAAACCATTGCGGTGTATTAGGCACACACATTTGATTGAGGATAGAGTACACTAACTCCTCGTAAAAAACCTGGGCATCATTCTCTGAAGCAAAATAGCCATAGCGTTCGCCCCATACTCTCCAGCAATTAGCCATACGATGGGCAACTTGTTTGGCAGAGGTCTCACGGCCAAATGAACCGTCTGGTTGTGGCACGCCGGCTTTACGAAAATATTTCTGTGCAAGGATATCAGTAGCAATTTGACTCCACTGCTTCGGCACCTCTACATTGTTCATTTCAAATACTACTTCTCCGCTTGGGTTACGAATAACAGATGTTCTGTAATCGTACTCAAACAGGTCAAAAACGCTAACGTCTTCTTTTGTGTACTTCCGTTGGAAAGTAAGTCCTTTTGGTGTTGGTTGTGTGCTATCCATATCCGCAATATTTTTTGTGATGATTGTTTCTTAGTCCGTCAAGATTCAGGGGGACGACGAAAATATTCTTAGCAGTCGAAAAAATGAAGCCAGAGATATGCACACCTGTGTATAACTCAAGTGCATAAATTGAAGATGCAAGCCCCACTTGAAAAGGGCCAATTTTTGCTAATAAAAAAACTTATTTAGGTGAATTTTTTTTGGCTGATCGGTAAAAAATCTGCAATGCAAAAAAGTGTAGAATAAGGTGGCGTTTTGATGATGTATCTGCACTGTGCCGAATGCCATTTATTCAAGGTTGGATTGTTCACATCTTTACCACATTTTGCCTTAGGCCATCGAAGAGTTTGTGCGTCGGCTATAATCATCAAAGCTTACCAATCAGATGCTTCATGCCTCAGCATGACAGCAAGAGAGTTACATAATGTAGCATTCAAAAGAATCAAGAATTTTCGTTGCGTCGTTTCTTCGCTGCGTTCGCCGCGAGACAAACACTTCACGCAAGAAGCAAAGTTGATCAAGGCGCAAAGCTTAGTGTTCTTCAACAAACTTTGCTCCCGAAGTTTCGGGATCTGCGTGAAACAAACGGCTCATTGGTAAAAGTTTTGCATTTTTGCAATACAAGTATGAAGACATCTGTTTACCAGTCCCTGGAAATACAAAAAGAGAAAGGCAAAAAATCCTTTGCTATTCTTATTGACCCGGATAAAGCCGATGCATCTTCATTAAACTCCGTTTTAGAACTGGCCATTGAAGCCAAAGCCGATTATTTTTTTGTGGGCGGCAGCTTAGTGGTCTCTGATAATTTGAATGAATGTATTCTTCAAATAAAACAGCAAACCGACATTCCTGTTCTATTGTTTCCTGGGAGTCCATCACAGATAAGTAAACATGCGGATGCCTTACTTTATTTATCTCTCATATCTGGACGTAATGCCGATCTGCTGATTGGCCAGCATGTAGTATCAGCCCCATTTGTAAAAAAGAGTGGATTAGAAGTCATCCCAACAGGTTATATGGTAGTGGATGGTGGCGCACCTACAACTGTTTCTTACATCAGCAACGCCTCTCCTATCCCTGCAGATAAAGCCGATATTGCTTTATGTACAGCTATGGCAGGTGAAATGCTGGGGATGAAACTCATTTACATGGATGCAGGCAGCGGTGCCAAAAAACCCATTACCGAGGAAATGATTGCAGCAGTTGCTCAACACATCAACATTCCTTTGATTGTTGGAGGTGGTATTCGTGATGCTGAAAAAGCATATATCAATTGCAAGGCTGGTGCTGATGTGATTGTTATTGGCAATGCTATTGAAAAAGATACTTCATTAATCAAAGAGATGGCTGCGGCAATTCATTCAGTTCCGGTAAAGATTTAGTTTCTTATTTGATATCCTCTTTTAAAAGGGCTTAAATAAATTGCATAAAAAAGCACGGATGCTCTCCGTGCTTTTGACGTATTTAAAATCTTATTATCTCAAGGTTTCCGTCTTCACTCTGGTCGGCGTATCCTTTCCACTATCAATACTTCTAGAACTTAATGCAATGGCTTTGATGATCTCAGCCATGTTAGTTAAGTCAAGCGTTTTCACTTCATCGCTTGGTTTGTGATAGTGTGGCTCGTTCTCCATTTTAGCGGTAGAGATAGTATGCGCAGGCACACCCAGTCTTGCAAGCGTTGCATTATCGGAACGATAAAACAATTGCTGCTCAGGATAAGGATCGGGATGGAAAGTGAAGGCAGTTCCTTCTAAATTCTTTTGCATGATCTTACTCATGTCGGTTATATCGTAACCCGTGATAAAGGCAGTATTCTTTCCCCATTTGCTTTCTGTACCGATCATTTCAATATTGAACATGGCTACAACATCTTTTGCATTGAACTGCTGAGAAAAATATTGCGAACCAAAGCCACCAACTTCTTCTCCAGTAAAGGCAGCAAATACCAATGTTCTTTCGTTGTTTCCGAGTTTTTTAAAATGGTCTGCCAATAAAATAACCGCAGTTGTTCCTGCTGCATCATCATTAGCACCATTGTAAATGCTATCACCGTCAACAGGCTTTCCTACCCCTATATGATCGTAGTGGCCAGAGAAGATGACATACTCATTCTTTTTGCTTTTTCCCGGAAGAATGCCGACAACATTTTTAAACTTTGTTTCTTCCATTGTGTGTTCGGCTTTTACAGTGAACTCTTTTGGTTTGTAAGAGCCAAGTATGAATACTGTGCTGGTATTTGATTTAAACAGCTGTCGCTTGAGACCAGTAAGCCTGGGAAAATTTTTGATAAAGCTGGTATCGACAAACACTACTGTGTTTTTGTTATTTCGAATAAGTGATTGAACAATTGATTGAAAATTCTGCCCGGCATTAATATACTCAATAGCGTAACCCGACTTTTCATTCACCTTCAGATCTTCCTGCGTAGTAATAACAATTACATTCTTTGGATCTAGCTCCACGTCGTCCATTTCAGCTTTTAGACTTTTGAATCTTGGACGCACCATTGAGAACTCCTGCAGAAAACTATTGCCGGCAAATGGTTGTAATCCTGCCTTTTGAAATTCAGCAGCAATAAAATCAGCGGCTTTATCAATTTCCGGAGAACCTGTTCTGCGGCCACGCATTTCATCTGATGCCAAAAAATTTTCAATGCGTTCGATCTCCTTTACACTAATAGTTTCCTTTTGAGAAAAGGACTTGCAGCTTGCTGCAATAAAAAGCAGCAGGAATATTTTTTTCATGAATAATTTTTAGAATTTAGAATTTTTGATTTAGTGCTTTCCTACAAACTCATCATCTCTTTAAACTTCACCGTTTGCCTGCGGCTAACCTCGATCTTTTCACCGCCTTTTAATTCCAACAATAAACCACCATTGAAGTAAGGTTCTATTTTATCAATCATTCTTAGATTAACAATATGCTTCCTGTTTGCACGGAAGAATACTTTCTCATCCAATCTTTCTTCCAACGCATTCAGCGATTTTAGAATAAGCGGCTTATTAGTACCAAAGAAAACTTTTGCATAGTTGCCAACACTTTCAAACAACCGGACTTCACCCAGCTTAACAAACGAGCAACGTTCGCCATCTTTTACAAACACCTGGTCACTCTCACTTAATATGCTATTGTTCTCACCAATGTGGGTGGTTCTTTCGCTACCACCGTTTACAGCACCAGAAGTCTTTCTCAACTTCTCAATGGCATCGGCTAAACGCCTTGGTTCAACTGGCTTTAATAAATAATCCAATGCATTTACCTCAAAGGCTTTTAAAGCATATTCATCGTAGGCTGTTGTGAAAACCACCTGCGGTGTATGATCTAACTCAGATAACATATCAAAGCCTGTCTTACCCGGCATTTGAATATCCAGGAAGATCAGATCAGGATTATGATTTTCTATTTTTTGAATGCCTTCATCGGCATTCGAAGCTTCATCAATTACCTCAATCTCCGGAAATTCACTTAATAATTTGCGCAGTTCTGCACGGGCCAAACGTTCGTCATCAATAATGATAGCTTTCATTGTTTTATTAGTTTAATGATAGAGGAATTAAAACTTTGGCTTCTACCAGGTTAGGGTCAACTTGCTTTATTTCAAACTTAGCTTTCTCTCCATACAACAATTGCAGCCGGTCTTTCGTGCTCGATAATCCAAAACCGCCGCCTGATTTACTTGTACCATTTAACTGTCCTGTGTTTACAACTGCCAGTTCGTGGTAATGGCCTTTAAAATCAGAAACAATCTTAACCACACCGCCCCTTACCTGTTTACTGATGCCATGTTTAATAGCATTTTCAACTAAAGTTTGCAGCATCATAGGCGGCACCTGCTGGTCCAGTGTATCATCATCCACGTCGTACTCTACTTTCAACCGGTCTTCAAAACGCATGTTCTCCAAAGCCAGATAATCCTTCACAATTTTTAACTCCTGCGAAAAGTTTACTGTCTCTGCTTTTTCAGCACTCAGGCTGCTTCGCAAAATATTACTCAGCTCCGTTACCGCCTTCCTTGCTCTTACTGGATTCTCATCAATCAATGCTCTTATTCCATTTAATGCATTAAAAATAAAATGAGGATTAATATGTGCTTTAATGGTTTTTAGTTCCAATTCTTTCACTAATGCTTCCAGCTTGATGGTATTCATTTGCTGCTTGCGGCTCTTGGAAACAAAGTGGTAAGAAAAATAGATCATCGTCCAGATGATGATCAGGGGAAGGTATACACCAAAATTGAGTATCAGCAATTCTTCATAGGTGTAAGGCATTCCGGCTTTATCCCGTCTCAATGTAAATTGATGTTCGAAAGGTGTGGCAGACGTAGCCGCCATTAATGAAAAAATGGTTATGAGAAGAAGAAAAGCAAGAATCTGCTTTTGCATGCTTTTAGTAAGAATATCCAAACGATGGATCAACTCCCGCATTAGATGGGTGAACAGAATGCCCATCTCCATAAAAAACAACCAACGCCAGATTTGTCTTTCGCTCAGCCTGTCGAAAATAAATATCCCAAAGAAGATATTGATCGCAGGCAATAAACCCCACCCAACGATCTGGCAGACCCAATACCGCGATATGTTCAACTTAGGCATCATGCAAAGGTAGAATGCTTATCCACATTGAATTTTAGTAAATATACCAGTGGAAGATAAGTTTTACAAATGGGAAATCTGCAAAGAAGACAAGGCAAAACACTTAATTTCTAAAATTGATTTTCAAAATAATTGACAGGGGTTTTTGCTATTGTTAACTTGTAATAAATCCATTACCCTGAAAAAAAGAACAACCCATACCATCCGCTCTTTACCCCTGCTGATCATCCTTCTTTTTGGCAAATCGGTTTTTAGCCAGGGTCGGGTTGTTATTAATGAATATATGCCATGGACGTTAAACGGTTGCGGTGCTACTTCCGAATTTGTTGAACTTTTGAATTTTGGCCCCGGCCCTGTTGATATCAGTTGCTATATTTTAACTGATGGCGATTACTCCATAACCATACCCCAGGAACCATTCTGCAGCCCGGCGAATTTTTTGTGATTGCGGGCCAGGATATTATTCCTGCACCTTGCGCCAATATTGACAGCACTATACATGTTGATTTGAATTGGAACACTTGTGGTTGTACCAGCGACATTATTCCAAATACCGGGGATGGGTTTTTTACCGATGGAGGTTCTGCCAACGAGCAGGTTGTTTTATTAGATCCTGACCTGAATGTTGTTGATGCTGTGATTCGTGATCTTCCTGCCGAACCATCATCCAATATCAAAACAAATGCTGCCGGATGTGCTACACAATTCTTTGACCTGGATAACATGAATATCAATTATGAAGTATTGGGTATGTCTGCAGGCCGAGGTAACAGTTTTGCCCGTAAGCTGGATGGTGACTGTGGATGGGTGAAAGATCCGCAGCAAAGTGCCAACGCTACAAATAATACACCTTCCGAAACTTCTGATGTAAATTATACGCTGAATATTATACAGGCCATGGATTGCAATGGCACGAAAGGCATCATTGAAATAGGTGTGCAGCATTCAAATCTGGCTTCGATCTTCCCAATGAATTATACATTGGCTTATGACCTGAATAATGATGGTGCTTTCACATTTGCCGATCAATATACTTACGGTATTGATAGCACCCCACCATCCATTTATATCTCCAATTTGCCGGCTGGCACATATCGCATTACAGTGGGCTCAGTAAAAGGATGTTATTTAAGAACATTCCAGTTTACCATTTTGCCGTGCTATCCTGTATTGCCGGTGAAACTAAACAGATTTAGGTATGCTGGCATTACTTCTAATCAGCACCAAATAGACTGGTCTCTAAGCAAAGTTGAAAACCTAAAAACAGTGATACTGGAAAAAAGTATTGATGGAAGGCAATTTGAAGTAAGCAAAAGCTATACAGAGCAAGGCATATCCGGTGTCAAATCTTACAGCTCTTTAGAGAATATCAGCTTCAATTACTTCCGGTTAAAGATCATAAACCTGGATAACAGCTTCTTCTATAGTCCTGTTATTAAAACCGACAAAAGCAATTCCTTCTTTGTCGATAAAATTGGTCCCAACCCGGCTAAAAATTTCATTCATATGGAATTGGGCTCCGCTCAACCCGCAATTTATTATTATACTATTCACAGCAATAATGGCGCGGAAGTACAAAGAGACCAGCTTAGATTAAGAACCGGGATCAATGTTACTACCCTTTCAATTGATAAACTTGCTGCAGGCATCTATCAATTAAATCTTTACTCAACTTTGTCTAACTCACAACCAATTTCTTTCCGTTTTGTTAAGCAATAGGCGTGGCCCTGCTTTTGCCGAAAAAGTAAATACTTTTACACTCTTAATTTATCCTAATGCAAATCAATGCTGGCCCTTTGTTACAAACCATTAATTCGCCTGACGACCTAAAGAAGCTCCCTAAAGAAAAACTGCACCAGGTTTGTGATGAGTTGCGCCAATACATTATTGATGTTGTAAGCGTTCATGGTGGCCATTTTGGCGCCAGCCTTGGCGTGGTAGAATTGTCCGTTGCACTGCATTATATCTACAATACACCTTACGACCAATTAGTTTGGGATGTAGGCCACCAGGCATATGGACATAAAATATTAACCGGTCGAAGAGATGATTTTCCAAGTAACCGTAAATACAAAGGCCTAAGCGGCTTCCCTAAAAGAAGCGAAAGCGAATACGACACGTTTGGTGTTGGTCACTCCTCTACTTCTATATCAGCAGCATTAGGTATGGCAATGGCGGCAAAGTACAAAGGCGAAACCGACCGCAAATGCGTGGCTGTAATTGGTGATGGCTCTATGACGGCCGGTATGGCCTTCGAAGCCATGAACCATGCGGGTGTAGCCGACACGGATATGCTGATCATTCTGAACGACAACTGTATGAGCATTGACCCCAATGTTGGTGCTCTGAAAGAATACTTAACAGACATCACCACCTCACATACATACAACAAACTGCGTGATGATGTTTGGAACCTGATGGGCAAACTGCCCGTAGGAAAAAAGTTCACCCGTGATATGGCCTCCAAGCTGGAAGCCAGCATTAAAGGTATGGTTACCAAAAGCAGCAACCTGTTCGAAGCACTGAACCTGCGTTATTTTGGTCCGATTGATGGGCATAACATCACTAAGCTTGTTGATACCTTAAAAGACTTGCGAAACATCCCCGGTCCAAAAATCCTTCATATTGTTACGGTAAAAGGAAAGGGTTATGCCTTAGCCGAAAAGGATCAAACCAAATGGCATGCCCCGGGTTTGTTTGATAAGATCACAGGTGAGATTTACAAGAAAAAATTTGAGGTGCCTCAGCCACCAAAATACCAGGATGTTTTTGGACATACAATTATTGAGCTGGCTGAGCTGAATGAAAAGATATTCGGTATTACTCCTGCCATGCCAAGTGGTTCATCGCTTAAATACATGATGGAGAAGATGCCGAACCGTGCATTTGACGTTGGCATTTGTGAGCAGCACGCCGTTACGCTTAGTGCAGGCATGGCTACGCAAGGCATGAAGGTGTTCTGCAACATCTATTCTTCTTTCATGCAGAGAGCTTACGACCAGGTGGTGCATGATGTAGCGATACAAAAACTGCCGGTAATATTCTGTCTTGATAGAGCTGGTTTGGTTGGCGAAGATGGGCCCACACACCACGGTGCTTATGATATTCCTTACTTCCGTTGCATACCGAATATGATTATCTCTGCGCCAATGAACGAGGCAGAGCTGCGCAACCTCATGTACACGGCCCAATTGGAAAGTACGGATCTGCCATTTGTCATTCGTTACCCTCGTGGCGAGGGTGTAATGCCTGAGTGGAAAAAGCCAATGGAAGAAATTCAAATTGGAAAAGGAAGAAAAATAAAGGATGGAAAAGATGTAGCCATTCTTTCTTTCGGCCATCCCGGCAACTTTGCTGCTGCTGCAATAAGAGATTTAAAAAGAGACGGTTTAAATCCAGCACACTTCGACATGCGGTTCGCTAAACCCCTGGATGAAGAATTATTGCACGAAGCATTAAGTAGCTACAATAAGATCATCACAGTTGAAGACGGCACGGTGGTAGGTGGATTTGGTAGTGCAGTTGCTGAGCTTATGGTAGAACATAACTACAAAAACGACTTGCGTATTTTAGGTATACCTGATAAGATTGTTGAACATGGTACCTTGAAAGAATTACATGCGGAATGTGGTTATGATGCAGGAGCAATTGCTGAGGCCGTGAGGGAGATGATGAAGGAAAAGATTAGCATTGCATTGGTTTAATCTTTACAAATAATATTTTAATGTTGTCTGCCTGTTCTTTTGAGCAGGCATGTTTTTTAAATAGTAACAATGAAAAAATTTCTTGGGCTTTTATTTATCCTTGCATCATTCAATACTTTCTCCCAACAAACAAAAGCCAAAAAAGAAGGCTGGCATTTATTGGACAGATCATCTGACGGCTATTATGGCATCAGCTTAGAAAAAGCTTACGGGTTACTAAAAGGAAGAAAAAGCACACCGGTAATTGTAGCTGTTATTGACAGTGGTATTGATACGCTTCATGAGGATCTGAAGGAAGTGTTATGGAGAAATCCAAAAGAGATCAATGGTAATGGCAAGGATGATGATGGCAATGGCTATGCAGATGATATTTATGGCTGGAACTTTTGTGGCAGCAAGGAAGGTGAGAATCTAAGCCGCAACTCATGGGAGATTACAAGAGTATATCATAATTGGAAAAAAGACTTTGAAGGCAAAAAGGAAAAAGACGTTCCTACCGATAAAAAATTCTTATACGGGCAATGGGTAAAAGCTGCGTCACTTATCAATAAAGATTATGAAGAAGCAAAAGCAGAGATGCCCAACATTGCGCCTTTTCTCACAGCATTAGAAAACTCTTCCAAAATAATCAACGCAGAGTTATCGGTACCGGAGTTTTCTATTAACCAGGTGAACCCTTTACTAAAACACTCCAATGAAATGGTAGCTAAATCTGCAGGGCTTTGGGCAGAGATGTTTTCACGTGTAAGAGATACCAGTGTAAAGAACACAGCTATCATAAAAGAAGTTACCGATTATAAAAATCAGTTAGACAATAAGATTAAACGTAAGGAAGACCAACCGGAAGACACAAGAGGTGCATTGACCAAAGACAAATACACTGACATCAACGATCGTTTTTATGGCAACAATAATTTGAAAGGAAGTAGTGGCGATCATGGCACACTGGTATCGGGAACCATTGCTGCTATAAGAGGAAATAACAAAGGTGTACAGGGCATTGCAGATAATGTTCGCATCATGGCCATACGTGCTGTTCCCGGAGGCGATGAACATGATAAAGATGTAGCACTCGCCATACGTTATGCAGTGGATAATGGCGCCAGGATCATCAATATGAGTTTCGGTAAACCGGTTTCGCCTTACAAGCAGTTTGTAGATGATGCAGTGAAGTATGCACAAACAAAGGGTGTTTTATTAATACACGGTTCGGGTAATGATGGTAAGGATATAACAGAGGATTATTTTTATCCGCACCCTGTTTTTATTGATGGTAAAAAAGCAACTAACTATTTAACGATTGGCGCCAGTGGGGATGAAAGTTTGGGAGCCATTGCTGCACCTTTTTCTAACTACAGTAAAAAGCATGTTGACCTGTTCGCACCGGGCATGTATATCTATTCTACTGCAACAGATAACCGTTATGTGGGCGCCGATGGTACCAGCCTGGCAGCACCTGTAGCAACTGGTGTAGCAGCCTTATTAAAATCTTATTTTCCTGAACTCACTCCTGAGCAGTTAGTGCAGATCCTTACCGCATCGGGTACCACAATAAAAGAGGAAGTAACAGTGCCCGGCAGAGAGGGAAAGAAGGCGCCGTTTAGTAACTTATCATCCAGTGGCAAAATAATAAATGCGTATGAAGCAGTAAAGATGGCTTTGGCAAAAGAAGGCAAGAAAGCTTTTTAAGTTTTTATTCAATACAGTTTATGGAACTTGAAGAGTTGGTCATCTTACTAACGCTTCTTTGTTTATGAAACCGATAATTATAACGAGCCTGGTCCTGATTTTTGTAGCCATAGGTGGTGTTGCCTGGTTACATCACACACCTCAAGGCAAGCGATTGAAGGCTGTTCATTTTAATACGCCATCCAATACTTCGCCTGCTGAAAGTACAGTTATAAAAAAGCTTTCCTTGAAAGCAAAAGATGCAAAAGCCTTCATTGCCAGGAATGCTTTCAACTCTACTCTCTGCTTTTTGATTGATATGAGCTTACCCTCTAATCAGAAACGCTTTTTTGTTTATGACCTCAGAAAAGACAGTACTATTAAATCAGGTTTGGTTACTCATGGCCGCTGCAACCAGGATTGGCTGGAAGGAAGAAAATATAGCAACGAAGTAGGTTGCGGATGCACCTCTTTAGGCAAATATCGAATTGGATATTCTTACAGCGGCAGGTTTGGGTTAGCCTTTAAATTATATGGGCTGGATAAAACCAATAGC
>Ga0164290_1002155_pt1 | contig 16521 bp, 14 predicted proteins | sample Micstemetagenome_FD_108782 | JGI IMG/M metagenome (GOLD analysis project Ga0164290, IMG submission 108782) | Contaminated culture microbial community from soil near Moab, Utah, USA - Microcoleus steenstrupii SON62 (Illumina Assembly) | ecosystem: Environmental > Terrestrial > Soil > Soil crust... | reverse complement strand
GGTCTTGCTGCTGTCGTGACTCATGGTGATCTCGCCGCGCGCTGTGTCGCACCAGTTTAGTGAGGCGCCCCATGACCTCGCTCACCCGGGTGTTTCCCCGGGGTGCGAGGGTCGCGGTTGTGACGTTTCAGTCAACACTGTGGCGACTAGACTGGATCGATAAAACCGCCAGGAGACAACCATGGCATTGATGGGCCGGATGATGTCGGATCCGCTGCTGATCTCGTCGCTGCTGAAGCACGCCGAGCGGCATTCGGGCGAGACCGAGATCGTCAGCAAGCGGGTCGAGGGCGACCTGCACAGAAGCAATTGGCGCGAGCTGGCGCGCCGCTCCCGCCAGGCTGCGCAGGCCTTTGCGCGCCTCGGCTGCCAGCCGGGCGACCGTGTCGGCACGCTGGCCTGGAACGGCCACCGCCACATGGAGATCTACTACGGCAGCTCGGGCTCGGGGCTGGTCTGCCACACCATCAACCCGCGCCTCTTTCCCGAGCAGATCGTCTGGATCGCCAACGACGCCGCGGACCGCGTGCTGTGCTTTGACGCCACCTTCCTGCCGCTGGTCGAGAAGATCGCGCCGGCGCTGACGACGGTGCAGCATTTCGTGCTGATGACCTCGCGGGCCCACATGCCGGCGAACAGCGCCATCCCCGGCCTGCTCTGCTTCGACGACCTGCTGGCCGCGGAAGACGGCGACTACAACTGGCCGCAGTTCGACGAGAACACCGCCTCCAGCATCTGCTACACCTCCGGCACCACGGGCAACCCCAAGGGCGCCGTCTACAGCCACCGCTCGACCGTGCTGCACGCCTATGCCGCGGCTCTGCCGGATGCGATGGATTGCTCCAGCCGCGACGTCATCCTGCCCGTCGTGCCGATGTTCCACGTCAACGCCTGGGGCCTGCCCTACAGCGCGGCCATCGTCGGCTGCAAGTTCGTGCTGCCGGGGCCGCACCTGGACGGCAAGAGCCTGTATGAGCTGTTCGAGGGCGAGAAGGTGTCCTTCAGCGCCGGCGTGCCGACGGTGTGGCTGGGCCTGCTGAATTACGTCAAGGCCAACAACCTCAAGTTCTCAACCTTCAAGCGCACCGTCATCGGCGGCTCGGCCTGCCCGCCGGCGATGATGAAGTCGCTGCAGCAGGACTATGGCGTCGAGGTCATCCATGCCTGGGGCATGACCGAGATGTCGCCGCTGGGCACGCTGTCGAAGCTGACGACGCGCCAGCTCGACCTGCCCGCCGAGGCCCAGCAGCGGCTGCTGGAGAAGCAGGGCCGCGTCGTCTACGGCGTCGACATGGCCATCATCGACGACGAGGGTCGCTCCCTGCCGTGGGACGGCCAGAGCGCTGGCAATCTCGTCGTGCGCGGCCACTGGGTCATCTCCCGCTACTTCAACCACGAGGAATCGCCGCTGGTCAGTGTGGACGGCGAGCCCGGCTGGTTCCCGACCGGCGACGTGGCGACCATCGACGCCGACGGCTTCATGCAGATCACCGACCGCAGCAAGGACGTCATCAAGTCCGGCGGCGAGTGGATCTCCTCCATCGACCTGGAGAACATCGCCATGGCCCACCCGGCCGTGCACGAGGCCGCCGTCATCGCCGCCAAGCACCCGAAGTGGGACGAGCGGCCGCTGCTGGTGGTCGTCAGGAAGCCCGACGCGACGCTGACCCGCGAGGAGCTGCTGGCCTTCTACGAGGGCCGCATCGCGAAGTGGCAGATCCCGGACGACGTCGCCTTCGTCGCCGAGATTCCGCACACGGCCACCGGCAAGGTGCAGAAGCTCAAGCTGCGCGACCAGTTCCTGCATCACCAGCTCCCCACCGCCTGAGCCCCGGGGTAAGCCCGCAACGCCGGCGTCGGCCGGCTGCATTAAGTTCCGTCCACTCTGAGCCAACACCACAGGAGACAAGCATGTTCGACATCACTTCGGCCCGCTTCCCGCTGCGCACGCTGACCGCCGCTGCGGCCCTCGCGCTGGCGGCAGGCGCTGCCCAGGCGCAGAAGGGCGAGACGGTCAAGCTCGCCTACATCGACGCCCTGTCCGGCCTGATGGGCCCGGTGGGCCAGAACCAGGTCAAGACCTTCCAGTTCCTCGGCGAGAAGTTCAACAAGAGCAACCCTGCCGGCGTGAAGTTCGAGGTCGTCACCTTCGACAACAAGCTGAGCCCGGCCGAGTCGCTGAACCTGCTGAAGGCGGCCGCCGACCAGTGCATCCGCTACATCATGCAGGGCAACGGCTCCAGCGTCGCGCTGGCCCTGTCCGATGCGGTGACCAAGCACAACGAGCGCAACCCGGGCAAGGAAATCCTCTACCTGAACTACTCGGCGGTGGACCCCGACCTCACCAACAGCAAGTGCAGCTACTGGCACTTCCGCTTCGATGCCGACACCTCGATGAAGATGGAAGCCATGTCCTCCTTCATCAAGGACATGCCCGACGTCAAGAAGGTCTACCTGCTGAACCAGAACTACGCCCACGGCCATCAGGTGGCCAAGTACGCCAAGGAGACCCTGGGCCGCAAGCGCCCGGACATCCAGTTCGTCGGCGAGGACCTGCACCCCCTGGCGCAGGTGCGCGCCTTCGCGCCCTATGTGGCCAAGATCAAGGCCAGCGGCGCCGGCACCGTCATCACGGGCAACTGGGGCTCCGACCTGGCACTGCTGATCAAGGCCGCCAACGAGGCTGGCTACAACGGCAAGTTCTTCACCTACTACACCGGCGTCACCGGCACCCCGACGGCCCTGGGCCAGGGCGGTGCGGGCCGCGTCTATCAGGTGGCCTACAGCCACTACAACATGGGCGGCGAGACGCAGAAGCTGGCCGATGAGTACAACAAGCGTTTCAACGACGACATGTACACGAACAGCATCCAGCACATCTACACGATGCTGAGCCAGGCCATGGCCAATGCCAAGTCGACCGACCCCGTCAAGGTGGCCGCCGCGATGTCGGGCCTGACGGTGAAGAGCTTCAACGGCGACGTGACCATGCGCAAGACCGACCACCAGCTGCAGCAGCCGCTGTTCGTCTCGGTCTGGCAGAAGGCCGACGCCAAGTTCCCCTACAGCCCCGAGAAGACGGGCATGACGCTGGCACCGGTCAAGCAGTTCGACTCCTACGTGTCGTCGACGCCCACCTCCTGCCAGATGAAAAGGCCCGGCTGAACGCCTGAGCGCCTGACTCGTCGCGCCGCCTTCGACGGCGGCGCGTTCTCCTGACCTTGCCGGCCACCGCCTTGGACCAAGTCTTCATCAACCTGCTGAACGGCCTGTCGTCCGGCCTGCTGCTCTTCATGCTGAGCTCGGGCCTGACGCTGATCTTCAGCATGATGGGCGTGCTGAACTTCGCGCACGCGAGCTTCTACATGGTGGGCGCCTACATCGCCTACACCCTGGTCGGCATCATCGGCTTCTGGCCGGCTCTGCTGCTGGCGCCGGTCGCCGTCGGGCTGATGGGCGCGGTCTTCGAGCGGCTGGCGCTGCGCCGGGTGCACAAGTTCGGCCATGTGCCCGAGCTCTTGATCACCTTCGGCCTGTCCTATGTCATCTTGGAACTGGTGCAGCTCATCTGGGGCCGCACCGCCGTACCGTTCACGCCGCCGCCCGAACTGCAGGGCTCGGCCTTCACCATCGTGTCGCATCCGGTGCAGGGCATGTCGCTGATGCTCGGCAAGGCCGGTCCCGAGATCTGCGCGGCAGCATCCTGCTCCAACTTCCCGCTGACCAAGGTCTTCATGATGGGCGTGGCCCTGCTGATGCTGGTGGCCCTGTGGCTGCTGCTGACGCGCACCCGCGTCGGCCTGGTCATCCAGGCGTCGCTGACCCACCCCCACATGGTCGAGGCTCTGGGCCACAACGTGCCGCGCGTGCTGATGCTCGTCTTCGGCAGCGGCTGCGCCCTGGCCGGCCTGGCCGGCGTCGTCGGCGGCATCACTTTCGTCACCGAGCCGAACATGGCGGCCTTCATCGGCGCCATCATCTTCGTCGTCGTGGTCGTTGGCGGCATCGGCTCGCTGGCCGGTGCCTTCGTCGGATCGCTCGTTGTCGGACTGCTGCAGACCCTGCCGCTGACCATCAACGGCTCGCTGGCCACGCTGATGACCCACCTCGGCTTCACCGTGACCCAGGCCACGCCCGGCTATCCGCTGCTGCGCCTCACCATGGCCGAGATCGCCCCCATCCTGCCGTATCTGCTGATGGTGCTGATCCTGATCTTCCGGCCCAAGGGCCTCCTGGGCACCCGGGAGGACTGACCATGAGCCGCGCCAAGGAATTCCATTTCAAGCCGCTCAACGTCGGGCGCTGGATCATCTGGGGCCTGTTCGCCCTCATCCTCATCGTTGCGCCGAAGATCTGGACCAGCGGGCTGGCCCAGACCATGCTGACGCAGATGGGCATCGGCGTCATCGCCTGCCTGGCCTACAACATCCTGCTCGGCCAGGGCGGCATGCTGAGCTTCGGGCATGCCGTCTACAGCGGCATGGGCGCCTTCCTGACCATCCATGCCCTCAACATGGCCGGCGCCGGCAACCTGGGCGTGCCGGTCAGCCTGATTCCGGTGGTGGGCGGCCTGGCCGGCCTGGCTTGCGCGGTGCTGCTGGGCTATGTGTCGACCAAGAAGGCCGGCACGCCCTTCGCGATGATCACCCTGGGGATCGGCGAGCTGGTCTTCGCGCTGGCGCTGATGCTGCCGGAGTTCTCGGGCGGGGAGGGCGGCGTGTCCAGCAACCGCGTCATCGGCAAGCCGGTCATGGGCATCACGTTCGGCCCGCAGATCCAGGTCTACTACCTCGTCGCCGTCTATTGCTTCATCTGCACCGCGGCCATGTTCGCGCTGACCCGGACGCCGCTGGGGCGCATGCTGAACGCGGTGCGCGACAACCCGGAGCGCGTCGAGTTCGTCGGCTACGACACCCACTGGGTGCGCTTCATGGCCTTCACGATCTCGGGCTTCTTCGCCGGCATCGCGGGCGGCCTGGGCGCCATCAACACCGAGATCGTCAACGGTGGCGACGTGCTGCATGCGGCGCGCTCCGGCGCCTACCTGCTGTTCACCTTCCTCGGCGGCGCCATGTTCTTCTTCGGGCCCATCATCGGCGCGGTGCTGATGGTGTTCTGCGGCGTCATGCTGGCCGAGCTGACCAAGGCCTGGCTGCTCTACCTCGGCCTGATCTTCCTCTTCATGGTCATGTATGCGCCGGGCGGATTCGCCAGCCTGATCCTCATGAATCTGCGCGTGGCGGCCTTCGGCAAGCTGAAGAAGCTCTGGACGTCCTACCTGGCCCTGGCAGGCACCGCGCTGGCGGCCCTGGTCGGCGCGGCGGCCATGATCGAGATGCTCTACCACCGCCAGCTCAACGAGGCCCTGGGCCCTGAGCTCAAGTTCATGGGTGCGACGCTGAACAGTGCCGGCGTCGACGCCTGGTTCGGTGCCGGTCTGCTCATCCTCATCGGCGCGGCCCTGTTCGAGCTGGTGCGCCGCCACTATGTGCACGAGTGGGGTGAGATCCAGGAAGACATCGAGAAAGAGATCAAGCGGAGGGAAGCCCTGTGACGACGACGTCCTACGCCGTCGAGCTGCGTGACGTGCGCAAGAGCTTCGGCAAGAGCGAGATCATCCGCGGCGCCAACCTGGCCGTGCAGGCCGGCGAGCGCGTCGCCATCATCGGCCCCAACGGCGCGGGCAAGAGCACGCTGTTCAACCTGATCAGCGGCCGCTTTGCGCCGACCTCGGGCGAGATCCACCTGCATGGCCAGCGCATCGACGGCAAGAAGCCCTTCGAGATCAACCGCCAGGGCCTGTCGCGGAGTTTTCAGGTTTCCAACCTGTTCACGCGGCTGTCGGTGTTCGAGAACATCCGCTGCGCCGTGCTGTGGAGCCTGGGCCACCGCTACGCCTTCTGGAAGTTCCTCGCCGACCTGGACGATGCCAACGACCGCACCGAGCAGATCCTGGAGATGATCAAGCTCGACAAGCGCCGCGACGTGCTGGCCATGAACCTCACCTATGCCGAGGCGCGGGCGCTGGAGATCGGCATCACCATTGCCGGCGGCTCCAGCGTCATCCTGCTGGACGAACCCACCGCCGGCATGAGCAAGAGCGAGACCAAGCGCTTCATCCAGCTGATCCGCGACGTGACGGTCGGCAAGACCCTGCTGACCGTCGAGCACGACATGGGCGTCGTCTTCGGCCTGGCCGACAAGATTGCCGTGCTCGTCTATGGCGAGGTCATCGCCTTCGACACGCCGGACGCGGTGCGGGCCAACGCCAAGGTGCAGGAGGCCTATCTGGGCTCGGTGCTGGCGGAACAACAGGCGGCGGCAGCATGAGCGATCCGCGTCTTCTGAAGCTCGACAACGTCCACGCCTTCTACGGCAAGAGCCATGTGCTGCATGGCGTCAGCATGGAGGTCAGGCCGGGCGAGATCGTCAGCCTGCTGGGCCGCAACGGGGCGGGCCGCTCGACCACGGTCAAGACCATCATGGGCCAGGTCGATGCCAAGGGCTCGGTGCGCTGGGGCGACGCCGAACTGGTCGGCCGCGAGGCCTACGAGATCGCCCACCTGGGCCTCGGCTACGTGCCCGAGAACCGGGACATCTTCCCCAAGCTGACGGTGCACCAGAACCTGATGCTGGGCGAGAAGCACGGCGCCAGGAACCCGCGCTGGAGCTTCGAGGACATGTACAAGATGTTCCCCCGGCTCAGGGAGCGCCAGCACACCGAGGCCGGCGTGCTGTCGGGTGGCGAGCAGCAGATGCTGACCCTGTGCCGCACGCTGATGGGTGACCCCGACCTCATCATGATCGACGAACCCACGGAGGGCCTGGCTCCCAAGATCGTCGAGCTGGTGGCCGAGTACCTGAAGGAACTGAAGAACCGCGGCATTGCCGTGCTGCTGGTCGAGCAGAAGCTGGCCATCGCGCTCGAGATCTCCGAGCGCTGCTATGTGATGGGCCATGGCCGCATCGTCTTCGAGGGCACGCCGGCCGATCTGCGCGCCAATGCCTACATCCGCAAGGAGTGGCTGGAGGTCTAAGGCTCGGCCAGCCTGGCGCGCGCGGCTTGCGCCAGCTCGGCGCCACTGCGTCCCGCCTCCGGATAGGTCGCTGCGCCCAGGCGCACGCCGAGCTGCACGAGGCGGCCGTCGACGCCATAGTTGCCGCGCAAGGCCTGCATCAGCCGCGTCTCGACGACACCGGCCTCCGCTTCGCCGGCGGACTGCAGCAGCACGGCAAAGGCGCAGCCCCCCATGTGCACGACCTCGTCCACGCCGCGCACCCGGTTGCGCAGGCGCAGGCTGACCGTCTGCACCAGGGCGAGCTGCTGGGCGTCGCTCAGGGCGGCGTCGGGCCGCGGCAGCAGCCGGGCCTCCACCCAGAGCAGGGCCAGCCGCCCGCCATTGCGCCGGCATCGGGCGAAATGACGCGACAGCCGCAGGCCCAGGGTGGCGAGCGAGTCGTCCTGGGGCAGCTGGGTGTGGCCGCCGGCGCGCTGTGAAGGGGCAGGGGCGTCGGGGAGCAGCAAGGCTTGTGACATGGCGGTGGCGTGCGGCAGAGGAGGTGAGAACCGAGGGCTCCTGCGGCACGGCTTGCGCCGCCTCCCTGCCGCCATCGAGCCCTCGGTCCTCCTTCTGCTGAACGCAGGCCGATCGCCAGACCCGACATCGGCGCTCAAAAAAATGTTGCCGCCGCCCGCCTGCTCCCAAACCCGGCCGCGGACCGCCCTGTCCAGCCGTTAGAGTGCGGCCGGTGCAGGCCATCACCCAATTGCTGCAGGCTGCCCGCCAGGGAGACCGCGCCGCCGCCGACCAGGTGGTGGCCGAGCTCTATGTCGACCTGCAGCGTCTGGCGCGGCGCCAGGTGCGCGATGCAGGTCATCTCACCCTGCTGGACACGACGGCCCTGGTGCACGAGGCCTGGTTGCGCGTCGCTGGCGCCGCGGGTGCGGACTTCCCCGACCGGCGTCACTTCCTCGCCTATGCCGCCCAGGCCATGCGTTCCGTCGTCGTCGACGCGGTGCGCGCCCGCCAGGCCGAGCGCCGCGGCGGCGGCCTGGCCCATCAGACCCTGGACACCGCCGTCGCCGAGCAACTGCCCGCCGAGGACGATGATGTGCTGCGCGTGCACGAGGCCCTGGGCGAGCTGGCCCAGCTGGAGCCACGCCTCGCGCAGGTCGTCGAGATGCGCTATTTCGCCGGCCTGCGCGAGGTGGAGATCGCCGAGGCCCTGGGCGTCACCGAGCGCACCGTGCAGCGCGACTGGCAGAAGGCACGGCTCTTCCTGTCCCTCAGCCTGGCGGACTAGGCATGGACAAGCAGCGCTGGCTCGCGCTCAGCCCCTTGCTGGACGAGTTGCTGGACCTCGCGCCCGAGGCCCGCGACGAGCGCCTGGCCGGGCTCCGCGGGCAGGACCCGGAGGCTGCCGAGCAGCTGCAGCGCTTCCTGGCGCGCGCGCAGCAGCTGCAAAGCGAAGGCTTCCTCAGCCAGCCCGCCATCGCGCGCTGGCAAGGCGGCCCGGCGGAGCCGCCGCCCGACCTGACCGGCCAGACCGTCGGCCCCTATGTGCTGGAGCGCCCGCTCGGCCAGGGTGGCATGGGCAGCGTCTGGCTGGCGCGGCGCGCCGACGGGCGCTTCGAGGGCCATGTGGCCGTCAAGTTCCTGATGGCGGGCCTGCTCGGGCGCGGCGACGCGGGTCGTTTCGCGCGCGAGGGCGAGATCCTGGCGCGGCTGTCCCACCCCCACATCGCCCGCCTGCTGGACGCCGGCGTGCACCAGGGCCAGCAGCCCTACCTCGTACTCGAGTATGTCGACGGCCTGCCCATCGACGTCTACTGCCGCCAGCAGCAGCTCGACATCGAGGCCCGCGTGCGCCTCTTCCTCGACGTGCTGGCCGCCGTGGCCCATGCCCATGCGCGGCTCATCCTGCACCGCGACCTCAAGCCCAGCAACATCCTCGTCACGCGCGACGGCGAGGTGAAGCTGCTGGACTTCGGCATCGCCAAGCTGCTGGCCGATGCGACCCAGGCCAGCCAGGGCGCCGCCGCCACCGAGCTCACCCAGCGCGCCGGCAGCGCCTTCACGCCCCAGTTCGCCGCGCCCGAGCAGGTGCAGCAGGCCGACGTGACGACGGCGACCGACGTCTATGCCCTCGGCGTGCTGCTCTTCCTGCTGCTGGGCGGCAGCCATCCGACGGCCGACGACACCCAGACCCAGCTCGACCGCCTCAAGGCCGTCGTCGAGCAGGTACCCCGGCGACTGTCCGACGTCGCCGCCACCGAGCCCGACCCCGCCATCGCCCGCCACGCCCGGCGGCTGCGCGGCGATCTCGACACCATCGTCGCCAAGGCGCTGAAGAAGGCACCCGCCGAGCGGTACGCCAACGCCCAGGCCCTCGCCGACGAGCTGCAGCGCTGGCTGGCCCATGAGCCGATCAGCGCCCGGCCCGACAGCCGCCTCTATGTGCTCGGCCGCTTCGTGCAGCGCCACCGCTGGGCCGTCGGCTTCGGCACGCTGGCGGGCCTGGCCCTGGTGGGCCTGACGGCTTTCAGCAGCTGGCAGGCGCTGCGTGCGGCCGAGGCCGAGCGCGAGGCCCAGGCCAGGCGCCAGGAGGCCGAGGAGACGCTGAGCTTCATGCTCGGCGAGCTGGCCGACAAGCTGCGTCCCATCGGGCGGCTGGAGCTGCTGGACAGCATCGGCGGCAAGGCCCTGAAGCTGCTGGACCGAAGCGAACAGTCGCCCGGTGCCATGCAGAGGCTGCAGCGCGCCCGCGCGCTGACGGTGGTGGCCGAGGTGCGCATCGCCAAGCGCGAGCTGGAGGGCGCCGTCGAGCCGCTGCGCCTGGCCACCCGGCTGCTCGAAGGCGAACCACCCACGCCGGCCCTGCTGGCCGACTGGTACAAGGCTCAGGGCGCCGCGGCCTTCTGGACGGGCGAGGTGCACCACCAGCGGCGCGAGCTGGTGCCCGCCGAGCAGGCCTGGCTGCGCTATCTGGACGGCGCGCGGCGCTGGCTGGCCGCCGCACCCGACTCCATCGACGCGCTGGTGGAGCTGTCCTATGCCCAGAGCAGCCTGGGCGCCCTGCTGCTGCGCCAGGGGCGGCTGGACGCCGCCGAGGCCGCCCTGCGCGAGTCATTGGCGCTGAAGGAAAGGGCCCTGAAGGCCCGGCCTGACGACGCCGAGCTGCAGAGCAACTGGGCCGATACCGCCAGCTGGCTGGGCACGACCCTGACGCTGGCGGGCCGGCTGCAAGGCGCGCGCAGCCACTATGAATCGGCCCTGGCCGGCGTCAGCCGGCTGCGTGAACAGCGCCCGCGCGACCTCGCCTGGCTGGCCAAGCAGGCCAGCGTGCAGTTCTACCTGGCGCTGACGCGGCAGGAGCTGGACGGCTCGGGCAAGGCCCTGCTGGCGCAGGCGCGCGACGCCGCACTGACCTTGACGCGCAGCGACCCTTCCAACCTCGGCTGGTCGCTGCTGGCCCTCCATATCGAGGCCGAGTGGCAGGCCCTCAGCCTTTCGAATGCCGAGGAGCGGGCGCGTGCGGCCCGGGCCCTGCTGGAGCGCATCGAATCGTTGCGGCCCGGCAAGCCGCCTCCGGAGAGCTCGCTGCCGCGCCAGGTCAAGTTGCTGGAGGCGTCACGCGGCAGGTCCTGCCAGGCCGCGGATTGCGCATCCCCCGACCGTTTGCAGCCGCGCCTGGCCGCGGCATTGAAGCGCAGCCCAGCCGACCAGCAGCTGCTGGCCGCGGCCGTCCACCTGGCGCTGCTCGGCGACGTCAGCGATCGGCGCGCAGCCTGCGGCGCGGCTGCCGCGCTGCTCGCCGGCCGCGACGGCTGGCTGCGCGTCAACGCCGAACTGACGCGGCGCTGGCTGCAGGTGCAGGAATGTCTCGATCCCGCGGCCCCTCAGCGTGCCGACTGGCAGGCCGCGCGCGACTGGCTCAGGCAGCAGCGCGAGCGCTGAGTTCCCCACCCCCCCTCAGGACCCTCCCATGACGACCTATGTCTCTCCCTACCTCATCACCGTCACGTCGACGGCCGGCGGGCTTGCGGCCTGCACCTATGTCGATGGCAATGGCCTGACCGTGCCCAACGGCGTGACGCTGACCACCCAGACCCCGGCCAACGAGCCGGGCAGCCTGGGGTTCGACTTTGGCGAGACGGTCGTCGACGGCCTGAACCTGCGCCTGATCGGCGCTGCGGTGCAGACCGTGGGCGACGCCCCGACCATGCAGCCTTCGGACTACCTCTACGCCACGCGCGAGCAGTCGGAGAAGGGCGGCTGGGCCGACTATCTGACGGTGCCCTGGGATCCCAATACCTACACGAGGCGCGGCGTGGTGCTGCTGTTCGCCAGCGTCGACGCCAACGGCAAGACGCTGGCCCTCATCCCCAGCGCCGACCCGCAGACCCAGAACGACCCCGAATGAGGGCTCAGCCCAGGCCGAGGCCGGTGAGCCGCTGGTAGCGGCGGCGCAGGAAGTCGGCCGCCAGGCCGGCATCGCCGCCGACGCGCTCGCCGATGTAGAGCTCCCGGCGGCGCTCGGCGATCTGGGCGCGCAGCCGCGCGGCCATGATGTCCAGCGGCCTCATGCCGCCCGCTTCGGCGCGCTCGATGGCGACACGCAGCTGGTGCATCTGCTGGCTGTGCAGCAGGGCCGTCTGCGCCTGCACGACGCGGATGCGGCCCTGCACCAGGTGCTCGCACAGCCCCAGCCAGGCGCGCACCGCATCGGCCGGGCCGCCGATGACCTTCTCGGGCGCCTCGCCGGCGGCCAGCAGCAGGCTTTCCAGCCGGGCGCGGTCGCCATTCGCATAGGCCTCGTTGACGACCATCATGCGCTGCTCGCAGACCTCGCGCTCGGGGCCGGAGGGCGCCAGGTCGGGGTGGAAGCGCATGGCCGCGCGCCGGTACAGCGTCTTCAGGCTGGGCGGCGGCAGGTCCATGGTGGGGCCGGTGGGCTCGGGCGGCAGCGGCGTGGCGTCGGGAAGGGGCGGCACGTCGGGCCAGGCCTTGGCGGCGGGCGAAGAGGGCAGGGGGGCTTCGACGCCCTGGCGCTTCAGCGCCTCGGACAGCAGGGCGGTGGCCTGGTGGAGCTGGGCCTCGAGATCCTCGAGCTCGCGCATCAGCGAGCCTAACGCCTCGAGGTAGCGCAGCCGGAAGCCCAGCAACTTGGCGCGGGCGCCGTCATGGTCGGCTTCCAGCACGGCGAGATAGCGCTGCAGGTCCTGCAATTGCTCGCGCCGTCGCGTCAGTTCGTGCCGGGTGATCGCCATGCTCGCCATGGGCCCCGATTCTGCCGCGCCCCGGACGTGCAAACGGCCCGCAAGCGGGCCGTCGAACACCGTATTTACGCGGTATTCACTGCGACGCCGCCGAGGCCGGCATCTCCGCCATGCTGGCCGCCGGCGCCACGACGGCAGCCGGAGCCGCCGCGGGTTCGGGCGCCTTGCTGCCGGCCGTCATCGGCAGCAGCGGCACGATGAGCAGGGCGACGATGTTGATGATCTTGATCAAGGGGTTCACGGCCGGGCCGGCGGTGTCCTTGTAGGGGTCGCCGACGGTGTCGCCGGTGACGGCCGACTTGTGCGCCTCGCCGCCCTTCTTGTGCAGCACGCCCGACGCGTCGGTGAAGCCTTCCTCGATCAGCTTCTTGGCGTTGTCCCAGGCACCGCCGCCGGTGCACATCGAGATGCCGACGAAGAGGCCGGTCACGATGGTGCCCATCAGCAGGCCGCCCAGGGCGGCAGGGCCCAGGGTCAGGCCGACGATGATGGGCGCGGCCACCGGCAGCAGCGACGGCACGACCATCTCCTTGATGGCCGCCGTGGTCAGCATGTCGACGGCGGCGCTGTAGTCGGGCTTGCGCTGGCCGGCCATGATGGCCCCGTCGGCGAACTGCTTGCGCACCTCGACGACGACGGCACCCGCCGCGCGGCCGACGGCCTCCATGGCCATGGCGCCGAACAGATAGGGGATCAGGCCGCCGATGAAGAGGCCCAGGATGACCTTGTGGTCGGACAGGCTGAAGTCCACATGCATGCCGCGCGCTTCCAGCGCGTGCGTGTAGTCCGCGAACAGCACCAGGGCCGCGAGGCCTGCCGAACCGATGGCATAGCCCTTGGTGACGGCCTTGGTGGTGTTGCCGACGGCGTCCAGCGGGTCGGTGACGTCGCGCACGCTGTCGGGCAGTTCGCTCATCTCGGCGATGCCGCCGGCGTTGTCGGTGATGGGGCCGTAGGCGTCCAGCGCGACGATGATGCCGGCCATGCTCAGCATGGAGGTGGCCGCGACGGCGATGCCGTAGAGGCCCGCCATCATGTAGGCCGACCAGATGGCCGCGCAGACGAAGAGCACCGGCCAGGCAGTGGACTTCATCGACACGCCGAGGCCCGCGATGACATTGGTGCCGTGGCCGGTCGTCGAGGCTTGCGCCACATGCTGCACCGGGTGGTACTGCGTGCCGGTGTAGTACTCGGTGATCCAGACCATCGCCGCCGTCAGCACCAGGCCGACCACGCAGGCGCCGAACAGCGCCGTCGCACTGGTCGTCACGCCGCCGGCGAGCTGCACGTCGCCGGGGAACATCGCCTTGGTGACGAAGTAGAAAGCGATCAGGCTCAGCACGCCGGCGACGATCAGCCCCTTGTACAGGGCCGGCATCACGTTCTTCATGCCGGGGCTGGCCTTCACGAAGAAGCAGCCGATGATGGAGGCGATGATGGACACGCCGCCCAGGGCGAGCGGGTAGACGACGCCGGCCTGGGCCGAGTCGCCCATGACCATCAGCGCGCCGAGTGCCATGGCGGCGATCAGCGTGACGGCATAGGTCTCGAACAGGTCGGCCGCCATGCCGGCGCAGTCGCCGACGTTGTCGCCGACGTTGTCGGCGATCACGGCCGGGTTGCGGGGGTCGTCCTCGGGAATGCCGGCCTCGACCTTGCCGACGAGGTCGGCGCCGACGTCGGCGCCCTTGGTGAAGATGCCGCCGCCCAGCCGGGCGAAGATGGAGATCAGCGAGGAGCCGAAGGCCAGGCCCAGCATGGGCTTGAGCGCCGTGCTGTCATGCCCGCCGCCGATGGCCATGTAGAAGCCGCCCACGCCCAGCAGGCCCAGGCCCACGACCAGCATGCCGGTGATGGCGCCGCCCTTGAAGGCGACGTCCAGCGCCGGGCCGATGCCCTTGGAGGCGGCCTGGGCGGTGCGCACATTGGCGCGCACCGAGATGTTCATGCCGATGAAGCCACAGATACCCGACAGCACCGCGCCGATGACGAAGCCGATGGCCGTCGTGGTGCCGAGGCCCGAGACCGCGATGGCGATCGTCAGCACGACGCCGACGATGCCGATGGTGCGGTACTGCCGGCCCAGGTAGGCGGCGGCACCCTGCTGGATCGCGGTCGCGATCTCCTGCATGCGGGCGTTGCCGGCGTCCTGGCTGAGGATCCAGCTTCGTTGTATGAAGCCATAAAGAACGGCCGCGAGGCCGCAGGCCAGCGCGAAATACAGCGCCATCTCCGTCGACATATAGAAAGTCTCCTATGTAGCGTGTGTCACCTGTGCGGCCTCGCAGGCTGCGGGCCTTGCGCGGCGGAGCTTAAGGGCCGGTCCTGCCGTGTAAGGGGAGCGTTTACCCATAAAACTAGAATGCGGGTTTTCCTTAGCCCCAAAGAACGACGACCATGAGCCTGCACAACGTGTCCCCCGGCGCCAAGGCGCCCGACGAGTTCAACGTCATCATCGAGATTCCGATGAATGCCGACCCCATCAAGTACGAGGTCGACAAGGAGAGCGGCGCCCTGTTCGTCGATCGTTTCCTGACCACGCCGATGTACTACCCGTGCAACTATGGGTACATCCCCAAGACCCTCGCCGACGATGGCGACCCGGTGGACGTGCTGGTCATCACGCCCTTCGCGCTCAGCCCCGGCGTGGTCGTGACCTGCCGCGCCTTGGGCGTGTTGATGATGGACGACGAGGCCGGCGGCGACGCCAAGCTGCTGGCCGTGCCGACCAGCAAGATCCTGCCGATGTACGACCACTGGCAGAAGATCGAGGACGTCAACCCGGCCCGCCGCGCCGCCATCCAGCACTTCTTCGAGCACTACAAGGACCTCGAGAAGGGCAAGTGGGTCAAGGTCAAGGGCTGGGAGGGCGTGGACGCCGCCAAGAAGGAAATCACCGACGGCATGGCCAACTACACCAAGGCCTGAGCCTCTTTCCGCTCCGCTCAAGACGCCGCCTTCGCGGCGTTTTGTTTTTGGCAAGCCTACGCGGTCTTGAAGGGCGCGTGTTCGTTCAACTCGTCGAGATAGCCCGACATGGCCTCGCCCTCGCGCGCCAGGAAGTCATTGACGGCATCGGCAAAGGCCGGATGGGCCAGCCAGTGACTGGAGGCGGTCGGCGTCGGCAGCAGGCCGCGCGCCATCTTGTGCTCGCCCTGGGCGCCGCCCTCGAAGCGCTGGTAGCCGTTGGCGATGCACCAGGCCAGGGGCTGGTAGTAGCAGGCATCGAAATGCAGGTTGGGAATGTGCTCGACGGCGCCCCAGTAGCGGCCGAAGGCGGCGCGGCGCTCGGGGTCGAGCGCGACCAGTGAGGTGGCAACGCGCTCGCCGCCGCGGCGGGCCGTGAACATCAGCCAATGGTGCGCCATGTCGCTCGCCATGCGGGCGAAGAAGTCACGGCTCAGATAGGGCTTGCTGTGGTGGGCGCGGTAGGTGAGCTGGTAGCAGCGGTAGAAGAAGTCCCAGTCCTCGGTCCCGATGTCGGCGCCGCTGCGGGCCTCGAAGACGATGCCGGCCTCACGCACGCGGCGCTGCTCCTGCTGGATCTTCTTGCGCTTGTCGCGCTGCAGCCGGGCCAGGAAGGCGGCGAAGTCGGCATCGCCCCCGGACGTCCAGTGGAACTGCACGCCATGCCGCGCCGTGCAGCCGGCCGCCGCGAGCGCGGCCTGGTCGGCAGCGTCGCCGAACAGCACATGCAGCGAAGAGGCCCCTGCCTCCTCCACCAGGGCCCGCAGACCGTGGGCGAGCATGCCGCGGGCGCTGTCGTCGACGGCCAGCAGCCGGCTGCCCGGCACCGGCGTGAAGGGCACGGCGACCAGCAGCTTGGGGTAGTAGCTCAACCCATGGCGGTGGTAGGCGTCGGCCCAGGCCCAGTCGAAGACGTATTCGCCATAGCTGTGCGACTTCAACCAGGCCGGGCAGGCGGCAAGCAGCTCCTCGCCCTCCCAGAGGGCCAGGAACATCGCTTGCCAGCCCGTCCTGGCGACCGCGCAGCCCGAATCGTGCAAGGCCTGCAGGTATTCGTGGCGCATGAAGGGGGTGGGCTGCGCACTGCCGTCGAGCAGGCAATTCCAGGAGTCGCGGGGCAGGTCGGCAGGCGATTCGTGGACACGGAGGATGGGCATGGCGGGCTATTGGAATGCAGCCGCGGAACGCCGCACTAGACTGGGGTTTTGCTGATGCCGTCCATGCGTTTCGACAACCTCTACAGCCATGACTTCGCCCGTGTCGCCGTGGGCGTG
>Ga0164290_1002154_pt1 | contig 16526 bp, 16 predicted proteins | sample Micstemetagenome_FD_108782 | JGI IMG/M metagenome (GOLD analysis project Ga0164290, IMG submission 108782) | Contaminated culture microbial community from soil near Moab, Utah, USA - Microcoleus steenstrupii SON62 (Illumina Assembly) | ecosystem: Environmental > Terrestrial > Soil > Soil crust... | reverse complement strand
GCGGTTTTGGGGGCGGCGGGGTTGTAGGGGGGGGGACAGGCGGCCCCCCCCGGACGGGGCCAACGGGTGGCCCGGGCCCCCCCCCGCCCCCCGGCCCCCCCCCCCCCCTGAACCGGCCCGTCGCTGGCAGCGTCGTCCCAGACGAGCACTGGCAGCGGATGCGCGAGGTGCAGTCGGTCATGATCGAGGTCAGGCGGGATCTCTACATGGACGAGGAGACCGGGGAGCAGCGGCCCGACTTCGGCGCTGTTGCGGCGAAGGTATCGCAGTTCATACACTCCGTCGCGCCCGGAGAACTGTGATCGAGCCCGCTGTCGCCAGGTGACATTAGAGACGAAGATTGCCTGCCGTCAGCCTGGGTTGGCCTTCTGCACAATAAACAGTTGCGCCCCGAGATGAACCGAAGTGAGTTCCGCCAGGCGAGCAAGGTCTTTCTTGGGCTCGGGAAGGTCTATCAGGCGCCGTCTTGACGGCGTAGGCCGCACGTTGGCAGCCCGCAGCGCGCGTTCCAGGAGCGCGACTTCGACGCGCAGCCGCTTTCCTCCTATTGGACGACGCTCTTTGGCGAGTGCCTGCATCAACACGCCCTCTATTTCGCCTCCTGACACCACACGCAGTTCTCTTGGATCGTCGGAAAACAACCAGGCGCGACGTCCGCCTCGATAGGAAACATGGTGGGGTTCAGCAGAAAGTGGACCAACGTCCCTCGGCCTAACGAAAATGGTATGCTTGATGACTTCGCTTGCTACGTAATGCTTGTCAAAGGACTTGGTTAGGTGGAAGCAAGGAGACGCGTAAAACACTGCGCGCCTGCCCTTGTCGTGGCCAAGCAGTAGATCATGCTGCTTGGAGTAGGATGATGATCGGATGTGGAAGCGATAGAAGGGCGTCTTTAGGGGTAAATGTCTAACGGAGATCTCAAACGCTTTCTTTGTGAGCATAACATCTGGGCGCTTGAACTGTAACATCAAAGGAAGCCCCGGAACGCCGAACTTTACGTCGTAACCACCCCCATCTCGCCCTTCTTCAATGAGCGACGGAAATACAGGCGCAGCAGTCAGTGACGGCCGCAGAGAGCGAGCGAACTCCTCAACGAGCGCATACCCGAAAGAGAACTCGGAGAAGTCGGTTCGCACGTTCCGTCCGTTTCGCTAACCTAACGCGCAGATACTGTGCGCCTCGTTGTTTGTCACGGTCTCGATGAGACTGGTTGGCGGTTCTGCTCGCGGTGCAAAAAGACGCCCACCAGGAACAACCCCGGTGGGCGTTGGCGCTCCCAGGTGCCTCCAGGAGTGCCGAGACACTCAGGTGGCCGAGGGGTCGTCGGAGCCGCTGCTGCCCGGGACGCCCCACATCCGTGGAGCCCTGTAGCGCCGCAGTCGGATCCCGCGGTCGTTCTCCTCGACGGTCCACTGCGCCAGAGCCCCCAGCGTCCCTCTGAACGAAAGCGTGCCGGTGGAGGCCCAGACGAACCGCGCGGTGGTCTCCGGGTCGAAGCCCTCCTCGATCAGCCTGCGCGCCATGGCGAACATCGGGTCGTTGTTCGACGTCACCACGATCCCGCCGAACCGCGTCGTCCGGGCATCCAGGACCTTCACCTCCAGGATGGCCCGTGCGGGCGGGGCGTCGGGGGCTACAGCGGCTTCAGCGATGTTGGTGGCAGTGAGGTAGCCAACGGCGTCGTCGAGCATCACAGCGCCTCCACGCCCCGCTTCTCGCGGATGATCGGGACGATGTCTGCCTCCGCGACATACGCGGCCTCGAGCGCTTCCCTGGCGCGCTCCGCGTGACGCTGCTGGACGATGATCCCGTCGTGCAGCGGAAGAGCCAGGATGCCTTCAGCCTGGAGACGGAACACGGCTCCGAGGACCGCCCTGGCCTCGATGGCCGCGAAGGCGTGCCAGGTCAGTTCCGGGCGCGTCGGAACGCCAAGAAGCGCCGAGGGATCGTCCAGGAACGGATAGGCCTCCAGCAGTGCCGTCCTGGCGTGCGTGGGCTTCAGGCCGTCGAACTGCGTCGGGTCCTCATCCCTGGCCCACCGAACCGGTGTCACGCCGCCGCTGCCCAGGTACTGCTTGAGCCATGTCTTCCCGGTGTCCCGGTTTATCCCCGGCAGCGCGTAGAGGTCGGCGCGATCCGGCAGCGGCACCCCGGCCAGCCCGTGGAGGATGGTGAGCGAGGAGGCGTGGACGTCCAACTCCACCACCGGCTCGCCGTCGATGGTCATGGAGGCCCTGGTCTCGCTCGGGGGGTGCTTCTTGCTGTCGGGCTTCGGCAGGTGCTGGTAGCTGGGTGCCCGGTCGTAGAGGCGTCCGTGGCAGTCGAGGCTCTCCGTGTAGACGCGCTGGAACACGGGGCGGTGGACGTCCCGGCAGGCCTCCGGGCCACTCTCGATGCGGAACCCGGCGACGAAGGCGTTGAAGGCCTCGACCTCGGCGGCTGCGGCCCGTGCGGCCTCGGTGTCCGGGACCACGATGACCTCGTCGCCAGAGCGGGTGCGGATCTCGATGGGAGGCCGGGCCTTCAGCGCGGGGTTCTCGGAACGGGAGAAGTGCCTCCGTGCGTTCCGCCAGTGGACCCCATGTTCCTCCGCCACCCCGAACAGCGCAGGCGTGGCGCGATACTTGGTGGAGACCGTCCAGCCATCCGGGAGCCGGTAGCCGGGCTTCTCCTGGGTGAAGCCTGCTCGGCGCATGGCCATACGCACGGCCTGGAAGACATCGGAGCCCACCGGCAGCCCGGAGAAGAAGACGGGCGAGGCTGGGTGCATGGACCACTCGCCGTGGCGGCCATGCAGCATCAGATCGCCAACCATGGCCTCCAGGACCTCCCCTTCGGTCATCTTCGGGGGCCGTCCGCGCTTCCGGGCCTTCGACGCAGTGTCCGGGTAGTCCAGGCCGAGTTCGGCGCAGAGAGCCAGGACGAGGGCCTTGGCTTCGGGGGAGATGGCCCGGGTGGCCCAGGTGATGTGTCCGTAGTTCCAGAGGCCTGGGTAGGCCGGGAGATCGAGATGGTCCTCGGAGGTCTGGGGGACATGGAGGATGCTCTCGGAGCAGTCCTGCGTATTTTCCTTCATCTAATGGCCTATGGTTATGGCCTGGACATCAAGGAGATCCATGGAGGGTCATGGACCTCCTGGCGGTCCGGGTGGTCATGGAAGCAGTGATGACACTGCTGGTTTCTGATGAGATCAGACCTGGAGGGAACGTGGATGCACGGTGAGACCCAGAACTGCCTGGGCAGCACTTGCTCTCTCCCCTGAACTACCTTCCTGGAGGCAGTCCGAGGGATCAGGCCTCCAACGCTGATCTCAGGAACCCTGGCCCCACCGGTGGTCTGGACCCATGGCTGGGGCCGAGAAGCAGAGCGTTGTTCCAATAGTCAGGAGGAAATGGGGCTCCCGGCCACCAAGCCACTGATCTTCCACGCTGATTATCCAAAAAACGCTGGCGTGCCGATGCCCTTTTCGCCGGGGCCGTGCCAGGACGCGACCGTGTGGTCTGTCCCGGAGCCCAACTTTTGTTCTTCAGTCGGCCCTGGCCTGCCCCACAATGCAACTGAGACAGTAGAGTTGACCTTTCTTGTCAACGCTGAAGCGCGCCGTGGTGCTAGGACTTGTCTGGGGCTGGTGCGTGCGCTGCCAGGTCGTGGAGTGAACCGCATTTCGATGTCCGCGCGCAGCCTCGCCCACTCCGCGCCTTCCTGGGGGCGGGGTTCCAGAGGTAGTACAGCGTCATCCAGCGGTCCCCAGACGCTGCGATCAGCTTCGGGTCCATGTTGCCGAGGTACTCGACGTCGATCCACGCGGCGCCAGGCATGGAGCGGACGGTCGCACGGACGACTTCCCGGGCTTCCCTGGGGCGGGCTTCCGGGACACCAGCCGGGAGTTTAGGGGGAGGCCTGGGCAACCCGACGCCCGCCTCTGTCCGAGATCGGGAGCGCCAATGCCTGCTCTGATGCCAACCGCCTGATGTTCCGGAGCGCCGAGCAGTACGGGTGCATGGCGTTGTCCTGGATGTTCAGCGGCAGCGACAGGGTGCGGATCAGTTGCGCTTCGACTTCCCAAGGCCGCTCCACGGGCATCCATACCACCTTGGCGTGTCGGGCCATCCAGGCATCCAGCGCTTGCTCACCGGGGTTCGTGAACGTCCGCGTCTTTCCGCTCCCCACCCGGCGAAGCTGGATGCTCAGGCGGTCGGCCAGGAGACAGCCCAGGGTCAGCCGTAGCGTCGATCCGAAGGCGTTCCCTCGGTAGTGGTAGCGAACCCGGCTCCAAAGCGTCTGACGGCTCGGCGCAGCGCCGTTAGTCGGTGGCGCGCTCGGTGAGATGCCCACGTAGAGCAGGATGTGACCGAGAGCCCGGTGGGAGTTCTCGGTTGGCACGCCTTCTGGGATCTCATCGAAGTACCATGCATAGACGCCAGGGCACTTCGGGACGGGACAGGGTGTTCCCAGAACCTCTGCTCGCGTGACCAGCCGGTTGGGCGAGAGGAGGATCGACGGCGGCGCAGACACTTCAGTACGACGCCTTGCCTGGGATCACGCCGCGCACTCCGCCCCTCGGGTTCTCCACGTCTCCCCTGCGCCTCGGGATCAGATGGACATGGGCGTGGAACACGGTCTGCCCTGCGACCTCACCACTGTTCATGCCGACGTTGAAGCCCTCGACGGTGCGGTCCTGTGCAAGGATGCCCTTGCGAACCTCATCGAGCAGCAAGGAGATCGCGCGTCTTTCTGGTTCGGTCAGGTCGAACCAGGTTGCCGCGTGGCGCTTCGGGATGATCAGGGTGTGCAGCGGCGTTACCGGGTAGCCGTCCCGGAAGGCCAGGGCGAGCGAGTTCTCACCGGTCACCCGGTCACGCGGCAGGTCGCAGAACACGCAGCCGGAAACTTTGGCGTTCAGGCCCTCGCGCACCGCCCGAAAGTCCGTAGCATCGCGGTCCCCCTTGTTCGCGTTGCACTGCCAGCAGAGCGCCTGGAGGTTCTCGATGGCGTCCTTGCCTCCGTGCTTCCGGGGCAAGATGTGGTCCACCTCCAATGCCTTCTCTTCGGCCGAGGTGCCGCAGAGTTCGCAGCGGAAGCCAGCGCGCCTCAGGACCTCGTAGCGAACTGTGCCTGATAGATCGCCCAGCGCCGTCCTGCGGTGGTCGTAGGCCTTGGCCCCGCGCTTCTCCAAATACTCGGCCACCTTGGCATCGCAGATAGCGATGAGTTCCTGGCGCTCCTCCTCGGAGATGCCGTCGAGCGGGACTGTGAGGCGGTAACTGTCGCCATCGCGCTGAACGAGGCCGTGCCGTGTCAGCACAGGCCCCGGCATCCGCTTGGTGATCTCCTCGTAGTACTCCCGCTGGGCCTCATCGAGGGCCAGGAAGGCCGAGGCGATGTCACGGATGGACGCCTTGCCACCACTGAGGATCAGTGCCTTCAGCATCACGGGCTGATAAACGTGGGACATCCTCATGCGCTGAAGGATAAACTGACGTAGTGTTCCCAAAGTCGACACCATTAAGCCCGCCGCAGTTTTCCTGTGTTCCGATGATGCCTGCTTACGCGGACGGCTTCAAAGAGGACTGGGGTGACTTGGTGGTCCGCTTTCCGCGGCTCTTTATAATTTGAGTAACCTTCTTTTTTACATTAGCGCGCGTCTTTAAATAGGCATCGTCTAAGACCACTTCCATGATATCGAGGACATCAAAAAGTGTGTCTCGTTCGACGCCTCCAACATGGCTCCCCGCATTTCCGATCCACTTCACGGCAAGCAAGTGATCAGCAAGATCGGGCTGCGTCTTACGATAGCGCACTATGCGGTCGTGCAGTGATAGTGCGACACGTTTTCCTTTCTGGCCTTTGGTAAAGCGCACAACTCCCTGGTCCGTCAAAAATGCCTCGACTGCCTGACGGATCTTGTTTGCTGCGGCTTCGGGGTCGGACCAAAGGTGTGGAGCAGCCGCTGCAAGCAGCTCTGCCACCTCGAGCGGCACCTGCTTATGAAGCACGATAGGTACAGGCGCAGGAACAGTCGCCTCTATTTCGTACTCATTAAAGTAGTGTTGGTCGCCGTTTTTATAGTCGAAGTCACCTTCAACTACCCTCGTCGTTCCAGAAACGGCGACTACCTCGCCGCACCGGATATCATCACATCGGACCATCGTGACGAAGCGACTTACGATCCAGTCAGGGTCCCAAGCATCATCATCGCGTCTTCTTTTGGATACGCCGGTCTCAGCAGTGATGACGTTGACCTGTGCGTCCGACCTTAACTGCCCACGCTGGCACGTCGGGCATGGCCAAGATGGGATCGCCGTAACGCGTTCAGCCCACTGCTCTCGGTTGACAGGCATAAACTATACTCGACCGTCGTTCCTCCAAGTTCAACCCTACCTTTGTCTCGCATGCCCTTGCCCCAGTGAGCCGTTCCAGCACCCCTCGTTTCTCGTCTCATACAGATGCCCTTGCGTTTCCGAGACGGCTCAGAGTAGAACGTCATAGACTTCATTGAGACGCGGAGGGCAGAGGTGCTGGTCGGCTACGCGCGGACGTCCACGGTGGAGCAGGAAGCAGGCCTGGAAGCCCAGGAGCGAGCCCTGCGTGGCCTCGGCTGCGAGAAGGTGTTCTCCGAGCGGGTGTCGTCGGTGGCTCGCCGGGTCCGCATGGAGGCTGCCTTGGAGTTCGTCCGGGAGGGCGATGTGCTGGTGGTCACCAAACTGGACCGGCTTGCCAGGTCGGTCGCGGATCTCCTGGCCATTGAGGCCCGCCTGAAGGCCAAGGGCGTGGGCCTCCGCGTCCTCTCCATGGGTGGCACGGAACTCGACACCTCGACGCCCACCGGGAAGCTGATGCTGACCATGTTCGGGGCTATCGCGGAGTTCGAAAGGAGCCTCATGCTGGAACGCCAGCGAGAGGGCATCGCGAAGGCCAAGGAGGCGGGGCGCTACAAAGGCCGGGCTCCCACAGCGCGCAGGAAGGCCGAGGAGATCCAGCGTCTCCGGGCTGATGGGGTGAAGCCGACGGAGATCGCGGCTCGCCTGGGTATCGGAAGGGCCAGCGTCTACAGGGTGCTGGCCGGTTCAGTTTAGGTCAGCGCAGAGCAGCTGAGTGCCGGGCAGGGGGTGGGATGGCGACACTGGCGCAGGAGTTCGACAAGGCTTTACTCGCCGCATACCAAAGGGCCAAAGCTGAGGCAGGATACACCTCTCCGCCGTTCTTCAACATGCTAACCACGCATGGTGGGGTCACGACAGCCATGCGCCTCATCAACCTATCCCAGCCGTCGCAGGGCTACACTACCCTCTACGAGCGCGGGCGCCTTGATCTCACTGTAGAGGCGGTGGTTGTTGACGAAGTTCGTTGGCATCCGCTCTTTACTCCGGACATCATCAACCGTGCCCGGAAGCGTCTGCAGGAGTACGGGTACAAGTTCCGCCAGCACGCACCTGCAACCGACGCACCGCAAACTTCTGAGGTCGAGAAGGCCTGGGCGCAAGCCGAGGTGGACGCGTGTGTAGAGGCCTATCTGGAGATGCTCGACCTGGAGATCGCAGGCACGACCTACAGCAAGATCGCGTTCAACAGGCGCGTCCAGGCAGCCACTGGCCGTTCCAAGGGCTCCATCGAGTTCAAGTTCGGCAACGTCAGCGCGGTCATGGACCGCCTCGGGTTCCGCTGGATCCAGGGCTACAAGCCCGCGCCCAACGCGCAGACCGGGGCCATCCGGGACGCCGTGATGCGGCTCCTCGGCACCCGGGCACAGCTAGCTGCCAGGCTGGAGGTTCCGGCTCCCACCGGCTCGCCTGCGGCTGCCCCCGCGACTGGCTCCGAGGTGTTCACGGATGCGCCGCCGCGATCTGCACCGTCCGGAGCGAAGGCGCAGCTACCACCCGGCTCCAACGTCAGGAAGTTCGACCGCGCACTCACTGACGCCAAGAACCGCAACCTGGGCCGCGCAGGGGAGGAGTTCGTCCTGAAGGCCGAGAAGGTCCGGCTCCTGGCAGCAGGGCGCAAGGACCTGGCCGACAAGGTGTGCTGGGTGGCTGATGAACAGGGCGACGGCGCGGGCTACGACATCGCGTCCTTCAACGCCGATGGCACCCAGCGGCTCATCGAGGTGAAGACCACGAACGGCTCGGCATCCACCAGCTTCCTGGTCACGGCCAACGAGGTCGAGGTGTCGCGCGCCAACCCGGACAGCTACTGGCTCTACCGCGTCTACGACTTCGGCAAGGAGCCCCGGATCTACTGCGAGAAGGGGCCGCTGGATGACGGGTGGGACCTGGAGCCCGCCGTCTTCCGTGCGAAGCGGTAGCCGAGCCCTGCTGACCCGCGCTCTGGAGAAACTCATGCCCGTCTCGGTACAGCACATTGAGGAAGCACTGCGGCGGCTCGGTGGCCAAGCCCATCTTGATCAAATTGTGGCCGCGGTTTCCGAGATCGCACCGCCGCCTCTCCCTGAGGATGTGGGCGCAAGCGTCAGAGGGAGGTTGCAGGATCATTGTCGCGAGGCCAGCAGCTTCAATGGGCAGGAGCGCTTCTACAGCTTGTATGGCCTTCCGGCACGCCAGGGGTGGTGGGGCCTCCTTGAGAACCGCTTGGCCAACGTCGGCGCGTTAGATGCTGAAACTGCCGTAGCAAGTACTGTGGGTCCTTTTGATCCCTCCTGGACGGTGGACACTCGCCAGCAAGCCATGCGAGCCATCAAGGCGCGCCGTGGACAGCAGAAGTTCCGGGACGCTCTGATCAGCGCCTACGAGCGGCGCTGCGCGATCAGCGGCTGCGCCGTGCTGGACGTCCTGGAAGCTGCGCACATCACGCCGTATCTCGGCCCCGAGACCAACCACGTCACCAACGGACTGCTGCTCCGGGCCGATCTGCATACACTCTTCGACACCAACCTGCTGGCAGTGGACCCGGATACGATGACGGTCCAAGTCGCCCCGACCATCAACGACCCTGTGTATCGGGACCTGCATGGCCAGCCGCTGCGGAAGACCAAGACGACTGCCTCGGCACCCAGCGCGAAGGCCCTGAAGCAGCACCGGGCTGACTGCGGCTGGTAACTGAGGTCTGAAGCTGATCTGCGGCATGGGTCCCATCATCGCCCCGGTCCCTCCAGGCCCCCCGGTGGCACCCCCGGCCCCGCCTTCAAAAAGAGGGCTAAAGGGTCGTTGTTGTTGTCGTTGTCGGCCCCGGATCGCTGTGTGGTCCGGGTTTTCTCGTCAGGTACCGGTCCTTCGCTGAGAACCGGGGAGACCCGTTCCAGGGAGGGCCGGGGGTGGTTGTTGAGAACCGGGGAGACCCGTTCCAGCCGAGAGCCCGGCGGCAGTCCTGGCGCCCTCCGGGTCACACTCAGAGCCCCTTTGGCAGTTTCACTTTGCTCAGATCGCGGTGGAGCCGGGACAGGGCCTCTCCCTGAACGCCATACTTCGCACCGACCGACTTCCGGGCATGGCCGATGATCGCGTCTCGGACGCTCTCGTCCACCTCTGCCGCCCGGAGTTCGTCCTCCATGCGGTGTCGCCATGAGTGGTTCGGCGCCTTCTCCGTGTCGGTGATCCCCACGGTATCCCGGACCCACTTGCCGACGAGGTTCCACGCGCGACCCCCCAGGCGGCCATACCTGTCTGGCTTCTTGTCCGGAAACAGCGGGGCGTTCCCCTGCCTCTCCTTCACCGCCAACGCGTAGGCCAGGAAGCCCTCTTCGATGAGGCTGGGGTGCAGAGGGATGTTCCGCGGGAGGCTGTTCTTCGCCGCCTTTCCGTTCTCCGGGTCATGCTTCACGGCCATGAACCAGACACCGGACTTCGGGTCCTTGGCGACATCATCCCCGGTCAACTGGAGGACTTCACCTACCCGCATCCCCGACAGCGCCATCACCCAATGCGCCCAGCGGAGCGCAGGCTTGGTCTCCTTGCGAGCCGCCTGGAGGATCGCGACCGTCTCCTCGTCCGTGTAGGGGTAGCGCGGCTTGCCTTTGGACTTCTCCAAGCGAAGGCCGATGGTCGGGTCCGAGGCGAGCCGGTCATCCGCGACGGCCCTCTTGAACACCTGTCCGATCAGCGACAGCCGGTTGTTCCAGGTGTTGTTAGTCTTCCCTTCAGCCTTCAAGGCATCACGCCAACGGATGAGGTCTGCCTTGGTGACCCGCGTTGCGGTGTCGTGGCCGAGGAAGGTCGCAAGCTGCTTGAGGATGCCCTTGGTCTCATGGACTGTCCGAGGCGCGGTGGTCGTCACCCTGGACCATGCCTCCCAGATGGCGTCGAAGGTGAGAACGGCCGCTTCCGTCCTGGAGGGCTTCACAGGCAGTGGGACTGCCGGGAACGCCGCCTTGAGGGTGGGGAGAAGGGCGATAGCGGAGGGTATCCCGTCCCGCTGTGTCCGGTCCGTTGCCCTCGCGTCCACGTACGCAGCCATCACCAGGGGGGATATCGCTTTATCGAGGAGGGGCAGCGTCTCCTCTGTAGCCGTGGTCTCAGCGAGGCGCAGAGCGTCCTCGGCATGGACCCGGATCCGGGCGGTGAAAGCGTCCCACGGCTCCCCTGGTTCTGGGACGTCTACGCCAGCGCGGTCCAGGACTGCGCCGCCAGCGATCCACGCCGCCCAGAGGGCCGCGATCTCCTTGGCTCGCCCTTCAGTCAGGGCTTCCTTCCGCAGTTCGCGCTCCCACTGCGCCTCCATGTCGGCCCAGGTTGCCAAGGCCTGCGGGATCCGGGCCTTCGCCTCCTTGGGATCACGGGTGTTCAGGGGGATGCGGAACTCAGCCCGCCCCGCGACCTCTCGGTACCGGGCAGGGGTCTTTTTCCGCAGGTAGAACTTGCCGTCGTCGGGGCGCAGCCAGGGTCGAGACATCGCGATCACAGGCATGGGCGGTGTACCAGTCCGGTGTACCAGACGGACCCGCTAAAGGCCTTGTTTCCGCTGAAGATCCTTGCCCGTCAATACCTTGGGCGAGGGCTGGTGCCGGGTGAGGGATTTGAACCCCCGACCTTCTGATTACAAATCAGCTGCACTACCCCTGTGCTAACCCGGCCCCCGCCCAACCCCTAGCCCAGCGCAACGCACGGCTCAACGCCGCTTCACACCGCATTCCGGTGCGGTGTCCAACCGATCCAGCCTCGCACAAATATGTGCAGGCGACCGGGAGCCATCCGGCTGCTCGCGCGTCCTTGATTCCGGTCCGTGTCAGCCGGGGGGAATGATCGCGCATGGCCTCGGCCCTGCTCGCCGTCGACGGCGCAGCCGCCCGCCGCAAGCTCCTGTTCGTGCTGCTGCTCGCGTTCGTGGCGATCGGGGCGGGCGCGGCCTTGCGATCGACCGAGTACGACGAGACCTATACGCGCCTCGTGACCGGCCCCGTGCCGCGGCCGGTCTGGCCTGAAACCCCCTTCACGTCGGCTCAGGCCGCCCCGGTCTTCGAAGCGGTGATCGGTCCAGTCGTGACCGCGCAGCAACTGCGTGAGACCGATGTCCACCCGCCGCTCTACTTCTGGCTCGCCGGAGCCTGGCGTGCGGCCGGCGGGACCTCGGTCGAGGCGCTCCGGGCGCTTTCCGTGCTGCTCTCCGTCGGCGCGGTCGCGGCGTTCATGGCGGCGGCACGCGCGGCCGGGCTGCCACCCGTCGTCACCGGCCTTGCCACCACGCTGGCCTACGGCTTCGCCTATACCGGCGGCGTCGCGCGCGGCTTCGCACTGGCGCATCTCCTGCTCGGGCTGGCCGCGCTGTTCGCGGTGCTCGCCTGGAAGCGGGGAGCGACGCGCGATGCGGCGCTCTGCGGTGCCGCGGCGGGGGCGGCGTCCTTCACCAATTACCTCGCGGCCTTCCCCGCCGCGGCGGCGGTCGGCTGGCTGCTGATCGCGCCGCTTCCGGTGCGCGCGCGCCTCCGCCTCTTGGCCGCCGCGGCCGTGCCCTTCCTGCTGGCGCAGCTCGGCAACCTGCACTTCTTCCTCGCCCAGCGCGGCTCGCGTCCCGACCAGTTCGAGGCCTTCGATCCGCTCGGCGCGCTCGTCCTGCTCGGTCAGTTCAACGCCGCGAACTTGTTCGGTGGGCTGCCGCTCTATGCCGAGGGCCTCACGAGGCTGGCGATCGCCGGCGCGCTCGTCGCGCTGCTCGGCCTCGCGGCGCTGGCCGTGCTGCTGCGCTGGCCATCGCTCGGCCCGACGCGCTGGCTCTGGCTCGGCGGATTCGCGGCGCCCTCGGCGGGGCTGCTGCTGCTCGGGGCGGCCTTCGGCAACATGCCGATCGAGCTCCGCTACATCGCCTTCGCCGCACCCTTTGCGGCCGCGCTGCTTGCCGGCGCGGCGGCGGCCTGGGCGCGCCGCGCGCCACGCCTGGTCTCCGCCGCCCTGTTGCTTTTGCTGGGCGTGCAGGCGGTCGGCGCCGCCGGGATGGCGCTGCACCCGGCCACGCAGCAGACCTACCGCGATGCGCTGCGCGCGGTGGGGCCGGCGCTCGGCCCCGGGACGCTGCTGCTGGTTCCGCACGGCAATGACGGCGTGGGCCTGGTCGGGGGCGTCCTCGCCGAGGCCCCGCCGAACCAGCCGATCCTCGTGCTCCGTGCCGAGGACGCCGGACGCCTGGCCGGGCTGACGGCGCCCTATGCGCGGCTCGTCCTCCTCGGCATCACCGACCGGGACGGCGCCGTGCAGGAGGCAGCCGCGCGCGCCGCGCTGGCGGCGGATCCACGCTGGGACGAGGGTCGGATCGCCTGGCGCGACGCGCGGCGCGGCTTCACCGCCACCGTCTTCGCGCCGCGCGCGTCAGGCGTGGCCGACCGGCCCGAAGGCGTCGTCGTTGGTGGCGCGGACCACCGCCGCGAAGAGCCGTAGCGCATCCGCCCCGCCGCGATCCGTCAGCGTCCCGCGCTCGATCTCCTCGGCGAGCAGCAGGGCGTGTTCGGCCAGCGTCTCCGCCGCGCGGCGCAGCGCCTCGCGCGACAGGACGATCTGGGTGGATTCGGGCAGCATCTGCCAGTTGGATATCTGCATGGCGCTCCGCGTCCTGGGGCGCCGTTCTGGCGAGGCCCGCGCCGGTTGGCGGGGCTGCGGCCAGGATGGCGCGCCGAGGATTGCGGAAGGGTGAAGCGCGGCGCCCTCAGGCGAAGCGCGCCTCCACGCGGCCCAGCACGTCGAACTCCACCACCACCTCGCAGGGCCCGTCGAGCCAGATCGGCGGCGTCACCGAGCCGAGGAACACCACCTGCCCGGCCCGCAGCCCACCGAAGGCCGCCGCACCCGGCGAGGCGGCGAGCCAGGCCAGCGCCTCGAAGGGATGGCCGAGCAGGTCGGCGCCGGCGCCTTCGCCGCGCAGGGCACCGTCCACCGTCATCCGGCCGCGGATCGCGCCGAGATCGGCCTTCCGCCAGCCTTGCGCCGGGGCGCCAAGCACGCCGGCGCGGTGGAAGACCTGGTCGGCGATCAGCGCCGGCGTGCCGAGCTCGGCGAGGTCGGTGTAGCGCTTCTCGACGATCTCGATCGCGGCGAAGACCTCGGCGACGGCCGCCGTCGCCGCCTCGCGCGTGCAGGGCCCGGCGGGGATGTCGCGGCCGAGCCGGAGACCGACCTCGCATTCCACGCCTGGCGCGATGAGCTCGGCGAAGCGGAAGCTCCCCGGCGTGCGCTGGATCCCCTCGCGCGCGACGAAGCCGGCCGCCGGCCCGGCGAGGCCGAGATAGGCCTGCATCTGCTTCGTCGTCGCACCGATCTTGAAGCCCGCCGGCGGCACGGCGCCGAGCGCCTCGGCCACCTCGCGCTGCGCGGCGTAGCCCGCAGCCACGTCGGCGGGCGAATCGGGCCCGAGCGGCAGCAGGATGCGGCGGGCCTCGCGGGAGGCGAGGATGGCGGCGGCGGCCCGGCTGGTCATGCGTCAGTCTCCTCGGCGTCAGGGGCGGGCCTGTCGCGGGCAAGCTCGTAGAGTGCCACGGCGGCGGCGGCGGCCACGTTCAGGCTTTCGACACCCGGTGCGATCGGCAGCCGCACCAGCTCGTCGCAGGTCTCTCGCTGGAGCCGGCGCATCCCGGCCTCCTCCGCGCCGAGCACCAGCGCCACGCGACGGTCGCGCGGCGCCGCCTCGGCCAGCGTGCGGCCCGCCTCGCCGGCTAGGCCGAGCACCCAGAAGCCGGCGCGCTGGAGTGCGACGATGGCGCGGGAGAGGTTCACCTCGCGCGCGATCGGCACGACCTCGAGCGCGCCGGAGGCGGCGCGGGCCAGCGCGCCGGTCTCGGGCGGGGCGTTGCGGTCCTGCATGACCACGCAGGCCGCGCCGAAGGCAGCCGCCGAGCGCAGGATGGCGCCGACGTTGCGCGGATCCGTCACCTGGTCGAGCAGCAGCACCGGCCCGTCGCCGCGCGCGATCGCCTGCTCCAGCGGCACGGGCTGCAGCGGCTCGGCAAGCAGTGCTGCGCCCTGGTGCACCGAATCCTCGGGCAGGAAGGTCTGGAAGCGCTGGCGGTCCACGATCTCGGCCTGGCAGCGCCAGGGCTTCGGGACGCGGCGAGCGAGCTCCGCCTCGGCCTCCGCGGTCAGCAGCAGGCGCCGCGCGCGTCGGCGCGGATTGGCCAGCGCCGCGGCGACCGCATGCATGCCGTGCAGCCAGAGGCTGCCGGGCGGCGTCGCCTCCTTCGGCAGGTGCGGCGCCGGCGCAGGGCGCGGCGGCTCCGCGACGCGGCCCGGGCGGGGGTCGTTCATCCCGCGCCGGTCGCGCCCGCGAGGCTGCGGCCCGGCCGCCTGCTCGCGCGCCGGATCGCGGCGGGGCGGGTCCTCCGCGGGACGTGGACCACCGCGGCCGTCCTTGCGGGGCTCGCCGCGCCCGGGCGGCTTGCCGGGGCCGCGGCCGGGCGGGCCGGGGCGCGCGCCCTGGGGGGGGCGGGAACCGGGCGGGCCGGGCTGGCGGGGAGGGGGACGACGCATGGCGCCATCCTGCGCCTCGCGCGCCGCCTGTCCAGCACGGCCCGTCGCAGGTGCAAGCGGCGCATGCGCGGCGTTGACAGCGCCGTGCCGCTGGGGCTTAAGCGCCGCGCCCGTGCGAGCGGGCCCCGACGGAGCCCGGAGGGGTGCCCGAGTGGCTAAAGGGGGCGGACTGTAAATCCGCTGGCATCGCCTACGTTGGTTCGAATCCAACCCCCTCCATTCCCGTCGAGGCCGCCAGCATCGGCGCCTGTGTTGCAGGCCGGCGAGGACGACGCGCCCCGTCACTGACAAGCGCGTGCCGGGCGCGGGTGTAGCTCAATGGTAGAGCCCCAGCCTTCCAAGCTGGTTATGCGGGTTCGATTCCCGTCACCCGCTCCAGCCCCGCAAACGGGCGGAGCGGCGCGCGGGCGGTCGGCCGCGGGCCTCGGAATCGGTTCGGACCTCGGGAAGCAGGACGATGGCAAAGGCGAAGTTTGAGCGGACGAAGCCGCACTGCAACATTGGCACGATTGGTCATGTGGATCATGGCAAGACGTCGCTGACGGCGGCGATCACGAAGGTGCTTGCGAAGACGGGTGGTGCGACGTTCACGGCGTACGACCAGATCGACAAGGCGCCGGAGGAGAAGGCGCGCGGCATTACGATCTCGACCGCGCATGTCGAGTACGAGACGACGAACCGGCACTATGCGCATGTGGACTGCCCGGGCCATGCCGACTACGTGAAGAACATGATCACGGGTGCGGCGCAGATGGACGGCGCGATCCTCGTGGTTTCGGCCGCCGACGGCCCGATGCCGCAGACGCGCGAGCACATCCTGCTGGCGCGCCAGGTGGGTGTTCCGGCGCTGGTGGTGTTCCTCAACAAGATGGACCTTGCGGATCCCGATCTCGTCGAGCTTGTCGAGATGGAGGTGCGCGAACTGCTGAGCTCCTACCAGTTCCCGGGCGACGACATTCCGATCATCAAGGGCTCGGCGGTGGCGGCGCTTGAGGACAAGACGCCTGAGATCGGCGAGCAGGCGATCCTGAAACTCATGGAGGCGGTGGACAGCTACATTCCGCAGCCGGCGCGTGCGCTCGATCGTCCGTTCCTGATGCCGGTGGAGGACGTGTTCTCGATCTCGGGTCGCGGCACGGTGGTCACGGGTCGCGTGGAGCGCGGGATCGTCAAGGTCGGCGACGAGGTGGAGATCGTCGGTCTGAAGGACACGGTGAAGACGATCGTCACGGGTGTCGAGATGTTCCGCAAGCTGCTCGACAGCGGTCAGGCGGGGGACAACATCGGCGCGCTGCTGCGGGGCACGAAGCGCGAGGACGTGGAGCGCGGCCAGGTGCTGTCGGCGCCGGGCTCGATCACGCCGCACACGCAGTTCAAGGGCGAGGCGTACATCCTGACGAAGGAGGAGGGCGGTCGTCACACGCCGTTCTTCACGAACTACCGGCCGCAGTTCTACTTCCGCACGACGGACGTGACGGGGGTGGTGAAGCTGCCGGAGGGGACGGAGATGGTGATGCCGGGCGACAACGTCTCGATGGACGTCGAGCTGATCGCGCCGATCGCCATGGACGAGGGGCTGCGCTTCGCCATCCGCGAGGGCGGACGCACCGTCGGCGCCGGCGTCGTCGC